>Ga0209742_10000002_pt1 | contig 204655 bp, 171 predicted proteins | sample DeeMarSeWOR38_10_FD_187462 | JGI IMG/M metagenome (GOLD analysis project Ga0209742, IMG submission 187462) | Marine sediment microbial communities from White Oak River estuary, North Carolina - WOR-3-8_10 (SPAdes) (version 2) | ecosystem: Environmental > Aquatic > Marine > Intertidal zone >...
TCCGGTATTAGCACCAGTTTCCCAATGTTATCCCAGGTAAAAGGGTAGATTACCTACGCGTTACTCACCCGTGCGCCACTCTACTCGCAGACCGAAGTCTGCTTTCTCGTTCGACTTGCATGTGTTAAGCACGCCGCCAGCGTTCGTTCTGAGCCAGGATCAAACTCTCCAGTTTGATATCCTGAACCGATTATTTACAATCGGTTTCTTGCTAAGAATAAAATAAAAAAATTACAAAGACCCGTTGTCTCTGCTATTCAGTTTTCAAAGATCAATGCACAACCAAGCCAATCAAAGACTCAGCCGGAAACCAGTTGCCGCCATGGTCTCCCTTAAAACAGCGCAATAACGCTGTCTCTCTTCACAAAAGAGGAAACTTAAACTTTACCACGAATAGCAAAATTGTCAATCCTATTTTGGTCCCAGGACGCGACTGATACCCCGCGATCGGAAACGCGACAACCTATAACCTTATCAAAAAATTGTCAATGGAAAGTTGAAATTTTTTTATTATTTTGGGAAAAAAAGTTGTTAGGCAATCGTAACGCCTTGATTATCTGTTCAAATGCGAGAAGGGTAATAGATATTATTCCAATTTTTTGAAAAACCTGGAAAATTTTGAGTCCCTGCCAGCGAGATATTCAACCTGAACATGCTGTGCCAGGTATGGCTGTGCCTCCAGGAGAAGCTGTGCAGCAATTTCCGCGGTAATGCCGGTCAGATCGGCGCAGAACTGTGTCCGGGCTTTGCTGTTCCTGTTAAAATCCTTTATCAAAACTCTGCAGCAGGTGGATGTGAATTTTTCATGAAACCGGTCGTGCATCTTCCTAGCCAGTTGTCGAAATCTTTTCTTACTCAAGCCATCTTTAGCATGTGGACCAACAAGAAGCCCAAGCCCCATGATTGCTCCGGAAAGCGCTCCACAGGTGCATCCTGCCTCTCCCATGCCGCCACAGAAGCCGGCACCAAGCTGCTTGGCCTGCTCGCTAGTCAGCCCACCGTTAAACCCGTGGTTAAGCACCAACAGTAGGGCTTCCGAACAGCAGAGCTTAAGATCTTTGAAAAGATTTTCTGCCCGTTTTCTTACAAGCAGAACAATTTCATCTTGCTGTGAGGATTTTTTAATAATATCTGAATTCATTAAATACTTTAATCGCAGTGCAGAAAGGGGAAGTTTCCCTAAATAATCTCGGGGACCGCATCGTCGTTGCGGAGCAGTTCGATGAGGTATCCCCGCATGGATTCGAATACCCTTGCCTGACCGTCATAAAACTCCTCTGCCTCGGCCTGGTTTTTCTCCTGGAGTATCAAGATCAGTGAGGCGACCCTGGCATTATAAAGGGGGATGAGGGTATCAAGAATTTTGAAGCGCTGGCGTTCTGTTTTGCAGAAGTATGCTGCATAGCGGTAAACGATGCGCACCCAGGTTTCAGTGGGCAGGTTGAAATTTTTCAGGTTCCTGACCAGGGCAAGTTTTTTTACGGTTGCATAGTCTTCCTCTTCAATAATATTAGCCCAGATTGGACCGAAGTTCTTCAGTCCGATACGGAAGTACTCCACCAGCTTCTCAAGGTTAACTTCAAAAGATACCGGCTCTTCGCCGACTGCCTCACCATAAATAGAAGTATTGACAGTTTCCCTGACCTTTTCGAGATAGGAACGGTCCTTGTCAAGAAGATTAAAAATGGTGCCCACCACCTCTCTGAACATGGGGCCCAGGTCTGCAGCCGGGTCCTTTTCACCGTGGATCTTGGCGCCCAGCCTTGTCTGGCAGATGCGGAAACCTCCGGTAATTGCCGTGATTGTAAGCCAGATATCAACTCCGAACTTGGCAATATCACTGTCCCAGACGTCCTGGTTCAGACAGTGGCGGACCATGGCGCTGGACATGCCGAAATCGCCGCCTATGGGCTGCCTGATGTTGACACCGTAAAGTGCCCTGGTAAGGTTATAGGCAATGGTATTGGTGATGGTGCCGTCGAACTTGTAGCGCGAATAGTCAGGAGCTACAAAGTCATAGCCCTCAAATACCGGGGCAAGGATATTGTGCACCCAGCCGGTTTTTATGGATTTCAGGTCAGAATCAAACAGGGCAACCCCAGAGGCCCGCAGGTATTTCGCCGCCTCAAAAATTGCCCTAAATGCCGAGCCCTTGCCCGGAATGCCCCGGTAAATGGTGACGAGCACATCAATATTGAAATGGTGGCTCTCGACACTCTGGGCTACCTCCCTGGTGTCATCGGTAGAGCCCCCGTCTGCCACGATGATGAGCGATCTTTTGTCCGGGTAATGCTGGTCTAAGCCTTCTGCCACGGTTTTAATGACATGGGCCAGGGATTCGTCGCTGTAATAGGAAGGTATACCGACCACAATGTCAGCATTACCAAGATGTTCAACCTGGCGTCTGGCATAGTCCCTGAGTGCCGTGGAAAATCTGCCGGTTCGGCTCATAAATCCTCCTTGTCTATGATTAACAGGGTTATATCCATAACATTGGTTCCGGTCGGCCCGGTCTCTAGCAGGCCGCCGACATCACGGAAAAAGGTGTTGGCATCATTGTCTGCAAGAAAAGCGAGGATTGATAGTTCCTGCCTGCCTGCTTCCCGGGCCAGGCTGCTGTCAACAATAGCACCGGCGGCTGAGGAATTACCATCAATGCCGTCTGTGCCGCCGCTCAAGAGGAGAATATTATCCTGCTTGCTGATTTCTGCAAGTGCGGCAAGGGCAAGTTCCTGGTTGCGGCCGCCTCTGCCACTGCCACGAACCGTTACCGTGGTCTCACCACCGAACAGCAGGCAGGCTGGTGGTTGGAACGGTTCATGATGGGTGCTGACATTACTGGCTATGGCAGCAAGTACTTTTGCCACTTCCCGGGCTTCTCCGGCCAGTGAAGCAGTAACGATAAAGGTGTTGAGTCCTGATTCTTCTGCGGTCCTGCGGGCCTGCTCCAGAGCCTTGCGGTTGGTGCCGAGCAGGTAGTGGCTGATTGAATTGTTTTGCTGTTTAGGCGTTTCTGGGATATCGCCCTTTGCACCGCTGGTGATGACTGCGCTTACGCTGGGAGATAATTTATCCCATATGTCGGCCTGCTCAAGTATCTCCCGGCATTGCTGATAAGTTGTCGGATCAAAGTACAAAGGGCCTGAGCCAATAACGGAGAGGTCATCACCTATGACATCGGAGATTACCAGCACGACGCCGGATGCCTGGGTGTATTGGCCCAGCCTGCCTCCTTTTACCATGCTGAGATGTTTGCGGATGGCATTGATTTTCTGGATGGGCACATTCGTATGCAGTAGAAGTTTCGTTGTCTCCTGCATCTCGGAAAGCGTGATGGGATTGACCGGTTTTTCAATGAGAGATGATGAACCTCCGGAAAGCAGATATATGAAAAAATCATCACTATGTAAACGCGACAGACCATCAATGAGAAGTTCAGCTCCCCTGATGCTTTTATCATCCGGAACAGGGTGCGAACCCTGCACCACCCTCATGGGAGAAAGATCCTCACCGGTCAAGTGGCTGCTGACAATGACCCCGCCGGCAACGCGTTCCTTAAGGATGGACAGGAGATTTTTTGCCATACCAAGCGAAGCCTTGCCGCTTCCGAAAATATGCACACTCTGATCAGGCCTGAGAGAATGTAGTGTATCTAATATCCTGAGCTTATTCCCATGCAGCGCCACAGCATCACTGATCAACCTGTCCGGCAGGACAGCCTGGACGGCAGCGTCGAATATCCTCCTGGCTATTTTCCTGCGTTCATTATTATCCATTATGGTAACTTGTAATCTGGGTTTCTGTTCATCCCCTGTTATCCTTATCAACCACGTGCTTCAGGTGGTCGTAAATATCCGGCAGGCTGTAGAGGACCCTGTTCCAGGAAGGGATCTGGGTGCTTAACTGCGGGCCCTTGCTTTGTTCCCAGGCCGTCCACAGGAAGCCTCTGAAATAGTGAGCTGCCTGTTCCTCGCGGTAACGATCATAGGTCAGGTTATTGACCTCTGCATCATCGCTGTAACTTTTAATAAAATTCAGGGCATTCTGATAGTAGGTGTGCAGGATCATGTCAATGGTTGCATCATCGAGGGCAAAACCATGGGACCGCATGTAGTTGAGATAAAATTTTGCGATATCAACTACCATGCGGTGCAGTCCTTTCTGAGCGTCTTCCTTCGACATTTCCTGATGTTTATGTTCATAGTTGCGGGCCAGGTCCACCTGGGCGATTTTTTTGGTGATCAACTTGTTGTATACCTCCGAAAGGGTGCTGACTTCAAGACCCCAGTCATAGGCAATGTTAAGTCCCCGGGCCAGATGAGTGCTGAAGCTGAATTCTCCGGCAAGCGGATAATTGAATGATCGGTGGTAATGAAAGAAGTCCTCAAGCTCATAAAATCCTCTCTCCCGCATGATCCTCATCATGGCATCCACAAAAGGGACCACGAAAAGTCGAGTAACTCTTCCTTTCATGGCACGTTCAGAAGGGGATATGCGGGCATAGTATCCCTTGCAGAATTCAAAGTCATTGTTGGGATTGGCAACCGGCTCGATGAGTCTGCCGAGCAGCAGTCGGTCATAGGTGACAATGTCACAGTCGTGCAGGGCTACAACATCAGCCTGTTCATTGCCGAGAATGTAACCGAGGGAAACCCAGACCGATTGGCCTTTGCCGGCCACTCCGGTGGTAATGTCCTTCTCCCTGATACGGTTAAGCACCTCCTTGACACCCGGGCCATCTATCCAGACCACTTTAAGCTCATGCTCACCAGTTTGGAGTCTGCTGAAATAGCGTCGTGCTTCCTGGAACTGATCATAGTCGGCGCCGCCCAGGGCCACAACAATGGAGTGGAGGTATTGAACCTTGCTGATGTCATCGACTATGGGATCCAGCACATCCGGGTTTTTCAACTCAGAGTAAAGACTTGGCAGGAGCAGGGTAATATTCTGATGGCTGGCATAATCAACCAGTTTTTTTTCAAGCTCCTCAAGATAAGCATCCCTGTCAAAAGCCTCGTAAAGCGAGTGCAGTGTAGTAATAATTCCCTCCTGGTGAAAATCAGCCATAACTGCCTCCTCTGCAATTGATATTTTACCGGGTTACTTTGGATAATGCAGTCCTGTCCCTACTACTCTGTATTCCCGCTCAAAGTTATCAAGAATTTCCGTGACGGCAGCACCCCAGCCCCTGCTGCCGGGATAGGGTGCCTTGCGCAGCCCCAGTATATCCATGCTTGCGAAACTTCCGTCAGGCTTCGGGATCAGCACCGGAATATCGACGACCTTGAGCATGACAAAGTCGTTTTCAGCGTCCCCGAGTCCCAAGGTAATTAATCTGTCCCGGCATGCGGCCTGAAAAAGACGGGTTGTTTCGACAACAGCCTGGCCCTTGTTCTGGTCGGCCGACATCAAGTGGTAAAACCTACCGCCGCGGGTTATGCTCAGGCCATGGGGTGCGACTTCTTCTTGCAGTTCCTGGGAGCGAGGCTCTACCAGAAAAAGGAACGGTTCCGAGAATTCCCGTTGTCGGGCCAGGATTGCATCTTCCCTGCAAAGATCGGTGGCCTGCATGATCTCCTCTATACTCATGTCACCAAAACCTTTCAGGTTATATCTGTCCCGGAATTTTATAAATATTTTCCTGATGTAAGAATATGGCCTGCCAAACTGCTTGCCGCGATATTTGCCAAACTGTTGTAATTCTCTAAGATTCTGAATTGGATGACCGGGGGGCAAGTAAATACCCCCGCCGTTTTCTGCGATAAAGGCTTCGTGCAGGTCCAGGCGCTCCTGCAGCTTCTGGATTTCCGTCCTTGTTTTGCTGGTCGAAAGAACGAGGGGAATCGCGAGCTGATGCAGACGGAGCAGGGCTTCTTCAGCCCCCCTGAAGGAGTAACTGTGATGGTCAAGCAGTGAACCATCCAGGTCGGTAAAAACGAGCAAAGGGAAATCCATTTCGTTATCCCCGGATCAGTTCCAACGGTTACGAGTTTGCTCTTGCTGTACCAGTTTGTCTTGATATAAATCAGGTTACCATTCCAAAGCAATATTTTCAAAGAAAACTGTCTTGCAAGGGATAGGGTCGAACCGATTCAGACTGGGGTTTCCATCCGCAGTCATAAAGCTGATTCTTTTTTGCAGTCTTGAGGTCTAAACCCTTAGAAAACTTATTCACAGGTTTAATGGAGACCTCAAGTGTTTTTTCGTTAAAGCAGAAATGTAATATTTGCGGTCTAATTATCGACAGTGACAGATGAGATCGATACAGAATTTAGAATTCCGGGATTGTAAAAATAGGAAAATATTTTACACGTCTGATACTGAATCCTAAAGAAATGTCTATGACGTGTTGTTATCAGGTTTGCGGGACCACAGACACATTGAGTAATAGTTAGCAATGGAAGCAAAATAATAGCAGAAGAAAGAGAAAGAACTATTGAATGGCAGGAGCTGGAAAACGGATTAAATTCTTTACATCCCTCCCTGACAATATAGATTATTCCCCCGAAAAACGCAGTTCTTGCGTATCCGGGTCTGCATCAACCACAATGCTGTCGCCTTCGTTGAATTTTCCCTCCAGGATGAGCATGGCAAGTTTGTCCTGGACAAAGCGCTGTATGGCTCTTTTTAAGGGCCGGGCTCCAAATGCAGGATCATAGCCGACCTCGATGAGGAAATCCTTAGCCTTGTCGGTCAGGCGGATAGTAAATTTTTTCTCAGCCAGCCTCTTTGTCAGAAGATCAACCTGGATATCAACAATCTTCGCCAGGTCTTCCTTTGACAGGCCATGGAAGATAATTGTTTCATCAATGCGGTTGAGAAATTCTGGCCTGAACTGGCGGTGCAGGATCTCATCCACCTGTTTCACCATTTCCTCCCTATTCTGTTCGCCCAGTTCCATGATAAGCTGGCTACCGAGATTGGAGGTCATGATCAGAATGGTGTTCTTGAAATCCACCGTACGCCCTTGTCCGTCAGTCATGCGGCCGTCATCAAGAATCTGCAGGAGAACGTTGAATACATCCGGATGTGCCTTTTCAATCTCGTCAAACAGGATGACGGAATAGGGGCGCCGCCGGACGGCCTCGGTGAGGTAGCCGCCCTCTTCATAGCCCACATAGCCTGGCGGGGCCCCGATCAGCCTGGCGACTGAATGTTTTTCCATGAATTCTGACATATCCAACCGGACCATGGCCTGTTCGCTGTCAAAAAGGAAATCTGCCAGGGTGCGCGCCAATTCAGTTTTGCCAACCCCGGTGGGCCCAAGGAAGATAAAGGAACCAAGGGGCCTGTTGGGATCCTGCAGGCCAGCACGGGCCCGCCGCACTGCATTTGCGACAGCCCCTATGGCTTCAGCCTGGCCGACAACCCTCCTGGCCAGGAACTCTTCGGCATGCACCAGTTTGTCCTTTTCCGAAGCTAGCAGGTTGTCAACCGGGATGCCGGTCCACTTGGCAACAACACTTGCCACATCTTCTTCATCCACTTCTTCTTTCAGCATCTTGCGGTCCTGCTGGATCTGTGCCAAGCGCTCATTTTCAGCAGCCATCTGTTTTTCGAGCTCTACAATCCTGCCATAGCGGATTTCGGCTACCTTGCTGAGATCGCCTGCCCGCTGGGCCCGCTGTTCTTCAACACCAGCCTCTTCAATCCTGGCTTTAATGTCCCTGATCTTCTGTATGATCTCTTTTTCCAAGGACCAATGGCCTTTCATGCTTTTCAGCGTCTCATTAATGTCAGCCAGTTCGGTATTCAGCTTGGCAAGCCGTTCCTTCGAGGCCTTGTCCTTTTCCTTTTTAAGGGCCTCCCGCTCAATTTCCAGCTTGATCTTTTTCCGCTCCACCTCGTCGATCTCGGTTGGCATGGAGTCGATCTCAATGCGCAGCCGGGAGGCTGCCTCGTCAATGAGATCAATGGCCTTGTCCGGCAGAAACCGGTCTGATATATATCGGTTTGACAGGCCGGCAGCGGCAACCGTTGCTGCATCCGTGATGCGGACACCGTGATGCACTTCGTATTTTTCTTTGAGACCACGCAGAATGGCGATAGTGTCCTCCAGGGAGGGCTCCTGTACGAGAACTTGTTGGAATCTCCTTTCCAGAGCTGCGTCCTTTTCGATATATTTCCGGTATTCGTTCAAGGTGGTAGCGCCTACACAGTGGAGTTCACCCCGGGCCAGGGCCGGTTTGAGCATGTTTGAAGCATCCATGGCTCCCTCGGCAGCTCCCGCACCAACCAGGGTGTGGATCTCATCAATGAAAAGGATGATTTCCCCTTCGCGTTTCTGGATTTCCTTCAGGACCGCCTTTAACCTGTCCTCGAATTCACCTCGGTATTTGGCACCCGCAACAAGGGCCCCCATGTCAAGGGCGACAACCTGCTTGTTACGAAGGGTCTCAGGTACGTCACCGTTTACAATGCGCTGGGCCAGTCCTTCAACGATGGCTGTTTTTCCCACACCAGGTTCCCCGATGAGCACCGGATTGTTCTTTGTGCGCCGTGAAAGGACCTGGATAACTCGGCGGATCTCATCATCCCTGCCAATTACCGGGTCGAGTTTTCCTTGCCTGGCAACATCTGTAAGGTTTCTGGCATACTTTTCCAGGGCTTGGTATTTTTCTTCCGGGTTCGGATCTGTAACCCTTTGGTTGCCACGAATGGAGACCAAAGCCTGCAGGAAGGAGTCCTTGCTGACACCATGTTTCTGCAGCATTTCTGCAACCGTGCTCTTTTCTGTCAGAAGAGCCAGAAAAAGGTGTTCCTGGCTGACATAGTCATCTTGCATATTGGATGCCAGGGAAAAGGACTGGTCTAAGACCTTTTTGAATTGCTGTGAGGCATACACCTGTCCAAAACCGCCACCGCTTACCTTGGGCAGGTTATCGATCATTCTTTTTGTTTCTGCCCGCAATGATGGAAGGTTAACCTCCATCTTCTGGAGGACCGGAATAATGACCCCATCCTTTTGCTCCAGAAGAGCGGCCAGAAGATGTTCGGGTTTTATTTCCTGCTGGCCGTTCCGTTCAGCAATGGACTGTGATTCCTGGACAGCCTCCTGGGATTTTATGGTGAATTTATCAAATTGCATGGTGTCCTCCGCAATTGAGTAAAAATATCATGTAATGAATTAATAAGATTGTGTTTTGCAACTGGAGAAAATGGTAAGTTCGTTCCTGTTATCTGTCAAGAACAGGGGATAGATGACAGAGAAGAGTATTGTAGCAGAGGAGTCTCGGAGTAAGTTTTAAAATTTTCCATTACTCCATTACTCCATCACTCCAGTATCCCAGCATCCCAGTTTGAGAAAGGGCAAAAAAATACCCCCGTCAGATTACTGCACGGGGGTAGGTGAGAGTTGAAGAAAGAAAAACTAACCGCAGCTTGAACTGCAGGATGCGCTGCTGCAGCCGCCGCCAATTGGCTTGGCTGAACTGATCGAAAAACCGGACCTCATGCCCGCATCAATAAAATCGATCTTGATTGATCCACAGGTATCGATCAGGTTGTTATCAACCAGGAAAGTCAAGCCATCCTGTTCGTATGTCGCATCATTTGCCTTCGGCTCATCCAGAGCCAGACCCAGGGAGGGGCCAGCTCAGCCACCACCCATGATTGCAACACGGAGAGCAGAATCAATATTGTTCTGCTCCATGTACGATTTAAGATTTTGTGTTGCCAACTCAGTCACTTCTAACATTACGAATACTCCTTCGCCTATATTTAATCTTAACGTCTGCATACCTTGTGATCATAAAAAGTGGCCACATCAGGGCCGGTCAGCGTAGAGCAGCAGACAAACCATTTTCATTAGTTTCTTAAACCTAAATGTAAGGAACATCAGTAAATAAGTCAATACAGTAAAAACCGATACGACCGGGATTGATAAATATAATTTCAATTTTAATCAGGAATTATTATGGATTATGATTGGGAAAAGAGTGATGCACTGCTTATCAGAAAACTGTATATTATTACTGAAATGCAAAATGAACGAATGATAGTTCTGCGGTCGTGAGCGGATCAGATGCCTGCGCATATATTTGTTATTGAGTGTTCATAACCCTTAAGGTGGGAAATGAAAAAAATTGTAATATCTACAGGCGGCGGCGATGCTCCGGGATTAAATGCGGTTATCTATGCTGTGGTAAAGTCGGCCCATCTTCGTGGTTGGGAGGTGTATGGGAGCCGCAGCGGATATAAAGGGTTGCTGGACCTGGATGAGCTTGTGAGGTTGACCCCTGAAAAGGTAGAGGACATAACACCTACGGGAGGCACAATCCTTGGAAGCACCAATAAGGGGAATCCTTTTGCCATGCCGGTGGAGAACCTGGCAGGGGAGACCTTGATACGTGATGTTTCGGATCGTATCCTTAAAAATTTCAACCGGATGGGTTTTGCCTGCCATATTGCTGTGGGGGGTGATGGCAGCCTGGAAATCGCGCACCGCTTTGCCCAACTGGGAATGCCTGTCGTAGGAGTACCTAAAACCATCGATAATGATCTTGAGGCAACAAACCTCACATTCGGCTTTGATACAGCTGTGTCTACTGCAACAGAGGCTCTGGATAAACTCCATTCCACAGCTAAATCACACGACCGGATAATGGTCGTGGAAGTGATGGGAAGGGAGTCCGGCTGGATTGCATTAAATTCAGGGATTTCCGGTGGAGCGGATGTTATACTCATTCCTGAAATCATTTTTAACATAGATAAGGTTTGTGAGAAGATTGCCGAAAATGAACTGCATGGCAAGGATTATGCCATCGTTGTAGTGGCTGAAGGCGCCCAGGAAAAGGAATGCGATGTTTTCTGCCATGAAGGAGAGGTCGGCAGGCAGGAGGTTGTCCTTGGAGGTGTTGGAGAGTGGGTAGCCCAGCAAATAAGGGAAAAAACAAAGAAGGACACCAGGTCCCTTGTATTGGGCCATTTGCAGAGAGGCGGCACTCCCACTACCTTTGACAGGCTGCTTGCCCTGCGTTTCGGAGCCGCAGCGGTTCGCCTGGTTGAATCGGAAACCTTTGATCATATGGTAGCCCTGGCCACTCCCGCAATGATAGCCGTACCACTGGCTGTGGCCATAAAGTCAAGGAGGCGGGTCAATATGGATAATGACAAGGTGTTAACGGCCCGAGAAATCGGTATCTGCTTCGGTGATTGAAATGTCTTTTTGCGCAATCTCTGTGTCATTCTGCGAAATTGTTTGTGCGTCCTACCACTAGTACGGCTCCGCACAATTTCTTGAATTCCTTGATCTTGAACAAAAATCTCATTTTAATCTTCAAAATCTAAGTAATAAAAAATTGTTCAATCAGCGTAGGAAATTATCTCCAGTTGTCAGATTTTAATATGGATAAACTTTTGGAAATCTATAAAATTCTTCTGGAGCACTTCGGGCCGCAGAGATGGTGGCCGGGTGATACGCCGTTTGAGATAATGGTCGGCGCAGTGCTCACCCAGAATACAAACTGGACCAATGTCAGCCGGGCCATCGACAACCTGAAAAAAGAAAATCTTCTTTCATTTGAGAAACTGCATGGTATGCCGGTGGAGATGCTAGCGGAAAAGATACAACCGGCCGGGTATTTCAATCTCAAGGCAGCCCGTCTCAAGAACCTCCTTGCTTTTATTGCCCGGGAGTATGACGGCTCCCTTGATGAACTGTTTGCTGAGGATATGCATACCCTGCGTGAGCAAATCCTGACAGTAAAAGGAATCGGCCCGGAGACCGCTGATTCCATACTTCTCTATGCCGGCAGCAAACCAGTTTTCGTGGTTGACGCCTATACCCACCGGATTTTTGCCCGTCACAACATTATTGCTGAAGAGGACGGGTACTATGAGATCCAGGAATATTTTTCGTTATCCCTGCCCGAGGATGTGGAACTGTTTAATGAGTATCATGCCCTGATAGTCAGGCTTGGCAAGGAGTTCTGCAAGAAGAGCAAGCCACTCTGCAACCGATGTCCGCTTGAGAATTTTTGATTTTCACATTTTAAAAAACAGAAAAATATTTTATTAATAAGAGCATAAAACGAATTGATTTATTTGTGGTATTCTTTATAAACGGGCGTTTATTCTTTTCGAATTCAGTTTGAAGAATAAGGGAGATATTGTTTCAGATTTATGCCAATCTTTTTTTCAACCGAGGAGAAGAGATGACCAACAAAGGAAACGTATTGATAATCGGTGCCGGAGGGGTTGGAAGGGTTGTGGCTCATAAATGTGCGCAGAACCCGGGAGTCTTCATGCATATCTGCCTAGCCAGCAGAACGTTGAAAAAGTGCGAGGCGATACAGGCTGAGTTGCCCCGTCCCATAAAGGTTGCCAGGGTTGATGCGGATAATGTCTCTGAATTAGTGAACCTTATCAAGGATTTCAGGCCGCAGCTTGTCATCAACGTGGCCCTGCCCTACCAGGACCTGACCATAATGGATGCCTGTCTAGAAACTGGAGTGGATTATCTGGACACGGCCAACTATGAGCCGCGGGACGAGGCGAAATTCTGTTATAAATGGCAGTGGGATTACCAGGAGCGTTTTAAGAAGGCCGGGCTCATGGCACTGCTTGGCTGCGGATTTGATCCGGGTGTGACCAACATATTTTGCGCTTATGCCGGGAAGCATCATTTTGACGAGATCCATACCATTGATATTATCGATTGTAATGCCGGTGAACACGGCCTGCCGTTTGCCACCAATTTCAATCCTGAGATCAATATCCGCGAGGTGACGGCCAAGGGTCGTTATTACGATAATGGTGGGTGGATGGAGACCGAACCGTTGTCAATACACAAGACTTTTGATTTTCCGGGTGGTATAGGTCCAAGGGAGATCTACCTCATGTACCACGAGGAGTTGGAGTCCCTGGCAAAAAATATAAAGGGTGTCAAGCGCATCCGTTTCTGGATGACATTTTCAGAATCGTACCTTACCCATCTGCGTGTCCTGGAAAATATCGGCATGACCAGGATAGACCCTGTTATATATCAGGATCGGGAGATTATCCCGCTGCAGTTCTTAAAGGCTGTACTGCCGGAGCCTGCCTCACTTGGACCGAAGACCAGGGGAAAAACCTGCATTGGCTGCCTGATTGAGGGTAAGAAGGACGGGAAGAAAAAAAGATACTACGTGTATAATATCTGCGATCATCAGGAGGCTTACCGGGAAACAAACTCGCAGGCCATCTCCTATACCACAGGCGTTCCTGCCATGATCGGGGCCATGCTTATGCTTGAGAGGGAGTGGCATGGGGAGGGCGTTTATAATGTCGAGGAGTTTGACCCTGATCCGTTCATGAAGAAGCTGTCATTGCACGGATTGCCCTGGACCGAGGTTTTCCCGGATACAGAAAATGACACGTCTGCCGACCTTTGATCCCGCTACATTCCCGAGTCCATGCTATGTGTGCGATCTTGGGCTTCTGCGCAAAAACTTGAATGTTCTAGCCCAGGTGCGCCAGAGGACGGATTGTAAGATCCTGCTTGCCCTTAAAGGGTTTGCCATGTTCAGTACCTTTCCCCTGATAAGCAAGTACCTGCAGGGAACCTGTGCGAGTTCGCCCCATGAGGCACGGCTTGGCCGGGAGGAGTTTGGCGGAGAGGTGCATGTTTATGCCCCGGCATACAGTGAAAAAGATATTGACGAACTTCTGCCCCTGGTTAACCACCTCAGTTTCAATTCCATAGGGCAGTGGCAGCGGTTCAGGGAGAAAATTCTGAAAAGCGGAGAGCGGGTCCGCTGCGGATTGCGCATTAATCCACAGTATTCGGAAGTGAAAGTGGAGCTCTACAATCCCTGTGCACCGAATTCAAGGCTTGGAATAACCGCAGACGAGCTGCAGGGCCAGGACCTGGAGGGTTTAAGCGGTTTTCATTTCCATACCATGTGCGAACAGAATTCGGACACCCTGGAGCGGACCCTGGCTGAAGTGGAGAAAAAATTCGCATCCTATTTTGCTCAGCTGCAATGGATGAATTTCGGCGGCGGCCACCATATCAGCAGGAGTGATTATGATGTGGACAGGCTGTGCAATGTCATAAACAGTTTCAAGGCCCGTTATGGGCTTGAGGTGTATCTTGAACCGGGTGAGGCGATTGCCCTGAATGCGGGAATGCTTATCACCACGGTGCTTGATATTATTGACAGGAAGAAGTCCATAGCGGTCTTGGACACTTCGGCAGCGGCCCATATGCCTGATGTGCTCGAAATGCCATACCGTCCGGAAGTCATTGGGGGCGGGATGCCCGGCGAAAAGCAATATACATATCAACTGGCAGGCCTCAGCTGCCTCGCCGGTGATGTCATAGGTGACTATTCTTTTGAAGTTCCTCTTGCAATAGGTCGGAAGCTTGTTTTCCTTGATATGCTTCATTATACGATGGTAAAGAACAACACCTTCAACGGCGTGCATCTGCCGGCAATCGCAACGTACGATCCTGAGATTGACAGGGTGGAAGTCATTAAAGCGTTCGGCTACCAGGACTATCGGTCCAGGTTGTCTTAACCCGGGAATAAAAAGACCATGACAGACGCTGTGTATCCAAGTTTTCTTGAGATGGACATCCCGCCGTGTTCTTTTAAGGAAGCGCGCATCCACATTATACCTGTAGAGATGGAAAGAAGCGTTTCCTACGGCAGAGGCACAGCAGCCGGGCCCAGGGCGATCCTGGAGGCATCCCTGCAGCTTGAATCATTTGACGGGAAAACCATTCCGGCTCAGGCTGGCATGTACACCCATGAACCATTAAGGTGCATGGCTGAAACCGTTGAAAAAGATATCGAAGAGATTTTTTCGGAAGTTGCCAGAGTGATCCGGAAAGGTGGAATCCCTGTAATGCTGGGGGGCGAGCACACGGTCACCCTCGGTGCCCTCAGTGCTTTTGGCGCCAGGGCTAAAAAGATAGGCGTTGTCCAGTTTGATGCCCATGCAGACCTGCGGGATACATATGAAGAGAGCCGATTGAGTCACGCCTGCGTGATGCGCCGTGTTCATGAAATGGGGCTGCCTTTTGTGCAGATCGGTATCCGCAGCCTGTCAATGGAAGAAGATGCGTTTCGGAGAAGCCATAAAATAAAAAGCCTGGATGCGGCAGCTCTTTTTGGTGGTGGTATACCGGCTGAAGTGCTGCCCCGTGACTTTCCGGATGAGATTTATATAACTTTTGATGTAGATTGTTTTGATGCATCCATCATGCCCGCAACAGGGACCCCGGAGCCAGGCGGCTTGACGTGGTACCAGGTAATGGACCTGCTGGAGAAAATATCTGCTGGGGGGAAGATCTGCGGTTGTGATATTGTTGAACTGGCCCCTATTCCCGGCATGCACGCACCGGATTTTACTGCAGCAAAATTGGTTTATACGTTAATTGGCCTGGCCGTTCGATAAGATAATCATAGGATATTAGGAACATGACCCCGAAGAAAGAAAAGATAAAGGAAGAACATCCTGAAGAAATTCAGGAGTGGTCCGTTGAGGATGCCAAGGAGTTATACGGCATAGAACGCTGGGGATTGCGTTACTTTGATATCAACGCCAATGGCGATGTCGTGGTTGCACCTCTTAAAGAAAAAGGGGCCAGCATCAGGGTCTTGGACGTGGTGCAGGAGGCTACTGAACAGGGGCTGCATTTTCCCATGCTGATAAGGTTCCAGGATTTGCTGCGGGACCGTGTCGAGAGGATCAACAATGCATTTAACGATGCAATTGCAGAATTTAATTACCGGTCAATCTACAGGGGGGTTTACCCTATCAAGGTTAATCAGTTGCGGGAAGTGGTCGAGGAGATCATTGATGCGGGAGCTCCCTTTCACTATGGGCTTGAGGTAGGTTCAAAACCGGAACTTTTTGCCGCCCTTGCCTTTCACGATGATCCTGAAAGCTTGATTATCTGCAATGGATATAAAGACCACCGTTTTATCAAGACTGCCCTCATCGGCATGAAGCTTGGCAAAAAGGTCATCCTCGTAGTTGAAAAGGTTGAAGAGGTGCGAAATGTCATCAAATATGCCAGAAAATACAAGGTTGACCCGGTGCTTGGCATTCGTATCCGGCTTTCCAGCAAAGGCCAGGGAAAATGGGATAAGAGCACTGGCGATGAAGCAAAATTCGGCCTTACTGCACCGGAAATCCTGGAGGCATCAAACCTGCTGAAAGAAGCGGACATGGCGGATTGCCTCAAACTCGTCCACTTTCATATCGGCTCCCAGGTACCGGATATCCTGACCATAAAAAAAGCGACCCGGGAAGCTGCCATGTATTATGCAAAGCTGCAGAAGCTCGGGCATGATCTTGAGTATCTTGACGTGGGAGGCGGGCTTGGGGTTGACTATGACGGTAGCCGCTCCACTTTTCACTCCTCTGCCAACTATTCCCTCAATGAATATGCCAGGGATATTATCTACAATATAATGGACATCTGTGACCTGGAGAAGGTCGAACATCCGGTAATAATCAACGAAAGCGGCCGTGCTGTTGTTTCGCACCACACGGTGCTGGTTGTTGAGGCTTTCGGCCATATCAAGAAAGTGCCTGACAGGAAATCGGCCACCAAACCGAAAATAAAACACAGGCTTCTCGAAGAGGTCTGGTTTACCTATAAAAATATAAATCCTGACAACCCACTGGAAGCATATCATGACGCTCTGCATCTCAGGGAGGAAGCACAAACCCATTTTGGCCTCGGGCTTATCGGTTTGGAAGTCAAGGCTGAGGTGGAAAAGTTTTTCTGGCTTATCAGTGCTGAGGTATCCAGGTATTACAAGGGAGCCGAATATATCCCTGAAGAAATAATGGATATGGAATACACCCTGAGTGGACAGTATCTCTGCAACTTCAGTGTATTTCAGTCGCTTCTGGACCATTGGGGATTCGGCCAGCTTTTCCCGATCATGCCGCTACATCGGCTCAACGAGGAACCGACAGAAAAAGGGACCTTGGTGGATATAACCTGTGATTCGGACGGCAAGGTTTCCAAATTTATCAGCCACTATGAAGAAGGGGTGGATACCCTGAACCTTCACCCCCTCAAAAATAAGCCATACTACCTTGGAATATTTCTGACTGCTGCCTACCAGGATATCATGGGCGACCTGCATAACTTGTTCGGCCGGGTCAACGAGGCGCATGTTTTCCTGGATGAAGACGAGGAATCAGGCTATTATATTGAAGAGACCATTGAAGGGACGACAATGGAAAAGGTGCTGGGTCTGGTCCAGTATTCCGGCAATGAGCTGGCCCGCATGATGAAACGTCAATTTGACAGGGCAATCAAGGCGGATCGCCTGAAGCCTAACGAAGGTATGCGCCTGTTGAATGAGTACCAGCAGGGTTTGAAGGAATATACCTACCTTGATCTCTTATAGAGGGATATTCTTCAACGAGGGGTTCCCGCCTCATCGCCGCTGGATTCAGCATCGGGAAATACACAGAAATCTTCTGGATTCTCGGCAGCTGTTCCCTGTTTTTTCAGCTGACCATCGTACCAGAGGAACTGGCGGCAGAACCCTCGGATGATTCGGGCTTCTTGGGCGCGCAATCCGATCCGTCCCAGAAAATGCCTGATGTTGCGTATCCAGTAGCTGCTGTCATCCGTACGCAGAAACCCTACCTGGTTGAGCAGTTTTTCCACATGCTCATACATGCCTTCCAATTCATGGGAACTCGCCAGCCTTGGGCTGGGCTGCATGATTTTGTCGGAATAAATGATGCCCCAATATATTTCATAGCACAAAATAGCGACAGCCTGTGCCAGGTTCAGGGATGAAAAGTCAGCAGTCGGGATGGTCACTTTTGTCTGGCAGTATTTGAGGTCTTCGTTTGTAAGACCCCTGTGTTCCGGGCCGAACAGCAGAGCAACCTGGTTGTTTTCCAGCAGGGGCAGGATGGTATGCAACATATAACGCGGACTGTTTTCAATGCGTCTTTTTCTACCCTGCCTGGCAGTTGTGCCTACAACATGAGAAAAGGGGGCCAGTGCTTCAGCTAAGTTTGTGAAGCGCTGGAGAGCTTCAATGAGATGGGCTGCCTTGTGGGTTGCCATTTTCAGCATTTTTTCCTGGTCAGGAACTTCATCATGGACAACGATCAGGCGGGAAATTCCCATATTCAGGGCACAGCGCGCTGCAGCCCCGATATTTTCCGGATACTTGGGCTCCATGAGGACAATGGCAATGTTGTCAAGGAGATGTTGTGTTTTGGTTGATGTATCAGTCATATAATTATTTAATAACTAATATTTGTTCATTTCTGCTTTCCCAAAAACGAACACAAAAAGGGCAGCCTGTCACTTGTTTCGCTTTCAGCGAAATGCACTCCACTTCTCGCAAAGTACGGACGCTTCGGAAAGTCGCATTGCTTCGCCTAATCGTTTTTCCGTTCTTAACTGCGCTGCTCGGCTGCGTGAAATGGCTAATGAAAATAATCGATTTTGATTCCTGAATCCTAGTAATAAATACTTGGTGCTTACCTAAATATTTATCTTCGCATTCCTGGACCCCTGGATTCCTTGAAACCTGTTTTTCACTCAAGTACAAAATTAATCCTGCGCAGCCGGGTGTCAACACTTGCAACCCGGACCTGCACCAAGTCCCCGACCTGGAATATTTTACCGGTATGGGAGCCGATGAGCCGGTAGTTCTTTTCATCGAACTGGAAATAGTCACCTTTGAGTGCTGCGATCTCAATGGCGCCGCTGACAAAATGATCCAGCAGTTCAATAAAAAGACCAAAGGCAGTGACCCCGGAAACAATGCCCTCAAATGTATCACCGATCTTTTCCGCCATGAAGCGGACCAGTAAACGCTCGGTCATTTCCCGTTCCGCATCAACTGCAGCCCTTTCCCTGCCAGAGAGAAAATCGCCGGCCTGATGCAGATCAGGACCAGGAGAAATGGTCCCGCTTTTCTTTTTCGTCAGCATGTTGAACAGGGTCCGGTGAACAATCAGGTCGGGATAGCGTCGTATCGGCGAGGTGAAATGGGTGTAATATGCGGCTGCCAGGCCGAAGTGCCCCACGTTCTCGGGGGAATATCGGGCTCGCTGCATGGTACGCAGGAGAATATTGTTTACCAGGTATTCTTTCGGGGTGCCGGCAACCATGGAAAGCACCTTGCCGAACCACTTGGGGGAGCCTCCATTGGCAGACAGATGCAGCCCCAAAGTCCGGGCGAATGCTGTAAACTCCTGGACCTTCATTTCGTCCGGAGATTCATGGATCCGGTAAAGTGTCGGAATGTTGCTTGAGGAAAGCGTTGCTGCAACCGCCTCATTGGCAGCAAGCATGAATTCTTCAATGAGCTTATGGGCCATGTTACGTTCGGCCCTGATCACATCTGAAACCTGGCCTTCGGGATCAATCAATACCTCTGCTTCCGGAATGGAAAAACCAATACTGCCGCGGGCAAGCCGCTTCTTTTCCAGGATTTCCGCCAGATAAGCCATCTCCTGGAGCTGGTCCAGAATATCACTGTATTTGCTGACCAGTGATTCATCCTTGTCGACCAGGATCTTCTTGACTATGGTATAGGTCAGTCGGTGCTGGCTGACAATAATGCTCCTGGTGAATTTTTTTGTCAGCCTCTTGCCTTTCCTGTCAAATTCCATGACGGCCGTGAAGGCCGGCCTTGACTGGTTGGGCACCAGACTGCAGAGGTTGTTGGAAAGGCGCTCGGGCAGCATCGGCACCACCCGGTTCGGGAAATAGACACTGGTGCCCCGTTCATAAGCTTCACGGTCCAGGGCGGAATTTGGCTTGACATAATAGCTTACATCGGCAATGGAAACATAGAGGCGCCAGCCTTTACCCGTTTTTCCCACGGCAACGGCATCATCAAAATCCCGCGCCGTCTCACCATCAATTGTCACATGCGGGATAGAACGAAGATCAAGCCTCCCTTTCTCGGCAGGCATGGTTTCAGGATAGCTGTCTGCCTCCTGCAGTGCCCTGTCGGAAAACTTATGCGGCAGCTTATGCTTGCGGATGACTATTTCAGCCTGAACTGCAATATCCTCGGGATCCCCCAGCACTTCAATGATACGGCCTTCTGGGTTGCGTTTTCCGGTTTTAAAATCAGTGACTTCAGCGACCACCGCGTCCCCGTTCCTGGCGCCGCATGAGTCTTTCCTGTGGACCAGGATGTTGAAGAGGAACCGTTCATCTTCAGGGATCACGAGGCTGGTCTGCCTTCCTGCCTCATAGGTTCCTACCAGGATGGTGGCGGCCCGTTGCACAATTTTTATGATCTTTGCCTCGGTTCTGCCGCGTCTTTTCGAAGAAAGCCTGAAGATGGCACGATCGCCATGGTGGGCGCTGCCCAAGTTGTCAGGGGCAATAAACGGGTCCTGTCGTAAAGACTTGTCAGTCTTTTGTGGAAATTCGCCGGTCTTGTCCCCGATAATAGCAAATCCGAATCCTTTGGGGTGAACCTCGACAACCCCTTCGACAATGTCAGTATCCTTCATGAGAGTATAGGCTTTGCCGGATCCCTTGCCCTTGTTCTTTGCACAGGTGAGTAAATCACGCCGGCAAAGGTCGGAAAGAAGACCGGATATCGTTTTCCTGTCAGAACGGGCAAGCGAAAGTGTTTCCATGATTTGAGCCATGGTTTGCGGTTCCCGCTTCTTATATAGAAAAGCAAGGATTTCCTGCTCGATGACCTCAGCATGGGAAATCTCCTGCGTTTTCAGAGGACCGGTCGATCTGCGTTTTGTCCTGGCATAGTTGGTCTTGCCGAACTTTTCCTGCCTGAATCCTTTTTTTCTTCTCCGCATAATTTCAGACTATGAGCGGCTATATAGCCTTGTTCATCTTATTTGTCTGCATACGTTCCCTGTTTATTTGCCAGAGTCTTTTGTGATGAAGAAAACCGGTTTTATGCATGGATAATGCACCATTTCCCGAAAAAAGACTTGTCCGGTTGATAACTCGGTGTTATCTAATTAATTTCCAGACAAAACCTCTCATACTCTATATCACACTAACGAGCAGAATACACTCACTGCATGCATGGCGAAGAAAGAATTTGATATTGCCGGCTATAAAGAATTGATGGCCAAGTTCCTAGGTGACTCCGAAGGTACAGCCAAGGTATTCTTTGAAGCCCTCGATTTTGCAATGAAGGCCCATGCAGGTCAGCGGCGCAAAAGTGGTGATCCCTATATTCTCCATCCCTGTAATGTTGCCAGGATCTTAGCCGAGGAAATGGAGGTCAGGGATCCGGAAATCCTGGCAGCTGCGCTTCTGCATGATACTGTGGAAGATGTCGAGGATGTAACCACTGAGGTTATTGGCGAACTCTTCGGTAAAAACGTTGAAATCATCGTTGACGGCTGCACCAAGATCACCCATTTCTTTGGCGATAAGCAGACCTTTTATAAGCTGGTGCACAGGAAGATCTTTTCCGGAGCCGCAGCAAGGTTGGAAGTAATGCTGGTCAAGCTTGCAGACAGGCTCCACAATCTGCGGACACTCGATGCCATGCGCCGGGATCGGCGGCAGAAGATTGCAGATGAAACCCTTGATATCTATGCACCCATGGCTAGGGTTATGGGGCTTTTCAGTATGAAGCGCGAGCTGTATGACCTGGCGTTGAAATACAAGTTTCCCAAGCAGAGCAACAAGATTCTTGCCCATATCCGCAACCTGGAGAATTCCCCGGAAGTTGCAGATATCGTTTCTACCGTGTGGGAGGATCTCCAGAACAGCTGGATAAGTGCTAAGATAAAACCCAGGGCAAAGGGATTGTGGGGGTATTTTGATCCGGTGAACAAGGTTCTGGCCAAGGCCATAGACCATCCCATGGAATTCATTATCCTGGTTGACGACATTGAATCCTGCTACCGGGTACTCGGGCTTGTCAATCAGAAGTTCCCACCGATTCCCCGCACCATCCGTGATTTTATTGCTAACCCGAAACCAACCGGCTACCAGGGGCTGCATGCCAGGGCCAACATCAAGGGCAGAAACTATCTTTTCAAGATACGCACCCCGGAAATGGCCCGTAATGCACAGAAAGGGATCATTAAGGCCTGGTCTGAACATAAGCCGGCAGGCCAGTTTGAGAAAACGCTGCGGGAGATGTTTGACCTTCTGGGCACGGAAGAAGGGCTTTCCCCCCGCGAGATGATAGCGGCAAGCGGCAAAAAGGAAATATATACATACACCCCCAAGGGAGACACGATATGCCTGCCGCTGCAGTCCATAGTGCTTGATTTTGCCTTCCAGGTACATACCGATGTCGGGAAGCGGTGCATCGCGGCAATAATAAAACGTGAAAGAGTGGAGCCTGATCACGTTTTGAAGGATGGCGATCAGGTAAAGATCGTCCTGCAGGAGAAGCCGGTTCTTTTTGAACCCCGCCTGCAGGAGCTTTGCAAGACGCCGCGGGCCCGTTCCGGACTTGCCAAAGGCTTCAGGGTCAGGCGCCAGGAACTGGCTGTTAAAATCGGCAGGGTGATCCTTGAGCAGGAGTGTCAACGCTACGGTCTTGTCTTGAAGGATCTACTGAAGTACGAGAGCGACATGCTGGAACAGCTGTCCATGGAATCCCTTGAGCAGTTGTTTTTAAATGTCGGGATTGCAGGGGTGTCCTTCCGGGAGCTACGCTATAAAATAATGAGCCTTCTTCCGGAAGACATTGCTGTCAGAAAACCGTCAGGCCGCGGCTTAAATAAGATATCCCTCACTACTCTTGATCCTGCAGTAATTAAATTTTCTGCCTGCTGCAAGCCGATTCCAACCGAAAAAGACCTTATTGGCATCCTGAATGAGCGAGGCATCTCGGTGCATCAGAAAACATGTGAAAGGTTCCGTTCCCTGAAAGTGAGGCGTGAAGATGTGGTGGAAGTAAGCTGGCAGCTTAAGGAAACCCAGATCACGAAGCCGCAGCATCTTTTTGTGCCGGAAGCAACCAGGAACAGGATCTTTATGATGCTTGCTGTTGCCCCGGACAAGATGAAGGTAGCCGACATTCTGGTCCTTTCACGCATTGATGCCAAGAAGCCTGCCTGGGAAATCAATTTTGAGGTCTCTAGCCTGCATGGACTGAAAGGCATTCTGGACCATTTTGACAAGTCCGGCCTGCCTTATGAGTTTGTCTTAGAGCAGTAAAATTTCAAATAATATATTAGACCAACTTCAAAGAGTGAAGGAGGGCTGCAGACAGGTTGATGCAAGGGGTCAGTATTTCCACGGATTGACTTCCTGCAATTTTTCACGGATAGTTATTTAATTAAACTGCAGTGTTGCCAAACTGGCAGCAGGAAATTAGCGCTTCCTGTTTCTTGGGCAATTTCAGATTCTCTCGTGTTTAACAGCGTTACAATCAGCTGCGAACCGGTTTTTTAATCTGAGCATAATGGGGCTGCATGAGGACTGGTATAGCCACCGCTATCTTTCTGGTATCTGTTTGTCTTACACTAATCCTTTACTATCTGAAGTTTATCCGTAAAGGTGACCCAGCAGATTTTATCGAGAACAATTCCATGTTCATTGCTGGCTCATTGGCAGGATTGGTATTTATTGGTACACTGACAGTTGGTTTTAATATCGTTTTTCTCTTACTTGCATTCTTGCTTCTTTTTTTTCTCCTGTTGATAACCCGCTGAAGCCCAAATAATCCAGAAAGCATAGCGAGGGTCGGAACGAGAATTCCCTGTAGGGAGGCTCCCTTCCACTCAATGAATCATCGAAAAATTTCTGATGGGATTTCTCTTTACTCCCCAAGGAGATTCTCAGGTTTGTGCAGTGATAATCGTACAATTCCTATAATATCAAACAATTAGCATTTTATAGAGTGCCACATTGTAGAAAAATGCTTGTAATTATTAGATAAAAATGAAAAACATGTTGACATATAGGTACAAATACCTATAATAGAAACGGGTATGAGCATAGGTAGAAATACGGATGTGTGCTCAGGCTGAATAATATAATTTTTTAAAGAAAGGTAAGGAGGAGAAGAAGGTGAAAATTCAAATGGTGGATAAATTGACCGGCAAATTATTATATCTGGTGATTATTGGTCTCTTTTTGGTTGAGTTCTCAGCCGGACTTGCCATTGCACATCTTGACGCTGTTCATGAGTGTCAGGCGTCTTCCTGTGTCATAGAACGACACAATACAAAATAACCCTCCCTAAAAGTATTGTACAAAAAAGGAGTTGCCATAGTTACGGCAACTCCTTTTTTGTGTCAAGCTGTTATAGGATTGCCCATCAGGTGTTTTGTGCCTGTGTAGCAGCAACGTATCTTAGAATTCGCAGGAAATGATTTTTTGGATGGAGGACGGTTTCCACTTATCACCTAGGGGGAAATGTTTTGTGCTTTCAGCAAGCCTGGCTTGAAATTCTTTGGCGGAAATTTCCCGGGCCCCAAACTGCATAAGGTGGGCGGTTTTCATCTGGCAGTCGATGAGATCGAAATTCCATTCAAGCAACTTTTTCACCAGGGTAACCAGTGCTATTTTTGAAGTGTTTGGCTGAAGGCTAAACATTGACTCCCCGAAGAAAACGCTACCAAGGGCAATGCCGTAAAGTCCGCCAGCAAGCTGATTATCCTGCCAGCATTCCACCGAGTGGGCATATCCCATCGCATGCAGCTGGCAGTATGCTTCTAGCATGTCATCGGTTATCCAGGTGCCTTTTTTCTTTCGATCACCTAAAGTTGCACAGGCAGTGATTACCTGCCGAAAACTTCTGTCCATGCTGACTGTGAATTTTTTCTGGCGTACCAGGCGGGAGAGCCTTCCAGGGATTTTGAATTCGCCAGGATAGATGACAAGTCGGGGAGAAGGTGACCACCATAGTATGGGGTCTCCTTCAGAATACCAGGGAAAGATGCCGTTTCGGTAAGCAAGCAGCAGCCTTTCCGGGGAAAGATCGCCGCCGATGGCCAGCAATCCATTTTTTTCCGCCAACGCTACAGGAGGAAAAACCAGTTTATCACTAAGCTGAAATACAGGCATGGAATAATTTCTTACCCGGGGAACATTTGCAGCAATTGATACAAAATGACTCCAAAAACCATAATGCTAGCAACACAGGGAAGGATATAACGGTAGACCTTTATAAACGATGCACTGAAATAATCTACTGTCAGTAAAAAACAGAGATGGACAGGAGAGAGCATCATACCGGCATAACCCATACTGAAGGCCAGAGCAAGGGCTGCCATAGGCTGTAGGTTTATCTCCCCGGCAGATATAAAGCCGACAACAATGGGAAAGGCGGCCCCGGCAAAACCGATTGCAATGCCGGTCACCAGGCCTGCCAGGAAGGGCAAAAATGCAATGATCATGGATATCGGTACCCGGCCAAGTGCAAGTTCACGGCTGGCAAGCGGTATCAGTCCGGACGAGTCCAGCAGTGATTCAAAGATCATGACGCCTGACAGCGTGATAAAAACATTCAGGGTTTTCCGAGAAAGGACATCGGAAAACATCTTTCTACTATGATTTAACCTGTCAAACCAGATGATGAAAAGACTGACAGCAAGGCCGCTAAGCATGGACAGCAGTTTCCAGGAAGCTGGATTCAGACCTGGAAGAATTTTATGAAAAAGTCCCGGTAAAACTAGGGTTGCTGAAACAATGATGGCAATCGGTAATAGAACCCTTTGGATGCGTGGCATATTTTGTCCATTAGGTTCAGCAATAGTGAAGGGAAGTTTACGGGATTTAAGCAGGAAGAAGTATCCGGCACAGAGACTGACCAGGGTGAACGGTATCTGCAGAAGCATGAATTTCCAGGTCTGGAGGGTGAAAATGGAGAGGGTAACGATAACAACAGGATAGAGTGGCCACCAGTATTCGAGTATATGGCGGAACCAGTAGTTTACAGCGGCCTTCCACTCAGCAGAGTTTCCGGAATCCTCTGCTGTAAGGCCTACGAGAGGTGCGGAGAAGAGGGCCCCGCCGGGCATGGGAACCATTCCGATGGCAGCAGGTATGAGGATTAGGCTGACAGCCTTCCCGTGTCTGCCCCCCAAGCGGCGGGCCACCGAGATGAACGCCCGGCCATTTTCTTCGGAAGCCATGAAATGGCCGATCTCCATGATAAGGGTAATGGTTATGGCCAAAAGCCACAATTCCGGACGAACGAGGGCAAGCCATAGATCAGCGGGCAATGCCTGCACGGACTTGCCGGCCCAGAGATCGAGGAGCAGGCCGCCGCCGATCAGCCCCAGACCGAGGGAAACCCGCAAGCGACTCAATGCAAGAACGCCAAAGAAAACGATCAGGATCTTGGTAACGGCTGAAAATTCCATGGACAGTTATCTATTAAGTGAAAGAAAAAGGGGTTAACCATAATTGGCTAACCCCTAAATATAACAGATTGGCAGTACGGCAACAATGTCAGAACGGCTGCATAACCCAGATGCCGCAGGGGCAGGTATCCCTGCAGAAACCGCAGGCAATGCACTTTTCCGGGTCGGAGATATACTCGTAACCAACCTCCGTTGGCACCTCCCTCCGGGAGATAGCATTGGTCGGACACATGGTCTCGCAGAGATGACAATCCCGGCACTTGCCGCAGGAAAGGCAGCGATACGCTTCTCCTTCAACGTGGACGCCACATTCGATATCCGGGGCGTAATGCTCTGTTGTCAGCGTTTTGATATCGATAAGTTTCTTGTCAAAGGACACCCACTGTTTCCCCTGGACCTGGGCGATAATATAATCTGCTGATTTTTTGCCGCTGCCCAGGGCATTGGTTGCCAGGCCCGGGCGTTCAACATCGCCGACAGCAAAGACATTGGGTTCTGTGGTCTGTCCGGCTGCATCGGTCTTGATCCAGGCAGCGCCGCCGACGCTCAAACATTCCACGGAATCGGGCAGGAATTTCAGGGCCGGGATGTCACCGATTGAGATGATGACGGTCTGGGCTGGGATAAGATCTCCTTCGGTGGTAACGAGACCTTCCCTGGTGACTTCCTTGGTTATGACCGGCCAGCGGAAAGTGGCGCCGTGAGCCTCGGCTGCCTCTTTTTCCTTGCCAAATGCCAGGGGTTTCTGGATATCAACCAGGGTCACCTGTTCGGCGCCGAGCTGGTAAGCTTCGAATGCTACGTCACATCCCACGTTGCCCGCCCCGATGATCACCACCTGTTTGCCGACCTTCATGGGATTGTCGCTCTTGGCGGATTTTAGGAAGTCCAGGGCGGTAATGACTCGTTCTTTTCCGGGGAAGGGCAGGCGGCGCGGTTCATGAGTTCCGACTGCAACAATGACATAGTCGAATTTCTTCTGCAGCTCTTTGAATTTTGACTTGGTCATTTCGACGTTGAAATTGACATGGATATTCTCCATGGACATGAATCGGTCGATTTCCGAATCCCAGATGGCTTTTGGCAGCCTGTCCCACGGGATTACCTGGGCCAGCTTGCCGCCAAGCTTGTTGTCCCGTTCAAATATATGGGCTTCAACACCGGCCAGGGCCAGCTGCCAGGCAGCATTCATACCTGCAGGGCCGCCGCCGATAATGGCAACTTTCTTGTTTACGTTGGGTGCCGGCTTGGGAGGCGGAGCATCCTTAATGGCGCGGCCCATCATGGCCACGTCAATACTCTTGTCAACTACCTGGCGGGAGCACCCTTCCATGCAGAGATTAGGGCAGATATGACCGCAGACGGAGCCGGGAAGAGGAGTATGTTTCAGGACCAGTTCGTATGCATCCTCCAGTCTGCCATCCCGGATAAGGCGCAGTCGGTCAATGGTGGGAATATGGACCGGGCAGTAAAAGGTGCAGGGTGCTGCTGCCTCATGGTTTGCCCAGTATGGCTGGCGCCGGCGCAAATCTCCTGTTTCAATCAGGCCGATGGGGCTGCGGTCTAGGCCGGGGGCCAGATCGCGCAAAGGATCGCCACCAAAGGCCCTGTCCCAGACCTTGTAGCGGAATTCACTCATGGGCATGGGACCGGAAAATATTAAGGCCCGTTCCTGCGGGGAGATGGCCGTGAGGATCTTCCACTCTTTTCTTTTGGACAGAGTTTTTAATAGCTTGGGCCGTCCGATTTTTTCAAGATAATCGGGCATGCGTTCCATGAGCCACTGCCACTGCTCGTCATCCGGCTCTATCTCCTTGACGTTGGTCGTGGAATAGGTGCCATCTGTTTTGCCGCGGTAATAAATCCAGCCGCCGACCATGCCGACGCATGGGCGGTAGCCAAGGACATTATCCGGGTTTTTGGCTTCAACACCGCAGACAATACCAATGCCGCCGCAGTTGAATTCGGCAAAGGTATCACCGACTGAGCCCAGGACCCAGAGTTCAGGCCTGTCATAATCCGGGTTCCACTTGGTCATCGTCAGCCCGCGGGCGCCGATGGAACCATTGATCATAACAGACCCCTGGGCCAAGGCATTGCATACGCCGTTAGTGGCATCCCCAAGGACAACTATGTCTGCACCAATATTGAGGTAGCCGACATCATCGGAGGCAGGGCCTTCACAGATAATGGTGGTTCCCGGCTGCCCCATGCAGCCGAGACGCTGGCCGACCGGGCCCCTGATCGTCAGGTGATAAGGGCCGCCCTGGGGCATCAACCTGCCACCTACGTTATGCTGGCCGTAGGTTTCCAGGACAAGCTTCTTCGATTTCTGGGCTGCAGCCTGGACAATATCCTCAAATTTCTGGGAGCTGATACGTTGGCCGTTATTGTCCAATCCCTTAACTGTAAGGACCGTTGTTGCTTTCTTTTTCTGGGTTGTTTTCTTCCGAGGACTCACGATTGTGCTCCATTCATATGCATAAAGCGGACAATTAACAGATATATTTAATCTGCAGCCTTTCTGCTGCAGCATCATCATCTATACCAATGGCATCTGACATGCCGATAGGCAGGCTCTGGGAGCGGCCCAGCGGTGCCATGATTTTTTTCATTTCAGTGCTGATGGCCATAAAGGTATCGGCAACCCGCTCTGCAACCTGGTCAGGGTCGAGGCGCCGGTAGAGCTTTATATTCTGGCTTGTAATACCCTTGGGACAGATACCGATGTTGCAGACATTGCAGCGGTTCTGTTCGCTGCCCAGGCAGCCGGCAGCCGACTGCATCATGTACTTGCCGATATGCACTCCGGAGGCGCCGAGCATGATGAGCGCCATACCGTTCTGGGTGACGTTGCCATTCTTACCCACACCACCAGCAGCAAAAAGCGGGATCTCGTTCTGCTTCCCCTGGGCAACCAGGTCAAGGTAACATTCACGCAGATTGGAGGCGATGGGGTGGCCCATGGCATCCATGCTGACGTTGTAGGCTGCACCGGTGCCGCCATCAACACCGTCGATCATGAGGGCAGAGGCATAGGGGTTGCGCACCAGGTTGTTCAGCACTGACTTGGCCGAGGTGGAGCCAGATATCTTGGGATAGACCGGCACCCTGAACCCCCACGCCATGGAGAGAGACTGGATCATTTTCATAACCGATTCCTCGATGGAATACAGGGTCTGATGCACAGGCGGCGAGGGAAGATCAACGCCTTCCGGTACCCCGCGCAGACGGGCGATAAGCTTGCTCACCTTGAACCACATGAGCAGGCCGCCGTCACCTGGTTTTGCACCCTGGCCGTACTTGATTTCAATGGCCGCAGGATCGCACTGCATATCCGGAATGGCCCTGATGATCTCGTCCCAGCCAAAATAGCCGGAAGCAATCTGCAGGATGATATATTTAAGATAAGGGCTTTTCAGGACCCAGGGAGGACAGCCGCCTTCACCGGTAGCCATGACCACGGGGATGCCCAGCACCTCGTTGCAGTAAGCTACACCCTGCAGCAGCCCCAGCCACATGTTGGGCGAAAGCGCACCGAACGACATGGAGCCGATAACAAAGGGAAAGATTTCCCGCACCGGCGGGATCCACTCCCCGCTGGCCTTGCGCCGCAGGTATTCTTCAGGAGACAGCACCCGACCCAGCAGAGTGTTGAGCTGGAACTCGTGACGGCCGGCATCAAGGGCCGGGTCGGTCAGCATCGAGATGCGGTTGAAAATAATCCGGTCAAGCAGTGTATGGCGGAAATTGCGGCGGCCGCCGCGTTTCCAGGCATCACCCTTGTCATTCTGCAGGAGGCGAACCCTGGAATCAAGGGGATTCGGTTCAGGGCCTATAGCCTCGTTGGGGCAGACAGTGGTGCACATGCCGCAGCCGATGCAGCGGTTGGCCGGCTCGGTGCGCTGCCGGATGCCGGTAAAGGTGCGATATTCACTGCTTCGTTTTTTCTTGAGGATGTCCAGCTTCGGCATCCTCTGCCGCCGGTAGGTTAGATAAATTGCTTCCTTGGGGCAGATGGATGTACACCTGCCGCACAGGGTGCACCTGTCCTCGCGATGCTTGATGATCCACTGCAGGTCAAGGTGGGTTAGGCTACTTGGGGTAGAGGGTATGGATCGAATTGTGACCATATCTTCATCTCCTTACGGTCTGGAGGAATAATAATTGTGTTTTCACGCATAGGCTGGAAATCAAGGGATCGGTCACGATCCGGGATCATGGCATCAACGCCGCACATCTCAGAGGCCATGGCCCATTCACCTATTTTGCCGCCGACAGTGCCGGGACGCAACTTCTTGTGGTCCTGGACCATGATGCAGGTTTCATCCGGCAGGGAGCCGATCACGCAGTTCGGGCCGTCTATGATGAAGCGGCGGCAGGCATTGCGCAGCCCCTTGAGAAAATCTCCCTGGGGATGCACATTCAATTCCTCTGTTTTCAGAGGGGTTATGACATGTTTGTATGATTCAAGCGGCAGTTTGAGCTGCTTGTAAACATAGTGCAGAATGTGGGTAAAAACCTCAGAATCGCTCTGGTAGCCGATATATCCCGGGTAGTGCATGCCGGTGAGCAATTCCTTGATAGGCACATAGGCGGTATTCTCACCGTTTGTCATGGTGGCAATTCCCTGGATAAAGAAGGGGTGACAGGCATAGAGGTTGATGCCGTAATTGGTATTCTGCCTGCCCTGGGCCATGACAACGCGGGACTTGATGCGGTCATCGTTTAAGTGCAGCGCCTCGCCGATTCCAAGGGGCCAGCCTACCTCCTTGATTGTGGCAACATCAGGCCAGAAAGAAAAGACAGTAAGGTCACCGCCGTTATCTTCCCCGTTTTTGCGGAGTTCCAGGCGGGTCAGCATCAACTGCTTCTCTACTTCTTCCGCATCAAAGGACTTCCATGATTCGGGAAGTCTATAAACTCGCAATATGTACTTATAACGGTCCTGTGCTTCAATCTTCTTGAAATCAACTTCAAATTCGTGGTCATATTTCAGTTGGAATCCCTTTTCCTGCATAAAGGCATCCAGACGGTGATAGGCTGCCTCAGTATGTGTAATAGCAGACAGAATAGGGTCCTGGGCGCGGTAGGTAAAATCAGCAAATTTAACACCGCGGAGGATAAGCCCAAGGCCGCTTCCGTCGTATCCTTCCTGCATGGCCTCCATTGCCGTGAGAACGGTGAAGGGCGAAAAGGGTTTGCTGGCGGTTTTAAGAGCTAACCGGCACATAGTGTTCTCCTTGTGGAAATCTCCCTTTTAGGATGAAAATTTTTCCTGTAAAAGAGTGTTAAAAGGTCAACTTATTACATATTTGTAAGAAATTGAATGTGTCGATGTGACAAACCCGTTTGTCTACAACGAAAGGTTTTATAAGTCAAGAATAAATATCCGGCAGTTTTGCTGGTTCCCTTGAAAAGGGGTAATTGGAGCGACGAGAATTATGTGGAAAGAGCTTGTATGAAAAGTATCTAAAGTTACAAGTGAACTAACGTGCCTAGGTTAAAAATGAGCTCAACTATCTCTAATTTAAAAAAATAGACCGAATTTTTCGGATCAGGTGTAAGGGGCTGAAATTAATTTTGCATACATAGTGAGTTTCCAAAAGCCTACATCCAGATCCGATAATCTGGGTTCCCAGTAGTTCATCATTCCAATATTCCAGTATATTCCCGCGATCCCTAGAAATCTCGAAACCATGAAACCTTGAAACCTTGACCCCTCTCGCCCCTAGAATCTTTTGGTTTTATGCCAGTGCAGCAATGATGGCTTTCATAAAAGCCGGTAGGTCGTCAGGTGTCCTGCTGGTAATGATGTTGCCGTCAACCACGACTTCCTGGTCTACATAGTTTGCTCCTGCATGCACCAGGTCATCCTTGATGGCGAAAAAGGAGGTAGCGGTGCGGCCCTGCAGGACATCGGCAGAGGCAAGCATCCAGCCCGCATGGCAGATGGCTGCAACAACTTTGCCCGATTCCACGCAGTCCCTGACCAGCTTTACCATCTGCGGATGTCTGCGCATGTGATCCGGAGCATAGCCACCCGGGATAACGAGACCGTCGCAGTCTGCTGCTGATACATCATCCATGCCGGCATCAGCCTTGACAGGTAATCCTGCCTTGCCGTTATAGACAAGCCCGACCCTGGGACCGACCACGACTACTTCGGCGCCGGCCTCCTTAAGCCGATAGTATGGGTACCAGAATTCCAGATCGTTATAGATCGTTTCAACCAGGATGAATACCTTTTTGCCTGCTAAATTCATGGACTGCCTCCAAATGATATTGTGTTCAATTTTGCCTTGAGGACAAAGGGGTGCTTATATTAGTTTCTGCATGGGATGTTTACAGAGCAAAGTAAATTGTCTCACCATTTTAAACGGTATAAACCTGAATGGTCAAGGCAGTGATTATTTTATTTTCCCTGTTCGTTAAGTGTTTCTGATCTAATGAATCTGCCCTGCCGCAGGAAGTGTATCACTTCGTCCACCACTTCAGGGTTTTGCATAATAAATGTATGAGAGACATCCATCACCAGGAAGTCAGCCATGCCTTCCAGTTTTGTCCTTTCAATGGCAACCTTGCCATCATCCTTTCCTGGAATAATCCACGATGAGATCGGATCGATTGTCCGGTCACCGGTAATGATGCCAAGTTCAAAATCAGCCGGTCCCAGACGATTTGGAAAACTGTCAGGACCTGTGCCCAACTGCTGGGCTGCAGGCCCGAAGATCTTTTCAAAAAAGGTATAATCCCCGAGATAGTCAACGGTCTCACTGCCTTTATTCGGGGGACTCAGCATGACCACCCGGCCCAGGTTGCCGGGTCTTTTCTGAGCAATAAGGGCCCGAACCAGGATGCCGCCCAGGGAGTGTGTGACAAAATGAAGCGTTGTTTCCTCCTGCTGACAACAGTTTTTAATAAATCCATGCAGGTCATCGACAAGGGAATCGATTTCCTTCTTGCGGGATTCGTAATCATAATTGAATACTGTATACTCAGCTGCCGTTAGTCTTTCCTCCAGGTAAGCCATTGACTTGGCGCTGCGGCCAAGGCCGTGCAGAAGAACAACCATGGCAGAATTGTCTGATGGTGCAGCGGTAACGGTGTTGCCCCAACCGAAAATGACGAATAAAAAAACAAAAGCGCTCCGTGTAAATGTTTTTAGGCATCTCATAAGTATGTGACTCAAAGCAAAAAAATGGTATGAAATATCAAATAAATATAAGGCATTTTCTTTTAAATGGAAAGCTGCGGCATGAAATTATCATGAGGGGCGATCCGGAGAATACATGAACATTAAAGCGGTTCTCCTTGATTTTGGGGGGGTGATAGCTGAAGAAGGTTTTCAGCAGGGGCTTTACGCCATAGCCGTGAAATTCGGACTGGACAAGAAGCGATTTTTTCAGGTTGCAAACGAGGCAGTTTACAATTCAGGTTACGTGACAGGCAGGGGCAGCGAGAAAGACTACTGGAACGAGGTGAGAGCCCATACCGGCATCATGGCACCCGATGAGGAATTGCGGCAGGAAATTCTTTCACGCTTTATCCCGAGGGACTGGATGCTGGAAAGTGTAAGAAGAATACGGCAGCAGTGCGTGGTAACGGCAATTTTGAGCGATCAGTCGGACTGGCTTGACCAGCTGGAAGCCAGGTATCATTTCTTTCAATATTTTGATGCAGTTTTCAACAGTTTCCATCTCGGGAAAACAAAACGCGACCCCACGCTTTTTGCTGAAACATTGCAGACCCTGCAAGTCAATGCAGGCGAAACGCTCTTTGTGGATGACAATATCGGCCATATTGATCGGGCGGCAGCAGCAGGATTGCAGACGCACCATTTTGAGGGCCAGGAGGGTTTTATAAAAAAGCTCAAGGTGTTGGAGCTGGTGTAAAGAGTATTGTCCCTGGGAGATCGGGTAATGAGTTTACGGTTTGTCTAAACGGACAAAATCCAATATACGCTGCTCAAGGTAGGGATAAAAAGGATTCCAGCGCAACCGCAGCATGGTCGCTGCAGGGACCGTGAGTACACCTCGTTCCCCCAGCAGGGAAATGTTCCCCAGGTGCACACCCGGATTTTCTTCCGAGTTGTTTTCCCCATAAAGCGGATCTGTTGCAGAAACGGGAAGGGCAACATGGGACAGTGAATGGACGCCCCTGGGCCAGAGCATCCCCAGGGGGAGAGTTTCTATCTCATTCTTGCCTTCAATCCTGCGCCGAAGGTGGACCTGTGGGCTTGTTTCATTTTCATTGGCGACAAGACATAGGGTGTAAGAAAGATCGGCATTGTTGAGCAGGCTGTCCAAAAATGGCTTGGGATCATCTTTAAAGATTTTGGCCGCCTTGCTAAACCGGTTGATATCGAACAGCACCAGCTCGTGCTCGTCCACAGGAAGTTTTGCAAATAATCCGTTAACTACCGCATGAAATGATACCGTTGCATCGACAACAGTCTGAAAGGCGAGTATGGCAGGAAGTTGCTGCAACTTTCCGGCAGCCATGTTCTTTTGGAGAAGATTCTGTATTTCGCCCGTCAACCGGTATACCTGGTCCCCGGCATTGACTGCGAATGAATTATACTTGAAAGGGTCGTATTCGACCTCGATGGAATTCCAGGCCAGCTTGTCAAGTCCGAACAGGTGTCCGAGGCGCGCCTGCCAGACTGCAAAGGCTGCCAGAGGGGTGACGCCGATGGCAGGTGAGACCAGGACCAAACCGTCTGCTTTAGGCAGTTGTGGATCATCTAAAGCGGAGAGGGCGTAATGTACAGCCAGGGCGCTGCCGTTAGAATAACCGATGATGTAGAGTGGCTTGCCGTTGATCTTTTTCTGCAGATGGTTCATGGCCAGTTTGACCGCAGCTGTCATATCCTGCCAGCGCATTTCGACAAGTCCGCTGGGTGCAGTCCCATGCCCGGGAATTCTCAAGCCGATCACCGTGGCACCTGCTTCATACAGACGTAGTCCGATAGTGCGCAGACTGTAAGGTGAGTCTGACAAGCCGTGAAGCAGCAGTATGCCGGCTTCCGGTTCTGTCCGGGTAAGTTCAAATGTGCGGTTCCAGTTTTGCGGCCAGCGATTTGGATCTGACATGGAGCCACGATTAAAGCGGTTCAGAAAATGACGTTCCTCCGGGGCAACCATGGCGTCAACATCTTCCGCCAGCTGGCGGAAAAGCTTTTCTTCCAATTTGATATATTCTGCGAAATCGCTAACCGGCGACTCTATTGTAAATTCCGCATCAAGCTCAGCCTCATGCCAGATATTAAGATCAGGTCTGTTTTCAAGATAGAGCACAAAAACTGTGAGGAGCACTGTCAGGCCACCAACTGTCAGGTACAGAAGTGCCGTGAAGATTTTTTTAGTGGTTCTGAACAGGATCTGTTTCATGATTGTTATAATATATCCCGATTGCTGATTTATGGCTACTGTTCAGGCAAACTTCTCAATGAGCCGGGTAAGTTCCTGTTCGGGAAGAGCGCCGGTTACCTGGTCGACAAGCTGACCGTTTTTAAAGAAGAGTAAGGTGGGTACCCCCCTGATCCTGTATTGGGAGGCAGCTATGTGGTGGCGACTGGTGTCCAGCTTGGCAATAATGATCCGGCCATAAAATTTCCTTGCCATGGCATCTATAGCCGGGGAGAGCATCCTGCAGGGGCCGCAGGTGGGCGAGAAGAAATCCACCATCACCGGTTTTGAGGCCTGGCTGATGAACCCTGAGAAGATGGAGTCATCCAGTTCAACCGGCACGGCAGCGCTGGCAACGGAAATGGCGCTTTTGCAGCTTCCGCATTTCGGGCCGAGATGCTGCTTGTCAGCAGGGATTCGGTTTTTTATGCCGCAATTGTTGCAGGTAACGACGATACTGTTCACAGATATTCTCCCTATTCAAAGATGACAGGAATTTCCAGGGCATCATCAAACTCAGGCAAGCCGGCAGGATTGTCCTTTTTCAGGATGAGGATTCCCTTCGTGCCGGAGAAGGAGTTCCTGAAATGGAGAATTCCCTCAAAGTTGACAAAATTCTCCGTCATCCATTCCCCTTTTGCTGAAGCATAACTTTCTGCAATTCTATTACCCTGAGCGTCAAGCAGAATAACAGGAAAATCCCCTTCAAAAAACCATGTGCCGCGAGCCTTTCCTTTGAATGTTAGAGGAGATGTTATACGTGCACCAGGCAAGGGTGCGTCAACCATGATGAAGTCAGTTCTGCAGCTCCCCCTGGGCCATATATGGACGAGCGCGGAGGCAAAAATGGCCTCTTGGTAATCAGCACCATAGCCTTCCTTGGGAGCAGAAGTCCTGTGGCCTGATATGATAGAAAATACAGGTATGTAGGGAGGGAGCCCTGCCATTGTTTTTCCATATGCAGTAATTATTTGATCGAGGACGGGTGAATTGCCAAGAAGCCAGAGATCCTCTTTTTCATTACAGGGTAAAAAGGAACGGACTTCATGCCCAATGGTCAGCCAGCCCTGATAGAGTGCCTCCCCTCCAGCAGGTTTGATTTCACGTAGAACGGAACCAGCAGCTATGAAATACCGAGTCTTTTCCAGGCTGGGTGCAGCTGCCATTGGTTCATCTTGCCGGCGATCAAAATAAGTTACAGTAATCAGGCCATTCTGCACCTTTGCGACAGGCCTGCTGATCCGGTCACCAAGCAGTATAGTGTTTACGCCCCGATAGCCACAGCTTTCCGAAAGTGCGGCTCCAATATAATAAAATGTGCCGTTGCCTCCGCCCTGGTAGGTGAGGAACAAGACAGCATCCTCAAAGGTGTCACTGGTCAGATCGCCATAGACCGGTTCGCCCAGTAAAGCGATCTTGATCCTGGAGGATGAAGCCGGGGCAGCCCGCCATTCCTTGCGGCCATTTTCAAGCTGTATCCTTTTATTTTCAATGAGGTAGGAAGCACCTGCAGGACTTTCTGCCAATAATGATTCCGGGACGGAAGAAGCACCATTTAATCCGGCACATGACAGAACACCGGCTGCAAGAAGTAAACTGGCAGCAATTCTGAAACTCAATTTCTTATTCATTACAGTCTGCTGAAGTTATTTGGATGGCAGTACATCGATTTTCTCTGCACCAGCCTGTATAGCTCTCACACCCTTGCGGGAGATGACAGCCATGGCCATGGCTACCTTGTCTTCAATGGGTAAGGCTGACATGGTTTCCATGGCAATTATCTCTGCAGTGTCGTCTTAAAGCATAACCTTGAGGATGGATGTCCGGTTGTAGAATTGTACATTCCGGGAGAAAACAATGATATGTTTACTGAAATCAACAGTCGGCAGGATATCGTTCGGCTTAAAGACCTGCCAGATTGGGATGAATGTCTTCGTATCACCGATATAGCCGGTCATCGTTTCCTGTTGTCCTGCAGGCAGCCTTCCTAGTCCGGAGACAGGGGAATCACCACTCCAATTTTCGAGCAGGGAAACGTCTATCGGCTCCATATCCCTGGCTCCGGTCGTTGCGCAGCCACCAGAGAAAAATAATATGGTTGCACATAAGAGAAGAAAAAAAAGTGCAGATTTCAGCGGATTCATGGGGTTTCTCCTTATATCTGTTGTTGAGACCGGCATACCGCTTTCTCTTGGAAGAAACTGTTTTGTTTCTGACAGGAGTTTTGATGCCTGAAAAACAAGCACAGATTGACCTACCACCGCTTCAGGAATCTTTTTCCATGTCACTTAATTCAAGATTTAAGGCCTCCATGGAAATCAGGATCTCCTGGAGCGAGATTCCCAGAGATCCCAACATGAAAATCAGGCTTGCACCAAAGAGTATCTTGCCAAGGAGGAGTTTCCCGCCAAAAAGGAGAAACATGCACAGGACGCACAAAAAAAGGCTCGCTACTCCAAGGAATTGCATATTTCTGATAAGGACCACCCGTTTTTTAAGAATGATGATCTGGCTGCTGAGAATAGTATCCGGGGTTGATTTATATTGTGCATGCAGGTTCCTGATGCGGGAGCCAAGAGCCAGGAACCTGTTAGTATAGGCAACGAGCAGCAGTGATACTGCGGGGAATAGAAGGGCAGGTGTTGTGAGGGTAATATCCATTGATTTTCTTATTCCATATCGAAGGAGTTTCTCTCCAAGTCACTCAAGCCCCTGCAGGATAGCAGAAGCTTTTTCAACGTCAGACTTGCAGCCGATATAAAGTGGTACTCTTTCGTGCAGCGCTGTTGCCTTAAGATCAAGGATGCGCTGCCTGCCGTCAGATGCGGCACCTCCCGCCTGTTCGGCTATAAAGGCAAGGGGGGCCGCCTCGCACAGCAGCCTGAGCTTACCGTGCGGTTTATGGGGGTCCTGGACGTCTGCCGGGTACATATAGATGCCGCCATACAGGAGATTGCGGTGAAAATCGGCAACCAGTGCGCCAATGTACCTGGCGGTATAGGGCTTCCCCCGATCATTCCCGGACGACTTGAAATATTCCACCACGGCCCTGGTCCGCTCATCCCAGTATTCGGTATATGCTTCGTTGACCGAATATATCCTGCCTCGTTCCGGCATGGTGATATTCTGATGGGAGAGCAGAAACTCGCCAACAGAAGGATCAAGGGTGAAGCCGTGGACCCCTTTGCCAGCGGTATACACCAGCATGGTGCTGGGGCCGTAAAGAAAATATCCTGCTGCCACCTGTTCATATCCATGGCGCAGAAAATTATCCAGGATGGAGCAGCCCTCCCTCTCCACTTTCCGGTGGATAGAGAAAATTGTCCCGATGCTGGCATTGGCATCAACATTGGAAGAACCGTCCAGGGGATCGAACGCCAGCACATAACTGCCCTTGGGCATATCATCCGGGATTTCGATGACGTCGGCATTTTCCTCCGAGGCCATGGCGCAGAGCAAGCCTGAGCGCTCCATCCTCCAGATGAGCGCCTGGTTGGCGAACTCGTCCAGCTTAAGAACCTTTTCACCCTGGACATTGACATCACCGGTCATTCCCAGGATATCTGCCAGGCCTGCCTTGTTAACTTCCCTGGAGATGAGCTTGGCACTGACGATCAATTCGGAGAGCAGCCGGGTGAACTGTCCCGTAGCAGCCGGGCATTCATCCTCGCACAGAAGCAGATGTTCCGTAATGGTGGTACCGAGCCTGTAGCTTTGGTTGTCAAGGAAGGATTTAGGTAATGGCATGTATTGAGTCCTTTTGTGAAATAAAGCAGGCAGGTATGATTGAAAAGGTTTAAATTTAACTTAATAGCCTGGAAAAACTCTGTCAATACAATGCAAAATAGAGGTACAGAAAAGACTGGTCTCAGCTGGTGGGCATGCTTATCATTATTAAAATTATAAATAATTATTGGAGGTTTCCTGTGCGGTTTCTCATGGCGTTTCTGTGCGTTTTTTTGCTGGCTCCTTCAGTATCAGCAGCATGGAATTTTGATAAACACGCAATCCCAGTTGATGAGATCATGTCCGGTGGACCGCTCAAAGATGGTATTCCGGCATTGATGAATCCGGATTATGTATCAGCCCGGGAAGCTGGTTTTTTGAAAAAGGATGACCAGGTTATCGGAGTGGTTCTCAATGGGGAGGCAAGGGCATATCCCCTGCGGATCATGTCCTGGCATGAACTTGTCAATGAAAGGATAGGAGACCTGCCCATAATGGTAAGCTGGTGACCGCTTGCTTATGCGGGCGCGGTCTTCGTCCGGGAGATTGATGGCAGGGAGTATACCTTTGGAGTCAGCGGGCTGCTTTATAACAGCAACGTACTGATGTATGATCACCAGACCGAATCCCTCTGGCTGCAAGTGAAGCGACGGGCAGTGACCGGTCCCATGACCGGAACCAAGCTGAAAAGGCTTGCCTCAACAGTTACATCCTGGGAGAAATGGCGAAAGAGCTACCCCGAAACAAGGGTTCTGTCACTGAATACAGGCCATGAACGGGATTATGCTCACGACCCTTATGAGGATTATTATCAGAGCAGGCGAGGATTTTTCTCCTTTCTGAAACCGGGGCCAGGAGCGGAGGAAAAAGAGTTAATAATCGGTGTGGAAATCGAAGGAAAGGCAAAGGCGTATCGCCTGAAAATGCTGCGGGATAGAAAGGAAATTAGCGATGAATTAAATGGCCGTTCAATCAGCCTCAGGTATGATGAAGAAACTGCTGCGGTGAACGTGCAGGATGAAAAAGGAGCAACAATAGATCACATTTCCACCTACTGGTTGGTATGGAAGGGGATCTATCCCGAGACCAAAGTATATGGGGAATAGGATTAACTGGTTAAATGAAAAGAGAGGTCTCTTTTTTGTATTGCCTGACATCCGGTTTAAGATTGCAATGGCCCTGGAGCTTCTCAGGGCCTGGGAGTCCTCTTTGCCCCTAATAGGGTTGATCTCTACATTCCCCAGGTAACAAATTTTTGGTTTTCACTGTTATGCAGGTCAACATTTCTTTTGGGCATGTCGGCCTGCATTTAGTTTGTCGAAACTTGGTGTTCTGGCAGGTAATGTGGACTTGTGAAAAGTTTTAACTCATTCAAATAAACTTATATACTCTCCATATCCTCTTTCAATCAATTCTTCCTTGGGAATGAATTGCAATGCTGCTGAATTAATGCAATAGCGCAAACCGGTTGGAGCGGGGCCATCTTCGAAAACATGTCCCAGGTGGGAATCTGCCCCTTTACTTCGCACCTCAATTCTGGTCGAGAATAATTTTCTGTCAATTTTCTCAACTATGTTTTCTTCTGCCAGCGGTTTGGAAAAGCTGGGCCAGCCTGTACCGGAATCATATTTGTCAGTTGAACTGAACAAGGCTTCGCCGGAAACAATGTCAACATAGATGCCCGGTTTTTTGGTGTCCCAGTAATCGTTGCGGAAGGCGGGCTCTGTCCCTTCTTCCTGGGTTACCTTGTATTGCATTGGGGTAAGTCGTTTTTTTAAGTCACTCTTAGTTTCTTTTTTCATCATTTTTTCATCTCCCCAAACTTTATCAAGAAACTGGTCACGTCCTGACCTGCTTCTATAAAAATGATAACGAATCGGGTTTTCTTTGTAGTAATCCTGGTGATATTCTTCTGCAGGATAAAACTGAACAACCGGCAAGATCGGGGTCACCAGAGGCTTATCGAAAATTCCGCTTTTCTCCAACTCTGCCTTGGATCTTTCCGCCAGCATTTTCTGTTCTGCATTATGATAGAAAATTGCTGTAGTATATGCTTTTCCCCTGTCAATAAACTGTCCGCCCGGATCGGTCGGATCAATTTGGCGCCAGTAAACTTCTAGCAGTTTATCATATGATACCACCGTGGGATCATAGAGTATTTCCACAACCTCAATATGGCCGTATGCAGAGTAATTCTGGTACGTAGGATTTTTATTTGTTCCGCCCGCATACCCGGATGTGACCGAAGCAACACCGGTCAGCGTTTCAAAGGGTTTTTCCATACACCAGAAGCAGCCGCCGGCAAAGGTTGCCTTTTCCCGATTTATCATTTCCGTTGTTGCAACAGCCTCGGGCTGGTTCACTGACATGAAGCTGATGAAACCAATGAAAACAAAAGCTATAAAGAATAAAATTGATTTCATGTCGTTACCTCCTGATGTTTAATTTTTTCTCCTGGATTTATAAATTAATGCCTAGCGATATTTTAATTTTTGTTATCTCGCATATGGATCAACAGTAATCCATCTGTGTGAAGGCGTTATAAAGGAAAGTTAAAGATTTGGTAAAGATTGGGGGAAGGCAGCTAAAGAAGGCACATCAAGCTTGATTTCAGGCTCTTTTGCCAATATGATCTTTGATAGGACTTGCTTCATTAAATATTGAAAAGGAAAATGTTGTGCCGGATTTGCAAAAGAAAATACTCATCGTCGAAGATGATCATAAGACAGCCGCTCTGGTTGCCCTTTATCTGGAAAAGGAAGGCTTCCAAACAATGATTGCAGAGGACGGTCTTGCTGCAATTGAAACAGTAAAACAACAGCAACCTGACTTTGTCATTCTTGATCTCATGCTGCCCAAAATGGATGGCTGGGAGGTGTGCAGAAACATCCGGCGCTCCTCTGATATTCCCATAATAATGTTGACTGCCAGAGAGGATGAGGTTGACCGGATCTCCGGTCTGACCTTGGGGGCAGATGACTATGTGACAAAACCTTTCAGCCCCCGTGAACTTGTGGCAAGAGTAAAAGCAATACTTCGCCGGGGACGGTTTCAAGCACATGCCGAACAGAGCGTTTTTTCAGCAGCAGGCCTGGTTTTGGATACCGATAAATTTCTGGTTACACTGCATGGCGAACCAGTTCCATTAACACCGCACGAGTATAAACTCTTGGAGGCACTTATGGCCGCCCGCGGCAAGGTCTTGAGCCGACAAAAGCTGCTGGAATATCTTTATCCCAACGATGAGGCCATTGTCATCGACCGGGTTGTGGATGTGCATATTGGTAAACTGAGGCAGAAAATCAAAGAAGACCCGGCCGCCCCCCGCTTCATATTGACTGTGCGTGGCATCGGCTACAGGTTTGCGGAAATTGACCAGCAATGAAGACACGGCTTATTTGGAAACTTTTTGCAATAAACCTGTTAATAGTAGCCCTTGTGGTGCTTATTGTCTGGGGAGCTGTAGACTACCTGGCTAAAGATTATTTTATCACCTTGATGGATAAGTATAATATCTCACCGAAAGAAAGCCATCAGATGTTCGTTGCTTCAATTCACAGTTATCTTATTTGGGGGAGCCTGGCAGCCATCATTGTATCTTCAGTCATCAGTCTTGTTATCATGAAGCGCATCCTGGAACCCCTCGTTAAAATGACCCAATTAACTGACAGGATTGCCACCGGTGAATTCCCGGAGGCAGTCCCGATAACCACCAGCGATGAGGTCGGGCAGCTGGCACAAGCCTTCAACAGGATGACTGAAAGCCTGAGTCACATGGAAAAGCTCCGCAAAAACATGATCGTCGATGTGGCGCATGAATTAAAAACCCCTTTGACAAATATTCAGGGATATTTAGAGGGGTTGATGGATAAAGTTGTCGAGCCGTCTGAAGAAACGCTTTCTTTGCTTAAGGAAGAAACCCAGAGGCTCAACTATCTTGTGAATGACATATTAAAATTGGCGCGGGCCGGAGCTGCTCAGATAAGTCTGGATATCCTGGAAATTGATTTTTTAGATGCCTGCAAGCACGTTTATGGCATTTTTCAACTGCAGTTCAGCCATAAGAACATCACCGTTGACTTCACGGGCATTAAACCTGATTGCCGAGTCTATGCCGATCCCCACAAGCTTGCCCAGGTGCTTCATAACCTCTATCAGAACGGTTTGCAGTATACACCGGCGAAAGGAAAACTCAGGATATTTACAAAAGAGTTTGCAGAAGAAACGCGCATTACCTTTGCCAACCCCTGCAGTGAAATGCAGGCCGAAGACCTGCCGCTTATTTTCGAACGCTTTTACAGGGGAGAGAAAAGCCGTTCCCGGGATTACGGTGGAGCCGGAATCGGCCTTTCAGTTGTCAAGGACCTCATTGAGGCCCATATGGGAAAAGTTGGAGCCAAATTAGAAAACAGCGAGTTCCTGGTTTGGTTCATCTTGCCCAACAAACCCCTGCATCAATCCGGCTCATAATAAAAATTTAAGCCTTCTTATTTCTTTATCAAATCTTTAATCACCCTTTATCCTCCTTTTACATTACCTGATTATGGTGAAAGTACATTGAACTGTTCCCTGAACAGGGAGCATCACATATTAAAAAGGAGAAAATGTCATGAAAAAGGTAAGGTCAGTAGTGATTGTGTCCTGTATGGTGCTTTTGTTTTCCCTGGGAGCGGGTGGCTGTGTCCAGCACAGTACGGATACCATAAGCAAGGGCAATATGGAGACAACCATGGACAGTATGAGCGAAGAAAAGATGGGCAGCGACATGGAAAAACCAATGAACACACTGAATGTAAAAGAAATGGACGATAGTATGAAAAAAGATATACAGAACGACATGAAATAACGATCATTTGGGCCGGGTCTGTTTGGTCCGGCCCAGAAAGCTTTCAGAGGGAGACGGACAATGAAAAGGCGAATTATTTTATCCGGTTTGATCATGGTTTCTTTGTTTCTGGTGTCAAGCATCAATGGGGGAACAGTCAATGATCAAGCGGAGGTAATCTTTGTCGTCCGCTGATATGACGTAGGAGCTTACGCCCTGGAAGGGCGGTTCGGAGTTCTATCGGTTGAAAGAGGCTGGCGCGGTTCAAGCGAAATAAACCGAGTTGTTTTTGATCCAGAAAAAATAGACGTGCCGCAAATGGAAAGACTGCTCAAAAAGTCCGGGACATATATGAGGACAGTAGAAGATCCTGAATAATACGAAGAAGCAGAAAATGACGGCGTGATCAAATATTATATAGGCCCCCGCATGATGAGGTATTATCCCTTGCCAGCCTATCGGTCGTAAGATTGACGGCTGGGAAAAAGAGCCAGGTCCAAAGAAAGAAAAATGATTGTGGAGATAAATACTCCCATAAATAAGGTTTACATAACCACTGGCAATCTTAACACCACAAATATAAGTTGATTGTCAATCTTTTGGCAAGAAAGTTGGAGTTTATGGCCTGCCATCCAAATTATCATATTGTGGTATTCAGCGGTAGGCTACAGCATCTCTCATCCGTAAACGGGTCAATTTCGTCACGGAAACGAATGCAGCCGTTTCATCTGCCCAGTTTCTGCCGCACGCTTCAGAGCCCACCTCAGAATATTTTTCCGAGATAGAGATAAAAACTGTCATGCTTGTGCTCGGCAACGCCATAGGCGATATAGAGCGGACCAATAAAGGTGTTAAGCCCGATAAACAGGCTGCCGGCTCCGATCAGATTGTTGAATTCAATATCATCCGTGTCCTGCCAGGTGTTGCCCGCCTCCAGGGAACCGCCCAGATACATGGGCACTAGGTTGAAGTCCCCGATGCGCCTCATGTAGAACAATCTCAGGAGGCCGAGATGCTGGCCGCTTAATTCGTTCATCTGGTAGCCCGAGAGCTTGAACAGCCCCCCCAGTCGGAACAGATTCTGGACCGGTGAATCATTGTCGGGTGTGGCATAGAAATTGACGCCGGTCAGAAGGGTATTGCGGCCCCAGGTATATGCGTATCCTCCATTAAACAGAATCTGGTCAAAATCGGTGTCAGCGCCGAGAGCTTCATCGGACCAGAGGTATTCCAGGCGCCCGAAATACCCTGCACGGGGGAAATTGACATCATCCAGCTTGTCAACAGCCAGTTGACCATAGAGTTCACCGCTGTTGAAATTACCCTCAGGCAGTGTCGGTCCCCCGATGCGGACTTCCACATCACCGGCGTAGCGCCTGTAGCCCAGGCGTGCCTCCCCCCATGCCCCGATTTCCCTGCCTCCGCCGATATCGATGCCGTAACGGCTGACCCGGTATTGCGCGAGTATATCGGCGTCAGGCGAAAAGACATTATAGTTTCCCTTTGCATAATAAAGGCGGGGATTAATGAAGTATCGGGAGGCGACATCCAGAGGCTGGAAAATTTCCGTGGCAATGACGGGATCTCCTCCAATCTGCACCGTGGTGCGCCATTCGCCGTTCAACCGGTTGATCGCGGTGCGCGTATAAGCCGCACCAAGATTATACGTGCTCTCCCCCTCGAAATTATCGCCAAACGCAAGGCCGAACTGCAGGTAGTTGGGTCCCCAGGAGCGTTCCCTGGCGTGTATGAGGAGGCCGTTTTTGCCGTCTTCCTCAACCACCTCATAATCCACATTTTCAAACAACTCGAGGCCGTATATTCTGCCGATGTCATGATCAAGGGCCTGCAGGTCAAGGGGCTCACCCGTCTTCACATGCAGTCTTGCCATGATGACCGCATCCGATACTCGTGACCGGTTGTCCAGCTTGACAAAGTAGATAACCGGAGGAGTTGTCTTCCGTTCAGGCATGGACCGGACCAGATTTGCGTAGCCTGCCTGCGAAACGGCAAGTCCTGCAAGCTGTTCGCGGTGCTGCTCGGCGGCAGCCCTGCCCTTGGGAACAGCTTGCCCCGATTCTTTAAAATCTGAAGAGGAGATATTCCCGAGTTCCGGCACAATGAGGATGTCCTTGCCGGAAAGTGTGGCAATCTGCGCCTCCGTGTTGTGCCTGGTGAGGATGCCGGTGAGCTGCGTGGTGATGCTCACCGCCGAAGTCAATTGTTCCCTCTTCTTAAGGGGGGTGCTGATGTCAACAGCAATAACAATATCAGCGCCCATGTCCCGCGCCACATCTACCGGCAGGTTGTTGCTGACACCGCCGTCGACCAGGAGGCGGCCGTCCATCTCCACCGGTGAGAATATGCTCGGGACGGACATGCTGGCCCGCATGGATTTTGCAAGATCCCCGGAACCGAGCACCACCGCTTCACCGGTGGTAATATCGGTTGCCATGGCCCGGAAAGGTATGCTGAGCGCATCAAAATCCCTGATATCACTCACCGGCAGAGCAAGCTCCTTGAAGATCAGATCAATTTTCTGGCCCTGCAGAAACCCGGTCGGCAGCTTGATTTTTCCGTCATCACCGATACCTGGTTTATGCTTGACGAGATACAGGTCATCATCGCGTTTACGGCGGAAGGAACGGTCCTCGCGGGGAATATTGTCATTGAATGCATCTTCCCAGTCAATTGTAATCAGTGCCTCTGTGATCTGTGCAGTGCTCATGCCGGAAGCATACAAACCGCCGACTATGGAGCCCATGCTGGTCCCGACAATGTAGTCAATGGGAACATACATTTCTTCAAGCACCTCGATCACCCCGATATGAGCCGCGCCACGCGCGCCGCCGCCGCTCAGGACTAAGCCTATTTTCGGTCGTCCTGTCGGGTGGATATCAAGGTTTTTCGGATTTTCTTCAGCACCGGTGGTGTCGCTTGCAGAAAAAAGCAGAAACACAATTAAAAATATGGTAGGCTGCAAAAATGTTTTCACTATGGAAATCCTCCTCATCAACAGAGCGTAATCCCCTTTTGTCGAAAAGAGAAAAAACAAGGTTGTCGCAAAAAATAACGAGGGGCATTGATATGTCAGTAAATATGATTCACTTATACAATAATAGGAAATGTAGCGGAATGAAAAACAACAACCCAGAGAAAAACTTTTAGCGGCCTTGTCACCGCTTGAAAATTTAAACAGCTAACACGCGGTTCACGTCCGGATATTGGGCTTGTTTAACAAGAAAAGAGCTGCAATTTCTTACATGCCTTTGCTTGGCGGGGTATTTGGCTTGCCGCTATAAAAAGGCCTTTTACGTAAAGAATGGTGTCCGCTGCTCACAGCCCTTTTAGGTTTCACTCTGCTGTTCTGCTGTTGAAATACGGCAATACGGTATAATGAGCGGACATTGCCTCATGGAATTATTGATTCGAGGTGGTTTTGGCAAAACCCCCATTCCTGAAACGGGCTGTCAATCAAATAGATAATGGGGTTCAGACCCATATTTTTACTCCAACAATTCGTTAATATCCTTTTCAAACACCGAGCTCTTCCGCTCACCGAAATAACTTTTAACCCTCACACCTTTTTTATCAATTAGGAAAGTCATGGGCAGCAAATTGGCACCAAATCCTTTCTTGGCCTTTTCGTCAGCAATAACAACCGGATAATTTATTTCCGTCTTTGTCATCAGTTTTTTCAGTGCTTCCATATTCTCTGTATTATCAACAGAAAACCCGATTACAGAAAAATTCTGCTCTGCAAAATTCTTCTGCAGGTTCACCAGAATGGGGATCTCTTTAAGACAGGGAGGGCACCAAGTGGCAAAAAAATTCACCAGTAATACTTTACCCTTGAAATCATCACTGTCAATCATCGTTCCGTCTGACACTGAGGGCAGGGAGAAATCGGGCATCAATTCATTCCCCTCCCCACTCGCTATAACGGAGCTGCTACTTACTATACAGAAAAACAAACTTACAAATAATGTCGCCCAATAATTATTTTTCACTTTGGCCACCATTTCTATTCTAATGGATAATATCCTGTTTTTTAAAATAATAATTCTCACATATAAAACAATCAAGCATTACACTTTTATGATACTTCTTTCTCATTACCTGTACACAAAAAAAGCCCCAGCCATTTCTGACTGATCCTTTAGATGCCACATTGGCGGGGCCGACGAGACTCGAACTCCTGACCTCTGGCGTGACATCTGTGCCGAAATACACATCTCAATGTGATTTCAAGCAATTAGAACACGCTCAAAACGATTAAAAGTGATGAAAAAGCCCTCGGCCTTTTTCATTTATTTAGTTTTTTTTATGGGGGTCAAGATGTCCATGTGAAATGTGAAATTCAGAAATACAATGTATCTGATTTTTAAAGCCATCTGACAAGTCATTTGCAGAAGGTTCCCCCATTCAGTTCATAGTTTTTAAGCTAGTGTTCCCACTGTAGATCTCTATAGATTGCTCACCACAATATGACCAAGCGTGACAGAGAAATAATTTTTTTACAGCAAAATATAAGTCTATTTCTCTTGTGTCTTATCCTAACCATTGTTTTCATTTATCCCATGGTGAAGGGCAAGCCAGTTTTTCTTGTCAATAAAACGCGGCAGTCCGAAAAAGAGAAGCACCATCAGTATACCTAAAGTAAGTGTCCAACCCCTGTGGAATATTATGACTGAACCAAAATAGTTATATAGAAAAGGAAAGAGGAAGCATGCCCAGAAACGTGGCAATGCTGAAGCGGAAAAGCGACATTTTGGTTAAACCGGCACCATAGCTGACCAAGTCAAATGAAACCATGGGCAACAGGCGTGATAGAAAAACGATTTTGGTTAGGATCCTGTCGGAACAGACTGTGCAGAAGTTGACATGACCCGTGAGTATCTTTTCCACCAGTTCCCGCCCCAGGAATCGTGCGATAAGAAAACTTATCACTGCACCGGCCAGGGCTCAGACGGCTGAGTAAAGTGTTCCCCAAAAAGGTCCGAAAAATGCACCTGCTGCAATATCAAGCGGCAAACTCGGGATAGGACTTACAACGATTGCAAGTGCCATGACAATCATATAGACAAGAGGAGCGAAACCGCCTGATGCTGTGAGCCATTCCTGAATGGTATCAGGAGACAGTTATGACATGAAATCCCAAAAGTAATTGGAAAGGAGCAAGATGACAGCAAAAGCAAGAAAAAGAAAAAATTTCAACAAGATTGTTACCAGGTGCACATTGTTCTGATGCCGCTCATATATTCCGTAATAGTGGTGCCGAGCCTGTAGTTCTCGTTAGCGCTCTAGATCCGGGTAGGCTGCATTACTGGCCCCCTTTTGACTTTAACAGGTTAAATGGAAACAGCCTCCCACTTTTTGGGTGCCTGACAGCAGATTGAATGTTTCGATAGCCTTGCCGCTTCTTTCGGCAATGAACGTAATATTGCGGGCCTGGAGATACTCTTTCAGATCAGCTGCAGGACGCATGATACCCGAGGCACCGGTGCCGCAGATAATAATTTCCGGCGCTGCATTTATTAATTCCTCAAGGTCAGCGATTGCGAGAACGTGTCCCTGTCTGCGCCACCAGGGTGAGAGGATACTCCCATCCGGAAAGATAATTACATCCTTCGTATAACAATGGCCAGCAATCACCATGCTGCCGAAACTGTAGGATTCAATACTGCTCATGGACCAGAACATTCAATGTTAAGGTTGATCGTGGTTGCAGCCTCCAGCTTCATGCAGTGACTGGCAGCAGGATGGGAATCTGAAAAGTTACAGGGAATAATTTCTATCACTCCGATACTCTTTGGAAATAAATTGATAAATGGTATAAATTGCAACAGGAGAGTGTTCATCTGCTTTATTAACAGGCGAGTTGTCTGATTTCAAGGTGTAGGATACAGGAAAGTGACAAAAAGAGGCGAGCTGCCCGGAATGATAGGAACCCTGTTATTTGTTGTAGGAGTAATATATGGTGCATTCTGTCTTTACCTGTACCTGATGCAGGGCAGGATGATTTTCTATCCCATAGGAAAGCTGACAGCAACGCCAGCTGACATCAGCCTCCATTATGAGTCAGTCGCCCTGACCACAAGTGACGGGGTAAAACTGCATGGCTGGTTCGTTCCTGCAAGGGACGGAAAAGGGAAAGGGGCGCTGCTTTTCTTTCATGGCAATGCCGGCAATATTTCGCACCGTCTGGAATCCCTGAAAATATTTCACAATCTTGGTCTTTCAACCCTGATTATTGATTACCGGGGCTATGGCGAAAGCAAGGGGGCCATTTCCGAAAAAGGCACCTATCTCGACGCCGAGGCTGCTTGGGACTACCTGGCAGGGACAAAGGAATTTTCACCACAGGAGATCATTGTCTTCGGCAGGTCCCTGGGTGCAGCAATCGCGACATATATTGCTGGTCGGGAAGAACCGGGAGGACTTATACTCGAGTCAGCCTTCACGTCAGTGCCGGATATGGGTGCGAGAATGTATCCTTATATGCCGGTGAGGCTTTTAAGCCGGTTTAAGTATGATGCCAGAAAGGCTCTTCAGTCAGTTACATGCCCGGTGCTGGTTGTTCATAGTCCCCACGACGATATAATACCCTTTGAAAACGGTCTGCAGCTGTATGAAAGTGCCCGGCAGCCCAAGAAATTCTTGGAGATTCGGGGTGATCATAATGAGGGCTTTTATGTGAGCGGGAAAATTTATATCGATGGGATGAACGATTTTATCACTTCTGTTTTAAGTGGTCCAGGGCAGAGCAATAATAGGGGGAGGCAAAACTAACGGGCGGCTGGTGTTATTCATTTATTTGAATTATTGAAAAGTGGAAGTTTTTTTGACAAATTGATCGGGAATTTGTTTTTGAAGGGGAGTTGAGCGGAAAGTGACAATTGAAATCCAAGATTTTAATTATGAGCAACTAAAGGAGCTTTGCTGCTATGGGAGTGCTGAATTTTTTTAAAACGATTCCATCCATGAGCGCTGATGAAACCAAAAGGTTTATATCAGCGAAACACCCCGATGAGTATAACCTGGTGGATGTGCGCCAACCGGGTGAATATGAGGGGGACCATATCCCGGGTGCCAACCTGATTCCTATGGCAGAGCTGAAGGACAGACTGGCTGAGATCGATCCTGAAAAACCGACCATTGTTTACTGAGCAGCAGGGGTACGCAGCCGGTCGGCTGTAACAATGCTGCTTGGAGCGGGATTTAAGAATGTGTACAGCATGGAAGGCGGGATACGGGCCTGGGACGGCATGGTTGCCCATGGCGTACCGGAAGCCGGCATGGCCTATTTTTCGCCGGCTGCCGATGCCGAGGAGATTGTCGGCCTGGCCTGGGCCCTGGAAGAGGGGTCCAAGTTTTTTTACCAGGGTGTCTCTGAACATTTCAGCCATGATAAAGAGGCACAGGAAATGTTCAGCTGGCTGGTCTCCGCTGAAAAGAGTCACGAGAAGCACCTGCTTGAAACCTATGAGAAGCTGGCAGGCAAACAGCCCGATTTTGTCAAACTTCGCTCCAAGTTCAGCAACAGTCTGGACGGGAGTGTCATGGAAGGGGGAATTCCGGTGAAAGAGGCGCTGGACTGGGCAAAAGACAAGGGGATTTCCGAAAGCCTGGAGCTTGCCATTGCCCTGGAAGTAAATGCCTATGACCTGTATGTCAAGATGAGCAGGGCCATTGAAGATAAGCAGGCAAAGCTGATATTTGAAAAGCTCTCTGAAGAGGAACAGGTGCACCTCCAGAAGCTTGCAAAACTGCTTGATGCGCGCCTGTGAGGCAGGAAGCTTCACGTACAGCATCACTCCTGCACTGACCGTATCCATTCGAAGCAAAAAATCATCGCCTCTATCCGCAAAATCGCGGGGCCATGCTCCTGGACTTTTAGTGTGCGCGCTATTTTTTCTGCTATAGTATATACTGGTTTCTAGGAAAGCGAAGTAATGTGGAGAACTTTTCCGGGAGTTCGTAATGACGCTTCTGATTATTGGGAGTCTTCTGGGTGGTGTAGGCCTTTTTCTTCTGGGCATGATGCTCCTGACAGATGGTTTAAAACTTGCGGCAGGGAAAACCCTGAGAAATATTCTCGAGAGCTCTACAAAAACTCCTTTCCGGGGGATATTGTTTGGCACTTTGATCACCTCAATAGTCCAGTCGTCAGGTGTTGTTACTGTTGCAATTATAGGCTTCGTTAATGCCGGCCTTATGAGCCTTGCCCAGGCAGTTACGGTTATTTATGGCAGTAACATAGGTACCACGATGACCAGTTGGTTGGTGGCGCTCATCGGCTTCAAGCTCAACATAAAAGCCTTTGCCTTGCCTGCCATCGGCCTGGGAATGATGCAGAGGCTTATGAAGGGTCCGGGCAGAGAGGGAGCAATGGGGGAGGCCCTTGCCGGTTTCGGTGTTTTTTTTATGGGGATCGATGTGCTGAAAACCAGCTTTGAGGTCCTGGGACCGACGATACACCTTGCAGACTTCGGGGGTGGAGGTTTACTCAGTGTTGTACTTTTTATCGGCATCGGATTTTTGATGACTCTCATTATGCAATCGTCAAGTGCTGCTATAGCAATTACATTGACAGCCACTGCAGGGGGAGTGATTTCAATGGAAAGTGCAGCGGTTCTTGTCATAGGCGCAAATGTTGGCTCAACATCGACAGCTGGTTTGGCTGTTCTTGGCGCAACACCAAACGCAAAAAGGGTTGCTGCGGCCCACGTCGCTTTCAATGTCATCACCGGAATAGTCGCCCTTTGCCTCCTGCCCCTGCTTTTGAAATTTCTCACAACCATCCAGGGATTCCTGGGACATGATGCAGGTCCTGTGACTGTACTTGCCATGTTCCACACCCTTTTCAATGTCTTGGGAGTCATTATACTCTGGCCCTTGACCAACGTAATGATCCGCAGGCTCAAAGGGCTGTTCCGCACAGCAGAAGAGGACGAGGCCAAACCGGTCTATCTGGACCGGAATGTCATTTCCACCCCTGTCCTTGCCATGCATGCCCTGGAAAAGGAACTTGAACGGATGGGAAATATTGCCATGCGCATGGCCAAGGGAGCTTTGAGTACCGAGATCAGCAAGAGTCCTCAACTTGTGAAGGACAAGCTTATTTTTGACCAGCTGGAAACCTCTGTGGGCGAGTTTGTCAATCTTATGCAGCGGAGCCACCTGCCGGCATACCTGGATGAAGCGCTGCCGAACAGCTTGCGCGTTGCCGGCTACTATGCTGCTGTCACGGACTTGGCTATCATGATAGTCGAAAAACAGCCCGAAATACAGCCGTTGGAGGAGGAAAAAATTGCTGAGAAATTGAACCACTTTAAAGGTGCGATCGTTAAGATGCTTGAAATAGCCGATGTGGCACTGGAAGAATTTAGTCTTGACTCAAGCGAGGAAAGTTTGAAAAGGATTATCGATGAGTACCATGATCTGAAAAGCATGCTCCTGCGCGCAGGGACGCATGGAATATTAAACGTACGGCAGATCGTTGCCCTCCTCGATTTGATAAGCTATATGCGTCGGATGTCTGAACAGGCGGCAAAGGGTGCCCGTTATCTGGCCGGTCTTATGCAGTTTGCCAAGGCTGAACCGCTCGCTGGGCAGAAAAAAGAAACCCTGCAGGAATAATCGCGTACAAGGGAAATATTTTATCCAGCAGGAACAGCCTGGGAAACCTGCAAGGGACGGCACTGAAAAAACAGCTGGCTGGATAAATATTAGACACACGCAGTTTATAGGGTGGGTAAAAATTACCCGCCCGGAAGATCCAAGACGGCAAATATGAGGCTGGGTGGCGGTAGGTTAAATTATATTTTTTAATGATTTCAATGTAATACTTTTTATGCAAACACTTTGGCACGGTTTGTGAATATATTTAAGGCAAAAGCGAAAATAAAACTTTTTCATTTTTACATCCTCTCCCAATATAAACCAAAACCCCGGTCACCACTCCAGGCCGGGGTTTTGGTTTTTGTGCATCCATTCAATCGTGTTTTGTTTTTGTTGACATGTTGGTGAGCCCCTCGAGCATCTTATCAGGATCGGTTGTCGGGAAATTGCATTTAAAATCAGTACAGACATATGCAGTGGCCTTATTATCAATAGCATTCATAAATTCGACAAAGGCTGCATACTTGTTTATATCGGAAACTTTTTCTCCTGCGGGCTTGAATACCACGACCGCATTTGGGAAATAGCTTTTCCGAAGGGCTTCTAGCATGCGACTGGTGTCGTCAGCTCCTTTTGTCCCGACAATGACTACTTCCTGGGAAGGGGCAAGTGCAGATTCCAAAGCAGTTAACAGCATTGGGAACGCAAGTTCGTTCTCTTTCACGCGCGAGGACATTAATCTGATAATTTTGTCAGCCTTTTCCTCAAATACAGGATTGCCGGTGAGCCTGCTGAGCTTGAGCAGATTGTTCATGGCAACAGCATTTGAGGATGGCAGTGCAGTATCAATGCTCTCTTTAATTCTGGGCAGCATCGATTTGCCGCTCTCGGCTGTCAGGTAAAATCCCCCCAGCTTGTCATCCCAGAAATCTTCGACTAGTTCAGTTGTGAGATCAAGAGCATGCGCCAGCCACTTGGTGTCAAATTCCCAGCCGTACAACTCGAGCAGCCCCCAGGTCATAAAGGAGTAATCCGCAGCATTGCCTGCAAGTCCTGCCTGGCCTTCCCTCCACCGGTGCAGCAGTTTGCCATCCGGTGATCGGACATTGCTCAGAATAAATTTTGCCGCTTTGGCGGCAGCTTCACCGTATCCTGGCTGGCCAAGAACCTTGGCGGCCCTGGCAAGAGCTGCAATCATAAGACCGTTCCAGTCTGTCAGAATCTTGTCGTCAAGCACTGGCCGTGGTCTTTTGTTCCGTGCAGCAAGGAGTTTCCCCCGAATTTTCTCAAAATAGTCCCTTGGACCTGCAAGCTGTTCACGATAAAGAATGTTAAGGCCTGTGTTCTGTCCGGACACAGGATGAATAAAGTTGCCATTTTCCGTCATTTGGAAAAGCCTGACAGCCTCGGCAGCCTCGGGGGGGGCAAGAATTTTCCTGACTTCTGTAGTAGACCAGAGATAAAATTTACCCTCCTCGCCCTCGCTGTCTGCGCTTTCAGCAGAGAAAAAACCGCCATTCTCAGCGGTCATGTATGTCAGGACGTACTCTATTATCTCGCGCGCTGTTGTTGCGTATTCCTCTTTCGCTGTCGCCTGGTATGCTTCGAGATATGCCAGGACAATCAGGGCCTGGTCATAGAGCATCTTTTCAAAATGAGGCACACGCCACATGCGGTCAGTGGCGTAGCGATGAAAGCCGTATCCGAGATGATCATAAATTGATCCCTGCCGCATGGCTGACAATGTCTTCTCAACCATGGCAAGTGCTTCCTTGTTGCCGGTACGATGCCAATATCGCAGGAGATAGATGAGGTTCAGGGGCTTGGGGAATTTGGTGCTGCTGCCAAATCCTCCATACTGCTGGTCAAAATCGCTGGAAAAAACCTGGAAAGCAGCATCAGTCTGAGAAGTTCCCATGTCACTGCCAGGCAGCTGGATCGTTGATGAAACGATTGCGGCATTGATGCTGTCAGCTGATTTTTGGACAGAACCACGTTCTTCTTCCCAGAGCTGTTTGACCCTGGGGATGAGTTCCAGGAGACCAAGTCTGCCGAAGCGGTTTTCCTTTGGAATGTATGTTGCCGCATAGAAGGGTTTTCCGTCAGGGGAGAGAAAAAGGGTTAAAGGCCAACCGCAGGACGGCGACAGGAGATGGCATGCTTTCATATATATCTGGTCAATGTCAGGCCGTTCCTCCCTGTCAACCTTGATGGGGACGAAGGTCTCGTTTATCAGTGCGGCTACCTGGGGGTCGGAAAAGGATTCTTCCTCCATTACATTGCACCAGTGGCAGGTCAGATAGCCTATGGAGAGCAGAATGGGCTTGTCTTTTTCCCGGGACAGGGAAAAGGCCTCCTCCCCCCAGGGATACCAGTCTACAGGATTTGTGGCATGTTTCAGGAGGTATGGGCTTGCTTCATGTATGAGACGATTGGTAGGTTTTTCTTCTTCCCCCATGGCAGTGCTGCAGGCAGAAGTTGCCAGGAGAAATAAAAAAACAATACAAATGTAAGAAAGCGCTCGTGGTATCATGGATACGTTCAACTATAGGATTTTTAATTTTCCGTAAATGGCATCACATTCTGGTCTTTTATAGCTCCTTGTTCCTGCCTGAGAAGAGTAAATGGCATCATGAGGGTATCCTTAACTATATTTATTATTTTGTCGCCAATGGCCGAAGGGTGCAGTGGGGTAATGATCGGGTCAGCGATCGGTCCTTTTATCGCAACCGGGATGGTAACCACACTCTCGTACTTATCCATTGCCGGCTGACCGATAAGGGGGACCTTGGAAATCATGCTGTCAAAGGTTTTCAGTGGTGCGATAAGGAGTGTAAGGTCAACATCATAGTCATCCAGGTCAACGTTGCCATGATAAAAAAGATTTAAACCTTCTCCAAGGATAATTGCCCTGTCAAAAATGAGATTGTTGGCATCTACATGGGTGTCGATATCCATTTGAGAATAAGGGAAACCCTTTTCCCCGGCATTTCCCAAATGTTCTGCGAAGAGGTCCGTGATATTGACGACCTTGAAGATCCTGGAAAGGGTCTGTAACCTGAGAATTCTTCCCTGGGAAGATTTAATGTAAATATTCCCGCCCTGCCAGGACCCCGATTCCTTCTGCATATTTGCCAGAAGGGAGAATTCTCCTGCGACCAGATCCTGTTCCACGCCAAGACATGGCAGTACATTTTCCAGGTAAAACTTATCATCAGAAGGGGTTTTGAGCTGAAAGTTCTGGGGAGAATTCTCGTCTGAATGCCAGAAGCCCTTGAAATCAAGACCACACAGCTTTGAGGAAAATATTTCTGTTTTTATTAAGGAGTCAGCTGCCAGCTGCAGATCTCCCTGCACATCGTAAAGTGTATAGGTGAAGGGCTTCTCTTCGCTGTACGGTTTAGAAATGCTCCGGCTAAAAGAGTATGCATCAAAAACGAATTCTATATGCCCTGTAATGTCCCAGTCTTTATGACTCAGCATCCCGTACTTCTCTTGTTCAGGAGCAGCAAAGATGATGTTTTGTTTTTCTTTTACTGCAAGTGACAATCTGTTGAGAGAGTTTTTTGAAAGATGGGAAGAGGCAATATCTATATCCAGCAGCAGGCCTTTCTCTTCTGCTGCAAGAAGACCCATGCCAGTAATTCGCTCTGTGCCGATGGCAAGATCCAGGGCAGAGATTTTAAGCTGATTATGAACACCATTCATGACAATGTTTTTTATGACAATAGGGGCTTCTTTGCTGCCTTCCTTTAAAAGCAGATTTTCAGCCTTGAGAAGCCCTCTATAGCGTGTTTCGCCAGGTTGGCCGGCAAAATAGCTGATCTCAAAAAAAGCACCTGAAAGGGTGCCGGACGTGAAAGCGCTACGTTGGAAGAGAGCATCAATGGTTTCGGCAGTGACAAACCCCTCCCAGGAAAGGACAAGCCTATGAGGCTTCTGGCGCTGAAAATCGAGGCCCAGTCGTCCCTGTTCACCCGGTGCAAAAAAGGTCAGTTCATTAACCCGCAGACGCTCAGGTGTGTTCTCAAGGTCGATCCGGGCCATGGGGAATCTGGCTCTGGACAGGCCCGGCAGGATTAGGCCGGAAACAGCAGTGGTTTCACCCTGGAACTGCACTGCGAGCTTTTCCACTCTGCAGGGAATATTTGGGTGCAGTTTTTCAGAGAGCCATCCTTTGCTGTCTAACCAATCTGCCAGTTTTGGTTGGACTGGACCGTTGAATTCAACAATGCCCTGCCAGTTTTCCAGAATCTTGTGGGTGAGTGTCCCTTTTAAAGCGACAGGCTGGTCGAGGAATTTGATTTTCGCCTTTTGGATGGTAATTCCCTGGTCGCTGATGGTTGCCGAAAGTTCGCCTGATCTAACAGATTCAGGGAGCAGGGGACTGGAAAAGGAAAGGTCGTCAGACTTTACTGCAAGCAAGTACTCCCAAGTTTCGGGCCGGGCGGCAGGCCCCCTGACCATACTCTGTGAAACCTCGATGCTGCCGCTCAGTGAGGAGAGTCGGTTTTCTATTTTATTCCTTAACACGCCTGTTTGCCGAAGGATATCTAACAGGGATGCCCCATCAAGCTGTCCCTCTGTTTCTTCTATATGCAGCAGGACATCTCCTGTCTGCCAGGAGACACTGCCACTTGTGCTTAAAATCTGCTGCAGGCCTGTGCGTCCTTTGACTTTCTGCCAGATGACTTCTTTCGGGGCAACCTGCAGAGCTCCCCGATCAATATAAACCGTTTGGGGAAGCAGGTCGTAACCGGTGGAAAACTGCATGTCAGTGATATCTACGCGGGTTGTGATGTTATGCAGCGTTTCGCCGAGCTTCAGGTTGGCAGAGGCCCTGCCTGAAACATCTTTGAACTTAAGCAATTCCCTCTGAAACCCTTCATGATGGACGAGTTGTTCAAGGATAGGGGGCAGGTCCGTTAGGTCTGCATCAATATCTATATCCAGGGAAAAGGCAGAGTTTCTGCCTCTGAGATCAAGGAGAAGCGTCCCATTGCTGCCGTGGCTTTTCCCCAGGTTAGCGCTGAGTCTGCTGCCTGTCAGGAAGGAATCCTTTATCATTATTGGCCCGTTGGCCCTGGTGAGATCCAGGTTCACCCCAGGGACATGTATGTCCGCTTCCAGTACACTGGCTTCAATAGTCATGGCGTCAAGATTTCTGAAATCAGCAGATTTTCCAGAGAAACGGTAGGCCCCGGATGCAGCCTTTCCGCCCTTAACAATGTTGCAGACAGTTCTTGCGGTCCTGTTTTCACCCCAGAGGGTAAGCACTTTTGCACGTATGGATGACAGGTCTAGATCGGTGCCTGTCAGGTCAAGCGTCCAGATTGGGGCAGGAGCTGCTTTTGCCGGTTCTGCTGCAGGATTTATATCTGCTGGTTTTCTTTCAACCATGCCTGACAGCCTGAGCCTGGGCTCCTGCATTTCGATATCTTTAACGGTGAATCGTAAGAGGGGGCCGGACTTTATGAGAGCAAGGTCAGCGTTGGCATTGGCGAGGAGTGCTTCATGCCCATTGAGCTTTACAAAGAAACCGGGCAATACTCCCCGCAGGCTGACTTCCATGTCCTGCAGCCCAGTTCCTGCAACCGTTACGGTCAGCATTGAAGTGGATGCTGCCGGTACCAGGCGTCCCTTAAAAAAAGACTTCGCAAGACGGTGCAGCCTGATATCCCGGCAGTCTGCGATAAATTTAAAGTTGATCTTTCCCAGGTTGATAATTCCCTGCAGATCCAGGCTATTGCTATAGGGGGAAGAGGCCTTGAATTTTATCGTTGCCTGCTGTGAGACTATCTTGAAACTGCCGTTGATATTATTGAAAAGGATTTGATCATCAAGCAGCACATCCCGGTAGCTCTCAGGGGTTGCAATCTTGAGCTCCCCGTTTGTGATGGAAACGTTGAGGACCGGTAGGGATGAGCCCGCGGACCTGCCAGTGCCGGGATGGATAATTTTTTCATTTATGAGGATATCAGGCTCTTCAAGCTGGATTTTTCGGGGTGTGAAGCTTTTACCGAAAATCATGCGCCAGTCAGGGTATATATTGATGTGTGGCAGGGACCCCCGGTAATATTCATTGGTGACATGTGAATTAATAAGGGAAAGATGCGGCAAAGGCAGCCAGCTCCAGTGCATGTTTTCTACTGTTATATTGCTCCTTAAACTCTTGCTGAGCTGTTCGGCAACAGTTTTTTGTGCGACTGCAAGAAAAAGAAAGCGTGGCGCCAGGCCGATAAAAAGGGTGATGGCAACAATGCTGGCAAATATATAGAGGGATATTTTTTTCATATGTGCAGGACTTGCTGGACTGTCCCAAAAAGTTTCACGTAAAACGCTTCAGATTTTTAGATATTATTGGCTCCGATCTCATCTAGCATGCCGCTTTCCAGGAAAGCAAGTTTTTCTCCATAAAAAGCTCATCTCTTTCATTCAAGTATAATAATTCTTTATTGAGAAATGTGCAGGATTAATCCCGTTATATATTTATGCCTGCAGACGAATATGGAAAAATAAGCATGCTGGGAATGAAAATTTCATGAAATCAAGAGTGAAGCATGTACTTTGAAAAGAGTATATGTTATGAAATTAAATTTTTAAAATGGTTAACCCAACCGGAAAATGAATAGTATGCAGGTCCGGCTTCATGGTTGGAATCATCTTCTGAGCAAGATCAGCGAGCGTTTATGTCACCTGAAGGTAAATTCCTCGCGCCTCGAAGACGGAAAGTTTATACCCCTCAAGGGGGGTACTAAAAAGAGTACCATGCAAGGTGCTTATCCGGAGTCTGGGCTAACCTGCCGGGGGGTGGCACCTTGAACAGGGTATAAACGAGCGAATTTAATTTAGTAATGTTCTTTACTTAAGGAGATTCCCTGCAGGTTATGCTTCGCATGCGCAAGCGGCTGCGGGGATTCCAATTCTTAGGGTAATGATTATTCGAAGGGAAACGAAATGGCACAAACAGTTACCGAAAAATTACTGGCCTCCCATCTAGCGGAGGGCAATTTGCAAAAAGGGACCGAGATAGGCATCCGCATCGATCAGACCCTTACCCAGGATGCTACAGGGACCATGGCCTATCTTGAATTTGAAGCTACAGGTATCCCAAGGGTCCAGACAGAGTTGTCTGTCTGCTATGTTGATCATAACCTGGTACAATCCGATTTCAGGAATGCTGATGATCACCGTTTTCTGCAGTCTGTCGCCAGAAGATACGGGCTTTATTTCTCTCCTCCCGGGAATGGAATATCCCACCAGGTTCACCTGGAGAGATTTGGCTCACCGGGCAAGACTTTGCTCGGTTCTGACAGTCATACACCAACAGGGGGTGGTCTCGGCATGCTGGCCATCGGTGCCGGCGGCCTTGATGTTGCAATGGCCATGGCCGGCAAGCCATTTTATCTAGTGATGCCGAAAATTTTCGGGATACGGCTGAGCGGCAGGCTTCTGGAATGGGTATCTGCCAGGGATGTGCTTCTAGAACTGCTCAGGCAGTTATCCGTGAAAGGCGGCGTCGGTTACATCATGGAATATTTTGGGCCGGGGGTGAGCGAACTTACCGTGACCGATCGTGCCTCCATTACAAATTTCGGGGCTGAACTGGGCGCCACAACATCTGTTTTTCCCTCGGATGAAAACACAAGAACATTTCTTGCAAGCCAGGGACGCCGTGACCAGTGGGTGCCTGTGGTTGCTGATGAAGGTGCACACTATGACGAGGTGCTTGAAATAGATATGTCCAGACTTGAGCCCCTTATTGCCTGCCCTTCATCACCGGATAATGTGGTCAAGGTGTCTGAGGTCGCTGGCCGGCCAGTTGCCCAGGTGCTCGTAGGGTCCTGTTCAAATTCTTCGCTGCGCGATCTTATGGTTGTTGCCAAGGTGCTGGAAAGAGAGGAGATCAATGTCAATGTGAGCTTTGAGATTAATCCCGGCAGCCGTCAGGTCCTGGAAAACATTACCGCGCAGGGTGACATGTTGACCCTGATCAAGGCAGGTGCGAGGGTGCATCAGGCTGGTTGTCTTGGATGTATCGGCATGGGGCAGGCGCCTCCGACAGGTGCGATATCGCTGCGAACCTTTCCGCGGAATTTTCCCGGGAGGAGTGGCACTGTCAACGATCAGGTATATCTGTGCAGTCCGGAAGTGGCGGTGGCCTCTGCTGTAAGGGGAAAGATTACGGATCCCAGGGAACTTGGTGAGTATCCATATTTTGCGCTACCGGAGAAATACCTGCTTGGGGACAGCAGGATCGAGCCACCACTGGAACAGGATGGTGATGTGGAAATTATCCGGGGACCCAATATTGCCCCGTTTCCTGAATTTGCCCCCCTGGCAGATTCCTGGCACGGAAAGATTTTGCTGAAGGTGGGAGATAATATCACCACTGATCATATAATGCCTGCAGGCGCAAAGATCCTGCCATTGCGGAGTAATATTCCGGCAATCAGCCAATACGTTTACAACAGTGTTGACCTAGAGTTCATTCAGAGGGCCAGGGATGCTGCTGCAGGCGAACTGGGCGGCATGGTCATAGGCGGCGAGAATTACGGCCAGGGGTCATCCAGGGAGCATGCAGCTCTGGCGCCCCGTTATCTGGGAGTCCAGGTCAAACTGGTGAAAAGTTTCGCACGTATCCACAAGGCCAACCTGATCAATTTCGGCATCATACCGTTGACCTTTGCTCATCCCGCTGACTACGATGCAGTGAAGCAGGACGCTGCTGTAGAGATCCCTGATATACGTCAAAGGATTTCTGAGGGCGAAAAGGCGCTTACCGTGCTGGTTGATGGTATGCCCATTCAGGCAAAGCTAGAGGTATCGGAACGTCACAGAGAGATCCTGCTTGCCGGTGGACTGCTGAACTGGGCCAAGACCGCATGAGAATGTGTCCTCTCTCTTTCCTAGGCCTGAATGGAAAGAGTGGCATGCACTTTGTTGAGATTATGTAGCAGCGCATAATTCGGTTTTGGGTACAATTTTTTATCCGGGTACAATTTTTGTTAAGCTTTCTATTTATTTGTTATTTTTTAATAAAAAAGATATTTAGAGGGTTTTTCGCCATCCGGCATGTGGGGAAAGTACAAAAAATTGTATCCTTTCTTATGTGCCGGGGAAAAATGCAAAAGGCTCGAACCCTGCTTGAGTGCACTACTTGAGAAGGAAATTTATTAATGGATTAAAATGGCATGGGGATTGCATTATATTTAGCAAGAGTGATAACTCTTATCTCCTTTCTCCTGAAAAAGGCCCGCTTTGTCCCCCAAAGCAGGCCTTTTTCCATTTCAGCCCTCTGTAAAACTTTCCCTAAGACCAGGGTGTTTTCCCAATGGACATAAATTCGACATCTGTTGCACTGTTGCACTGTGAACACTATTCAAGGAAGGTAATAGCTGGTGCGGTTGACCGACTGTGTTACGCTTTGCATTCCAGGATAAGAGCAGGGGACAGAGTATTATTGAAACCGAACCTGCTGAGCGGGAGGAGTGTTGAACATCTTGCCTGCACGCATCCGGAATTTGTTGCTGCTGTAGCAGAATGGTTTATAGACCAGGGTGCAGCAGTTGTCATAGGTGACTCTCCGGCCTTTGGTACCGCCATAGGGGTCATGCGTACCATCGGCATTGAAAAAGCCCTGGCAGGTTTACCTGTCAGGCTCATCAATTTTGATCAGTCTGTTCCTGTTATACTGCAAGGGGGTCTGAAGGTTGCCATGGCAAAGGCAGCCCTGGAATGTGATCTGCTTGTTAATCTTCCACGAGTAAAGGCGCACAGCCAGTTTTACATAACGTTGGCTGTCAAGAATTATTTCGGCACGGTGGTCGGTTTTCAGAAACCGTTTTGGCACCTGCGTTATGGTAACGATGAAGAGAGTTTTGCATCGCATCTGGTGGATTTGTTGGCAGTGCTCCCGCATAGCATCACACTGATTGACGGAATCATCGCCATGCATGGCACAGGGCCTGTTTCCGGGAAGCCTTATCCCCTAGGTCTTGTTGGCGGTGCCCTCAACCCGGTAGCACTTGATACGGCATTATTGCAGACTTTAGGGCTAGAGCTGGAAAAAAGCGCCATATGGAAGGAATGTTACAGACGTAAACTTATCGGCTCGGTTCCGGGCACGCTCGCTTTTCCGTTATCAATCCCTCAGGAATTCAAGGCTGATGAGTTCAGGGCGCCAGTGATTCTCAAACCGGTTTCATTTAACCCCTTGCGGATGCTGGTAAGCGGCTGCAGACGCTTCATAGCGAGACTTGCAGAATCCTCTTGAAAGCCCCCAAATTAGCGAGTAATCTTCAGCCTGTGCCTGACCAGGCAAAAGCAGTGCGGAACAGTTATAATTATTCTCTAAAGGTTTTTTGAGGGCAAAACAAAGGGAGAATTTACATGTTTCAACTCAATGGCAAGGTGGCTTTGATTACTGGAGGCTCAAGAGGTATCGGCAGGGCGATAGCTTTAAAATTTGCCCAGAACGGCATCCATGTTGTAGTAAACTATGTCCGGCACCGCAAGGATGCGGAGAGCACAGCTGGTGATATTGAGGAATACGGAGTGAGATGCTTGGTCCTCAAGGCAAATGTGGCAAATGACGATGATGTCAAGACCATGTTTGAAAACATTGCAGGGGAGTTTGGTGTTCTGCATTTCATGGTAAGCAATGCAGCTTCCGGTGTCCTCAAGCCGGCACTTGAATTGAGCAGCCGTCATTGGAATTGGGCCATGGATATCAATGCCCGGGCCCTGCTGTCCCTGGCGCGTGAGGGGGTTGCGCTTATGCAGCAGGGGGGCAGGATTATAGCTGTTTCCAGTCTTGGTGCGGTGCGGGCCATTGAGAATTATACAGCAGTGGGGGCTTCTAAGGCAGCGCTGGAATCCTTGGTGCGCCACCTGGCAGTAGAATTGGGACCCAAAGGTATCAATGTGAACACCATAAGTGCCGGGGCGGTCGATACCGAGGCTTTGAAAAAATTCCCCAATCGTAAGGAGATCCTTGATACGGCAATCTCCAAGACTCCCCTGGGCCGTCTGACAACACCAGAAGATGTTGCGGATGTGGCCCTGTTCCTCTGCAGCGACCTTGCTTCCATGATACAGGGGCAGACCATTGTGGTGGATGGCGGCTACTCCATTCGGGGGTAGTGTTTAGCGGTCGCTTAAAGGGTTCCCTGCAGTAAGTTTTTCCATCCATGTCATTTAAATCATTGACATCATGGGATCTTCAACACATTATTTATATATAAACCCTTTCATAAACCCGTCCCGCGAACTCTTCATAACCGGAAAGGAGGACGCATGCCCCGACACAGTTTCCGCTGGTTCATCCTGGTGCTCATCATTTTCCTGGCAGGAGGGCTCACCTGGTACAAGATGCGTCCCAAGGAGATTGATGTAACGGTGGCCCAGGTAACACGCGGTACCGTTGAAAAAGTGGTGGCAAATACCCGGGCAGGCACGCTGAATGCCTGCCGCAAGGCAAACCTGTCCCCCGGCACCGGAGGCCAGATAAGTATACTGACTGTAGATGAAGGTGATGCTGTCAAAGAAGGCCAGCTGCTTCTGGAACTTTGGAATGCTGACCTGAAAGCAGAGGCAGCACTGGTGGCAAGCGAGATAAAAGCCGCCGAGGCAAAGGCCTCAGTGGCCCTGCTGCAAGTTGGAATAGCTAACAGGGATGCGGAACGCATGCGCCAGCTTGTTCGCGATAATGCCATATCGGAACAGGATGCGGACAAGACCTTAACTGAAGCAAAGGTGCGACAGGCCAGTTACGAGGCGGCACTTACCGAGGTTAAGGCCGGAGAGTCCCGTATTGGTGTTATCAAAGCCCAGCTGGACCGCACCAGGTTAATAGCGCCCTTTGACGGAATTATTGCCAAGGTCAATGGGGAGCTGAACGAGTATGTTACTCCGTCTCCGCCCGGGATACCAACGCCCCCGGCAATTGAACTCCTTGATACCTCGTGTTTTTACGTCACCGCCCCAATAGACGAGGTTGATGCCCCGGCTGTCAAGATCAATATGGAAGCCAGGGTTATCATGGATGCCTTTGGAGAACGTCATTTTCCAGCCCGGGTCCGCCGAATAGACCCTTATGTGCTTGATATAGAGAAACAGGCCCGCACCGTTGATGTGGAAGTGGAGTTTAATAATGCGGAAGACGCAAGGGACTTTCTGGCAGGTTATAGTGCTGACGTGGAAATAATCATAGAGGTAAAGCATGATACGCTGCGCATTCCCACCCAGGCGCTGCTGGATGGTAATCGAGTTTATGTCTATCAGCAGGCGGATAGGCACCTGCGGGAAAAGACCATACGCACGGGACTATCAAACTGGGATAATACAGAGGTGCTGGAAGGTCTTCAACAGGATGAATACGTTGTTGTCTCCACCGATCGGCCCGGTCTGCAGGATGGTGTCCTGGCCAAAATATCCTCAGAAGAATGATAAGGCTTGAGCATATTGATAAGATTTTCCAGGTAGGGGAAGAAGAGGTTCATGCCCTCCGTGATGTCAACCTTGCCGCGGGAAAAGGTGATTATATCGCTATCATGGGACCATCGGGTTCGGGCAAATCCACCCTATTAAACATTATAGGGCTCCTGGATCGGCCGGATGGGGGAGTATACGAACTGGATAACATTAAGACAACCTCTCTGAATGACAGGGAGCAGGCCGAGGTCAGACGTCATAAAATAGGCTTTGTCTTCCAGTTTTTCCACCTTGTTCCAAGACTCACTGCAGAACAGAACATCGGGTTGCCCCTCCTGTTGGCAGGTGTTGAAAAGGGGGAACGCAGTAAACGGGTCCGGGAGGCGCTTGAGGCCTTTGGCATAAAGGACCGGGCTCGTCATCGTCCGGACCAGTTGTCAGGCGGGCAGCGGCAACGAATTGCCATTGCCAGGGCCACGATGATGAAACCGTCCGTCATTCTAGCGGACGAACCTACCGGCAACCTGGACCGGGCATCCGGAACCGAGGTTGTCGAGATTTTAGAGGAATTGAACCGCCAGGGCATAACTTTGCTGATGGTTACCCACGATCCCGAGCTGGGATCTCGAGCCAAGCGCAGGATCAGGATGGTAGACGGTCGCATCGACGAAGACTCGGTTGCGAGGGATTAAACACGCGCAGAGAGTGTTTCTGCCCCTTGAGGGTGCGTTTCTCGCGGTTCGAAGATGAAGTATATACCCTGCAGGGGTACTTATCCCGAGGCTTCTATTACCTGCAGCGGAAAGCTTCAAAAGCGACGGGCTCAGCTGAAGCAGGTCGGCAAAATGAGGAGTAAAAGGCATGCAGGTAAAGGATATCCTGTTTTTCAGCATGCAGGCTTCATCGGCAAGCCGGGCGCGTACCATTCTCATGCTGCTGGCTATGGCCATCGGTGTTTCCTCCGTAATCCTGCTCATCTCACTGGGTGACAGTGCCCGCCGCTATGTCGTTGACCAGTTTGCCTCACTGGGAACCAACCTCCTCATTGTCCTGCCCGGACGTTCGGAGACCACAGGCGGACCCCCGCCGCTACTCGGTGAAACTCCTAGGGATCTCACCCTGGATGATGCCATCGCCCTGACCAGATTCACAGTTATCAGGAGAGTCTCTCCCATTATTGCAGGTTCTGCACCGGTTTCTGTGCAGCAGCTGGAGCGGGAGCTGATCGTGATCGGCGCCACATCGGAGCTTCTTGAAATACGTCATTTAAGTATGAGCCAGGGGGAATTCCTGCCGCCAGGAGATCCAAGCCGAGCTACGAATGTTTGTGTTATCGGTTCAGGGGGCAAGCAGGAACTATTCGGCAACCAGCAGGCCCTGGGAAAATGGGTCCGTATAGGAGACCGCCGTTTTCGGGTCATAGGTATTCTTGCTCAGATAGGTGTTTCACTGGGGGAGGACTTGAGCGAAGTGGTAATCATACCGGTTGCCACAGCCCAATCCCTGTTCAACACCTCCTCCCTGTTCCGTATCGTGGTTGAGGCGTCCAGTGAGGATGCCGTTGAGCGCGCCAAGGAAGCGATAAAGTCAATCATCCGGGTCCGGCATGATGGAGAGGATGATATCACTGTTATCACACAGGATGCAGTCCTTGATACATTCAACCGCATCTTCACGGCCCTTACCATGTCAGTTGGGGGAATTGCTGCCGTCAGCCTCGTGGTGGCAGGGATCATGATAATGAATATCATGCTGGTGGCTGTTTCCCAGAGGCGTTCGGAAGTTGGCCTGTTGAAGGCCCTGGGTGCCCCCCGCGGGCAGATAATAGGACTTTTCCTGACTGAGTCCGCCCTCCTGTCGATAGCCGGTGCTGCTGTAGGTTTTATCTTTGCCTATGCCGGCATGGAGACATTGTCAGCCTTTTTCCCTGAATACCCCTTGCAGCTTGCACCGTGGTCACCGGTAATCGCCTCTGTACTGGCCTTGTGTACGGGTATTTTTTTCGGTGTTCTTCCAGCGCGGCGGGCCGCGATGCTTGAGCCCTCGGTGGCCCTTTCACGGAGGTAGAGAAACTAGCGAGAATCACATGTATCTTCAGGATATTATACAAATGACCATTAATGCAGTGCGATCACAGCGCATGCGCAGTTTTCTCACGGCCCTGGGCATTGCCGTTGGCATAGGTTCCGTAGTGCTGCTGACCTCGCTTGGCGAAGGGCTGCATCGTTTTATGCTGGCTGAATTTACCCAGTTCGGCACAAATCTTATCGGCATCAACCCCGGCAGGGTAACAACACACGGAATCTCCGGCGGCCTCATCAGCAATGTGCGACCCTTAAGCATAGAGGATGCAGAGGCACTCAAAAGAATTCCAGAGGTTGTTGACGTGGTTTCCGTGGTCCAGGGCAATGCTGCTGTTGAGGCTGGTAAGCGGGTGAGAAGAACAACGATCTATGGCATCGATTCGGCCGCGCCCCAGGTCTTAAAGCTCAATGTCGCGGCAGGACGTTTTCTGCCGGAGGATCCTCCCCGCGCGGCCCGGTCCTTTGCGGTCCTGGGCAGCAAGGTCAGGAAGGAGCTTTTCGGTGTCGGCCAGGTTCTCGGTGAGCGGGTGCGCATAGGATCGGAACGCTTCAGGGTCATTGGTACTATGGAATCCAAGGGGCAGATGCTGGGCTTTGACCTGGATGATGCCGTATACATCCCGACTGCCAAGGCCCTCGCAATGTTTAACCGTGAAAGTCTCATGGAAATAGACGTCCTCTACAGCGAGGGGATCAGTGCGGAGAAGGTTGCAGAGAAGATTAAGAAAATTCTTATTGCTCGGCACGGCAGCGAAGATTTTACCATAACCACCCAGGAAAAGATGCTCGAGGTTCTTGGTTCTGTGCTTAATATTCTGACCTTGGCCGTAGGGGCACTGGGTGGCATATCATTGCTTGTGGGCGGTGTCGGGATCCTTACGATCATGACCATTGCAGTCAATGAAAGAATTAACGAGATAGGGCTGTTGCGGGCACTGGGCGCCGAACAGCGCCAGATCCTGATTCTTTTTCTGGGGGAGGCGATAGTATTGGCTTCAGTCGGGGGCCTGGCCGGCTTGGTTTTGGGGTTGGGCAGCGCCTGGCTGCTGGAAGTCATGGTGCCGGCCCTGCCCACGCATGCCACATGGCAATATGTGATTATAGCCGAGTTGCTAGCCGCTGCAGTTGGTCTCATGGCAGGCATACTGCCGGCCCGCCATGCTGCGGCAATGGATCCCGTGGATGCCCTGCGCAGCGAGTAACCGCCTCGTGAGGCTTCCAGACTTTTACCTCTTCAAACCCTTTCTGTTGTATAGCTGGCCGCGACGAGTAAAATTGTCTTGGCATATCGAGCAAACTATGGTAAATAAGTAATTAACCCCACACGCTTCCGACATTTATAAATTTAGCGATTAAAAACACAGAGGGAAGTAGGTTGGGGTTATTTTTTTGGTTTTTCCCAATCTACCCCCCCTTTTACAAATCCACATCTAAACGAACGGAAAGTTTTCAGAAACTTCATGCATCTTTGTCTTTGTCGGCATATGAACCTGCCGACGATTAAACAGCTTGCCCAAAAGAAAAAGAAGCAAAAAGAAAGGGCAGCCCTTCACTTGTTTCGCTTACCCTGAAATACCATGCGCTGCGAAACTCGCGAAGTTTATACCTATTTACTGGGTGGTTATACCCCCCCTTGCGTGGTGCTCAGACAGTTCTCGCGCTATTTCGGTTATTTCTTCTCTTCTCGGCAGCGTGAATGGCACTGGCAAAAAGATGACACAACTATCCTAGATATTATCGTCAGTCTGAGGGAGTTGCTCAAAATTGAATACTTGTTGCAGTTATATTGAGTCAACATATCCACCGGATACCTTGACACTTTAGGAATGATTCAAGAGTGTAAATTGATAGCAAGCAACCATCAATCGCAAGTCGCTTGGTAAGAATATAGATATCTGGATTTTTGGGCTTATATGCAGAATGCCTAATTAAATTTAGTAAAGAATATTATTCATTTTCTCTTTAACAAGTGCAGAAAACTATCCATTAATCTGAATTTTCAAAAAGTTAAAATATGGCAATGTGCCATGCAAATCCTTTATATTATAGCAAAAACAGGACTCTAAAAAATAAAATCAATGTCTGGCATAAATCTTGATTATCATACAATTGATGCTTATTTAAATTTCTATGTTTTATTGAGATATCACTGTTTTCAAAAAATAATTAAATTTATGGGACGCTTAATAAAAAATTTTAGACCACTGCTTGCTCTGCTGCTTTTATTACAGGCGACTACTGTGTATGCGCTACCGGCGGACATACATATTAATTTCTGCATTGGCCCAGATGGACATTTTAAAATATCATCCGATTTCTGTGCGGAACTCCTGCTAAACAAACAGTCTCAAACTTTGAATCCAGGTTTTTTCGTTGAAGATCATCATGGTGATTGTTTGGATATTGTTTTGAACTGTGACGCAGAAGAAGAGTTATTTTCCCCGAGTGAAGAAACCCTCCTCGCTAAAACAGAAATTGTAGCAAATTCTCCCCCCTTAGAAACAAGTGAACCAATTTATTTTTTATCCTATATAGTGAGTCAATCATCTATACTTAACTCACACCTTATAAAAAGCCCCCCCTTTCCAGCACATCTTGGTCTCGTCAGTACTACTGTCCTTCTGATTTGATATCTCTCAGTTAATTTTCCCACTCAAGAATAACACGGGCATGTGTTTGTGCATGTCCAGCGATTTAAAGTAAGCCTGATTACATTTCAAGCTTATCTGTTGCTGAAGTAGCTTTTTATGTTACTCGGCATGTAAAGATGCGTATAACTGAGGTTTGTGCTTATGAAATTTCCAACTCTCTGGGTGTTTTTAATCATAACACTTTTCATGGCTGAATATGCCATTCCAAATAACAGTTTTGCTGCTTCTCCTGGCGCTGAGTTAGCTCAGCCGCAATACACATTGACTGAAAACACTTCCGCAGAACTGCCCGAGGATAATCCTGCCGACCCTCTCACGCTTAAATGGGCCCTGGAAGCAGCTATAAAAAATTATCCGTCCCTGAAGGCAACCTGGCATGAAATAAAAGCCAGACAAGGTAAAGCACAACAGGCTGGTTTACCTGCAAATCCTATCTTGTTTGGAGAAATTGAAGAATTTGGCGGCTCAGGAGATTATTCTGGAACTGATGCCATGACCAGCAAGATTGGCATCAGCCAGGAATTTCAACTTGGCGGAAAAATCAAGAAACGTGTTCGTGAAGCAGAGGCTGCAGTTAAAGTAGCCGATCTTGTGCATCAAGTTAAAATTATTGAAATCAAATCTCAAGTAGAGAATCGTTTTTTTGAAGTTTTTGCTTTGCAAGAACTTTTAAGCCTACAGGAAGAACAAGTAGAACTTATCAGGAAAGTACATGAGGTTGTAACCAAGCGAGTCAAAGCAGGTGACACTTCCTCTCTGGATCTTTCCAAAAGCCAAGTGGAACTGGCAATGGCTGAAGTCGAAGCCGAACAGACCAGGAAGGAACTTGAGGCGGCAAAGTATGTATTAGCATCGTCATGGGGAGCACAAATTCCTCGTTTTTCAAAAATCACCGCACAATATAAACCAGTCCCAGATTATACCGAAGCGGAGCTTAAGGAGGCTATTAAACAGAGTCCTGCGTGGTATCTGATGGAGGCGCAATTGGCCGAGGCTGACGCCGCCCTTAATTTGGCATTGTCGGAACGGTTTCCGGACTTGGAATTAGAAGCTGGTGTTCAACATTTCAATGAAACTGACGATCATGCTTTTTTACTAGGAATAAGTATTCCTCTTCCCATATTTAACAAGAACCAGGGAGGAATAGCTGAAACAAAAGCTCTGGCACATAAGGCTCAATATGAAAGAGAGGCTGGCTACCTTGAACTTTACACGCAACTTCAAGATGCCTGGCAAAATTTAGATTCTTCCAGAAAAGCGGTCCAATCTTTGGAGATTCGTGTGCTTCCTGTTGCACAAAGTGCATACGAATCAATCAATAAGGCATACAAAGCCGGTGAATTGGATATCCTCAGTTTATTGGATGCCCAGAGAACCTGGGTTGAAACCCGCAGAACTCACTTGGCTTTACTCCAGGAGCTGGAGAGCAACAGAATTGAAATTGAGCGCCTTATCGGTAAAGGAAGTGTATCTGCACCTAAATTATCTCTCAATAGTCAATAATATAAAAAAGGAATTATCATGAAATACAATCATTTGATTTTATTTATAGTTTTGCTGGCCATCCTAGTTGGTGGTGGCACAGCCCTTACAACCAGCAACCACGAGGGAAAAAGTACGGTAAAAGCGGCTCTGCAAGAAAAAGGACATACCGAGAACGAAGATCATGACGATGAGGAAAAGCATGAAGAAGACGATCATGATGAGGAAAAAGAACACGGTGAATACGAAAGTCATGACAACGATATTGAAGAGGATGAGCATGGGCACAGTGAAGATGCTGGCATTATCGAAATGACCAAGGAACAGCAAAAAGAAATTGGTCTGGTTATCTCTATTGCCCACTCTGGAGACATTGAGCAGATTTTATCTCTCATCGGTGAAGTACGCATAAATGAAGATCGTATGGCCCATTTGGTTCCCAGAATTCCAGGAATTGTCCATGATGTGAACGTTTCTCTCGGAGACAAAGTGAGGGAGGGTCAGGTTCTGGCCACAATTGATTCTCCTGAATTAACCGAATTGAAGGCCGACTATTTGGAAAAACTGCGAAACCTTGAATTAACCCGCCGTACTTTTGAAAGAAAACAATACTTAAAAGAGGAAAACATTGCCAGTGAGGCGGATTGGCTTGAAGCACAATCTACGTATCAAAATGCCGAAACCATGCTGCATTCTGCAAAGCGTAGGCTTGTTTTCATCGGCCTGACTGAAAATGAAATCCATGGTCTTCCGAACGCTAAAGATGAAACGTTTGGCCGATACGAATTGAAGTCACCCCTGTCCGGAACAGTCATTACAAAACATATTACCCGGGGAGAAAAAATTGGAGAGGAAGAAGTTTTCACTATTGCTGACCTCTCCATGGTCTGGGTTGACCTGCAGATCCCCTCCCAGGACCTTGACCGGGTCAAAGAGGGTCTCCACATTCTACTTTCCTCAACTGAGGGCGAGGTAACTGAAGGAAAACTGTCTCTAATTGGTCCGGTAGTCCATGAGGAAAGCAGGACAGTTTTAGGAAGAGTCATTCTACCGAATCCAAGAGGCATTTGGAAACCGGGAATATTTGTCAAGGGGCAAATTCATAGTGAAACATCCTCATCAGCTGTGGTTGTTCCTGCGGAAGCTGTTCAAAACATAGAAGGAGAAAATGTCATTTTTGTTCCTGATGGAGATGGCTTCAAACCCATAGATGTTGCCCTCGGTAAGAGCATCAAGGGCAAAACAGAAATTCTGGCAGGGATTAAAGCTGGTGAACGCTATGTTTCCAAGGGTGCTTTTGAGTTAAAGGCTATCCAAGTAACCAGTGGGGCTGGTGCTCATGCTGGACATGGGCATTAAGAGCGGAGGTTTATCATGTTGAACAAATTAATTGAGTCCGCCTTAAAAAGCCCTGGTTTGGTGATAATTACCCTTCTGGTTGTCATCGGCACAGGTATCATCAAGTACCAGAATATGCCAGTAGACGCCTTTCCCGACATCTCACCGGTAATGGTTCCGGTTTTCGCTGAAGGGCACGGTATGGCCCCAGAAGAAATTGAACGGTTGATAACATACCCAATTGAATCAGCAATGAACGGTCTGCCTAAAGTCACGCAGATCAAGTCTACCTCGGCTTTTGGTATGGCGGTTATCTATGTCTATTTTGAAGATGATGTTGATATCTACTTCGCCCGTCAGCTTGTCGCTGAACGATTGGCGGCTGCCTCAGCTGAACTGCCGGAAATGGATGAACCGCCAACCTTAGGTCCAATTTCAACAGGACTTGGTCAGATATTCATATATTATTTGAAAGCAGACCCGACCAAAGTTGATACCGAAGGTAAAGATCTATCTACCTGGCTCCGTGAAATCAATGACTGGATAGTAAAATTCCAGCTGCAAACTGTACCCGGTGTAACAGACGTGCTTTCCATGGGAGGGCATGTCCTGCAGTACCAGGTGAAGATCGATCCGAATCTGCTGCAAAAATTCAATCTTGGTCTTGAAGAAGTCGTTACGGCAATCAACAGCAATAACCGCAATGTCGGCGGGCAATTTCTCGTTCTCGGTTCTGAAGAACATCTGGTGCGGGGAGTTGGCTTAATCGAAAGGTTGGAAGATATTGCCGGTATTCCTATAAAAAATATTGGCGCAACCCCGATATCTCTTAATGACATTGGCGAGGTCAGCTACGGCAATGAAATCCGGCGCGGTGTAGTTACAAAGAACGGCACCGAGGAAGTTGTTTCCGGCATAGTCATGAAGCTTTACGGGGAAAATACTTCCGAGGTAATCGAGCGTCTTTATGACAAGGTTGAAACAGTACAAAAAGGTTTACCCGAGGGAGTTTCTTTGGTGCCCTATTATGAACAGGCCGAACTGGTCAGCAATGCTACCGGGACGGTTAAAACAGCCCTTTTGCAGGGAGGTCTGCTGGTTGTACTTGTGTTGGCCCTCTTTCTGGGGAATTGGCGCACTGCATTTATTGTCGCGCTTTCCCTGCCGATTTGTGCCCTTACAGCGATCATCTTCATGGATATCAATGAAATATCAGCAAACTTGATGTCATTGGGTGGGATAGCCATTGCCATCGGTATGCTCGGCGATGGGGCGATCGTTATGGTCGAAAACATTTACCGGCACATGGGCCAGAAAAAAGCAAAGGGCGAAAGCAGGGGAAGAGTCATTCTCAAGGCTGCTCGAGAAGTAGGACGCCCCATACTGTTTTCCATCATAATTATTATATTGGTTTTTCTGCCCTTGTTTACTTTGGAAGGCATAGAAGGGAAAATGTTTTCTCCTATGGCTTTTACCATCTCATTTGCATTACTGGGGTCCTTGCTATTTGCTCTGATCGTGGCACCGGTACTTTCATTGTATTTGATCAAACCTGAAGAGCACAAGGAGATCTGGTTAGTTAAGATTTGTTCAGGTTTTTACAGGCTTATATTGACTGCAGTCTACCGCTTTAAAAAAACAGTAATTCTTTTCTCAGTTTTTTCTCTGATAATAAGCCTGGGGCTTTTAAAAATCATCGGTACGGAATTTATTCCCACCCTTGAAGAAGGTTCTATTTTAATCGGAGTCTCAATGGCACCTTCCATTTCACTGGAAGAGGGGACAAAAACGGTCATGAACTTGGAGCGGAAAATTTTGGAGTTTGCTGAGATAGAAGAAACCATTTCCCGCATCGGGCGACCGGAAGCAGGCAGTCACCCACACCCGGTAAATACCGGTGAAGTTCATTTGGAGCTTAAACCCAAAAAAGATTGGGAAAATTTTTCCAGCAAAGCCGATTTGATAAATGCCATTCGTAAGAAAATAAGTGTGGTACCTGGAGTACAGTTCAACTTTACCCAACCGATTCAAAACTCTTTTGACGAGCTGCTGTCCGGTGTAAAAACTCAGCTGGCAATCAAACTGTTTGGTGAAGATCTGTCTGTATTGCGTATCAAGTCGGAAGAGATTAAGGAGGCCATCGAAGATGTCCCTGGACTTGTTGACCTCAGCACTGAACAAAGTTTTGGCCAACCCCAGATTCAGGTGATAGCAGACCGAGAAGCCTGTGCACGTTATGGGGTTAGTGTAAGCCAGATTTTAGAAATGGTAGAATTGGCTGTTGGTGGTGAAGTGGTAGATAATATATATCTGAATACAAGAAGGTTCGGTATTCATCTTCGATATCAGGAGGAATATCGTAGTGACCCTGAAGCCATTCGTAATATGCTGCTGGCAACCTCGGGCAGGGGGCTGGTTCCCCTTGGTCAAGTGGCAGAGGTCAAATCTGTAACAGGACCTATACAGATTAATCGCGAAAATAATCAACGACGGTGGGTAGTTCAGGGCAATGTTCTCAATCGTGACATTGGAAGTGTTGTATCGGATATTCAACAAAACATAACAGAAAAGGTTAAAATCCCTGACGACTATACTATCGAGTACGGCGGTCAGTTTGAAAACCAGCAGCGGGCAATGGCACGGTTATCTATCATTGTTCCTATCGTCATCCTTAGTGTTTTCCTGATGTTGTGGATGAGTTTCGGCTCGTTGCGCCAGGCAGGAATCATAATGGTTAATGTTCCTCTCGCCCTTGTTGGTGGTATTCTTGGCTTATTAATAATGGGGGAATATCTCTCCGTGCCGGCTTCGGTCGGTTTCATTGCTTTATTTGGAATTGCTGTACAAAACGGCATGGTCCTCGTTACTTACTTCAACGATTTGCGTGAGCGGGGAAGAAACGTGGATGAAGCGGTAATCGAAGGGGCATTATTACGATTGCGGCCTGTTTTAATGACCGCATTGACTACGATTCTTGGCCTTCTGCCTCTTCTGCTTGCAACAGGAGCTGGTTCTGAGGTGCAAAGACCACTGGCTTCAGTGGTTATATTTGGTTTGGCGACGTCAACCATCTTGACACTTTTTGTAATACCTGTCGTATATGGAGGTCTGGAAAATAAAATTGGAGAAAGGAGGAATCAATCATGAAACGAATAATTGCCATGGTACGACCCGTACTGCGTGACGATGTTATTTCTGCCCTACACCAGATTGAAGATTTTCCAGGCGCAAGCATGTCCGAAGTTAAAAAGGTTCGACGGGGAATCAAACAAAAACATAAAGAGGACCAGGAGCCGCTTTCTCTTGATTTCCCAATATATGTCCGGTTTGAAATTATATGCAGAAACAGCTTGGCACCTGTTCTGGTGGAAACAATCAGGGCAAATGCCCATACAGGAAAACCGGGTGATGGTAAAATCATTGTTTCCTCGGTTGAGTCTGCTTTGCGTATTTACGATGGGAAGGAGGACAAGGAGGCATTATGAGATAATATGGTAAGTACGTAAAAAGTAGATTACTTATTCCATATTGCTTGCCAAAACAGTAACTTTTTTAGGGCAACTTTTAAAGTTACTATAACAGAAAGACATTTTGACTTGAAATGCAAAAAGCCAGAGAGGGATTTTCTGATCCCAACCCTGGCTTTATTTATTTCAGGTGTGTAGTGGAAACATTAACAGGTCGATCAATCTAAATTTTTACGATTCAAAGGAGCTATTGAAACTTTTAGCAGTTACAGTTTTACACAGATTTCATCGCACCAATAATTAAACTGCAAATAAAATTGACAACAATATAAAACAGATTAATTTCAATGAGCATACAATTTATTTTGAATGCAATACTCAGCCATTTTTAGTGTGGGGCTTTTATGGATTTTGTGCAAAGTATCCCTAAGCAACTATTGATTCTTATTTTGGTCATTATATCAGGGGTGCTGATTTATATTATTTTTCGGCATGTTCTAAATAAATGGTTTGCAAGATTTCGTACTTTTATTGAGGAAGAAAAAATTCCTTTTGAGCAATCATATGTGCCGCTTCGTTTTCTCTTCCCACCACTCTTTCTTCTCCTGACCCTGCCGCTCATTGATTTATCCCTATCTGTTAGAAAACCCCTGGATCATATGTTGTCAATATGGACTATTATCGGGGTCTCCTGGTTACTGCTCAGGTTGTTCAATATCATGAAAATGTTCATTCTCAGCCGCTATGAGATATCGGTTAAGGATAATCTGGAGGCACGGCGCATTAGTACCCAGCTTGACGTCATTCAACGGGTTTTGGGGTTTCTGGTCATCCTGGTTGCTGTCTCTTCGATACTGATGACCTTTGAAAAGGTTCGCCAGATAGGGGTCAGCATCCTTGCCTCTGCAGGAATTGCTGGGATTATTGTCGGTTTTGCCGCCCAGCGAAGCATAGCCACACTTATTGCCGGCATCCAGATGGCCATCACTCAGCCAATCCGGCTTGACGATGTGGTCATAGTGGAAAATGAATGGGGATGGATCGAGGAAATAACCTTGACTTATGTTGTCGTGCGAATATGGGATCAACGGAGGCTAATTGTTCCCATTACCTTTTTTATTGAGAGGCCGTTTCAAAACTGGACACGAAAAACTGCGGAATTGCTCGGAATAGTATTCATATATGCCGATTACTGCACACCGATAGATGAACTTCGCAGGGAGCTTGAAAGGATTGTGGCTGAAACACCCTTGTGGGATAAGCGGGTTGCCAAGATGCAGGTGACAAATGCAACAGATAAAACGATCGAACTGAGAGCCTTGGTCAGTGCAGAGAATTCTTCCAATGCATGGGAATTACGCTGTCTTGTCCGGGAAAAACTGATTAGTTTCCTGCAGCAGAATTATCCTGAGAGTCTACCGCTGGTTAGAGTTGGATTTGAAAAAGATAAGTCGTTTTCTGCATAAAACTTAATGAAAGAATGAAACGAGAATTTTCTAAAAATTAACATTGGGGCAGGCGACTATGTTGTAAAGAAGCTGAGAATTACTATGGGGAGACGACTAAAATAGATCGAGTGATTACCAGAATGCGGAGAGTCCAACAATGAACGTGTCCGAATCAATGCCGGTTGATTCCTGGGTACGGGTACTGATTTAAGACATTTTAACACCTAGTTGCCGACCGACAGGGAACCCGAAGCTGAATGCCCAGGCCAGATCTTGCTTGAGATCATTCTTGCTCGTTCCATCCACAGTTGATCTCCCGCTATAATCATAGCCGGCACTCGCACCTGCCCAGACTCCGGGACAGAAGGTATAAATGAGATGGCTGTGAATTATGTAAAGCGGATCCTGCTCAAGTTTTTTACCATTATAAAACTCATTATTATCAATGTATAACGCTACGAGCCCGGTTGTTTCCAGAGACCAGTTCCCCCAGCTGTGCACGACGCCTAACTGGGGTCGAAAGGTAAGCGATTGGTCCCGAGATTGATCATTTTATCGTCCATGTAGTCACCAGCCGGTAACTGGATTGACAGACCTGCTCCGATGATGGTCTCAACCTCTGTCGCTGCTCGATAGGCAGCGTATTCCATGCCTTTCATTGGCGGCGAACCGTACAGGTTGATTGCGAATCGCAAATTGGTGTCGGACCATCCGCTCCGCTTGACAGTCGTAGGAACGTTGTCAAGCAGTCCTCTCCAGCGCCCTTCCTGGTGGGCTTGCAGGACGGCGATCCGTACCGTTTTCTCAAACAGCGTGAACGATCGGATATATTTTGCGGCCCAGGTATGCATCTCCATCTGCCCGTTTTCGATCTTGAGAACAGGATCAAAGTCTATGTCTGCCTCAGTGTAAGCATACCCTGCGCCAATAAAGTTTGTATCAATAGGAAGATGGGCCCATTGTCTAGGTTCTAGCTCCTCATCCAAACAGGGAGATGCGAGTATAAAAAATAACTGGAGGAGGAAACAGCCTCGCACAAAAATATTCACAGGACTTGAGTGAGATGCCATACAATTAGTATTCTAATAACGGTTAAGCTCTTTCATTTTAACTAAATAATCTTTAATCAAAAATTCACATTGCTTGCCATAATGTTGACTATTTTCAGACTGAAACAGAGTTAAGGTGGATAGCAGGAAGTTTGAGTTTGCGGCTGGGTGCTTACCATTGTCCACCGAGTTCAATTTCTGCCGCATTTTTAATTTTTTCAGGGTAGTCTTCGGCCAAATACCGGATACCTTCCAATTCTGTTGCGGAAAGACCCCTGCGATGAGGGGGAAGGTTCGTTCTCATTAAAAAAATGATGTCACTGCTCATCCACGGATGTCGATACCAGTAATGGTGGCCGGTAATATCAAATCCCCGTATCTCCTGCCCCTTGGAGACATCTGTCAGATGGGCAAATGGATTAATTAGGGAATTTTGATATATAACAGATGTCGGCATTAGATTTAGGGCTTTCTTTGATGTACATCCAACAAGTGAAGAAGCCAGAAATATCCCAATTATCAGAAGCGAATAAGAGAGAAGTATCATTTGCTCATCTCCTTATAAAATATGATGACCAACCAGATTATAGTAGACTTTAATATTATAATAACCTTTTCAAAAGTCCATATGTCTTGCCACAATCTTGAGTTTTGCCAACCTCCAGTTTAGTTGCCATGTCGAGCATGCGCTGAAAGATATGTTCTTATCCTGAGCACTGACCTCGCTCAATATGCGCTCCCTCAATTTCTGCAGCATGAGCGGTATGGTGATAATGCACGTTATACCTTCATCTTGCAAGGCCTGCATTATTGCCGCAGATTTTCCGGTTTCTTGGGTAGGTTATTGAGGAGCCATAGAAAAGGGGAACAAAAAGTCCGACAGTCTGCTCAAACATATGACTTAAAGGCAACATCGAAAGAAATCTCCATTCTTTATCGTATGTAAGTACTTCACTAAGTGAGGCGATGTTGGCGACGATGTTCTTGTTCGTCAACATAACTCCCTTTGGTTCGGCGTTTGTTCCAGATGTATAGACGATTTCCAGGATGTCATCCCCATGGATGACTCCGGTTCTTTAAAAATAGGCGGCGTCTGTCGTATAAGGTCGGGAAGATCTTCAGTGTCCCACCACGGGAGGTTAGATTCGATGGACATGTACTTAGATTTAATACCAGCCTCCGCCCCGGTCTCACTGGCGATATGCCTTACGAAGTCTGGGGCTGAACCTTCATATCAAGGGGAACAGCTAATAACGTCGGTAAGCGAGCAGGCCAGCAAAGCTGCTACCCATTCCGGGTTGTTTGGAGCCCAGATAATGACAGCATCTCCTTTTTTGAGACCATTATGCTGATACATGTTCGCCATGCGGTAGGCGGAATCGTAAAGGTAGAGATACGAAATGCGTATTGTCCGGAAACCAGTCCTGTAGATAATAGCTTCCCTGTCAAGAAAATTATAGAGTATAGGCTTGAAATAATTCGTTAGAGTGCTGGTGTCCATTATGACCTCCCATCAGTTTTGGAGTTGTTCAAGTTCTTTTGCCATCCTGATACCTTCTTCAACGTTCACACGTGAGAGAAGGGTTGCCCCGGCAACGAAAAGAACAATAAGTGAGAGTATCCCAGCACGGGAATTACCTGAAACGACCCCAACCCAACCCATAAATATCGGACCGATGACAGTAGCGAACTTACCAAGCATGTTATAAAAACCGAAAAACTCGGCTGACTTGTTTTTGGGAATAATGCGTGCATAGAGTGAACGGCTCAAGGATTGCACCCCTCCCTGTACAAGACCGATTCCTGCTGCAAGCAGATAGAATTCTATTTCCCTGTTTATGAAATATGCCCATATGGTTATCATGATATAGACACCAATGCCGATGAATATACCGGCCTTGGGGCCGAGCTTTTCACCGATCTTCCCAAAAGCTATGGCCGATGGAAAGCCCACTAACTGAGTGATCAGAAGCGCCAGCACGAGCCCTTCTGCTTTGAAGCCGATAGCAAGGCCATAATCCACGGCCATACGTACGATGGTGTCCACGCCGTCAATATAAAGCCAGTAACCTAGAAGAAAGGTAAAGACCAGTTTCAGCTTCCGGATCTCGTCGAAGGTATGCACAAGCTGACTAAAACCTTTTGTGATCATGTTCAATTTTAGCGGTTCACGCCCTTCCTGGTTCTCTTCCACAAAAATCATGACAGGTATTGAAAAGATTGCCCACCAAAGGGCTACCGAAATAAACGAATACCTAATGGCCTCTGCCGGGCCGGAGAGCCCGAAAATATCCGGATGCTGGGTCATGAATACATTAAATCCGAAAAGGAGCCCGCCGCCCAGATAACCGAGCGCAAACCCCAGGGCTGAAACAAAGTCCACTTTCTTTGGTCCAACGACAGAGACCAGCAATGAATCGTAGAAGACGTTGCCTCCTGAAAAACCAATTATCCCAAATACATACAATAAGGAAGCTACTGCCCAGTTTCCCTCTCTGACGAAGAAGAGAGCTCCGGTCATCAGGATCCCCATAAAGGTGAAGAAGATTAGAAAACGTTTCTTAGCACTGCCCTTATCCGCGATAGCGCCAAGTATAGGGGCGGCGACAACGATGATGAGGCTGGCGATGGAATTGGCGGCACCGAGCCGAAATGTGCTTTCAACTGCGGGACTTCCAACGCTCCAGTATTGTTTGAAGAAGATAGGGAAAAAACCTGCCATCACAGTGGTAGCAAAAGCGGAGTTTCCCCAGTCGTATAATGCCCATGAAATGACTTTTTTTTTGTCGTAATCGGGCATATTGTCCGTGTCTGAAATTGTCATATAAGCTTTGCACTCTCACTTCTCTGTCTTGAATGATGAGGGAAGGCTAGTGATAAAAAAAGCTTTTTCATTGCACGCTGAAAATTTATCTAGTTGCCCTTGTTTAGTAAATTTTCATAGCCCCAAAATACAAAAGGCCCCAAAGAGATATAATAATCTCAATGAAGGCCTCATTAGCAGAAATCCAGAAAAACCTCTCTCATTGGAGTAGTCTCCTAGTAGAGGTTTAAGAAACTAATATGTTACACAAGCCGGGTGGACCTGAAAATAAATAATTTCTTAATAAAGTTTTCTTGCAATTGTCAACATGAATTAAATATGTATTTCTGTTAGTATAAATAGGTTGTCCTGCAACCTTAATTTTATACAATAAGTAAAAAACTTTAGTTTTGGTTCCAGGTGAGAAGAGGCGCAAAGGAAGAGAAGCCAGTGTTAGTTTAGTCTGAATGTAAATTGCTGATGTAAAAGTGTCTTCTTGCCACAATTTTGACTTTTGACAATTGATTCCGCGTTGAGGTGCAAAGTGGACATGTGAACTTTTTATGTCGCGAAAACTAAATACTTCTTGCCAGAGTATTTGGTCTTGCTTTTGCCCTTAAAACTTAATACTTCAGAATATTATCTTAATCTGGCAAAATTCGATTCACATTAATTCTTGCAAATCGTAGAGTTTAAACTTCGACCTTTAACCTTTTACCTCCCTCTCCATATCTTCCCAAACTACCCTGACCGCTCTGGTCGTTTTTTCCGTGATCCTGAAGCGCTGATCGATTCGCAGTCCGGGTAGGGCAATGATGAGATCATCGGCACATAATACCGGGATTTGACCCCTGGCCTGGGAGTCGATTTTCCGGTCGCTGAGAAAATCGCTCACTTTTTTGCTCCCAGGGGCTCCAAGCGGATGAAAACGATCTCCGGGTCTTGGACCACGCAATGTCAGCGGCAAAGAAAAGAGGGATGCGTCGAGATATTCGCCGGTTGGGAAAATATTACCGGAAGCAGGCACCTTATCGATAATTTCCACCGACAGCCTTTTCTTCAATTCCGGGAATGCATAAGTGCCAGGTGCATGGATGCGGGTTTCAGATAATGGAGACACAGGAGGTGAAGTGAGATTACCCCGGAATGGTCCGTGTCCCAATGGATAGAAGAACAAAAGCTTTTTATTACCAATGGTTGCCCGCAGTCCGTCAGAAAGATGAATTTCTCCTCCCGGGGTGTTCTGAAGGGCAAGCTGCAGGATGCTTTCTATCTGACGGGAGCTGGGTTCACAATCCATAGACCAGCAGCACTTCTCCAAAAGTCTCCTCTGGATTGCCCGCGGCTGGTTACTGAATACTTCAAGGTTAAGCAGGAGGCGTTGACGACCCTCATCTGCGAGCTCTCCGCTCTCAGCCCTGACCGGCGCGAGTGTTTCCTGGATAGTGGAGACGGTTTCTGCAAATGCAGCCTCTGTTATAGTTTCCAGGAGTTCTTCTTCATCCTGCAGAATATTTGCCATACGCAGCAAGGTCTGCCGGATAACTGGGTTGTAACGGCTGGCAAGGTAGGGCAGCAGGTCATTTCTAATGCGGTTGCGCAGGTGGACCGCATCGCTGTTTGAACTGTCTTGGAGAAATGGGATGGAGTACCTTTCGAGATATTCCAGGAGATTTGACTTGGTAATACGCAGGAAGGGCCGGATAATTCGATCATCCCGGAAGGTTTTCATCCCTGCAAGCCCCTTGCGAGACGTCCCCCTCACAAGCCGCAGAATAACTTCTTCTGCCTGGTCATCTGCTGTATGGGCAACTGCAATTTTCGCAGCCCCCCATTCCCTGGCTGTTTTTTCAAGAATTTCGTATCGCAGCAGCCTGGCTGCATGTTCAATGGACAATTTTTTTTCGTCAGCCAGTCCTTTTACATCAGCACTGCCGGAAAAGAAATCAATGCCAAGGTGCTGCGCTTCAGCCTCAACAAGCTTATATTCTTTTTCTGCCTCAGCCGGTCGAAGGCCATGGTTGACATATAGAGCGGCCAGGGTATTATCCAGAACAGGAGTCAGACGGGCCAGGACATGCAGGAGCGCCATGGAATCGGGTCCGGCTGAAACACCGACAAGCACCCTTTCGCTGGCCTTGAGCAACTGTTCCTGGCGGATTATTTTTAGGGTTTCTTTTTCCAGAGGATGCATTTGTTAACCTGGTCGTAAAATATGGACTACCTATGAATAACTCGTTGCATGATTATCTGCGAAAACTTGCTCTTTCAGGAACTACCATGGATTTTGCCACCATTGTATTCAAGTATGGGGAATTTACCATGTACTGCCTCCTTGGGCCTAAAGAAAATATTCTGCACCTAACTTTTGCACCGGAAAAGCATGTTTCTGCCCAGGATCAGTTAAGCATTATCAATAACGGCGTATGCTTTACCTCCCTGAAACAGGAGGAATCTCATCTATATACAGTCTTTCGAGACTACTTTCGCGGCAAGCTCTCCAGGTTCCCAATGAAAATAAATTCACCCTTTATTAACAGGGGCACCGGTTTTCAACGAAGAGTGTGGCAGCACATTAGTACAATACCTTATGGCAAATGCATAACATACCAAGAATTGGCTGCAATGTCGGGTTCACCGGAGGGTGCCAGGGCTGCCGGCAGGGCATGCGGCGCCAATCCCCTGGCACTAGTAATCCCGTGTCACAGGGTGGTTGCCGTGAATGGCTTGGGAGGCTTTGCCGGGGGAATTGCCGTTAAGAAGTCCCTGCTGAACCTGGAGTGCAGCGGCAGCGATCTTTCAAAACAGTCAGACTCTTAAATTAAATTACTGGAGTTGTTTTGTTATAGGTCCGGGAGTCTGCCCCGACGTTTCAGAAGAAGGATTTTCTTCCTGGAGTTCTTTCAGTAAAGAGGGGTCAAACTTTCTGATCTGATCCTCAAGTATGGTGATATTCTGGTTTACCTTGTCAAGCAGATCTGTCTGCGGATACTTGACCAGGATTTCATTCAGCAGTCCATAAGAGGCAACAAGAAGCTCCTTTTTCTTCTCAAAATTGGCAGTCTTACCAGCTCTGATAAAAAGTGATGCTGCATCTTTCCGCATCCCTCCGGCAGCGAGGTTGGATGCTTCAATTATTTTTAATTGTGCCTGTTCTTCGTACTCTGTGTCCTGAAAGGCCTCGAAGGCCAGTATGGCAGCATCAAACTGTTGAGAGTCCATGAGGTGTACTGCGGACTTCCACTGTTCAGTTAATTCTACTTCCTTCATGCGGCGCTGCGTCTCGGTCTCCTGTAATTCAGCCTGGGCAATTGCGAACTGAGTTTTCTGCACTACTGCCTGCAATTCGGCAGGAAGATAGTAGTATGTCATGTATTTGAGAATGTCTGATGCTTCAGCAAATTTTTTTTCCATAACGAGAGAATCGATTCGTAGCAACTGCCTGGCAAACCAGGCATGTAACTGGGCGATGCTGAAGGTTTTCAGGCGCAAACCACTCGCACCGATTGGCCGGCCGGCATGTTCCGTGCCAAACCTGTTCGCCTTTTCATTCAATTCTGCAGCGTGAATTCTGTAATCATGTGTCTGAAATTCCTGCAGCAGTTGTAGATAGGCGCCCATTTCTTGAGATTCGGGATCAATAGAGCGCAAGAAGGCAAGTTGCTCAATCGCCCATGATTTTTCTGGCTCAGCAGATTGATGTGCCTGGAGAAGGCTTTCATAGTAAGATTCTGCCGCAGGAATATTGCCGCTGGCCAGATACAGGTCCGCTATTTCCAGCTGCAGGCGGAGAGGGTTAACGGACATATCGTCTGAAATCAGCAACTTACGGAAGTGGTCGGCCGCTGCCTCTAATTTGCCTGTGTATTGAAGTGCACGCCCATAGTTCAGTTCGGTGACGAGAGAGGGTTTCCGCCCGGGAAAGTTTTCTGACAGGCTGGCATAGTTTAAGAGAGCATCCTGGTAATTTCCAAGTTCGACATCTGCTGCAATGAATTTCTGGGCCGCATCAAAGGAAAGCTCAGGTTCCTCCTCAACCGGAAGAGCATCCTGGGCAGGAGGGATATCCATAACGAGCAATTCACCGCAGCTGCTCTCCAGGAAAGCTATATCAAGCTGCTGCATACTACTAGACGAAACCGTAACTGGTGCAGCGGTTGGAACTGTTTCACTCTCCTGCATTTCTTCCAGGAGCAGTCTGTATCCTGCTAGGATGCGCTCAATGGTCTGGAAGCATTCAGCTTGTCGCAGGGAGATTTCCAGTGCTGGATCTTCTTGCTGCCTCGTCGCTAAGACTTCAAGCCACTGGTCATATTTATACTGGTACTCATGGATGCGCTGCTGAACAAACTCCATATCGGCATAATCCACCTGCACCTTCTTGGATTCTTCAATGTCCATGGTCTCGGAAACAGGCGGCAAGGGCGGGACCAGGAAAAACTCTTCGGGGGAGGTCGGGTCCACCTCAAGGGATGGGGGAAGAGTCTGCTGTTCCTGTTGTAGATCCTGTGCAGCGGATGCTTTGTCGACCTGGGAGGATGCAGGGAGAGGCTCTTGTCCCTCTAATTCCGGAGGGGTGTAGATAGGTGCCTGGCGGGCGCCGGAGGTGGCTTGTGGCCGGGATGTTGTACATCCACCCAACAGTGATGCAAGCAAAGTCGAGACGATGATCAGTTTGATTCCTTTCAAATGCAGCATGGCTTATTCTAATAATTTCTCTCGATATTAGAAAGTGGAAGACAAGGGCAAAGCAGGTCTTCCAGAAACATAAAATTCCTTTCTGTTTAAGCTATAAAACAGAATCTGGCAATTTTGCAAGTGATAAAGCTCCATGGATGTTTTTCAGGACATGGTGTAAAGCGTTGAGAGTGGCCGCAGCAGGGAAAAGTCAGTTGTTCCAGAATGGCTGGAACATTCTGGCAGGTTCCATTTCCCCGCTGGGCAGAACGGTGCCGAATGTTAAAACGCTGGCACCCCTACGGGCGGAAAAGGTGTCGCTGCTGTATTGCGGATTCAAGGGCAGGCCATTGCCGGGATCTACCGGGACATTTTTCTGGTCGAGCTCCGGATAGATAAGGCGCAGGCCCGTTTCACCGGTGATAGGATCAAAGGAAAATGCAAGATCGACAAGGTCCAGTTGGGCGCCGAAATCTTTTTCAAGAAGAATTGCATTTGCCATACTGACCCAAACGGGCAGGGCACCGCTTGCTCCTGTAATATGGGTACTGCTCCGGACCATGGGTTCATTGTTATCAAAGCCGACATAAGTTGCAACCGTGTAGCCGTTATCCGCAGCAAAACCGTTCTTGTCTGTGTGCGGGCCTGGAACGACTCCTGCAAAGGCGGAGTTGGTGAAGCGGTTCGCTGTACCTGTCTTACCCATGACCGGTACAGGTAGATTAAATTGAGCAAGTTGCTTCTCAGTTTCAATGTTATGGCTGTGTAGCCTAACGTTCGTATCCGCGTAGCGGCCGGTACCGAATTTCACAATATTCCTGAGAATATTTTGTACTTCAAGGCTCGTCCTTGCATCAACCACTTTTATATCTTTCCTTTCCGGTACATAGATGATCTCGCCCTCTGAATTTTCGATCCGGTCAATTACTGCCAATTCATCAATGGTGTCAGTCGTGCCGCTAACAGTTATGTAACCTGTGCTCAATCCCTGGTAAGTCATGGCAGTCTCCAGGAGGGAAATCACATTAGACCCGAGGGGAAATGAAAGAACAGGTTCTAGTTCACTCCGGATATTTAAGGCCTTGCCCAGTGCAGTGACATAACGCAGACCGGCCAGAACACGAAAATCAGGGACGAGAGAGAGAACTTCGAAACTGTAAGGGGGCAGTGAAGATAACTTATTATATGCAGACTCTACGTTCCTGTTGAGAGTCTGCAAAGTTTCCAGGCTGACTTGCCCTTCGATAAGCATATTGTTCCAGAATTCCTCCTGGTAATCTTCCCTGAATCTGTTCAGTGAAAAGGGCTGCAACTCTCTCCAGATGTCGGCAGGACTCAGCAACCGCCAGGGTTGGCTCTCAAAAGGTTCGCCGGCATAGATGAAGGTGTCATTCTGTCTGTCATAATAGAAATTCCCAATAAACTCTTCCGGAGGTTCGGGATATATCTGCTGATGATCAGACAAGCCGGCCTGCAGGAATGCAACTTCCTTTAACAGCTTTACATGATGGAGATAGTTGTTTCTCAGAAGCTGCTGCCGGATATTCTTCTCTTCTTCAATCTTGCGTTGGCGGCGTGTTTCCAATTCATATTCGGGTCCCTCAAGATTTTCGATTTCTTCCATGAATAGTTCAAAATCAGCACCATATTGCATTTTCTTCAGATATTGGTACTCATCGATTTTGCCGTTGAAAATCAGGTCAGGCTCCATGTTGATAAGGGCCTGTCTGAAGGCTGCCCGGTGGGTCTGCTCACTGTCGACCAGTATGCCGAGAGTGTCTCGCAGTCGTGCCCGGTAGCTTGCATGAGATTCATATTCCCGACGATCCAGATCAAGATGTGCTATCAGTTCTTTGAACTGCGCGGGTGTAAGCTGGTCGCAAAGGTGGTAGAGCAACCAGACAGTGGCCACATTCTCGGAATGCACCCCGGCCCAGTTCATTGAAACCTGTTTATGCGGGCTGTCATGATCAGGCCTGGGGAAATAAGCCTGTTTCTGGTAAACAAAGAGGTTTCTTTCGTTGTCAAGAGAATCGATACTGCTCCAGCCAAGCTGAATGGCTGCGGTATAAACCAGGGGTTTGATGACTGAACCCATCGGGCGCTTGGCCGAGACTGCGCGGTTGTAATAATGATTCTCCATCCCCCCGACCATGGTCCGGATGGTTCCATCCTTCAGGGCGATCAATCCGCCCTGAATTTCAGGGTACTTTTCCAGGTCTAGCAGAATAGTCTTGTTGACCGGGTCAATATTTCGAACGCTTACAAAGATCCTGTCACCGAGGCTGAAACCTTCCAGGAAGCGTTTCATGTCCTCTGCTGTAGGTTCAGTCCAGCGTTCTTTCTCCCACTTGACAAGGGAATCAACTACGGGGAAGACACCGGCGAGGTCAATGGTGCCTGTAATATTCTGTTTGCCGCCCAGCTTTCCTAAGGAAACTTTGATTAAAGGATCATCAGAGATATCTATGGCTGAGACGGATCCAAAGAGAAAGGCGCCAGCAAAAAGATCCCAGTCCCCGGCCTGGGGCAGACCGGCATAATATTGTTGCAGTTCTTCATGCACATAACCCTTCAGCCGGATGCTCAGCTTCGACAACTCTTTGCGCAGGCTATAAAAGCCTTGCTCCTGAAGTTCCTTCTCAATTGTTGTGTAAATTTTTATGCCTGAGGTGCCGATATTGTCTATGCCATTGGCGGCCAAAGCCTCCTCCACTTCGGGAACAGACAGACCTATCTTGACAAAATCCATCAAAGTATTAAGCGGGAAGAACATCTGCCCCTGTTCAAAGGCTATCTCCTGTTGCATGTATTCTTCATATTGGAGTGTAGTGATCATGCCGAGCTTGTACATCTGGCTAAGGACATAATCGGCACGTTGTCTCGCCCGCTTCATGGCCAACTCGGCCATCTCTTCATCGTCCTTGATAAAGGGGTTGTAGTAATTGGGTCTTTTAACGCTTCCCGCAATAAATGCGCACTCTAATATGTTGAGTTCTGCAGCCGATTTGTTGAAATAATATTGGGCAGCCACCCCGAGACCGTGACCATTGCCGCTGACATAGAACTGGTTGGCATAGAATTCCAGTATTTTTTCTTTGGGGTAATGGTATTCAAGCCGGAAGGCATATAGAAGTTCAATTAATTTTGACCTAACGGAGCGATCCTTTCTTTTGAACAGGTTTTTTGCGGCCTGCTGGGTTATGGTGCTTCCCCCCTGGACAATTTTCCCGGCCTTGATGTTTGCAATAAGGGCTCTCATGACGCCAGGTATATCCATGCCGAAATGTTCGAAAAAGCGGTTATCTTCAGCGGCAATAATGGCATTTATGAAGTCCCTTGGGATTTCGTCATACTGGATGTACTGGCGGTGGGCTTCCTGGAAGAATACGCCTATTTTGTTCTGGCCGTCACTGTAAAAAACCGGGCTCTCCATGGAAAGGATTTTTTTAATATTGTCCTGGTAAATTTCTGGCCCGGGGTGCCATACAACAAGCCAGAAAAAGGCGCAGACGCAGGCAACAGTTGCAGCTCCTGTCAAGGCTGCTATAAGATAGAGCAATTTTTTAAACATAAACGGTCAAAAGGGGCTCCAATCTGGTGATTTGTAGAAATTCGACTTGAGGTTTTCACCAAAGTCAAGAAATCAGTATAGAAAGCGATTTTGTATATATAACATATCGTAATTTAAAAAGAAAAAAATAAACATATATGGGCTTAGATATTATGCATGTAAACTGGATTAACGCAGCAATGCTTTTATTCATTCGGAAGTTATTATCAAAATAGTCCTCTACTTTTCACTAAAAACTCTTTAACTTCAAGCCCAGTTGTATTTTTTCTTGCAGTATCAACAAAACATATGGTAAATACTAAAAAATTTGTCGGGGTATTCTTCCCCTGGCTTTGAACTCATTGGAAACAATGCAAAACAACCGCTGCTTGCCAAGAACTTACGAGATTAATCAGTTGAAAATACTCCTGTTCTTTCTGTTTCGGTACATTTCTTGTTGGGGAAAAATTGAGGAATGTGGTCATCCTGTGATTATTCCATAAATATAGCAGGCGGGGGAGATAATTGTTTCTCAACTTCGTGACATGTAATCACAGTCTTTTGCTCTGATGCCTGGCCTAGCATCCGGGGTGGTTCTCCATGTTAATTTTCTCAAAAAAAATAAATATTTAGTACCAAGGTACAATAGATTTAGTACCAAGGTACAATGGAATTATTGCACATACCTTTTATAGTGATGAGCATCAGGATAAAATTGTTTGATAGTGTCAGGCGCCGAACAGCTTTATTTGCCCAATCATGCAGATGATCTTGAACGGATAAAAACGAATGATAATCAAAAGGCCAATTCTTTATAAAGTCCTCGCCACTATTTGTATTACTGCGGTTGTTTCTTCTTGTGCCCCCTTGCAAACAGGAAACATAGGAAGGGAGGAGCCTTCACCGAGAGCGGTTTCAGATGCCCGGCTTAAAAGCAATGACAGGGGATTATCCGATACAGATGCAACTCTTCCTGAACCCGATGCGGACCAGGAGGGACGGCTCCAAGGTGATGTAGAGCCTGAACCCGAACAGACTAAAGAGCAGGAGCTGCTAGATCTTCAGCGTCTCGGCAAATGGGAGCAGGGTGAGCCTGCACAGGTATATTCCGAAGACGAGGTCGAATATGATTTCCCGGTGACAATAAACAGGCAGGTCCAGTATTATCTTGATTTCTTTACAGGGAAAGGCCGTAATAGTTTTGCCCTCTGGCTTGCACGATCGGGCCGCTATATCCCCATGATCCATCAGCATCTCAAGGAAGCAGGATTGCCCGGGGATCTTGCCTATCTGGCCATGATTGAAAGCGGTTATAATGAAAGGGCATATTCGCGGGCCAAAGCAGTGGGGATCTGGCAGTTCATCACGTCAACAGGCCGCAATTATGGACTGGAAATAAATACCTATGTTGATGAGCGGCGCGACCCGATCAAATCGACTCGGGCAGCAATAGCATACCTAAGCGCACTGTACGAGGAATTCGACTCCTGGTATCTTGCTGTTGCCGCCTATAATGCCGGGGAGGGCAAAATCGGTAAGGCTATCAGGAAATACGATACAACTGATTTCTGGAAAATCGCCCAGGGCAATTACCTGAAGCTGGAAACAAAACGGTATGTTCCCAAGCTGATAGCTGCCATCATTATTGCCAAGGAGCCGGAAAAATATGGCTTCGAAAATATACAGTATGAAGCGCCACTGAATTATGAAACTGTGGACGTTCCCCGCTGGACCTCAGTTAAGGCTGTAGCGTTGGCCTGTAACATGGCGCCGGATGAACTGAAAAAATACAACAACGAACTGCGCAGGGAGTTTACCCCCCCGGACAGGTCTCCCTACCAGTTTAAAGTTCCAGCTGGGAAGAGACAGGATGTCGCGAAGAATCTGCCTCGCGTGCAGGCTGTTTTTTCTACAGATTTCAAGACGCATACGGTCAGGGCAGGTGAAACATTAAACAGCATCTGCAAGAAATACAATCTGACAAAAACAGTTGTTCTTAAATCGAACAACCTGCGCTCTGCAGGTTTGCAGCCTGGTCAGCGGTTGCGCATTCCTTACCAGACCACGACATACGAACTGCTTCCCGAGGGAATGGTGGCCAGGAGTTTGGCAGCAGAAGCAGCGGATGGCAATTTTATTATACATAAGGTGCGTGCAGGCGACACAGTATATGAACTGGCAAAATTTTACAATGTTCCGGTCCATTTGATCGCTGCCTGGAATGATTTAGATAATATAAGCAGGATCCGGGCCGGACAACAGTTGGTTTTTTATGTACGGAAAGCTGAAACTACTCAGGTGGCAAGCGTTTCTCCCTCCATTATCCATTCGGGAAAGCATTTGACCTCGGAGCGCATGAAAGAAGCAGTCAAGGATGATACAGAGCAGCAGGTGAAAGGTGAATTTGCTCTTTTACGGGCAGAACGTGACAATTCAGATTCCGATGAATATTACCTGGTAAAAGAGGGCGACTCACTCTGGACCATTGCCAAGCAATTTAATTTGGACGCTCGCGAATTAAGAAATCGTAACGGTCTTGCCTCTAATATTATTCATCCTGGTGACAGGCTTCTTGTAGGAGCTGTTTCCGAAAAAACGGCAGCAGAATTCTACTACCAGGTGCGTAACGGCGATTCACTCTGGACCATTGCCAAGCAGCATGATGTATCACCTGAAGAAATCAGGCAATGGAACAACCTTCCTGACAATATGATTCACCCCGGGAATCGTTTAATGCTCAGGGTAGCCGACGCAGGAGAACCCATGGTTGATACCTATTACAAGGTTCGCAGCGGTGATTCACTCTGGTCCATTGCCAGGCAGCATAATATTTCACCGGAAGAGATTAAGAAGTGGAATAATCTTAAAGGCAGCACAATTCATCCCGGCAGTCGTCTGGTCCTGAAAATTGCCAGCGGTGGTTGATTTATTCCCTGATACACTCTTTTTCTCAATTTTCTAAACCCTTCCTGAAATTCCACCTTACCCTCCATTAGGGCAACCCAGCGACTGCTAGGTGTCTTTCCCGCATTGGGTGCGATATATTTTTACTTGCACAGTTTGGCGCAATGCTTATGATTCCTGCAATTGTTTTTTTGGGAATAATGAATAAAAGATGAAGCGCAGCGAGAAATGGATAGCGCCATTTCGGGCGCAGGAATACAGAAAATTGAACCAGCAATCCATGACAGGAAACGACTATTACATAAATGAGCAGGAAGACGGCATCCGTGTTTACCCTGATGATGTCCAGGTACTTAGAGTGGACGGGCGGGAAATTTTCCTGATTGGCACAGCACATGTTTCAAAAGAATCCGTTGATCTGGTCAGGAGAGTCATTGCCAATGAAAAACCTGATTGTGTTTGTGTGGAACTTGATGAAAAGAGGTACAAGGCACTTTCAGGAAGAAAACGCTGGGAGTCTCTCGATCTTAAAGAGATAATCCGGAAGAAACAACTGGCAACCCTGCTTGTCAACCTGGTACTGGCATCCTATCAGAAGAAACTTGGAATGCAGCTCGGTGTCATGCCGGGAGCAGAGTTGTTGGAGGCTACCCGCGAAGCTGAAAAACATTCCATACCCGTTTCTTTGTGCGACCGCGATGTTCGGGTAACGCTCCGCCGGGCATGGCATGAAACTTCCTTTTTTAAAAAGGGATATCTGTTGGCCACCCTCATGGTGAGTCTCTTTGACACGACAGAGATCACTGTGGAGAAACTTGAGCAGCTCAAGAAAAAAGATGTGCTATCGGAGTTGATGTCCGAGCTTGGCGAGGCTATGCCGGAGTTGAAGAAGGTGCTGATAGACGAGAGGGATATCTACCTGGCGGAAAAAATCAAGATGTCATCAGGCCGAAAGCTCGTAGCGGTAGTCGGTGCCGGGCACGTGGAGGGGATAAAAAATAGAATAGGCGAGGACCATAGTCAAATGCTGCCTGCAATCAGTACATTCCCCCCTGTTTCGTCTTCCGTCAAAAGGCTTGGTTGGACCATCCCCCTGCTGATCATCGGGGCTCTCGTAGCTATCGGAATTCAGAAAGGCACCGGCGCGGCTGGTGCCAACCTTCTCTACTGGATTCTGGCCAACGGCATCCCATCAGCCATAGGAGCGCTCCTGGCCTGGGCTCATCCGCTTACCATTGCCAGCGCCTTTGCAGCCGCTCCCATAACCAGCCTTACCCCGGTCATCGGGGCAGGCTATGTTACGGCTTTTGTGCAGGTGTTTGTTTGTCCTCCGGTTGTTAAAGAATTCGAAACTGTCGCGGAAGACATGTCAACTGTGGCGGGCTGGTGGAGAAATAAACTGCTACGTGTTTTCCTGGCGTTTCTGCTGCCTGGGCTTGGCAGCCTGATCGGGACCTGGGTCGGTGGAGTTGAAATACTATCGAATCTTTTTTGATCCGTTCCGCTCAAATTTTTGATCCAGTTGAGAAAGGAAAACAATCAAGACATTAGGAACACGATCAGCGAGCGTTTATGCCCCTTATCTTGTAGGGCATAAACGAGCCAATTTGATTAAGTAATGTACCTCACGTAAGGAGATTCCCAGCAGGTTTTGCTTGGCATGCGCAAGCGGCTGCGGGGAACTATAAATATTGCCGGAGTTTGGTAAAAAAGAAAACATGCAAACACAACAGGGAGTAAAAAAACTCAGCAGCAGGCAGCTGCGTTATCTCAGAGGTTTGGGACATCATCTGAAACCGCTGGTCATGCTTGGCCGCGAAGGGGTGACCGACAATGTCGTCAGTGCTGCAAATGCAGTACTGACCGCCCATGAGCTGGTAAAGGTCAAGATTGGCAGCGGCTGCCTTCTGGAGCGGCGTGAAGCCGCTGCTGTTATTGCCGCAAAAACCGGTTCGGAAATTGTCCAGGTCCTGGGCAGAACCTTTCTTATCTTCCGTGCTAATTCTGGCCGGCATGATGATGAAAGGATAAAATTGCCGGGGCAAGATCTGAAATCAGGGTTTACCAGTAGAGAATAAGTGCAATGCAAAGCTCGACTTGCGAGAATTTCTGAGACGAGCCCGCCGACTGTTCCTGTACATGCTCCTGATGAAGATTTTCGAATATACTATGATGCATTTACCAGGGTGAAAAGTATATGACTCGGGATACCATTTTTGAAACAAAAGCACCTGCCGCGAAGTTTGAGTTCAATGATCGGGTCGCAGATGTTTTTGATGACATGCTTGACCGCTCTGTTCCTTTCTATAAGCAGGTTAATGAAATGACAGCTGAAATCTTGGGACGGTCTCTGCACCCTGGTGACAGGGTTTATGACCTGGGCTGTTCAACGGGCACAACACTTTTGTTCCTGGCCAGGGAACTGGCGGAAAAGAAACTTGCGTTCATAGGGGTGGACAACTCAAAGGCCATGCTGGATAAGGCCTTACGCAAGGCAGAAATGTTTTCCATGGGCGGCAGCATTGATTTTATTCAGCAGGATATCACACGAATCGAACTTGTTGGAGCCAGCGGAGTGATATTGAACTATACACTGCAATTTATAACGCCGTCAATCAGGGGGAAATTCCTCCGGAGAATCCACAATCGACTTCGTGACAAAGGTGTCATGGTACTGAGTGAAAAGATTGTCTGTCCGGATAGGGAACACAACGAGCAATTCCTGGATTCATACCACCGGTACAAGAAGAGGCGGGGGTACTCGGAGCTTGAAATTGCCAACAAGCGCGAGGCCCTTGAAAATATACTGATTCCCCTTTCCATCGAGGAGAACTCCAGTCTCCTGCTGCAGGCAGGATTCAGCAGGGTTGATACCTTTTTTCAGTGGTTTAATTTTGTTTCATTCGTTGCCCGTAAATAAAATCCCCGCTTAATTTTTATGGAATATCTTGATCATTTTCCCAATGCTGAGCGCTCTGCAATAGGGGACCTCCTGCAGGAAAAAGAGCGTTGGCTTGGACTGGGCAAAAAAGGTATTGAGCTGTTTCGTCAGAACTATGAATCGGTGCGGCATATCAGGGCAGATCATTGCGATTTTTCAGGGGACGTGGTGAAAATAGGCTCAGCTCAAGAGCTTTCAGGTCGTGATACAGAGAAAGTATATAAGGCCATGCGGCGTTTCATGCCTTGGCGCAAGGGGCCGTTTGAAATTTTCGGGACCAGTATTGATGCAGAGTGGCGCAGCGAACGCAAATGGAACCGGGTGATGCCTGAATTGCCCGGTATGAAGGGAAAAATCGTAGCTGATATCGGGTGCAACAACGGCTATTACATGTTCAGGATGAGTCATCATCAGCCGGAACTTGTACTTGGATTTGAGCCCTACCTCCAGCATTATTATACCTTTAAAACCCTGAATTCTTTTGCCTCTGTCCCTAACCTGTTCTGCGAACTTCTCGGTGTCGAGCATATCATTCTGTTTCGGAACAGTTTTGACATCGTTTTCCTGATGGGTATCCTTTATCACCGCTCGTCTCCTGTTGAAGTACTGCGGGATATAAGAGCTGCCATGAAACCTGGGGGGGTTCTGATAGTTGAGTCTCAGGGTATTCCCGGTGATGAACCGGTGGCTCTCTTCCCGGACAAGAGCTATGCCAAGGCCCCCGGCACCTATTTTGTGCCGTCTGGGGCCTGCCTGGCTAACTGGTTGTCACGGGCAGGTTATTCCAGGGTAAGATTATTTTTCAGCCATCCAATGTCCAGCTTCGAACAGCGGCGCACCGAGTGGATGACCTTCGAGTCATACGAGGATTTTATTGATAAAAACGATCCCGCACTGACCGTGGAAGGATATCCTGCTCCTGTTAGATTGTATGCCAGGGCTGAGAATCCTTTATGATTTTCAAAAAAGTATAGTCCGAATTTAAGGCTGTGTTCTGCCAGTTTTTCGTTGACTCTTGTTCGGAATAATATTATTTTGCCAACATACGCAGTTAACATATTGGAAAAATTGAGACAATAATACCTATAAAAAATATAGGGGAGAACGGCCAAGAAATGATGGTCAATCATTTTTATTGGAAAACCATTGTTAAAAGATGGGTGCAGATAGGGAATTCCCGTTTGTTGAAAAACATATTTATTCCTATTGTTCTCCTGTTTGTTCTTTTGTTGGGATTTTTGTCAGGAATCGGCTTTTATCTCAAAAACACAACCCTTGCAGAGCAGCTTTCATGGCTCGATGCTGATCTACAGATCAGTGAGCTGCAGTCACTGCAAATGAGTAATAAATGGCTAAAGCGCCGCATTACCACCTTGCAGGAGGAAAAGGCGGAGCTTCTTGGCAGCGCCGTAGCGGATCTGAACAACAAGAGCAGGACCATAGAATCCCTTTTAGACAGCGTGGGGGTTGACATGCAGTTTCTTGTGGACAATGAGAACAGCGGTGGTCCTTTTGCAAGTCCTGCCGAAACAGGACAGGATGAACTGGTCCTGCCTGCAGATCAGTATCTTGATGCTATTCTGAACGTTCCCCTCGGAGCTCCCGTGCCAGGGCTGATCACCTCAAAGTTCGGCCGTCGGATTGACCCGATTAACGGTAAGCCGGCATATCATAAGGGAGTGGATATCAGGGGCCGCCTTGGGTCGGAAGTCAAAGCTACAGCCAACGGTGTCGTCATTAGCCAGAATTATGACAGGATAAGAGGCAGGTACCTCATTCTCGACCATGGCAACGGCTTCGTTACCAAATATGCCCACCTGAAAAAAAGCCTTGTGCAGGAAGGTGATACCGTGGAAAAAGGCCAGGTCATAGGCCTGGTAGGAAGCAGCGGCAGAAGCACCGGTCCCCACCTCCACTATGAAATATACTACGAGAACAAGATTGTAAATCCCACCAGGTTTGTCAGGATAGCAAGAAATCTCAATATGACCCAGATGAGTTATCTCAACATGACCCGATAAATTAGTAATCGGCACCTGAAATGGCTTGCGCACCTCATGGTGTGCAGTCAGGTTCTTTTAAGAAATACGCTCAGTACAGATTTCCGGACCAGCACTCTATGGAAATGGGCTCAGGGGAAAAGGCGAAAACCATTAAGCCTGAAGGCGAAATATATGTTTGCCCGGCCTGCGGCTATACGGACGGATTTCATGTTTCCTTCAAAGTTGCCGGTGCAAAACGAAAAGCGGATATTTATCTCATCTGTCCCAACTGCCATAAACGTTTCACCTTGGGCTGGCAGGCCGACCTGGAGCCGGTTTGATGCTTTGCCATTTTCCCTCGCTCAATCGCTGCGGGAAGATTCAAGATTCAACCATCATTACACTAAAACTATAAGTGGTTATTAAAAGTAACAGCCAGGGGAGGTATGAGGATGAATTTTAATTTTGAAGCATTCCGGGACTGGATTTCCATGTATTCACTCAATATAATCGGGGCGATCCTGATTTTCCTGGTGGGGAAATGGCTGGCCCGCCGTATTTCCAACCTTCTTTCAAGGCTCCTGGAGAGAAACAAGGTCGATCTGGCCCTTGTCCATTTTCTGACCAACCTGACTTACTATACCCTTATCATTCTGGTAGTGGTGGCTGCTGCCGGCAGGCTTGGCATCAACACCACTTCTTTCCTGACTATCATTGGTGCCGCTGGTCTGGCAGTTGGACTTGCCCTGAAGGATTCATTGTCCAATTTTGCTGCAGGTGTCATGCTTGTTCTGTTCAGGCCTTTTACCATTGGAGATGTCGTTTCCACTGCGGGCATTACCGCCAAGGTTGAAAAGATCACGATTTTCAATACCATGTTCTGCTCTCCTGACAACCAGTTGATCATCGTGCCCAATAACAAGATTATCAGCGACATTATAACCAATATCAATGCCAAGGATACCCGGCGCATTGACCTTACCGTGGGGATCAGTTACAGCGATGACATGGCAAAAACCAAGGATATCCTTGAAAGGTTGGCAAAAGAAGACAGCCGGATATTGGCAGATCCGGCCCCGACCGTGGCAGTTGCGGAACTTGCCGACTCCAGTGTGAACCTGGTGTTCAGGCCATGGGTCAGGACACCAGACTACTGGGATGTGCGTTTTGATTTGACGGAAAGGATCAAGAATGCCCTGGATGAAGCTGGCATCAGCATTCCTTTTCCGCAGCAGGATGTCCACCTTTACGTGGAGAAACAGGAAGCCGCCCAAGCCATGTGATTTGTCAGCAGGACCTCATTGACATAGACACGCGGAATTCCTCTAGGTTGTAGATGAAGCCATGATGTATTACAGTAATGAAATGTATCTGATGCTAAAGCAGGAAGCTGAAACACGGTAATTATAGAATAAAACAGGACCCCTCAGCTCATAGCTGTGGGGTCCTGTTATTGGTACGACATGAAGCGCACATAATGTAGGGGATGAGAGTAACCTGCATGTTTTGCAAGATGAAAGCCAGACAGGAGAGAAACATGAATCAGGCAAAAAATGGAGATACAGTAATAATTCACTATACCGGCAGGTTGCAGGACGGCACAGTATTTGATTCGTCCAGTGGTCGTGAACCGCTGCAGTTTGTTATTGGAAGCGGACAGGTTATTCCGGGATTTGACAATGCCGTCACCGGAATGAAGAAAGGCGAGAAAAAGACAGCCGATATCCCCTGCCAGCAAGCTTATGGGGACCGAAATCCCAGCATGGTAATAGTAGTTGACAGAAAGCACGTCCCACCTGAAATTGATCCTGAGATCGGCCAGCGTTTGCAACTGGGAAGCCCGGGGGGCGAACTTCTTACTGTAACTGTGATTAAAGTAGATGAGGAGAATATAACCCTTGATGCGAATCCTCCTCTGGCAGGAGAGGACCTGACCTTTGATATCGAACTGGTTGAGATCAGGTGATCTGGGCCAGGGAAATACATTGACACAAGAAGGGTGCACAGGTACTTTAGTTTGCGAAAAACTCTTGATTCGTCATATATATGCGTGCGAATCTGTATTATTGAAAGTTTAGGTAATCTGATTACACATTATGCCTGTTTATGAATACACAGCTCTCGACCGGGCCGGGAAGAATGTAGCTGGAATCATTGATGCCGATAGTACAGTTGCCGCCCGTCAGAAGCTGAGAGGGGCTGGGAAGTTTCCCGTTCAGGTCAGGGAAACTACCTCGATGGCAAAATCAGAAACAGATGTACGCGGATCCCTGCCTTCTGTTTTCAACAGGGTAACCGCTGATGATATCCATGCTTTCACCCGCCAGCTTGCTACCCTGTTGAATGCTGGCATACCCCTGGTGGCTGCCCTTGATGCGCTTATGGAGCAGAGTACCAGTCCGCCCCTTAAAAAGATCATTGCTCAGATAAAGGAATCCGTGAACGAGGGCAACAGCCTCACAGCATCCCTTTCCAGGCATCCGAGACTTTTTTCCAATATCTATATAAACATGGTTCGAGCAGGCGAGGCGTCTGGTTCCCTTGACGTAGTCCTTGAGCGGCTGGCAGAATTCGGTGAGCACCAGCAGGCTCTGGTGGGACGCTTCAAGGCGGCACTGGTTTATCCCATTTTTATGGCAATTATTGGAACCGGGGTCCTGTTTTTTCTGCTGAGTTTTGTGGTGCCCAATCTCACGCGCATCTTCACGGAAATGAAGCAGGTCCTGCCCCTGCCCACCACCCTGCTCATCTGGTTCAGTGATTTTATGCGCTTCTACTGGTGGGCAATAGTCCTGTGTATTGTGGCAGTCATTTTTGGCATAAGAAAGGCTATCAATAAACCCAAGGGACGCTATATCTGGGATTCATTGAAACTACGCCTGCCGGTCATCGGGCAGATCAACAGGAAGATCGCTCTGTCACGGTTCGGGAGAACCCTTGGTTCTCTTCTCCAGAGTGGTGTGCCTCTTATAACTTCACTGCAGATTGTACGTAATATTGTCAACAATGTATTGATCGGCGATGTTATAGACGAGGCCATGGTAGATATCCAGGCCGGCAAAAGCCTGAATTTTGCAATCAGCCGTTCTATCTGGTTTCCCCCGGTTTTCCGGCAGATGGTATCGGTGGGCGAGCAAAGCGGTGACCTTGAGGGAATGCTGCATAAAATTGCAGACGCCTATGAAAGGGAGGTTGAAACACGCATAACGGGTATGACCGCCCTTATTGAGCCGATAATGATCCTTTTTATGGCCTTAATAGTGGGCTTCATTGTTGTTTCCATTCTGCTGCCGATTTTTGAAATGAACCAGATGATAGGCTGAGGGCAGGAGTTATCGCATGATATGCTATAGAGCACTGGTCTTATGTTGCATTGCATCATAAGGGATTAAGCGAAAGGGACAGAAACGAAATATATATTTAAACAAATCATAATGTAAGGATATTACATATTCATAAATCTGATTCAGGAATATAAGGTGGATAAGATCATGAAATACGACAGAAGAAGAATACATAATCAGGGCTTTACCCTGATAGAAATCATGGTTGTGCTGGTTATACTCGGAATTCTGGCAGGACTTATTGTTCCAAGGATCATGGGTCGGCCGGATGAAGCCCGACGCATGAAAGCCAAGATCCAGATACAGAGCCTGGAAACCGCCCTGCAGTTGTACAAGCTCGACACCGGTAATTACCCCAGCACAGAACAGAGTTTGCAGGCCCTGGTGGAGGCACCCCCGACAGGAGAGCTGGCCAAGTCCTGGCGTGAAGGCGGATACCTGGAAAAGGGCGCGGTCCCGAAGGATCCCTGGGGTAATGATTATATATATCTCAGCCCCGGCACCCATGGTGATTTTGACCTTATCTCCTACGGGGCGGACGGCACCGCAGGTGGTGACGGCAAGAATGGAGACATAAATAACTGGGATTTGGAGTGAGTATAAAACATTTCAGTAATCCGGCTTCTCAGCACAAATTTTCTTTTACTGGAACATCCCCGATCAAAAAGAATCTTTTGTTTTTCTTCGCAGCATTATTCCCGCGGCGCTTTTCCCGAGTTAGACCTGGGAATACGGGTGGGTATACCCTTATCGAACTGATAGTGGTGCTCATCCTGCTCGGTCTCATGTTCGGTCTCACGGTGCCCCGGTTCCGGCAGGCCATATTAAGCGACAGTCTCGATGCAACAGCTCTGCGCCTCATTGGGCTTGTGCAGGACCTGCGTGAGAGAGCAATCAGCGACCAGGTTGCCTATGTGCTTCATTTTGACATCCGGGCCAGGAAAATCTGGGCCTTTGCAAACACTGCTACCGAGGAGGAACAGGAAAGTGCCAGGGAAAGGGCTTTTGAACTGCCGGTTGATGTCAGGATCGAGGATATATGGTCCTGGAGCAGCGGCAAGCTTTATGACGAAGCAACAATCCGTTTCAGCAGGAAAGGATATATAGAACAGTCCATGATACACTTGCAGTCTGAGGATGGTCGCCAGTTGAGTCTTGAACTGACCCCGTTTCTCGGCTCAATAAAAACCCATGAAGGCTATGTTGATTTAAACAGGGTCTGAAAGGTGTCCTGCTCAGTGTTAAAGGGAAATACGGAATATGTGGTTCAAGATTTTGTGTAATAGGGGATTTACCCTGCTGGAAGTTATGATAGCAGTCGCACTTATTGCGATAGCCTTAACTGCACTGCTGGGTTCCCAGTCGCAAAGTGTTTCCTTTGCAAACAGTGCCAAGTTTGAGACCATGGCAGCCCTGTTGGCCCAGAGTAAAATGAGCGAGATAGTGGTGCATGGAACTGAGGCTCTAACCAGCGACAGTGGGGATTTTGGCGATGATTATCCTGGCTATGCCTGGGAATCAACGGTAAATGACGTTTCCATGCCGGGAGAAGAAGCTATCTCGGACTATTTAAAGCAGATAGATCTTACGGTGACCTGGGGCGTATTCTCTTACAATCTGAGGCTCTATCACTATGCTGCAGCAGGTAAAGACTGAAAGGAGCAGGCTCGTCGAGGTGCACAGAAAGAGAACAACAACTATAAAGTCAATGCTCTGGATTCCTGGGAATGAAAAGGGATTCACCCTGTTAGAGGTCCTGCTGGCGTTTTTTATCTTCGCCATAATCTTCGCTACGATCTATACCAGTTATTCTGGTTCCTTCAAAACAATAACCATGACGGAAGCCCGTATTGAACTCTACCGCAAGGCTGCCATTACTCTGGAGAGGATCAGCGAGGATATACAGGCGTCATATGTCAGTATTCTGCCGCCGGACTCCTTCGGAAAGCCGGCAGAATATACACAGTTTCTCGGTGAGAATAATGACATCAACGGCAGAGATGCGGATACGTTGCGCTTCTTTGCCACTATCCCGCCCCTCTTCGATGTTGAGATGGAAGCATCAAGCGGCCAATTGGTCTCATATGACGTGAAACAGGGAACCAGCGAAGACGAGCTGGTTCTGCTGCGTTCTGAGAATCCCGAGTTCATTGACGATACTGAGGAAAGTGAAGGACTCATCCTATGTGACGGTCTGCAGGCAATAAACTTTACCTATTTTGACGCAGATGGCGAGGTGCATGACAGCTGGGATTCAGACAGTGAGGATTTTGATGGTTACCTGCCGCACATGGTGACAATCTCGCTTGAGTTCCTGAATCTTGAAAATCCGGAGGATCCGTTCAAGTTTACAACCAGTATTGTTTTGCCACTTGACTCTCCCTCCGCAGAAGCTTTAGGAATGGGGCAAGGGGTCGAGGGGCAGCGAGGGAACGGTGAATAGTGAATAGCATTTTAAATGTAGAATGACGAGTACAAAATGACGAATGAAAAAAGGGTCGAGGGGCTATGGGTAAGGGAATGGTAAGAGATGCCAAATTTATCCATTAAATCAGGAAAAGTCATGACTGCAAAAGTTTAAGAGTATGTTTAAAATTCTCAATAACAACCGTGGGATGGCCCTGCTGATGACGATCCTTATCATCAGCCTCCTTCTGGTGATGACCCTACGGTTCAATACATCCATACGTGCCAGCCTGACCAGTGCTTCCAATCTCCAGAATGGCATTGTACTCGACTATATGGCACAATCGGTTTTCAATGCCGGGCGAGCAGTTCTGTCAGTCGATGCAGCAGAGAGCAGTTTTGATACCCTCCATGAGAACTGGGCCAATCTTGCGGCAGCTTCGCAGTACTTCTCCAATTTTTTCAACCAGGGGCAGGGTGGCATTGACATCCTAGACCATTCAGGCATGCTCCAGATAAACAGTCTGCTTGTGAAAAGTGAAGATGGATGGGTTGTTAACGAAGAGCAGAAAAAAGTATGGATTAACCTGTTGAGTGCCGAGGAGTTTGAGCTGGCAGAGGACGAATCCTTGAATATTGTCGAGGCAATAATCGACTGGATTGACGAGGACGACGAGCCTCTGGGTTTTGGTGGGGCTGAAAGCTCATACTATCAGGGGCTTGATGCCCCGTATACACCGAGAAATGGTCCCGTGGAGTTTGTCGAGGAACTCCTCCTGGTAAAGGGTATCACCAGGGAACTTTATTATGGAACTGAGGAGACGCCAGGCATTGGGAACCTGGTCACGCCCTATGGCAGAGACGGCAAAATTAACATAAATACTGCAGATGCCATGGTGCTTGGTGCCCTTTCTGAACTGATAGAGCAGGATATGGTAGACTCCATGCTGACTTACAGGGACGATCCGGACAACGATCTTGGAAGCCTCGAATGGTATAAATCGGCCCCGGGTTTTCCAGGCGATGTCGTTATCCCGCCGGAACTTATCACGACATCAAGCTCCTTTTTTGAGATATCAACAGAGGTTGTCCTCGAAAAAATGCAGCGTAAAGTCCGTGGTATGGTGGTGCGCATCCCTGGGAGCAGCAGAACAGAGCTTCTGCTCTGGAAAATTGAATAACAGCACAAGCGAATGTGTTTATCTTATCCTGCAAAAAATGTATAAAATATACATAGAACTAAGGTTCAATTGTCGGGAACTTGCAAATACATGAAAATAAGAAAGGAAATTAAGAGTTTATTTGGCTTTCTTGTTTTATGTGTTATATTCATTTGTTGTTTAACAGCAGGTGACAGTGGCATGGCGGCTGTTTTCTTTTCTTACCTCGTGCCTGTCATGCTCCTTGATTATAACTTGGATTTTACACCCCGGCCCCTATGCCCCGAACAATAATCGGTCTGGACATAACTGAAGATATCGTAACCGCAGTGCAGGTGAAGAGCCTGATGCAGGGATATCAGATTATCGGTTGCAGTGCTGTTCCCATAACGGAAGCTGGCGGCATAAGCGCTGCTTTGCGGGCAGTCTGTGAAGCGATTGATTTCAGGGGATCAGCCTGCAACAGTGTGATCGAAGACGGGCATGTCTCTTTCAGAAATCTGAGCATGCCATTTGCCGATCTCAGGAAAATAAGGCAGACAATAGGGTTTGAGCTTGAGACCGTGATGGCCTCAACAATCGAAAAACACATTATTGATTTCATTGATGTCGGCCGCAGCGGCTTACAGACAGACCTTATTGCCGCTTCTGTCAAGCGTGAATACATAGGTGCTCATTTAGCCATATTGGCAGAGCTGGGGATCGAGCCCGAGATCCTGGGTATCCGAAATGTTTCCCTGGCCAACCAGATTATTCTGCAGCAGAATAATCCGGCAAACGGCATCCTTCTGTATCTCGGTTCACAATCATGCTCAATTGTACTTTTCCTGGACAGAAAAATTGTTCTTATACGGCAGCTGGCATTTTCCTGCAAGGAGTTGGCAGTTGCAGCATCACTTGCTGCAAAGAGGGAGAAAGCGGACCAGCTTAATTCTCAGGATTTTGAGTCGGACTTGATCTCGTTGTGCAGGACAATCAACTTGACATTACGAGGTTTTCAGGTAGAGAGCGGCATGGATCTGCGGCCGGAGAGGGTATTTCTCGCGGGACCGGGAGGACTTGTCCCGGAAATTGCTTCAATAATGGCCAATGAACTTGGGATTTCCGTATCCCTTTTGAATCTGCGGGAAACGGCTCAAAATATTCAGCTGAGTCAGGATCTGGAAAATATCTATAATCCGCAGCTCATGGACAATGGACTTGCTCTTGCCATAAGAGAGAGCAGAAAGGGTAAAGGGTTCAACTTCAGGCGCGAGGAGTTCCAGGTAACGACCCAATTTGTCAAGCTCAAGAAGGAGCTTGTCCATGCCTCAATCTATTGCAGCATTATTCTGATCCTGTTCTGCGTAAACCAGGGTGTCGGTTACCATGACCTCAAAAAAAGGACGGCCAACCTGGACAGCCAGATAAAGGGGATATTCACCCAGACCTTTCCGGAAACTACAACTATCGTTGATCCAATGCACCAGATGAAAACCAAGATTAGTGAGTTGAAAGAGGCATCCGGGGCGACACCCGGGATAAGTTTACAGAGGACGGTCCTGGCAACCCTCAACGATATATCAGACCGGATACCAGGGGAGTTGAAGCTGCAAGTGGATAGAATGGTGGTTGATCAGGATGGTGTGCAGATAAGGGGCACAACTGATACTTTCAATACGGTGGATGCCATTAAAAAAGGCCTGGAGTCTTCGGAGATGTACGGAGATGTGATCATCGCCTCAGCCAACCTTGAAAAGTCCGGTAAAGGCGTAAGGTTTGAAATCAAAATGGAACAGGTTCCCTGAGAGCAGTTGCCGACAAAGGGAAAGAGCACTTTATTTTACAGGGAATAAGGAAACAGAAATAACAATTTATGCAGCTTGCCAAAAGGGAAAAATTTTTCATAGCCCTGGCTGTGACAGTCATAGTTCTCGCCCTGGTGATTGGGCTTGTTATAGAGCCTTTTTTTGAGAAAAAAGAGCGCTTGCAAAACAATCTGGCTGTCAAGCAGGATAATTTGCAGGAAATGATAGCTTTGCACAGGGAATACCTGGCCCTGCAGCAGAACTCCAACACCCTGGCCCAAAGGCTTGCAAGCCGCCCGAAAAGCTTTACCCTGTTTTCCTACCTGGAAAAGGCTGCCGGGGATGCAGGGATAAAAGACAATATCAAGTACATGAAACCGTCCGCTTCATCTGGTAAGGGCACTTTTAAGGAGTCGCTTGTTGAAATGAAGTTGGAGCGAATTACCCTGGGACAGATGGTTGGCTACCTGAAGCTCATTGAATCGCCAGACAAACTGGTGAGCATCAAAAGAATATCCATCCAGTCCAATACTAAAGAAACCAATTACCTGGATGCAATATTGCAGGTTCTGACCTTTACTGAGTAGTGTAGGCGTGATTGTCGGTTCCACAGGATGGATTATGATGAGAGAAACTTTACGTAAACAGCAGCTGAGAAGACCAGGCAAGTAGATGGCTTTAGAAATTACAAATAAGAAGTGGCTAGGCTATATGCTATATGTAATCCTGGTTGCTCTATTCCTGCTCTACTTTCTCTTTCCGGCAAACGCTGTTGAGGAGTTCGTGGCAAATTCCGTCAGTAGTATAAATCCGGATCTTGCCTTTCAGGCGGCTAAGATCAGGCCGTGGATTCCTGCAGGCCTGCGTGTCACAGAAGGTCGGCTCTACCTGCGGGATGCGCCTCAAATGACAGTTTTTGAGGCAGACAACCTGTATATAGCACCGCAGGTGTTGAAGGTAATACAGGGAGATTATAGTTTTACATTGAAAGCTAAAGCATACAAGGGTGAGATTGCTGGTTCGATTCAAGCTCCTGGCAAAGGCACGGGCGCTTTTGAAACCAAGGTGAGATTCAGGGACTTTAATCTTGGCGACTATGATCTTTTGGCCGAGAAGTTTGCACACAGAATAAGCGGGAGCCTGAGCGGTGACATTGTTTACGGCATTGACCCTGCCAGTAACGCTGGCGGAAGCGGCAGGGCCGACCTTAGCCTGACCGCAGGCAAGGTGCAGTTACAGGCGCCGGTCTTTGGCATCAGCTCCGTTGATCTGCAAAGCTTTGAGTTGGGAATGGAATTAAGCGGCAGAAAGGTGACTATTGTCAGAGCAGATATGGCAGGCCAGAAAGTGAAAGCTATCATGACCGGCACTATTCAGCTGCAGGAAAAGATTGAGCTCAGCCAACTTAATCTGAAGGGGACCTTGGAGTTTTTGGCTGAATTTTCTAAAAATCATCCGGATGTCCTTGAACTTTTGCGATCAATGAAGAAACGGACAAGGAGGGGGCAGTACTTCTTTGCCATTACAGGGACGCTTGGCGCCCCGAGTTTTAGTCTTTTATAGGGCAAGAGATAAGGCTGCAAGATTATTTGCAGACAGCTGGGGAAATATTATGGTGAGAAAAGCGCAACAAATTTCAAGCGAGATATATCTGGTATTCAACCTCCTTGCCCTGTTTATCATTACCTATATGCTTGTGGACACCTTTTATCGCGTGATCAAGACCCATTTGTACGAGACAGGAACCCCAAAAGTTGTAACCCTCAAGGATATTGAGATGCATGGTGATGGGGCATTTGCCAGTCAGGAGTACTCAAAGATTGTCAAGCGTAATATTTTCGGGGCCACAGAGAAAGGCGAGCCGCTACCGCTTGTAGAAAAAATGGAGCAGCAGGTAGCGCTGGTTGAAACACTTGATGAAACAAGTTTGCAGATTTCTCTGCTCGGGACAATTGCCGGCGATACGCAAAGCGCCAGGGCAATCATTTTAGACCAGCGAACGAGCAGCCAGAATATCTACAGGGTTGGTGACTCCATCCAGGAGGCATCCATTAGGCAGATTCTCAGGGGCAAGATTGTATTGCGGCATGGTGAAAAGGATGAAATACTCTCCATGGATGGGGGTGAGGATATAGTGAATGTCACCGCCAGGGCGGAGCAGAGCGGCATGCCTACCAAAACGATTTCAACCTCATCATACCCCTTAACTCCTTTGTTTATAGAAAAGGCGAACCAGAAAGGAAGGTCATACATATCTTCAAGGGACGTGTCCCGAACCGCACCCCAGGAGAAGAAAAAAGGAGCAATTGAGGAGGGCGCCGTAGCAATAAAGCAGGAAGTGCTGGCGGCCCAAAAAGGGTCTATTGAGAGATTTGCGAAACCGGAAGGCCGAATATCGGTTGCACCACTCAACCCACAAAATCAAACAATCCCTGCCGCAGAAACACAATTCCCAACAATCCCGGCTTTCAAGGCCATCGCAAAGCTCCAGGAACCGAGCATAGCCGCTGCTAAACTACCTGATTTTACGGCAGTTGAACCATTTGTAGCATCCTGGGCCGAGGCCTGGAAGCAGAAAAATATCGAAACGTATCTGTCCCATTACTCCACGGAATTTAGTACACCAGGAGAAATGGGCAGGGTAGCCTGGGAAAAACAGCGGGATCAGCGCCTTGGCAGACCCCAGTTTATCAAGATAGACATCCGGGATATGCAGAAACAGAAAGTGAGCGATTCCCGCGCTCAAGTTACCTTTATCCAGGAGTATCAGTCTGACATTTATGCCGACAAGGTGGTGAAGATTCTCGAGCTGATATGGGAAAATGGGAGATGGATGATTGCCAAGGAGACGAGCAGGGCACTTTAAAAGTTTTTCGTGGCCAGCCAGACCTTCCTACAAAGGCCGCAGAAAAGACGGGTGAGTTTGAGGAGGCACTCTTTTTGCCATTATCGGGTGGCTTGATGACCCGGGATGTACGTTATTTATTGGACAAGAGATAAACCTGCAGGATAGTTTTTCAAGAGACCTGTGAAAATTATATATGCTGAGAAATACGCTACAAATGCCAAGACAGATACACATATTGTTTAACCTTTTAACCCTGTTTATCATTACCTATATCGTTGTGGACACGGTTTATAATGTGTTCAGCATCCAGCTTTACGAGATGGGAACCCCAAGGGTTGCAGCCCTGAAGGATGTAAAGACGCATGGTGATAAAACATTTGCCACCCCGGAGTATGCAAGCATTGTCACGCGTAATATTTTCGGGGCTACCGAGAAAGTGGAGGCGCCACCGCTTGAAGAAAAGGTAGAGCCGGTTGAAATGCTCCAGGAAACAAGTTTGCAGCTTTCTCTGCTCGGGACAATTGCCGGCGATACGCAAAGCGCCAGGGCAGTTATTTTGGACAATAAAGCAAGAAAACAGGATATCTACATGGTTGGTGACTCGATCCAGGAGGCGGTCATCAGGCAGATTCTCAGGGGCAAAATTGTTTTGCGGCATAATGATAAGGATGAGATACTCACCATGGTTGAGGGTGAGGATACATCGAAGACTTCGGCCAGGGCTGAAAAGAATGACAGGTCTTCCCGACGTTCCCGACGTTCCCGACGTGTGAGTGATGTGTCAAGCGACACGTCTCCGGAGGCGGCGACGGCAGAGATTGAGGTGGAAACCATTGCAATAGAACAGGAAGTGCTGCAAAATTCCATGAGCGACCTCAATGCATTGATGACTCAGGTGCGCGTCCGGCCTTACTTCAGGGCGGGTAAACCGGAGGGCCTCATTGTCAGCCAGATCCAGTCCGGTTCAATTTTTGAGAAAATGGGATTTATGAATGGCGATATCATTGGAACTGTCAACGGTAAACAGATGAGTACTCCTGAAGAGGCATATCAACTGTATGACAGCCTTCAGTCTGGAACGGAGGTAAGCATAGGGGTCACCCGGCGCGGACAGAAAAGGATGCTCACCTACCAGATACAGTAAGAGACCACAAATCTGATGTGTTCATTAACAAATGATAACTAACGTGACAGAAAATCACTCAACAAGAACCTTAGGAAAGCAGAGATGTGTTTTCACGGGGGCATTACAATGAAAATAAAGAGTCTTGCAAAATTTCTTCTCAGTTTTATCTGCCTCAGCCTATGGTTTATAGCTGGCAGCCCTATAACGCTAGGAGCGGAGTCTGGCGAAACGCTAGACCGCAACGACCAGAAATCCAGCAGCAGGCCAACAATTGTGCCGACTTCTCAGAAAAAAAAGGAGCTGCCGCATAATGGAGCAGACGCAGAGGTAGAGCGTTATGTTACCATTGATTTCGAGGAGGTGGATATCAACCTCTTTATTAAGTATATCAGTGAGTTGACAGGTAAAAACTTTATCATCGATAAGGCGGTGCGCGGTAATGTCACCATCGTATCTCCTACAAAAATTTCAATTGACGAGGCTTATAAGGTTTTTGAATCTGTCCTTGAAGTCCAGGGTTTCACCACTGTTCCAGCAGGATCCATCATCAAGATCCTGCCCGCTGTCGATGCCAGGTCCAAGAATGTTGCCACGGGGTTCAGTGTGGACACTGGGGAGGTGTCAGATAAGATCGTCACCCAGCTTATCCCTCTCAAATATGCGGACCCGGATGAACTGAAATTAATGTTTACGCCTCTTGTTTCCAAGGAGAGTGTAATCATCGCCTATCCTGCTACCAACCTGCTTATTGTCACAGACGTGTTGTCCAACATCAGCCGTATCCTCCAGATTATCAAAGAGATTGACGTGGAGGAAAACGTCTCTGAGATTGCGGTAATCCCGCTTGAGAATGCGATTGCTACCGAGGTGGCTAAAACGCTGGATACCATTTTCCAGGGATCCACCACGAGAAGAAGTGCCACAACAACGAGAGCTAGGCGGACGCGGCAACAGGCTCCGGCTGAGGAGGCAGGACCGGCACTGGGAGAAGTGAAGATCATAGCTGACGAGCGAACCAACTCGTTAATCATCATTGCATCAGCCTATGACTCGCAGAAAGTAAAAAGCCTTCTTTCCATTCTGGATGAGGAAATCCCACGGGGAAGCGGCAACATCAATGTATACTATCTCCAGCATGCCAATGCCGATGAATTGTCCAGGGTTTTGACCGCACTGCCTGAGATTACCGATAAACCTGGTGCAGGAGAGGCCGGCAAGGCGCCGGTCATTTCCAAGGAAGTCCAGATCGTTGCCGATAAGGCAACAAACTCACTGGTAATTACGGCCAACAAGGCGGATTACGCAGTTCTTGAGGAAGTTATCAAAAAGCTCGATATAGCGCGCCGCATGGTTTACCTGGAGGCCCTTATCATGGAGGTAAGCGCAGAGAAAGATTTTGAGGTCGGGGTAGAATGGGTCGGCGCCTTTAAAACGACCCTCTTCGGCGATGATGAGGGAGTGGTTTTCGGGGGCTATCGCGCCGGTGATCAAAGCATTGTTCCAAGCCTTGACGACCCAACCCTACCCAAAGGGTTGGCAATGGGGGTGATTAGCGAATATATTGAGATCAACGGCAAGCTTTTCCCGTCCCTGAGCGCCATCCTGAACGCCTACAAACAGGATGATGATATCCATATCATCTCTACGCCTCAGATCCTGACAACCGACAATGAAGAGGCAGAGATCAAGGTGGGCGAGAACGTGCCCTATATAACGAGCCAGAACACGACGGCTTCCACTCAGGACTATACGAACTACGAGTACAAGGACGTGGGCGTGACCCTGAAGGTCACGCCGCAGATAAACCAGGAGGGTGTAGTCCGCCTCAATGTCTATGTCGAGGTCATCAAGCTGAAAAACGAGGCAGTAGCCCTGGCAACCAATACGCCGACAACATTCAAGAGAACGGCGCAGACAACGGTAATTGTCCAGGATGGCAATACCCTGGTGCTTGGCGGCATTATTGGTGACGACGTGCAGGACACTGTCAATAAAATACCCCTGCTGGGTGATATTCCCGTGCTTGGTTACCTTTTCAAGACCGAATCCCAAAAAGTGAACAGGGTGAACCTGTATATATTCCTCACCCCCAGGATTATCCGGAATCCGACTGAAGCACTTGCAGTAACCAAGGAGAAACGGGATAGTGCCGTTTATGAACAAAAGGAAGGATTGGATAGTGGTGCGTTCAAGTTCAAGGAAGATACTGAAGCAATTCTGAGGTCGCGGCATAAGCCTCCCACGATGAGGGATGACTCGCAAGTTCCGGAAGAAGAGCAGCAGAAACAGTAAAGGCGGCAGCAACCTTGAAATCTAGAACCCTGGACTCCTTGTGTCAATCGTCGGCAGTCTTATTATGCCGACAAACCTGGAAACCTAATATCTAAACAATGCGTTTGATTGGCGAAATACTGCTTGAGATCTGCGAGCTTACCCCGGAAAGCCTGGAGCGGGGCCTTCAGGTCCAGAAGGAAAAGGGAGGCAGGATCGGTGAGATCCTGCTGCACCAGAAGGCAATCCAGGAAGTTGATCTGGCCAGGGCCTTGAGCCGGCAGCTCGGCCTCGACTTTGTTGCATCTCTGCCTGCCGACATCAATACCGACTTTACCGATACGGTTCCCATCCATTTTCTGAAAAAATTCAAAATGATCCCCCTGGCAAAACCTGTCGGCAACAGCCTGGTGGTCTATGATCCTTTCCTGTTCCAGGCCCAGGACGAGCTGCGCCAGCTCCTTGAATGGCATGATGCGAAAATCGTGGTGGGTCCGCTTACACCGATTCTCAACGCCATAAGTTTTTCCTATGACATCAGGCGGGATTCGGCAGAAGAGGTTATCCAAGACCTGCATGAGGAAGATCCTGATCTTATCATTTCAGCAATGGAGGAGACAGGCGACCTGCTTGATGATACCAGCGATGCACCGGTGATCAAGCTGGTGAACCTGATGTTTTCCCAGGCAGTGCGGGCCGGGGCCAGCGATATCCATATAGAGCCCTTCAAGAACAGGCTGGCAATCCGCCAACGTGTTGACGGCATCCTCTATGACATGTTCTCGCCCCCGGGTCACATACAGGGCGCCCTCGTGTCACGCATCAAGGTGATGGCAAAGTTGAACATCGCGGAAAAACGACTGCCCCAGGACGGCAGGACCGAGATACGCATTGCCGACAAAAACGTGGATGTTCGCGTTTCCACCCTGCCGACTGCTTTCGGTGAGCGGGTAGTGCTCAGGCTGCTGGATAAGTCAAGCGTTCTGCTAAAGCTCACCGACCTCGGCATGACCCCTGAAAGGCTTAAGCTGTTTAACGTCCTCATCCACGCACCCCACGGGATCATCCTGGTCACCGGGCCAACAGGCAGCGGCAAGACGACCACCCTGTATGCAGCCCTCACCACCATCAACAACACGGACATCAACATCATCACCGTGGAAGATCCCATCGAATACCAGATCGAGGGAATCGGCCAGGTGCAGGTCAATCCCAAGATCAACCTCACCTTTGCTAACGGGCTCCGTTCAATTGTCAGGCAGGACCCTGATGTTATCCTGGTTGGAGAGGTACGTGATCTTGAAACTGCCCAAATTGCAATCCAGGCAGCACTGACCGGTCACCTGGTTTTTTCTACCCTGCACACAAATGATTCCGCAAGTGCGGTCACCCGGCTGATTGACATGGGGATCGAGCCGTTCCTCGTGACCTCGTCGGTGAATGCTATCCTGGCGCAGCGCTTGGTGCGCAGGCTCTGCAGGACCTGCAGGGAACCTTTCACACCGGACGAAGAATCCCTGCAGAGCATCGGTATAACCCTTGAAATGCTGGAAGGTAGGACAATTTATCGGGTCAAGGGTTGCCCGGACTGTCTCCAGACAGGTCACAGGGGACGTGAAGGCATCTTCGAGCTGCTGCTCATGGATGACGATATCAAATCCACCATTCTGCGGACTTCGGATGCGAATGCCATCAAGAAAATCGGAGTTGAGCACGGTATGCTCACCCTGCGACGGGATGGTGCACGCAAAGTACTCGAGGGCATCACCACCATCGAGGAAGTGTTCCGCGTTACTGAGCAGTAACGCGAAGTGAGGATTTTTCGGCATACGAAACTGCCGATGATTGACAGAAAACAGGAAATCATCTTGCCAGTCAACTCATACGTTGCTCAACTTCTGTTCCTGCAAATTATCGTTCAGCCTGTCTTGCTCAATCCAGAGCCTTTTATTGCTAAAATCAGTATTGTATTAGAGGAAACAGATGAGCCAGTTTTCTGGTTGGAATTCATCAAGGATGAAAAGCTGAGTAATAATGAAAATTTGCCCGCACTGATAACTCAAAGTAATGTTTTATACTTCAAGGAAGACAGCAAGAAACAATAATTAATTTCGAATTTCCGTTCTCCTAAATCTTCAATCAATAAGTCATATCCCTAATTTTCAATTTTCAATTCCCCGGGCGGCCTCGTCTTCCACCTGCGGTGCAGCCAGAAATACTGCTCCGGATGTTGGCGGATGAAAGACTCGAGTACTTTGACATGGCGTTGGGTAAGGCTTTCAACTGAATCGTCATCATGAATTGTAACCTGCTGGGCCAGAACTTTGAACCGTGCCGGGCCGGTGCGGATAGCAACAGATACGATCATGGGCGTCCCATATTTTAGGGCCAGTTGTGCCGGGCCAGGCATGGTGGCTGCAGTTTTCCCGAAAAAATCAACAAAGACAGCTGCCCATGCTGCAGCATTCTGATCTGCCACGAGGCCGATTGACTGGTGGTTTCGTAAAGCCCGCACCAGCAGCTTCATGGCTTCTTTTGTACCGGCAACCTGCATGCCCATTTTATTTCTCCGCCTGGTAATAAAACGGTTTATGTAGGGGTTGGACTGCTGCACCGCGGCAACGGTAAAGGGTTCCGCTAAAACTGCAGTAGCAAAGGCTGCGCCCTGGAATTCCCAGTTGCCGAGATGCCCTGATACCGCGACTAGGCCTCGTCCCCGCCGGAGCAGCTCCTGGAACAGTTGCGTGTGCTCCGGCTCCAGCATCTGCTGAATTTGTTTCTGCAGTCTTGGGGCTATCATCAGCTCCAGGAAGGTCATGGCGATATGCCGGTATGACCGGGCGGCGAGTGCTGCCAGCTGGATATCGTCCATTTCCCTGCCAAAGGCAATTTCCAGGTTTTCCAACACAACCTGCCGCCGGAAACGGAGAACATGAAATCCCAGGTATCCTATGAACTGCGCCAGGAAATAGGCAAGATGCAGGGGCAACAGCATAAGCACGAAACACACGAACCGCAGAACCAGGTATGAAAGCAGATGCGAAAGATTTATCATAATGAAGATTATGTATTTTCAGGGCAAGTCTGAGCTGGGACAAAGTGCAGCCGGTCACATGTTTCGGTCATTTGCGGGCTTGTACAGAAAGGAAGTCCCATCTCTGCAGCTTGTCTTTGCTTCGTCATGTCTTCTGGATCATGCTGATAGCAGGCAGAGGGGTTTACGGTCAGGAGCCCTGCTAAAGGGTACCAATGCCTTATCAATACAAGCAGACGCAAGAATACCGTAATTCAGGTGGAAGGGAAAGAAGAATGGGCAAAAAAGGCTGGTTTTCCATTAAAAAAGCCCCTGCAGGATGAACCTGCAGGGGCTTTTGGTGTTCACTTGCTTCTCTTGCGTAAATGTCGCAATTAGAAGGTCATGGTCAGGTTGTGGAGAAGCAGGTAGATATTGTTGGTGCCTGTGGCAACAGGGGTACCAGCGATATCAGTAAGTGCTTCACTTACCCCTTTAGCGAGGTCATCCAGCATTCCGCCCGGTGCCATGTAGGCAAAGGTGGCGGAGTAGGTCAGGTTGTCCAGCAGCTTGTAGGACAGGCCGACATCAAACTCCATGCCCATGCCGTCATCGACTCCGGAGGGAACTTCATCCGCCCAGATATAGCCGACTGCTGCGTTGAAACCCAGTTTTTCGTTCATCTGCCATTTGCCATAGGCTGCCAGTGCGAGGGCGCCAGGAGTTCCTTGGCCGCCTGAACCAAGCTCAGGTACGAGGTCTTCGTATCCAGGGATACCCAGAACTGCAGTTACGGCAGAGAGGTAACCATTCTTGTCACCGTTTAAGAGGCCCATGTAGTCGCCAGTGGCAATGGCAAACGGGTTGTAATCGTTGCCGACACCGTTCCTGCCGATGTAGCCCTCGTTATCATTATCCACAGTCATATCGCCCTGGAGCCAGAAGGCGAGACCGCCAATGGTAAAGGATTCAATCTGCATGCTGAGATCACCCATCAAAGCAAGGGAGCTAATGTCAGCACCGGCTGAATCGTCACCAAAGCCGTAATTGAGTTCGCCGACGAAGTTCATGCCGGCTAACTTGTAATTGGTGGCAAGCCAGAATTCGGTATTATCATAGCTGGGGCCGGACTGGTAATCTTCGTCAAACCTATTGTGCCAGAAGGCGGCATCGGTTTTGCCGAAGTCTGCTGTCCAGCTCAGACCAACATAGTAGCTGGCAACGTCAGCTTCGTCAGTTGAGCCGTCAAAGGCATCTTTTTCTGCACCTTTCTGGTAAAGTAACAACATGCCCCAGTTTTCCGGCATGAAGCTGGGATACCACTTGATGCGGTCACGGTTGCCGGTGGAATCCAGGAACTTGGTACCCCAGCCGCCGCCAAGGATACGGCCGATCTGCCACTTACCAACAGGCGACATGTATTCCATCCAGAGGAGGCGGAGGCGCATGTTTTCATAGGCGGCGCTATTGATGGGACCAGTGGCCTGGTTGGAACCCCAGACATCCCGGTCAATCATGCGGATTTCGCTTTTCAGGGCAACATTGTCATTGACCTTGAGCTCGGGGAAGATGTAGAGGCTGTGATGCCACATGTCGTTAGCCTTGGTATCATAGTAGTTTATACAGTATGGATTGTCATCAGCATCAACGAAATCCAAACCACCATTTGTACATGCACCTGCACTCCAGCTCAGGTTTTTGTCAAAGATACCAACCTGCATACCCTGGCCGGAACTAGAGCCTTCGCTGACATAAAAGCCCTGGGCCTCGTACTTGCCTGTGCTCGAAAAGCTCATTTCGGCAGAGGCTACACTTGCAGCAAGGCCCAGTCCCAGGCCCAACGCTGCTACTGTAAACAAAATCTTTTTCATCTCTTATCTCCTTTTTTGGGGTTTTGATGAAATTTCCCTTCTTGTAAACCAGCAGGTTTTCTCCACACCAACTGGTTCGCCTCTCGTCTCTTTCCCCTGTAATTTGAACGCCTGTTCAGTCAATAAATCGAACCAGGCGAGCCTCCCCGGGGAAATAATTACCAACCTCTAACAATTTTTTTATGATTTTGTCAAGTATTTTATATCTCTCAGTAAGTTATCACTGTGAAATTACAATATTGCGTCTCTCCTGCTTCGTTGCCATGCAACTCCCGGTATTCAGTTGAAAATTACTATTTTTCTGCAGTTCCTTTCCCGGAGAGGGTATACATCAGTACTGTACTCTCTTTGCTTGATAGGATATCAAGGCCTCCTCCCTTTAATACGACGCCGGCGTAGAGAACGGCAGTCTTGCCCTGTTCTTTTTCTTGCTGCATGAGCTGGATATCAACTGCATAACCGTCGATCTTTCGCGTGCGCCATAGTTCTCCCAGGGCTATGCCGTTCCAGGACAGGGCATGGATCTCGCTGCTCGAATAGCTCTGGTAGTATCCAAGGACGCGTGACGCAGTCGATATATTTCTGATTGTAATGACCTCGGGCTGGTTGTCGCCGTTCAGGTCCGTGATAATGATGCGGCCCGGTATGTACACCCGTGTTCCTCTGATTTCCTCTGTCTGGTACTGGGCTCCCATGGAGGATTCGAGCTCGCCGATGTAGCGCGAGCTGCCGCCGTAATATTCAGAGCTCTGCCACAATCGGCGGCCTGAGGTGTCATGAACCTGCAACCTGTCTTCCTGGGTCAGGACGATTATCTCGGAGGCACCATCGTTGTTCAGGTCTGCCATGGCAAAGTCAAACAGGTTGACAGAAGCGGGGAGGACGAGTTTCTCGCCTGATTCCAAGGTGTCTCCACTTAACCGCAACCGGAAAATACCAGGTATAATCGGGTTTGCCTCTTCAGATCCCAAGCCTGGACTATCCCGTCCAGCAAGTCGCTGACCTTTTTGGCCAAGAAGAGTAGGGCCCTCCCCGGGCAGGTCAAGGACTCTAATATACCAGGAAGCTTTTTCAAAGAGCGGAACAAAAGATCCATCCTGCCACTCAACGCCAAAGGAGTTTGGACCGCCCTGGTATTCGGTGCTCACGTATATTTCCGCCTGCCCGTTACCGTTCAAATCAGCTACACTTATGCCGTGCGCTTTCTGCACGGCAGACAAGGGCAGAAGGGCGATTTCCTGCAAGCCGCTACCCTTCATCAGGATGACGTGGACTCCATCCGCACCTGCAAGGACAAGGTCGGCCTGGCCATCCTGGTCGATGTCATATACATCCATTGCCCGGATGGCAAACTCAAAATTCCTGGTTTTGGTGAATGTCTCTGCACCGGTGATGGACTGCTTCGTGATAAAAGGTGAACCTGTGGGCAAAGTCTGGCCGCTCCCCTGCGCCCGTAATGCCCTTTCCGGGTGTTCGGTCTTAAAGGCTTCCATGGTGGGGTCCTGGGTAGTTGTTGCAGGCTGCCGAGTGACCGGTTGCGGTGCTTGACCAGGAGGAGTTTTCCCAAAGACTCTTTCCGCAATATCCCAGGAAAGCTTGGTGATGGCAGAGATCGTTTCGTTTTCCTGGGCTGCCGAGGCATAGAAGCTGAGATTTTTTACGGCTGGGTCAGCAGAGAAAACCGTGGCATCGATACTTATGGCACCACCCAGGGAAGTGAGGCTGCCGCTGATGAGAAAATCTGCTTCAAGTGCCCGGGCCAAAGCTTGAGCCTCCTGCTGTTGCAGCACTGGGCCGGGCGCCTGGACAAGAGCCTCTATTTTGCTCCGTTCCACGATAGCGACCCCGGCATTGGCAGCAAGACGGCTGGCCAGCATGTCACGAAGACCGTCCTGCAGATATGCCAGGTTTTCGCCTGCATGCAGGGTAAAAGGCAGGATCGCAACGGATCTGGCCGGGATATCTTCAGCAGCCTTGGTCGGGCAGCTTAGGAAAACAAAGAAGAGGAGGACCAGGAGAATAAGAGTGCATCTGTTTTTCCCTGGCCATGTTGTTCGAATCATGGATGAGTTCCTTGTCAAAAATGTTTTATGATGAGAACAGGCAATATCTCAAACAAGAAGAAAACTTTTAGCAGATGTTGCAAAATAGTTCAATGCCAAAGACAGGGCCCCTGTCCCGGGAGAATCGCGGTGTCAAAAGGTTTGCTAAGGTGCTGCCAGTATCTGGAGATATTGCCTGGTTACTATCTGATGTCTGCACTGGAATAAAAAAACGGTACCGCTTGTCACTGTCAGGGGCGGAGCCGTTTTGTCCTCATTGAAAGAATTCAGAGGAGGTTGTTCACCTGGAGTTTTTCAACAACGATTTCGATATAGGCAACAACGCTCTTTTTGAATTCCTGCCGGAGAAATGAATCCGTTTTTGTGGAAAAGGCCAGTTTTTCCGTCTCGGCATCATAGAGATTTGACTCAAGCTGCAGGTATTCGTGGGTCTCAGTATAGCTTACCGGAGGAGCATCGCTGTAGCTCTTCTTATAGTATTCATTCATTTTGTTATAATAGCCGTAAGGAACCTTGTACGTTTTTCCATGCGTCACCGGTCCCTGCTCCCTGGTTCCCAGCAGTCTTGTGATAATGACCCCGTCAACCCCCAGGCCAGCAATGCTTTTTACGATTGTATCCTTGTCCTGCATTTTGTCCTGGGGGATTATGGTGTGGCTGGCAATGGCCATGACACCGAGCCGGTTGAGCTTTTTTGCAAACTCATCCTCGTAGAATTTCCGCTTGTCCGGCTGTTTGGCCACGCCGATTACCAGGATGTGATGGTATTTCTTGCTGCCGAGTTCCGGGTCTTTCCAATCACCTGTTGACCTGCTGGTGGCGCAGGAGGTAACCAGGAAAAGGATGAGCAGGGCACAGCAGCTTAAAATTCTTATATGTAATTTCACCGGAAGTATCCCTTCAGGCTATTTATATTTCTTGATAGCCTTATTTTTGAGGTCATTATATTCTTTTTCAGAAATAATGCCTTTTTCATAGGCCTGCTGGAGATCAACAAGTTCCTGTCCCAGGGTCGTGGTTGTGGCCTCCACAGTAGTCTTCTTACCGCCGCAGCCGGAAAGAGTAAAACTTGCAAGAAGAAGCCCGGTCAGCATGATTACGCCCAGTTTTTTCATTATTTCCCCCCTTCGGACCGTAAAGGTCCCCAACAAAATTATTAATTGTTTATCAATTCCAAGGCAGTATTTGGACTGATTTATACTAGCTCACCGGTCATTATGCAATAATTTACTGCAGCGTACGGTGTGCCTGCTCCGACAATTGGGGGGAGAGAAAGACTGTAAACCTTTATCCCTGCTTCAGGTATTTCAGGACCTGGCTGGGGGAAAGTTTCAGGCTGGTAGGTCCGCTGCGGATGAAAAAATCCTCATTCCTGCCATGTTTCAGGAAGACAGGCGCATCGGCTCTGGAACAGTGGATTACCCCGATGTTTCCCTCCTGGCGAGCGCAACTCAAAATCTTTGGGTCATTACCAAATATTATTTTCGTAAAAGATCCTGAGAAATGTGCATTCCCACCAGCCTGGCAATGAGGACTGCAATATACATCTGTCCCACGATGGCTTCCAGCATGGCCAGGGATTTTGCCGGGTCTGAGATCGGCGTGATATCGCCATAACCAAGGGTGGTGAGCGTGACAAAGCTGTAGTAATAAAGGGCTTTTTTCGGTTCAGTTACGAGATCTGAAGCCATGGAAAAAGAGTGCGGGTGAATAAATTCCGTCAAGTTATAAAGAAAGACCCACATGAGGCCAATGAGGATGTAAACAACAATTGCCCCATAGATAGTTTCCAGGGTTACATCCTCCTGCCGAAATATATGGCGCAGGATCAGGACAATTATAAAGCCGATAAAGATGATACCGAAGATGGAGTCAAACAGAAAAAGCAGGGGGTGGGTTATGAAGCTGTAAGCCCATGTAGAACCCAATTTGGGTAGGGCTAACAGAATTGCTATCAGGGTAGCCCTTCTTTTTACACTGACTGCATAGATACTGGAGAAGAGGATAACGCTAAAGAATATTTCAAGCAGAAACCTGATGCCTGTACGGTCAAAAAGGAATGGCTCCAGGACCATGAGTGCCAGAAGGCTTATCAGCAGGAGCAGAAACCTGGTTTGACTGCTATTTTGATCCGTTGCCGTATTCTGAACCATTTTCAGACTCGCTTTCCTCTTTAGCCGGAAAATCGACCGTGTTTGCCGCATCTTCAGCCAGCATTATCCAACCGCCGCCCATGGCCTTATAGGTGTTGATCATGCCGATGATAACTTCGGACTGGGTTCTGACAGCATTGAGCTCGGAATCAAACAGGGAGCGCTCAGCATCCAGGACCTCTATATAACTTGAATAGCCGTTATCATAACGTAGGCGCGCCAGGCTGGCGTAATCCCCCAGGGCCTTTACCCTGCGCGCCTGGGCCTGGAGTTTCTCGCGGGCTTTCTGGGTTGTAACAAGGGCGTCTTCTGCTTCGCGGAAAGCTGTAAGAATTGATTGCTGGTAACTGAAAAGCAGTTCTTTGTAGTAAGCCTCAGATTGTTTCACTCCTGCAGAAATTCGGCCACCTGTGAATATGGCCCCGAAAGCATCCCCACCAATGGACCATACAAAAGAATCCTTTTCGAAGAGATTTGAAAGGTCACCGCTTGCAACGCCGGCCAGGCCGGTGAGTGAAATGTTTGGAAAGTATTCGGCGCGGGCCACGCCAATGAGTGCATTGGCTGCGATGAGATTCTGTTCTGCCTGCAGTATATCCGGGCGCCTTTCCAGGACTGATGAAGGTATGGCAGCCGGGATTGAGGCCAGGGTCAGCTTTTCGATGGGTAGGCCACGCTGGATTGAGCCAGGGTTCCGGCCAAGCAGCAGCGAAAGTAGATTTTCGGTCTGGGTGATCTGGCGCTCAATTTCCGGGACCGCTGCAAGGGCTTGTTCATATTCCGAGCGTACCTGGGCCAGGGTCAGTTGAGATATGACCCCTCCCTCGAACTGTAATTCAAAAAGGTCCAGGGAATCCTTACGTGATTTAACTGTATTCTTTGCAATCTCAAGCTGGGCGTCAAGACCGCGCAGGGTTATATACCCCGTAGCCACCGAAGAGACCAGGGAGAGAATGACGGTGCGTCTGCCTTCTTCAGCTGCCAGCAGATCTGCCTGGGCAGCCTCGGTAGCGCGGTGCAGACGTCCCCAGACGTCAAGCTCCCAGCCTGCATTTAAAGTGGCCTGGTAGGTGCTGGAGAGCGACTCGACTCCGGACGGTAGGATATTTTTTGAGGCCTGGTTTCTGGAGCCACCGAGCCCATATCCAACCTGGGGATAAAAACCTGACCTAGTAATTTCCACCTGGGCCATGAACTGCTCCATGCGGGCTGCTGCAATGCGTACATCCTTGTTTCCCAGCAGGGCTGCATTGATCAGATCATGTAAAACAGGGTCCTGGAACTGTTTCCACCAGGCAGTGTTGGCTGTGTCTGCAGCCTCTTTCGGAGATATGCGCCAGGCATCAAGTGCATCCACCATTGGCTGCTCGTAATCCGGTCCAACCATACAGCCAGGCAATAGAAAACTGCAACAGAGTATAAGTGTTATAATACGCTTCATGTCATTCCACCGCCCCGGCTTTTTCAGGAGTTTCCGTGATAGAGGTGTCATTGCCGGTATCCGGTTTTTTCTTTGAAACCTTTTCTTTGATAGTTATGACGAGAAAATAGAAAAGCGGTACAAAGAAGAGGGCCAGGGTGGTAGCCCCTATCATGCCGCCGATGATGCCGGTGCCGATGGAGTGCCGCGCTGCCGCCCCGGCACCTGATGCCAATACCAGGGGCATGGCCCCGAGGATAAAAGAGAGCGATGTCATAAGGATGGGCCGCAAGCGCAGACGGGCTGCTTCTAGGGCCGCGTCAAAGGGTACGAGTCCTTCGTTGTACTTGAGTTCGGCAAACTCGACGATCAGGATGGCGTTTTTGGCTGACAGGCCGATAAGGGTCACCAGGCCGATCTGGAAATAGACGTCGTTCTCCATGCCGCGGAGCCAGACGGCAACCAGGGCCCCGAATATGCCGAAGGGCACTGCGGTAATGACCGCAAGGGGCAAGGACCACTGTTCATACTGGGCAGCAAGGATGAGAAACACCATGACCAGGGCAAAGACGAAAATCATAGCAGAGGAGCCGCTGGATTTTTTTTCCTCAAAGGCCTGGCCGGACCAGGAATAGGTGAAACCGTCCGGCATAACCTGGCTGGCAACCTTTTCCATGACGCTGATTGACTGGCCGGAACTGAAACCCGTATCAGCATCACCGGTTATCTTGGCTGCCATGAAACCGTTAAAGCGCGGCAGCAGGTCAGGACCGGTGACATAGTCGGTGGTAACCACCGAGGAGAGCGGCACCATTTTCCCACCACTCTGGCGTACATAGATATTCTGGATATCTTCAGGTTTTTCGCGAAACTCGGGCTCTGCCTGCAGGATAACCTGCCAGACCCGGCCATACTTGTTGTACTGACTGACATAGAGAGAACCGAACAGGGTCTGCAGCGCCGCATAGACATCCGACACGGAAACACCAAGGGTCTCTGCCTTGGAACGGTCGACATCTGTTTTCAACTGTCGTGACGCAGCATTGATCGTCGTGTTGAGCCGCGTAACCTCCGGGCGTTGGTTGGCCTTGGCAATGATTTCCTTTGTTACCTCGGCAAGTCTTGTCGCACCCCCCTGGCCGCGGTTCTGTAGCCAGAATTCGAAACCACCTTGGGTGCCAAGTCCCGGAATAGATGGAGGATTAATGGGGAAAGCAATACCATCATTAAGTTTTTTCAGGCGTGGAACAACATATTGGAAAAGGGCCTCTACCGAGAGTTCCGGTGTTTTTCTTGTATCAAAGTCCTTGAGTGAGATAAAGACCGTGCCTGTATTGGTCTTGAACTGGCTGTCAATAAGGCTGTAACCGGCAAGAGCAGAAGCTTGTTTTACTGCTGGATGTTCCAGAAATATATCTGCAACCTCCCGGGTCAATTTTTCACTGCGGTCCAGGCTGGCCCCGTCCGGCAGCATGACTGCGGCAAAGACATAACCCTGGTCCTCAGCAGGCACGAAGCTTCCGGGGATTACCTTGAACAGAGTGTATGTGCCGAACAGCATGGAGCCGAGAATGGCCAGGGCAATAAATTTTCGTTTCAGGGTCAGGCTGACGCCGCTGGCATACTGCCCCGTCGTTGCTTCAATGAATTTGTTGAACCACTTGAAAAACCCCCGGGGCTTGCTTTTTGAGGGCTTGATTAAAATAGCTGCCAGGGCCGGAGTCAGGGTAAGGGCCACAAAACTGGAGATGGAGACCGAGATGGCAATGGTGATGGCAAACTGCCTGTAAAGCACACCCGTTGTGCCGCCAAGAAATGCCACAGGCACAAAAACTGCGATCAGTACCAGTGTGGTGGCGATGACCGGTCCAGTGACCTCCTCCATGGCCCGGAAGGTGGCTTCCTTTGGTGACAGGCCGAACTCATCAATGTTGCGTTCGACATTCTCCACCACCACGATGGCATCGTCGCAGACAATGCCAATGGCCAGGACCAGGCCGAACAGGGTCAGCAGGTTGATGGAAAAACCAAGGACCGCCATGCCGATGAAAGTGCCGATAACCGATACAAAGATGGCAATGGTCGGGATAAGGGTCGTGTTTACCTTCTGCAGGAAGATATAGGTCACCAGTACCACCAGGATGATGGCGATAATTAAAGTCTCTTTTACCTCATCAATAGATGCCTTGATGACCTTGGTGGTATCAAGCGATATGGTGTAATCGATACCTTCCGGGAAACTCTGCTTCAGTTCTTCCATCATCAGCGTTACATTTTCAGCCACTTCCAAGGCATTGGATCCCGGCTGCTGGTAAACCGCAATAAAGGTTGATGTGCTGCCGTTCAAGGTTGAGCGCAGCATGTAGCTTTTCTGCCCCTCTTCAGACCAGCCTATATCCCTGATCCGTACAATTGCGGTACCTTCAGGGTCTGCCCGCAGGATAATGTCATCGAATTCTTCGGGCTCGGAAAAACGGCCGCCGGTGACAACCGGAAAGGTCATCTCCACCGGTTCGTTGGTAGGCGACTGGCCAAGCCGGCCGGCTCCGAACTGCTGGTTCTGCTGGCTGACAGCTCTCTGTATGTCACTCGGGGTGATCCCAAGGCTTGCCATGCGGTCCGGCTGCAACCACACTCGCATGGCAAGGTCCGGAAGTCCCATGATGGATGCCTGGTTTGCTCCCTTAACCCGTTTCAGGGCATCGAGAATATAGAGGTTGGCGTAGTTGCCGATGTATTTTTCATCATAACGGTCTTCAGGGGAATAAATGCCGATAAGCATGAGGATATTTGCAGAGCGCTTCTGGACCTTGACGCCGGTATTACGCACTGTGTCAGGCAGTTCCGGCAGAGCGAGGCTCACACGGTTGTTCACTTGCACTTCGGCGGTATCCGGGTCGGTATCTATATCGAAATAGACGGTGAGCGACATCTCTCCAGTAGCAGAAGAAGTAGACTGCATGTAGAGCATGTTGTCCGCCCCGTTTACCTGATTTTCGATAGGTGCGGCAACCGTGTTGGCAACGGTCTCTGCATCGGCACCTGGATAGCTGGCATTGACCGTTACCTGTACCGGCGTGATTGCCGGATACTGGTTGATCGGCAGGCCGCTCATTGACACCAGGCCAGCTATGACCACGACAATGGAAAGCACCGTTGACAGGATAGGGCGTTTTATGAAAATAGAGGAGATCACCTGATTAGCCTGTTATTGGTTGTTTTGCTCTTTTGCTTCTTCAGGTTCAATGATCTTCACAGGGATTCCGGCCCGCAATTTCAGGGCCCCGTTAACCACTACCGTTTCCCCACCTTCAAGCCCTTCATCGACAAACCACTCATCACCGTACCATTGGCCAACAGTAATGGGTTGGAACTCTGCCTTGCCTTCCTCGTCAATAACCCATACAAAGCTGCCCTTGGCACCCTGCTGCACTGCCCGCTGTGGCACCAGGATGGCATTCGGTCTGACCATGCCATGCAGACGGGCCCGCACAAACTGACCGGGCCGAAGTATCTCCTTTTCAAGGGTGTTATTAGCGGTAACCTTATTTTTAACTTCCGCCCGTATCAGAAAGGTGCCTGTTTCTTCGCTGAGAGAGACATCGGCAAAGGTGATCCTGCCCCTGTTGGGAAATACAGAGCCGTCAGCCAGGATGATTTCAACCTCAAAATTACCGTGTTCAGGTTGTTCAATGATGCCTGATTCGGCCTGCTGACGGGATTTGAGTATCTGATTTTCAGAAACACTGAATTCCACCCACATGGGATCGAGTTGTGCAACATAGGTGAGCAGGCTGTTGGAACCATAACCTATATAGGCGCCTTCCTGTTGAACCGCAAAGCTCGAGAGACCTGTTACCGGAGTGGTGATTGTCGTATAACCCAGATTAAGTTCAGCCTGGACCACCTTGGCCTTGGCAGCCTCAACAGAGGCTGCTGACGAACGGTACGTGCCTATGGCATCATCCAGGTCCTTTTGGGAAACGGCATTTTTTTCCGCCAGGGGTTTGACCCGCTTCAGGTTTGCCTCGGCATTTTCAAAGCGCGCCTCCTGTTGCGCCAATTCTGCCTTGGCAGCACGCAGGTCAGCCTGGAAAGGCTTCTGGTCCATCTGGAAGAGCACGTCATCTTCCTGAACCATTGATCCTTCAGTATAGAGGCGCTTGTCAAGAAACCCTTCCACCCGCGATCGGATCTCAACCCGTCTGGAACTCACGGTCTTGCCGACAAACTCAATGGTAACAGGGGTGTCCTTGGGAACGGTCTTGATAACTGTCACTTCAGGCGCAGGAGGCGCCTGGCCGGGTGCTTCCTCTTTCTTTTCAGCCTGGACGGATAAAGGTGACAGGGCAAAAATCAAAGCAACAAAGAAAATTGATATTAACCTGGAAAGTCGTAGAATGCTCATTTGTGACCCTTGTTTTCATTATTTTTAATAAAGTCAAACAAATACCAGACAAATGCTGCATGACTAAGGCATGGAAATAAGGATAACTTTATTTATCATAAATAATTCTTACCTGCCAGAAGTTCTTAGTTTTTTAATATGCATAGGGTTTACATACCTGGGAACGGCTGGATTTTTCTTGATTTTTGGATTGTTTTTTCATGTTTTCGATGTAAATTTTCCAGCATTGGCAACATGGAAATCGGATGCTGTTCAAATCCAACATGGAAATACTCCTCAATGATGATCAGTATTCCTGTCTAGTGGATTATCAGGACTGTATTGATTGTCAGGAAACAGCCAGTATGACTTTAATGACAAGGATCTCTGAACCAGGTGTTTATTCTTAATGTCGCCTTTACCGGCAAGTTTTTGCAGGCAGATCAAAAAGCGATTATTTCAGAAAAATAGAATGATATTTCAAAAATTCAGCAGCAATACCACTTTGCTCACTGAGATTGCAAGGAAAATCGCAAATTCGCTTGCTGCTGCGGTCAATAAGCGGGGATATGCGAGCCTTGCTGTTTCAGGCGGTACGACACCGATGCCCATGTTTGAGGCCCTGTCCCGTATTGACCTGGACTGGGATAAGGTTGTTGTCTCTCTGGTAGATGAACGGTGGATTGATGTCTCAGAAAAGGATTCCAATGAAAACCTGGTACGAAGTCATCTTTTGAAAAATAAGGCAGCTGCGGCAACTTTTATTGGCATGAAAACAGCAGCTGTGACAGCTTTTGAAGGCGAAAAAGAGTGCGCTGAGCTGCTCAAACGCATACCAATGCCTTATGATGTCATAGTCCTGGGGATGGGGGGTGATGGCCATACGGCATCACTTTTCCCTGGCGCTGCAAAGTTCTCCGCTGCAGTAGATATGGCTTCTGGCCACACCTGTATGGCAATTGCCCCCGTAACAGCTGCCCATGAGCGCTTGACGTTGACCTTGCCGGCAATCCTGAATGCCAGGGAAATTATTGTCCATATCAGCGGTGCAGAAAAACGACAAGTCTATGAACAAGCCATTTCCGCAGGACCCATGGAAGAGATGCCGATCAGGTATATCCTGCGCCAGAAAAAAGTCCCGGTGACGGTATACTGGGCTCCTTAATATACCAAGTTTTGCAAGCCCTCTCGGGGGCATATGAACCGCACCAGGCCCCTGCAGGCGGAAACCTCTCTGAAAACAGTGCAGAAAAGAATGGTGCCAAAAATCCTGAAATCTCTACTGGACAGGAGTCCAGGTCTCATCCGGGTCGTACAATGTCATGGCTTTGGCCAGCTCAGCGGTATTTTCCCCGAGGTCTTTCTGATAGACCACACCGTTATGATTCACCATGAAAGTCATGACCCCGGAGTTGCCGTGCTCGGCCGGATAGGCAACGAGGGCAAAGCCTCCGATCATCTTGTCGTTCACGATATAATCATAGGCCCCGCCGGAGGCGTTATTCCCCTGGGCGGTGAGAATCAGGTAGTGGTAACCATGATAAGGTGCAGGGTTGTCCTGAGAGTCCTCTGAAATATATCCCTCTGCCCGGGCATTTGCTACCAGTTCACCGAGGGGACTCGAATCCTCTCCCTCCTGGGCTGTCCAGTACAGCCCGTTCTTCTGCCCGGGATCACTGTTAAACTTCTGGGCGTATTCCAGGAGGGAATCGCTGTCACGATCCGCTATCGCATATTCTCGCTGCGCATCGACTATGGCAAGCAGAACCTGGATCGCATCCAGTTCGTTCTTGCCGATGCGGCGATTCAGGATCTCCTCCTTGCCGCTTGCGGTATCAAACATCCACCGGTCACCTTTTTTCACGAGCGGTATCGGAAAAGGCCAATCATTTTTCCCTATCACGAGCACAAAATTGTCACCATCGGGTTCGATACTATTCTGCTCCTCATAGGCTTTCAGAAAACTTTGTCTCGTCTCCAGGTCAGCTACCTCGTCGCCCGAGGAGATAAGTTCTTTGGCCTCCGGTCCTAAAACCGAAAGCAACTCCTTGTCGCCGCCTGTCTTTGCTGCCGTCACCAAAGCCTGCACTGCGTCAGAAGGAGATTTGAATTCATTCTCCTTTGAGGGGGTAGAGGTGCAGGCAGTCAGCGAAAAAAAGAGAAAGGCTGCCAGGGTTGCAATCGTGAAAAAACGCTGCATGTTTAGTATCTCACTCCTGATAAAGGAAAACATTATTTTCTCCTCCGTGTATTTTCTGCCTGAAGATGATCGCGATGTTATCATGATTACCTCCTGCCTCCGCGGCCACCACCGCCACCACCGCGGCTAGCCCCACCGGAACGGCTCATGCCCGCGCTGCCCCCCCCGGAGCGGCTCGTGCTTCCGCGCTGGCTGTAGTTCCTGCTGGTGCTTCCCTGGTTCATGCCGCTGAAGGCACTTCCGCGGTCCGTTTTACTCGGTGCAGCACTTCGACTCATATCCCGGTTCTGTGCACTGTCCCTTGTCTGTGGGGCCGGCCTGGAAGCAGAATCCCGAGTCTGTGGTCTGTCTCTTGTGTCAGGGGCCGGTCTGGCTGCTGAATCACGACTCTGCACCCTGTCTTTCGTCTGTGGGGTTTGCCTGGTGCTTTTATTAAGATCCCGGGTCTGTCCTGTGGTATCGCGGGCAAGGTCCTTTCTGCCGGCCTCGGCCTTGCCGCGAAAATCTTCACGGGATTTGACAGCATCTCTTGAGGCTGCCCGGTTATACTGTTGTGCCGTTTTGTTATCGCGGTAAGAAACGCCTTTCCGATGCTCAGGCTTATGCTGCCACTGGCCCTCTCTGCCTCCATAGTCGCCCTTGTACCGGTCGCGGTTGATATTCTTATTGATATTGATGTTCTGATTGATGTTGACATTGACACCATAATGACCACCATGACCGTGCCAGTTCCAATGTCCCCATGCATACCCCCATGCAACGCCGATGGCGACTCCGGTTGCAAAACCATAGAGTGTGGGACGGGGATAATAAGGCGGATAGTAATAGTAGGGCGGATAGTGGGGCCACCACCATGATCCGTATACTACAGTGGGGTTGTAGACCGGGACGTAGACAACCTCCGGTTTTGCCGACTCAATGATGATCACTTCCTTCTCGACCTTGACAACCTGCTCCTGGGTCGTCTTGAGGTTGCCGGCATCTTCCGCCTTCTTACGGAGATTCTGAACGGTCTTCGAGACATCCTCCTGCTGCGCCAGAAATGCGTCACCCAGTTTCTGCGTCCAGTCAAGTTTTTCACCCATCATGGCGAGGACATCCGGAAACTGGACCAGGGATTTCACGCTCGGGTCCCATTCCTGTTTCTCGAGCTCCTCGGCAAGCGCATCTCCCTGCAGCTCCTTGTTCTGCTGTGCAAACCTGTCAGCCTGCACGACCTCGAGGGGATAGGTCGAGGCCATCAGCACCTGGGCAAGCAGGGAATCCGGGTAGAGAGCGATAGGCGCGAGCATCTGGTCAAGTTCTTCCTGCTTGAAGGTTTTTGCTGCTTCTGCCTCCGTCGAGTCAGTCCTGGGTTCCTGGGCAATCGCCCATGGCGGTACGGCAAGCATCAAAACAAGAATCCAAGACACTAAACTGCTGAATCCTTTTCTCCAGTGCGTTGTCATTTCTTTCTCCTTTTCTGCGTCCCGGACTTTCCAGTCCCTTGGAGCGTTTACAACAGCCCGACCAACCAATCCAGATGCTCAATTGATAACGGGAAGCATTCTTTTTGAAGTTCCGATAAAACTATCTATATGGACGATTATGTGTCATTGCAACCCGAAACCGTTCTACAGGCAGATTAATATTTATTCAGGGTTTCACTAATGTTGTGTAAGTCCCTCAATAATTTTGTGCCGCGATGAAAAAACAGCCGCCAGGCAAAACACTTCTGTTTCTAAATATGGTTTTTATTTAATTACGCTCTGGTTCCAGTGTCAATAAAAATGAAAATTTTCTCGGCCATGCAATGATCGACTGTTACTGCGCCAGGGATGAATTGCAATTACTACCGTTATAATGTTTTCAGGAAAGCCGCCGGTTTTTCAGAGGGAATAATTTCGGGAGGATTCTTTGAACGTGATACAATTCAAGCACAATTCCGGTTGGATTTTTTACGTTTTCAAAGTAGATTCCTCTTTATTGTCAACATGATATTATATACGTCCCACGGAGGTTTTTCCATGGCTGAACAGTGTGATATAGGCCTTATCGGCCTGGCTGTGATGGGGCAGAACCTGGTTCTCAATATAGCTGACCATGGTTTCACCGTTGCAGCCTATAACCGGACGATCAGCAGGGTGGACGAGTTCCTTGCCGGATCCGCACTGGGGAAGCCAATTATTGGCTGCCGCAGCCTGGAGGAATTTGTCCAAAGCCTCAAAAAGCCCCGCATCGCGATGCTCATGGTCAAGGCAGGGTCTCCGGTAAAACAGACGGTGGAGCAACTTGTCCCGCTCCTGAAACCAGGCGACACTATCATCGATGGCGGCAACTCATGCTTCCTCGATACCGAAGAGCAGATAAAGAATCTTGAATCCTTAGGGATCCTCTACATCGGTACCGGTATATCCGGCGGGGAGGAGGGCGCCAGGCATGGCCCGAGCATCATGCCCGGCGGTGCAAAAGAGGCCTGGCCCCATGTAAAACCCATATTCCAGGCTATTGCCGCCAAGGTCGGACCAAACAATGATATACCATGCTGTGAATGGGTCGGCCCAGGTGGTGCCGGGCATTATGTCAAGATGGTGCATAACGGCATCGAGTACGGTGACATGCAGCTCATCTGCGAGGCCTACAGCCTCTTAAAAAACGGTCTCGGGCTGAACAATGATGAACTCTACGATGTCTTTGCCGAGTGGAACAGGGGAGAGCTTGACAGCTACCTCATCGAGATAACTCGCGATATTTTTTCGGTTACAGACGAGAAAACAGGCAATACTTTAGTTGATATGATCCTGGACAAGGCGGGCCAGAAGGGAACTGGTAAATGGACCGGCCAGCATGCCCTGGACCTGGGTGTGCCCACCACCCTGATCACGGAAGCGGTCTTTGCCAGGACGTTGTCCGCCCTGAAGGAGAGTCGGGTGCGTGCGAGCAAGGTACTTTCCGGGCCCCATGATGCTGTCAGGAAGTTCCGCGAAAGCGTCAATTCGGAAGAGTTCATCAGCTTGGTACGGGTGGCCCTTTTTGTCTCCAAAATCTGCAGTTATGCCCAGGGATTTTTCCAGCTCCAGGCAGCAGCAAAGGAATACGGCTGGGAATTGGACTATGGCGGGATCGCCTTGCTCTGGCGCGGCGGCTGTATCATACGGGCCGCTTTCCTGGAGGATATCAAGAAAGCCTATGACCGCAATCCGGAACTGAAAAACCTTTTGCTGGATCAATATTTCGCGGAAGCGCTGGCTTCACACCAGGACGGGTGGCGACAGGTTGTATGCACAGCAGCGCAGCTCGGCATCCCGATCCCGGCCATGAGCGCGGCCCTGAACTATTATGACGGTTATCGGAGCGAGCACCTGCCGCACAATCTCCTGCAGGCACAGCGCGATTACTTCGGCTCCCATACCTATGAGCGGGTGGACGGGAAAGGGATATTTCACACGGATTGGCAGAGGCTGAAGCGATGAAGAAATGGATAAGGAAAAGGATGGTATGAAGATACACGACCTTGCCGGGAAACCGGTTCCGAGATCAATGCTGGCAAACATTCCGAGGCTTGTCGCAGCATATTACACCCATACTCCGGATATTGCGGAACCCGCCCAGCGCGTCAGCTTCGGCACCTCGGGCCATAGGGGATCTTCGCTGAAAAACAGTTTCAATGGCGCCCACATCCTGGCAATATGCCAGGCCATCTGCGAGTTCCGGCAGGCGCAGAAGACCAAGGGGCCTCTCTTCCTTGGCATGGATACCCATGCCTTGTCTGAACCGGCTTTTATGAGCGCGGTCGAGGTCTTTGCCGGTAACAAGATAGATCTTCGTGTCCAGGCCGGTTACACCTATACGCCGACGCCGGTGATCTCCCATGCGATCCTCACCCATAACCAGAAAATACGCGGCAGCAAGGGTCGGGCCGACGGCGTGGTCATCACCCCTTCCCATAATCCGCCGGAGGATGGCGGTTTCAAGTATAACCCGCCCCATGGAGGCCCGGCGGATACGGCAACCACGAAGATCATTGAAGACAGAGCGAACGAGCTCCTCGCCAAGGGTCTTAAAGACATCAGGAGAGTTTTATACGAGAAGGCGATCAGGTCCGAATACATTACCCAGCATGATTTTGTGTCTCCCTATGTCGATGATCTCGAAAATGTCATTGATATGCAGGCCATTGCTTCTGCGGGTCTTGCGATCGGTGTCGATCCCCTCGGTGGGGCTGCAGTCGGGTTCTGGAATCCCATTGCCGAGCGTTATGGTCTGAATCTGGAAGTGGTCAATGACAGGGTTGATCCCACATTTTCCTTTATGACCGCTGACAGGGACGGCAAGATCAGGATGGACTGCTCATCCCCATACGCCATGGCAGGCCTCATTCAATTGAAGGACCGCTTTGATATCGCCTTCGGCAATGATACGGATGTTGACCGCCATGGCATTGTCACCCCGGGATCTGGCCTCATGAACCCGAATCATTATCTGGCCGCCGCCATCTGGTATCTTTTTCAGAACAGGCCCGGCTGGCGGCAGGACGCTGCCATAGGCAAGACTCTTGTTTCCACCTCGATGATCGATAGGATCGGCGCGGCTCTCGGCAGGAAAGTCTCCGAGGTGCCTGTCGGGTTCAAATGGTTTGTCGATGGTCTCATCGACGGCTCGTACGGGTTCGGCGGGGAAGAAAGTGCGGGTGCTTCGTTCCTGAGAAATAACGGCACGGTCTGGACCACGGATAAGGACGGCATCATCATGGACCTCCTTGCCTGTGAGATAACCGCAAGGACCGGCGTGGATCCGGCCCATCACTACCGGGAGCTCGAAGATCGATTCGGCAGCGCATATTATACCCGGATTGACGCCCCGGCTGCGGCTGCCCAGAAGGCGATATTAAAAAAACTCTCCCCGGAAATGATCGTAACGGCGGAACTCGCCGGTGAAACAATTACCGCCAAACTGACCCGCGCGCCGGGTAACAATGCCGATATAGGGGGGCTCAAGGTGATCACGAAGAACGGCTGGTTCGCCGCCCGCCCGTCCGGCACTGAGGATATTTACAAGATTTATGCGGAAAGCTTCCTGGGAGAAGTCCACCTGCAGCAAATCCTCGAGGAAGCTGTGGCGATCGTTGGCGGAGCATTCGCTGCTGCAGGAGTCTGAGTCCTGAAGCAGGCATGGCGGGATTGACTGAACCAGGGAGATGATAAAGTGTCTAAAGTGTATGAAGTGACTAAAGTTACGAGTGAGCTAAAGTTTTAAACCAAGGAACCGACAATGTCTCCACAAGAATCCATTGAAGCCTCTGTTCAGGGCCAAACCTCCCCCGCTGGTGCCTGTGAGTTTGTCACACCGGGGTCGCTTACACCCTGTACTCTGGTTATTTTCGGGGCCTCGGGTGACCTGACGGCCAGGAAGCTCATCCCTGCTTTTTACAGCCTCTATCTCACGGACAGCCTGCCGGAGCCTTTTGCCGTGGTCGGCTGCAGCAGGACAAGCCTGACCAATGATGCATTCAGGGAAAAACAGAAGCAGGCAATTGCGAGGGAAGGCAAAATTGATCTCTCCCGTTGGGACGGTTTTGCTGCAAAATTATTCTACCAGCCTGTTATCTATGATTCAGAGGAATCATGCAGGGAGCTGGCAGTCTATCTCCGGGACCTGGACCAGGAACGGAAAACCGGCGGCAACAGGATTTACTACCTGGCGGTACCCCCTACCCTCTATCCGGTCATTGCAAAAAGAATCGGCGAGGCAGGGCTTTCAAGGGAAGTGAAGGAGGGTAACGGGTGGGCCCGGATCGTTGTTGAGAAACCCTTCGGTCGGGACCTGCAGACAGCACTTGACCTTGACAAGGTTCTGCACAAAAGCTTCAAGGAGCACCAAATATTCCGCATTGACCATTACCTGGCCAAGGAAACGGTGCAGAACATACTGATGTTCCGCTTTGCCAACACGATTTTCGAGCCGCTCTGGAACAGGAACTATATTGATTATGTCGGCATCCTTGCCGCAGAAAAACTGGGGGTCGAGAACCGGTCCGGCTATTACGAGCAGGCAGGGATACTGCGCGACATGTTCCAGAATCACATGGTGCAGCTCCTGGCACTCACAGCCATGGAGCCTCCTTCTCTTTTCGAGGATGACCGGGTGCGGGACGAAAAGGCTAAGGTCGGCAGGTCGATAAAGCCGTTTGCCCGCGAAAGCCTTATGGACAACCTGGTGCTTGGCCAATACAAGGGCGGTAGGATGGACGACAGGGAGGTTGCAGGTTACCGGGAGGAAAAGGGAGTTGACCCGAAGTCCATAACCCCAACCTTTGCCATGATGCGGGTATTTATCGACAACTGGCGTTGGCAGGGGGTGCCTTTTTACCTGGCTTCCGGCAAGAGGCTGGCCCGCAAGGAGACCAGGATCGTGGTCCAGTTCAAGAACGTACCGCATTCAATGTTCCGGGAAGTGCTCGATGAAAAGATCATGGCCAACCGGTTGGTCCTGGGCATTTATCCTGAAGAGGAAATAACGCTCACGTTCCAGACCAAGGTGCCGGGTGCAAAGTCATGCCTGCGGCCGGTAAACATGGATTTCAGATATTACCAGGGGTTCCAGGGGCCTCCGCTGGATGCCTATGCCAAGGTCCTGCTCGACGTTATCCTGGGAGACCATATGCTTTTCTGGCGCCAGGACGGTGTTGAGCTTTCCTGGTCCTATCTCACCCCAATCCTTCAGGCTTGTGAGAACTGCGCCGACAGGGAGGCCCAACTGCATCCTTACGAAGCGGGAAGCTGGGGCCCTGTAGAAGCCATGCATTGGATGCGCTTGATTGTTGATGCATGATATAAACAATATCCTCTGAACGAAATGAGCAATTTTAAAGATATCAGAAAAAGAATCAAATATTCACTGCTTGTTGTTTCTCTCCGGATCCTGCTAATCATTATCCGTTTTATGCCCAGAAAGGTGGCCATGATGTTCTTTGGCAGCTTGGGAGCACTTGCTTTCATGGTTATGAAGCAGGAGCGCATGAAGACAATCAATAACCTGACCATTGCCTATGGACGAGAGAAAAACCGGGCTGGGATAAGGGCAATGGCAAGGGAGGTCTGGGTGAACCTTGGTAAAAGCGGGGCCGAATTTGCCATTAAAATGGGGGAGGATAAGCCGGAGCAGTTTTTCAGGGATCTTGAGGTCATTGGCAATGAGCACCTGCAGGAGGCCATAAAAAAGGGCAGGGGTGTCCTGGGTCTGATAAGTCATATGGGCTGCTGGGAGGGCACTGCCCTGGGTCTGCCCATGCTGGGCATCCCTGCCTATGCTATTGGCAAGAGACTCGGCAACGAACAGCTCAATGCCCTGCTTTTCGCATCCCGTGGCAAAAAAGGGGTGCATACCCTGGCTCGGGGGTCGTCATATAAGACCATCCTGCGTGTCCTTGCAGAGAACAACCTTGTCGGCATCCTGATTGACCAGGATACCGATGTGCGCGGCGTGTTCGTGGAGTTCTACAGCAGGCCCGCCTATACACCCATCGGGGCTGCCATGCTGGCCATGGACTCAGGCGCCCCGGTCCTTCCCATGTTTTACCTGAAAAAAGACGATGACGCGTATGTATTTATCATTGAGGAGGAAATCCCGCTTGTCATGACCGGCAACAGGAGGAAAGACATGGAAGAGAACACCCGCCGCTTTCATGGGGTCATTGAAAAGTATATAAAACTGTATCCCACCCAGTGGGTCTGGATGCACAACCGCTGGAAGACGACCCCGGAAATGATGAAAGAGAAAATGGAACGAAAAGTCCAGCATAAATTTGCTTCTCAAAATGAATAGTTTTTGGTATATTACAGCACTATAAAATTTAGTTTGTCTTTAATTGAATGATGGGGGACCTGGGGGTCGGATTTCTTTAAAGCGGATAGTCCCATTTTTTAATGGGAATTGGCATCTTTGTATGCAAAGTTGCATAAATAAAGGCTTTGAGCAGTCAAATTAAACCTGCGGAAAAAGTAGAAAGCGATGTCAATCAATAGATGCGGTAAGTTTTTAGTAATCGTTATACATCTCTCAGGTATTGTATTCTGTGCTACTTCTGCCCTGGCCAACGAAGACTCAACAGTAGGCAAGGATAAATTTAGACTGAACGTCGGTGGTTTTCTGCCTGCCATAGACAGTGAGTTGATTATCAACAGCAAGACCCTGGGCCAGGGTACGAGAATTGACCTGGAAGAGGATCTTGGGTTTGACGAAGATGTGAGCATAGTCCGTTTGGACGGATACTGGCGCTTTGCCAAAAGACACAGGCTTTATTTCGGATATTACGGCTTTGACCGGGATGCGATAAAGACCCTTGAGGACCAAATACGAATCGCTGATAAACTTTTTGATGTCGGTGTATCACTTTACACCAACTGGGAAATTGATTTTTTGCAGGCCAGCTATGCGTATTCGTTTATCCAGACCCAGAAATGGGAGCTTTCCGGTTCTTTTGGGGTATATTATCTAGATACTGCTATTACCCTCCGTGGTGAAGGATCTATCAGCAATGGCCAGGGGGGATGGATTATAGCGGGACAAGTATCCGAAGGGGAGAGCGTGGGACTGCCGATCCCATTATTCGGTCTGGCTGCTGAATATCATATTACACCAAAATGGCGCGCCAAAGTTGGTGGCCGTTACTTTACCCTTTCCATCGATGAGTGGAGCGGCAGTCTCCTTGAGGCTAGTGTCAATCTTGAATATCTGTTCCATAAGAATTTTGGCATTGGGACCGGATATACATATTTTAATGTCGATGTTGAAAGGGACAGGGAGACAAGAATTTCCGAATTGGATTATACGTACAATGGGGTCCAGATATACGGTATATGGTATTTTTAAATAAATGCCATATTTGATTCTCATAATAAGCTATGCTGAAGAGCCAAAATAAATAATTTTTGCAATAAAGGAATAGTTCATCTGAAAACTACCGAGAAAAGGAGAGAGGATATGCGTGCGAAAACACTTGTACTGGTTATGGCAGCAGCTGTTTTAATGCTGGTTTCAAATGCAACTGCGGCAGGAGATCTGGTGGAGACTGTGTCCAAGGGATGCGAAAAGGAACTTACGTCTTATTGCCGCGATGTCACCCCTGGGGAAGGACGCATACTGGCATGCCTTTATGCCCATTCTGACAAGCTTTCCGGCCAGTGTGAATTTGCACTTTACGATGCCGCCGTCCAGCTCCAACGCTTTGTCGCCGCTCTTGCCTATTTAGCCAATGAATGCGACGAGGATCTGGACAAGTTCTGTACAGGCGTGGTTGCAGGCGAAGGGCGGCTCTTGAAATGCCTGGATGACAATGCTGCAAAGATAAGTGCACGCTGCACCCAGGCACTGAAAGATGTTGGTGCAAAGTAAAAATTGATGATGGAGTAATGGAGTGATGGAGCATTGCAAAAACACATTTAACCATCACTCCGGTACTCCGGCATGCCGACATTCTAATTTAAGCGCTAGTCCCTTAAGCCTTTCCTGGTTTTTCTTATTGTAATCCTATCATTTGTAATTGCTTCATTCTCTTTCGCCAGTCTTGGGTTAGAGCCCTGGGAGGACGAGGTTTTTGTTGCCATTGGGAAGGACTATGGCCCGGAGGCTGAAAATAGATTCCGCAGCATCATGGAGATCATCATTGCCAACCATGACAAGCCGATTATGGAAAAGCTCAAACTGACTAACGATACTTTGAACAACATTCCCTGGATTGCTGACCCAGACCTCTGGAAGAAGGAAGATTACTGGGCCACTCCCTTTGAGACCCTGGCAACCTTTGGAGGCGACTGCGAGGATATTGCCTTTGCAAAATATGGCATGCTGCTGATGATGGGGGTTCCGGATGATTTCAGGGTTTTGCCTATGTGGAAACCCGGGAAAAAGAACGGCACATGGTGCTGATCTACAGGGAAAATGAAAGCTCCCCGGTGTATGTGCTGGATAATCAGACCTCGGAAGTGCTGTGACCGGACCCGAAAGGCTCGATTTCACAGCTATTTATATATTCCAGAACGATGGCAGGCTCTACATTATCGGCGATGATGGCAAAAAACGATACGTAAAGAATGAATTTAAAAACAGGAAATTTGAAAAATGGATTAAAGGCAAGGAGCGGGCCAACCAAAACCATAAGAAGTACGAGAAATTTAATGGTGGCAGACCGTTGTTTCCGGATATTTGAAACGTGTGAATCGCTTTAAGGGATTATTAGAAGACAGGAGGGGAATATGAAGGGAAACAAACTCAGGCGTCTTTTAATTTTTTTTTCTCGGTGTTCCGTTCCTGGGTGGAATAAATACTGTAACTCTACCAGCTGACATGGATCCCGCCATGCAGGACTCCCTCATTAGGGCGATGCAAAAGGCAAATGATGCAAATGTTAATCTGCCCAGTTTTTTTCAGATAGATTTTTCCGTAAAAGAACTCTCGGTAATTACCGAATCGGAAAACAAACGGACAAGCAGAATCAAGTCCATGGAAATGCTTGACAACAAGCTCTTTCTGCAGGGCGCTGATGACGGCATTGAAGGGGGTCGCGACGGGTTGGCCTGGTCCATATCAATTTCCCAGGACACAGGCCGGCTGGTTTTGAGTGCCGCGGGTGAGAATGTAGCCTTTGTTGTCTTCTGTGCCTGTACGCCACTATAATACTTAAAGAGGCAAAGGAAAGAGTGAAAGTGACTAAAGTTACAACACCTCATCTTCCCCAGGCTGAGCCCACCTGGATGTAAAATACCCAGTCCTCGGGCCCCTTGGAAATATCCACTCCGGTGTATAAGTCGAGTAACCGGGGGGCACCTGGTAGCGGAGTCTTGTGCCGCATGCTCCACCTGACACCACTATCACTGCCGGCTCTGTTATCAGGATGGGAACCTGCATGAATCCCTTCTTGTCAATGAGCTAGTTGCTGGTATCAAATTTGCCGTTGTATTGATCAAGAATCTGGTCGATGAAGGATGCTGTAAAGGCAGGATGGCCTTACATAAATAGTCACAAAAGCATGCATGCAATCGGCCCTCTTCGGGCAGTTTTACTTTTTGGATCTTTCAAGGTGATCAGCCTGGTTTTTAAAATTTGCCCTTGTAAAAATGGTACAGTGTAAATATAGTAAGTATAAACGGTTTTGCAATAAGGCTGGGAAGTTAATCAGTCTGGTTTTATAGAGTTTTTCATTTTTCAATCTCAGCATGAGGGTCATAAAATGAAAAGAAATATTTTATTTTTTACAGGGGTGCTGTTTCTGGGCCTTTCATTGCTTGTTGGACCAAGCATGGCATTGGCGAAATCAGCCCAGGAAATTGATGTCAGTGTTGATGTCGCTTTGGAAGAGTTTGCCCAGCAAGTAAAGGGCGGCAAGGAATTTCTGGCAAGCGCCAAGGGTGTTCTTGTTTTACCCGATGTTGTCAAAGCAGGCTTTGTTGTGGGAGGAACATATGGTGAGGGTGCCCTGCGCATCGGAGGGAAGACCGTGGATTATTATAACACGGCAGCGGCCTCCTGGGGCTTCCTGGCCGGGGCCCAATCAGTGCGGGTTATCATTGTCTTCATGCAGGACGATGCCCTGAAAAAATTCCGGGAAAGCCAGGGATGGGAAGCAGGTGTTGACGGCTCCGTGACCCTGGTTAATGTTGGAGCAGCAGGGACCATTGATACCACAAACATTAAAGACCCGATTGTAGGTTTTGTCTTTGGCAACAAGGGGTTGATGGCCGACCTGTCCCTTACGGGCACAAAGTATACGAAAATTGTACGGTAGAAAATTAATGTAAAATTTGCAGAATGAAAAGGGGCGGCATTTGCCGCCTCTTTTTTTATTTTTGGTGAGTTCCTTCCAGCACGCGGACCGGTGTAGACAGTGCATCGACCATGATATCGAAGACCCTGGTGCCGATCGCTGACATGGACACTGTTCGGACCCTGATATCTGAAAAATCACCGCCTACTTCAACAGGTAAGGCGACAAGGCTGCTGGGAAGTATCGTCCTGATTATCGGCAACATGTTCTGAATTTTATTTACTGTCTGCAGAGGAGCTACCAGGACCTGTAAATTTACCTTTTCCCTGGGAAAGTCAATTATGCCGTTGGCGGCAATTTGCATGATCGGAGCTTCCAGCTTTGCAGGAGCTATGGTGAGAATCCCCTTATCCATGGTGCCTTTGACGATAAGGGAATCATAATGAAAGCCGGCAGTTCGTAAGTCAGGGATTCTGCCTTGGAACATATCGGTGACATTCAGGAAGGATATCAGTTTTGCCAGTTGGGCATCATGGTAGATATAACCGTCTTTTGAACTGTATTGCAGGTTGCCCTCAAGCGAGTTGACAAGAGTATCCTTGGTGCCCTGTCCGGAGATATTTGCTTTTAGATCCAGGATGCCTGTCATCTGTTGTTCACCCCCTTCCAGACAGATCAGAACCTCCTTGAATTCCTGCTCATTTGCCTCCATCGTGAAGCCCATTGTTATCTGTCCATCGTGGAAGGATATTTTGCCGGGTGTGGAAATGTTACAGAGTTCAGCTTTCAGTACCTCAAAGCCGAGAGAGCTGTTTTCATAGGTAATTTGTGACTCAAGAGGCTTCCAGGTGAAACCGTTGTAGAGCAGGGAATCGGTATGAAGGTTGATGCTTGCCTGCACGGCAAGATTCCATTCTTTTCCCACTTGTTTTTCTTCCCCCTTTTTTGCCTCATTCTCTTTCGGTAAGGCCTCAAGAATTTTATCCAGTTCAACGGTGTCGGTTTTGACATCGAAATCCATGGACAAACGTTCCGGGGTTAATGCAGCCTGCCCGTTAAGTGCATATTTTTTGCCTTCAAAAACAGCTTCTGCTGCCTTGACTGTAAGTGTTTTATCAGAAGCGGAAAGTGAGAAGCTGTCAAACAGGAGAGGCTTTTCCAGTTTCCAAGGGAAAATGAAGTCGCCGCCATCAAGATTGCCTGAGGCAAATGATTTACCGGGAGAATCCATATCGATCTTCAGCTTCATATCCCCTTTGAGCCAGGCATCAGGAAAGGCATCATTATGAAGGAGGATCGCATCAATTGTGTTTTTGGATAAAGATCCCTGCAATTCAGCGCTTATTTCTCGTTTTTTCAGGGCTAGTTTTATTTGGGCCTGTTCGTCACCACTTTTCAGTGCAAGGCTGCGCAGGACCTGTTCATCCGGGCTCATCATGATATCAATGGAAAATATCGGCCCGTCTTTGATCGAGAAATCTCCCTGCAGGTCAAGAAGCTCTTTCCTGGTCCACTTTACATTCGACCGTGAAACCAGCAGGGGCATCCTGAAGATATACTCTTTAGGAACCTTTATCTTTTCGGAAAACCAGGTATTGACTTCGGGACCTATTTCAGCGTCTGTAATAATAATTTCAGCGTTTGTTTCACCGTTGATGAAATTCTGCAGCAGGCCAGAATATGTTAGTGAACTGTCCAGCAGGTCGGCCTGCAGGTTTTCAAAGATTGCCTTGTCCGGGTATATTTCTGCCTTGCCGCTTTTAAGCATAAGGGGGCCCGGAAGAGCTGTTGCAGTCAGGTCAATGTTCTTCAAGTCGCAATGCAGTTCATACTGCAGGTCGACCGGCTGCAGTAGCGGCCCCTGGATGTTTTTGACGGTGATTTCGGCGATGCCTGTTATATTTTGTATATCTTTTAAATCCTGTTCCAGCCTTTTATCTGAAGCAAGCCAGGGGAAGATCTCATCCAGCACAATATGAAAGGTGCCCGACTGTACCTCTAAAGAAGGCTCACCTTCGAAATTCATGCGGGATGAGTAATTTTTGAAAGTCGAATTGCCGACTTTGCCCTGCAGATTAAATGAGTGAGTGTTCAAGCCATCGAACAGGATCCTGCCACTGTAAACTGTAACAGGGTATGGAATAGGTTTAAAATTGACCTGAAGCGAAATTTTATTCATGTCAACACGTACTGACAGCGACTCAAGACTTTCTCCGAGGGTCAGCCTGCCCTGTCCTGTGCCCTCAAAATTTTCTAAGAGCGAGAGATACTCAAGTACCTGTTTTTTCGGCACAAGCTGTTTTAGGATCGGCGGAACCTCTGCGAGATCTGCATTGAGGTCAAGGTCAAGGTGAAACGGGGTTGTTGTTTTTTTTACAAGCCCAAGCCTGAAGGTGCCGTCAGAGCCGGTTGAGTTGCCAAGCCTGGCCAGGAGATTATTGCCTTCAAGAATGGTATTGGCAATGGTGAAATCTCCGCTGACCCCATGCAGGTCCAGACCGAGATCGGAGAGCGTGACTTCCCCATCTTTGACCTGTCCCTGGATACGCATGGATTCAAAAACCGCAAGGTCTGAGGGCAGGTTCCCTTCAACATGAAAGCTGGCCTGCGAGATCATGCCTCCCCTTGTTATGTCAAATATTTCACGGACCATAGGAACGTCCCCGTACAGAGCCTTAATAAAAACGGGTAATACTTCACGCACACCCTTTATGTCCGCGTTTTGCGATGAGATGTCCAGGTTTGCATGGGGAATTGAACTGTCAGATGTAAATGAACCGCTCATCTGGACCTGGGGTGAGGAGAGGGTAAGATTATCAACAGTTATGGTGTTGACGTGATCGGCAAATTGAATGTTTCCTTTGAGATTCGCAACCCTGGCAGTAATTTTTTCATTTTCCCGGAGTGCTGTGAAAGAAGAGCCGGAACTTCGGATATCAGCTGTGAGGCCCGTTTCCGGGCTGACAGCTAAGTCTGCCTCCAGGCTGCTAAAAGATTCAGCCAGGAGGCGGGATTTTTCTTGCAGGAAATAATCGGCAAGTACCTTGGCCTTGATATTTTCCAGGGAGATTCTGCCCTTCCCTTCCCGGGAGCCTGGTACAAGTGTGGCCTGCAGTTCCAGGGTATCCCAGATATTGGAATCGCAGCTGACAACTGCAGTCAGGCTATTGGAAGAGACAGCAAAAGAACCGTTAATATGCTCAAAAAGAAATATCTCGTCATTTCCTGCAAAAAGGCGCAGGATGCCGTTATGCACACCTGCATTCAGGCCGGGTAATGCTGAAAGTATCGGAGCCAGTTTTGCGGAAGCATTTTCCAGTGCATCTGAAAAGGAAAAGGTTTTTATAACATCCTTTTCTCCCCCCAGTTTCCCAGGAATCGGCAATGAAAAATCCGGTGATTCAACAACTACTTTTGCAATGGCAATGTTCCCCACCAGCAGGGGAAGCAGCTTGGGATACACAATGAGAGTCTCAAGGTGAATCGGCGCTGTATCAGGGATGGAAAGACTGACCACCTGCAGTGATACGGAAGGAACAGGCAGGATGGCTAATTTCGCCTTTTGAAAATCAAATTCACCTTTAACCTGTTTGGCAACCTCTGTCCGGATCGTTTCTTTCAACCAGGCAGAATCAACAATCCTGGGAGCAATAAGTGCCAGGGTAAGTAGTAGTAACAACAGAAGAGCTGCACCGGTACCGGCCCAGTATAGTTTTTTTGAGCTCTTGCCCACTTACAGCCACCAGGTTACTTGATAATTTCAGTCAAACAGAATTGATACGCTTTCTTTCATACATGCAGCTCTCTAAATTTTCTCAGCATCCCTTTCTTCTTATTTCCCTTCTTCCTTCGACACCTATACTTTATTCTTACCATTCACAATTTTACATTTTACATTCTACATTCTTCATTCCAAATCCCCTCGACCCCTTTATGACTCCTCAAGCTTTTTACGGATCATCTGCAGGTCCTGCCAGCTGGCCTTTTTCAGCTCTGTATTTTCCAGGAGAAGCGAAGGAGGCAGAGAAGGCATGAGCATAATCCTGTCTTCCAGTTTGCTGGTGCAGAGGTCATTGAAATTATAGAAACGGCCGCGCAGCTGAAAAAGTGATTTGCGGGAGTGGAGTAGTGTTTGTGAGACCTGGGGTCCCATGGTGCAGATAACAGCCGGGCAGATGATCTCTATCTGCCGGAAAAGGAAAGGCAGGCAGGTCTTTATCTCATTGTCGCCGATTTTGGCAACAGGTCCTGGAAAGCATTTTACCAGGGTTGTGATATAAACCTCCTCCCGCGCCAGGTCAATTGCAGCCAGCATCTTGTCCAGCAGGTCCCCTGCATCTCCGAGGAGAGGGGAGGCCTGCCGGTCATCCTCTCCAGCGGGTACATCGGCAACTATTACGAGTTTTGCCGTTTCAGGTCCCTGTCCGAAAACAATATTTGTTCTTGTTTCATGTAGAGGGCAGCGTTGACAGTCGCCGAGCTCCTCCCGGACATCCCGGAGAGTAACTTTTGCTGCCAGGCCGGGATCAAAGAAATGTTTTTTCTCTGCAGTTTTTGGGGTTTTTTTTTCTTTCGGCCTGGACTTGCCTGCCGGTTGGGAAGAGGCGGGCCTGTCCTTTTTTCGCAGGAAACGTTCGAGCTCCTGCGTGCGCGGATACTCTTTAATCCCTAAAGAATCATGGTAATGCAGGAACCTGCTGATCTCCTGGAGTAGATCGCTATCGGACCGTTTTGTCATTTTTTCCAATCATGAAAAGTTGTTTATCCTGCGGCAGGGTTTATCCTTGTAACACATCTTTCACTATCGCATATCAAGCCATTTATTGCAAAGAGATCTGCTGTTTTAAAAAGCTCCGGGATGATGACAGCCGCTTGCTGGTCCCTAGGAGAATGGCCAATTTTGTCTTTTGGAGATTTTATGGTACAATTTATAGTTACCCGCTAGGACGAGAAGCTATCTCATATAATTTAGGATAATTTTGCAAGATGGATTTTCTGGGTTCTATCTCACACAATAATTTTGTCCCTAAGGTACTGAAAGGAGCAAAAGCGTATAATGCTGAAAAAGGCAGGATTACTGGAGATCGTTTAATGGAAGCTTCTGTTGAATTAAGATGGCAGGATGAACTCAATAATAATGTTACCACGCTCGAGGAACTGAAGGAGTACATCGTTTTGGGTGCTGCAGAGGAGAAAAAACTGCAGAAGGTAATCCATGAGCATCCCATGAGCATTCCGCGTTACTATCTTTCCCTGATAGATTCTGCTGATCCCAATGATCCGATCCGCAAGATGGCAGTACCTTCTCCAGGGGAACTTGACCTGGATGGATCCTATGATACCAGCGGAGAAAAGAGGAACACAAAACTGCCCGGCCTGCAGCATAAATATGCCAACACGGTCCTTCTCCTCTCCGCCAATGTATGCTCCATGTACTGCAGGCACTGTTTCAGAAAGAGGATGGTAGGACTTAGCAACGACGAGATTATGAACAGGTTTCATGAAGCCTTTGCATACATCGCCGGCCATCCAGAGGTGAATAATGTCCTGATATCCGGTGGGGATTCGCTTATTCTCCCGACCCAAGTTCTTGGCCGTATTCTTGCTGAACTCTCCAGGCTGCGGCATCTGGATTATATCCGCTTCGGCAGCAGGATGGCGGTTACCTTTCCTGAGCGAATACTCAAGGACCCCGAACTTCTCGAAATGTTCAGGGCCTATTCGAAGAAGAACAGAAGGATTTACCTCCATACCCAGTTCAATCACCCGCGTGAGATAACCCCGCAGGCCACAGAAGCGATAAACCGCGTCATAAAATCAGGTGTCGTGGTCAACAACCAGACCGTCCTGCTCCGGGATGTCAACGACACCCCGGAAGTCCTGGCAGATCTGCAGCGGAACCTGGTGCGTATCGGGGTGAACCCCTACTATGTCTTCCAGTGCCGGCCTGTGAAAAGGGTGAAAAACCATTTCCAGGTTCCCCTTGCCCAAGGATACAGAATTGTTGCCAAAGCTCGGGGGATGCTGGACGGTCTCAGTAAGCGGTTCCGTTATGTCATGTCCCATGAAAGCGGCAAAATAGAGATAATGGGCATTCTGGGAGAAGAGATGTTTTTCAAGCATCAACAGGCTAGGGATCCCCAGGATGCCGGCAAGTTTTTCAAGCGGAAGCTCGATGAGACAGCCGGCTGGCTCGATGAACTGCAGGAATGCTGAACCCTGCCAGCCAAACATCAGGTGACAAACACAAATTTCCATAATACCTCCCCCAAAAATTTACTCGCAAAAATTTCTCCCCGGAGATCATGTAACTTCTATCCTAAAATCTGTGAAAATTAGTTTGACTTGAGTATTTCTACTAGTATATTGATAAGTATAAAGTGGAAATATTTGAGAAGGCAACACCTGCTATAAAGCCTGCGAAGAAAAGGCACGCGACCTCATTAATGCGGACAGCCTTGTTTGCCATGGTTATGTGTTTTCCCAGGGCAAACAGGTTTTTGTCTTTCGTATAATAATTATGTAGTGATTCATGGTTGAAGGTCAATGGGCTGGCAAGGATATTTGCGGGTTTGATATTGAGCGCAAAAGATGTTGGCTGAATATTTTACAAGCATAAATTTTCAGACGGCGGACACGAGTTCATTCATAAAAAAAGGAGGGCTCTCATGAAGATGAAACGTAAAGGTTTTGCGAAAATTTTCCTCATTCTGATCGCGGTATTGCCGATACTGGCCGGCACAGCTTTGGCTAAAACCGATAAACCGAACATTCTCATAATTTGGGGCGATGACATTGGCTGGTACAACATCAGTGCCTACAACCAGGGCGTGATGGGTTACAGGACCCCCAACATTGACCGTATCGCCAAAGAAGGTGCCCTGTTCACCGACTGGTACGGAGAGCAGAGCTGTACGGCCGGCCGGTCGGCCCTGCTCACCGGGCAGAGCGGTTTCCGTACCGGAAACCTCAAGGTTGGTTTGCCGGGGGCCACGGAAGGGTTGCAGGCACGTGACGTTACGCTCGCCCAGTTGCTCAAGGCGCAGGGTTACATGACCGCGCAGTTCGGCAAAAACCATCTCGGCGACCTCGACGAGCACCTTCCCACCGCCCATGGTTTTGACGAGTTCATGGGGTCGCTTTACCATCTCAATGCCGAGGAAGAGCCGGAGAACCCTGACTACTTCAAGGATCCGGCATTGATCAAGAAATACGCCACACGCGGCGTGATCCATACCTGGGCCAACCCGGACGGCACGCAGAAAATCGAGAGTACCGGGCCGCTGACCAGGAAGCGCATGGAAACCATTGACGAGGAAGTCACCAGGGCCTCACTGGATTATCTGGAACGCGCCAAGAAGGAGGGTAAGCCCTTCTTCCTCTGGTGGAACTCCACCCGCATGCACATCTGGACGCATTTGGAGGAGGAAAGCCGGGGGGTGACCGGGCTCGGTATCTATCCTGACGGCATGATAGAGCATGACGCCCAAGTCGGCCAGCTGCTCGACAAACTCAAGGAACTCGGCCTCGATGAGAACACCATCGTCATGTATTCCACTGACAATGGCGCGGAGATGATGAGTTGGCCTGATGCCGGCACGACGCCCTTCCGCGGCGAGAAGAACACCAACTGGGAAGGCGGCTACCGTGTGCCGACCCTGATCAAGTGGCCCGGTGTCATCACGCCCGGCACAATCAGCAATGACATCTTTTCGCACATGGACATGCTCCCCACTATCATGGCCGCCGTGGGCGTGCCGGACGTGAAGGAACAGCTCATGAAAGGCATGAAGGTTGGCGACAAGACCTTCAAGGTTCACCTCGACGGCTACAACGTCCTCGACACCTTTGCCGGCAAAGCACCGAATCCGCGTCATGAATTCTTTTATTTCAATGATGACGGTTCTCTGGTGGCGCTGCGTTATGACCAGTGGAAGCTCGTGTTTGCCGAACAGCGTGCACATGGTTATGAAGTATGGGAGGAACCGTTCGTGACGCTGCGCCTTCCGAAACTCTTCAACCTTCGTTCGGATCCTTTCGAGCGGGCCGACCACGAGGGTATCGATTATCCCCGCTGGCGGCTGGAACGTGCCTTCCTGCTCGTACCGGCGCAGCAATATGTCGGCAAATTCCTTGCCACTTTCAAGGAATTTCCGCCAAGCCAGGCGGTGGGCAGTTTCAATCTGGACAAGGTAATGGAGATGCTCACGGCTCCGGCTCCGGGCAGCAATTAACGCCACACACTGGAACACTGCCGCAACCTTTCGGGCCGCATCCGTTCCAAACGGGTGCGGCCTTTTTTATAGCTGGCATGTCGAAAAAAAATAGCCTTCAAAAGCAGAGATCACCCACTTCTAGATCGGCTCAAGGTTCGCCCCCCATCGACAGCGAACCCAATGAAGCCGGCGGCATTTTGTGGCGGGCGCTGTTACTTGTGGTCTCCGGGACTGCCGCACTGATCTACCAGGTACTCTGGATCAAGCAGCTGACGCTGATCGTCGGTGTTGACGTTTTTGCGGTCACCACCGGCGTCAGCGCCTTTTTCGGAGGACTGGCCCTGGGCGGATTGCTGCTCGGGCGTTGGGTGGATTGTGTCAAAAGACCGCTGCGGCTCTATTCGGTCCTGGAAATCGGGGTTGCCCTGGTTGGTGTTCTGATGACCCTGGCGCTCGCCCATACGGCCGCCCTTTTCGTGACACTGGAAAAGAAGAGCGGTGTTCTCGCCTGGGCGCTGGTTTTCCTGATGGTCAGCGTCGGGCCTTTCCTGATGGGTGGCACCCTTCCTGCGATTGTTCGCTCTCTCAGGCTCACAGCAGATCGGATCGGTACCGGGGGCGGGTGGATGTATGGTGCCAATACCGCCGGCGCGATCATCGGTGCACTGCTTTCTTCCTTCTTCCTTATTCCGACACTCGGAATTCAGGGATCGGCGCTGGCTGCCGCCGGCATGGGCGTGCTCGCCGCTGCGGGTGGATTCTGGCTCGATTGTTTTGCGTCCGATCAAACTAGAGTCGAACACGAGTCAAATCCTGCGCCGTTGGCAAAATCGGCCCCTATTGCAATTCTTTTGTATGCAATCGCAGGTGGCTTGGCGCTTGGATATGAGGTGGTCTGGTCGCAATCGGTAGTACAGTTCATGAGTACACGCAGTTTCGCATTCTCCGTGGTGTTGGCAACCTATCTTTTCGGCCTGGCTCTCGGCTCGGCCCTGTTTGCACGCTGGGCTGACCGCATTCGCGATCCCTGGGGCATGTTTGGCCTCTTGATTGCCGCAGCAGGAATGGTTGCCTTGCTTGAGATATACCTGCTTGGGCCATGGCTGCCTGAATTGCAGACCATGGGCGAGAAAGCCGCATATGCGCTGACAGCAAGCTACCTGCTGGGCATGTGCATCCGTTTTGCCATCGCGGCAATGTATATCGTCTTTATTCCCACACTGCTTCTCGGGGCAGCGTTTCCGGCGGCCTTGAAATTGATCGTCGATTCCGGCCACGTTGGGCGCGATATAGGAAAGGTGGTTGCGCTGAACACAGTGGGTGGAATTGTCGGTACGGTTATCACCGGCTTTGTGTTGGTGCCGCGCTTCGGCCTGGTAAAATCCCTGGCAATTCTCGCTGTGTTTGCTGCCATGCTCGGATTGTCGGCAACAATGCGTGGTGCGTTGGAGTTTCGCTTCGCGCGTTGGGTAACAATTGTCATCGCCATGGTAGCGGTGGGCGCTGCCCTGCTGACGCCCTCTGACCGGCTGGCCGGTTTGCTGGCTAGTACACGCGGCGGCACGTTGGTCTTCTACGAAGAAGGCAGGAGCGGCACGGTTGCGGTTCTCGAGCAGTCTGCAGGACATAAACGATTTCGCCGGTTGTATATTCAGGGTGTATCCAATTCCGGTGATACCTTGCCCTCACTTCGTTATATGCGTCTCCAGGCGCTTCTACCACTGATCATCCATAACGGCGAACCACAATCGGTACTGGTTATCGGGCTTGGTACCGGAATAACATCAGGCGCCTTGCTGCGCTTCCCCGGGCTTGAGCAGCGTGTCGTTGCCGAGTTATTGCCCGAAGTCCTTAAGGCAACTTCGAGTTTTCAGGGTAATTTCGGCGCCTCGGTTGATCCCAGGTTGCACATCCGCTTGCGTGATGGTCGTCGCGAATTGCTGAGCAATGAACAGAATTACGATCTCATCACGCTCGAGCCGCCGCCACCATCTGCAGCGGGAGTCGTGAATCTCTATTCAACAGGCTTTTACGAGCTGGCGCGTGCCCGCCTGCAGCCGGGGGGCATTGTCGCGCAGTGGTTGCCGCTGCCTACCCAGAATGATGAGGATACCCGGTCTCTGGTTCGAAGTTTTCTCGATGTCTTTCCGCATGTCTCGCTCTGGACAACCGAGCTTCACGAGATGCTTCTTGTCGGGTCGATTGAACCTGTGGATCTCGATGTCCCGCGCATAATCGAAAGATTCAATCAGCCAGGGATTGCATCCGCCCTGCGGGATGTCGGCATTTCTTCACCCGAGGCATTGATGGCAACATGGGTTACGGACCGTGCCGGCCTGGAAACCTATGTCGGTGACGTTCTTCCTGTTACTGACGATCAACCACGAATCGAGTACGCGGATTGGGTTCGTCCCGATGAGATTCAACGGGTGTTTCCCCGATTGATCCTGCTTCGCACCAATCCACCGTTGCTCGATGCAGACGATTCTTTTGTAAGTTCGGTTGCGGCAGAACGTCAGCTTCTGTTACTCTTTTATCAGGCAGCGCTGAATGGCGCTGCCGGCCACCGGTCGCTTTGGGCGCGTGATATGCAACTCGTACTCGAGGGCGACATCGATAATGCTTACTACCGATGGTTTGGAGAAAACAATAAATGAAAAATCTGTGTTTGAAGATCCTGTTGACCTTGTTGCTGCTTGCAAATGCAGCTATTGCCGCCGGCCCACTACCGGCGGAAAGTGTAACCGTCCCGGCCGGACCGGACCCGGTGAAACTGGTGGGACGCTGGCTGCGCCCTGACGGCGGTTACATCCTGCAACTGAGCGCTCCCAGCCCGGATGGCCGTTTGCAGGCCGAATATTTCAATCCGCGGCCGATCAATGTCGCACGGGCGGAATGGAAACATCAGGAAGGGTATCTCGGCGCCTTTGTCGAGCTGCGGGCGCCAAATTATCCGGGCTCAACCTATACACTGGTATATGATCCGGACAGGGACCTGCTCGTGGGCATCTATTTCCAGGCTGCCCTTCAGCAGCAATTTGAGGTGTTTTTTGAAAGGACCCACTAACCTCCCTCGGGCCGGGATCAAGAATCTCGGGGTGTCAGTCCATCGGTTTTCCGTGAGCATTAAGGTGAATTGAAAAAAGGAGATCTATTATGAATTTTCGGAGAAATATTCTCGTAGTCGCCGCCGCAGTGAGCATTCTGGAGTTGGCAGGATTTGTGCAGGCAGTTTCCGCTGCTCCCCGTCTCGTTCTGCAGATCACCGTGGATGCATTGCGCGGCGATTTGCCAACCCGCTACTATGAAAGGTTGGGGGAAAATGGGTTCCGCTATCTGTGGGAAAATGGGACGGTCTATTCTGATGCACACCACGCCCATGCGAATACCGAGACCATAGTTGGTCATGCGACCCTGGCGACCGGGGCGCATCCCGCCGCACACGGCATGATCGGCAACGTCTGGTTCGATCGCACCGAAAATCGGACCATGTACAACATCGAGGATGACCGCTACAAACTGTTGACAGAAGGGGCCGGCGTCGACAAGGATGCCGAGATCGATTCGACCCAGAAGACCGCGAAAAGTGACGGGCGTTCGCCCTCCGCCATCATGGTGACCACCACCGGCGATGAACTGGCGATCAGTACGGCCGGGCGCGCCAAGATTTTCGCGGTGTCGATCAAGGACCGCGGAGCTGTTTCCATGGCCGGTCATGCCGGAAAGGCCTTCTGGTTTTCAAAAGCCAGCGGCGAATTTGTTACAAGCAACTATTACTACGACGTCTATCCCGCCTGGGTCACCGAGTGGAACGCACACAAGTTGGCGGCAGCCTACTCAGGGAAGTCTTGGGAACTGTTGCATGACCAGGAGACCTACCTCTTCGGAGATGCCGATGATAAACCATGGGAAACGGAACTGGCCGGCTTTGGTCGTACCTTTCCCCATCAATTCGGCGAAGCGGGCGGTAAATACTTTACAACACTATTGACCCTCAGTCCTGCCGGGGATGAGTTGACCCTTGCCTTTGCCAAGGAATTGATCACCAATGAGCAGCTGGGAGCGGATGAGGTTCCCGACTACCTCGGGGTCAGCTTCTCGTCCACCGACTACGTTGGCCATATGTTCGGCCCCTCCAGTCTCGAGACCGAAGACAACATCCTCCGTCTCGACCGCACCCTGGCTGATCTATTCGCTTTCGTGGACAAGCGGGTCGGCCTTGAGAATACCCTCATCGTCCTTTCTGCCGATCATGGTGGCCCGGAAGTGCCCGGCTACCTGAACGAATTCGGCATTGATGCAGAATATGTCACCCCTGAAAGCTGGGATAAAGCTCCTGGCTTTATGGTTTTGAAAAAGAAGTTCGGGATCGATAAGGAATTGATCTCCGGTTACAACCACCCCTATGTATATCTCAATCACGAAGTGATTCGTGGGCATAACCTCGACCAGCGTGAGGTCGAACAGGCCGTTGCCGAAGAACTTCTGCAGTTCGAGGGAATTGCCCAGGCAGTTGCCAGCAGCGCCCTGCGCGAGGGAAATCTGCCAGACACATCGCTCAACCAGGCCATACTCAACAACTTCAATCCGAACCGGTCGGGCGACATCTATGTTGTTTTTGAACCGCACTGGTTCATCAACGACTTCGACGGGATGATCGTAGCCGCCACCCACGGTTCACCATGGCGGTATGATAGCTACGTGCCGATCGTCTTTGCCGGTGCAGGTGTTCCTGTTCAGCATATCCAGCGCCGGGTGTTGACCATAGACGTGGCACCGACCCTGACGGCTTTCCTCGGGATCAAACCTCCATCGGGCTCGGCTGGCGTCCCGCTCGTGGAAGCTCTTGGCCAGAAATGAAAAAATGAACTGCTGAGTTAGGCCGGGTATCTTCGTTATTTTCTTTGGTTTGGAACGCGCTATAATGGCAATGAAAAAGAGGGAGGAAGGAACATGCGTAAGCGCAAAAATTAGGAATAAGAAGTAATTCGGAGTATACGCTTACCTGGGATGAATGATATTTTGTCTAAAGTCAGCGATTAAATATAGTAACAGCATGTTACTGATATTAGAGGCAATCAGAAAAAATATTATAAAAAAGATGATGACCTGAATTAAAAAAATTGTTTCCATGACTGACCCATTGCAAACCTATCTTCCGATAACCCTCATGAGCTCATAGCCTATGGGGTTTTGAGGGTGCTTTTCTATTAAAAGCTCAGCATATATCTTTGCTCGCTGGGGCCTCTTCCTTTTCAGGTAAAAATCAGCCAAAGCAAAGAGATAGTCCGGGTTGTCCGGTTCCAGTTCCATAGCCTTGAGAAGCGCTGCCTCGGCTTTATTGTCCTGTCCCAGACTTGCCTGCAGAAGCCCTAAATTGTACCAGATGCGGGGCCTGTTTCCCAAACCATCTGCGGCGATTCGCAAATATTGTACAGCCTGATCCGGCTTTTTCATTTCCACAAGGAGGAGGCCCAGTGAGTAAGCTGTTTCGTACATTTCCGGATTGGCTGCAAGAACTTCCCGCAGAAGTGCTTCGGCCTTGCCGTTTTCTCCGGTCTGGTTGTAGGCCATGGCCAGGTTGACCTTGGCCGGAAAAAACTGTTCATCAATGGCAATGGCTGCCAGGTAGTTTTTGACAGCATCATTCGGTCTGCCAAGGGTGTTGTATAGATTCCCCAAATTAAACCGCGCAAAAGAAAAATCAGCCGAATATGCCATGGCCTCTTCAAATTCTTGGAGCACGATATTAAACAAAGCTTTCCGGTCTTCATCCAGTTGTTCCGAGGGCACTCCGGCCAGTTTGGTCGCTGCTTCAATGCGCACGCCCTTGACCGGATCAAAGAGGTATGGGGCTATAAGCCCGGCGGTGATCTCGGCACTGGTTGGAGGCAGGTTGGCAATGGCAGTCCTGCGCATCAGGGGCTCTTCATCCTGTAATGCCAATTCAAAAGCCTGGACCGCATTCTCTCCTGGGTATGCTGTTAAGAGGGAAAGGGCAGTGGCACGGACAATAACCGGGTAGAGGGGATCACCTGCCAGCCGGATGAGATCATCCTTGGCTTCAGGTTCTCCCTTTCTGGCGGCAGCAAGAATATTTCCGTAATGGGGCCTGCGGCCCGGGCCGTACCACTTGGCAACCGTTGCAATGGACCAGGCGGATTTCTTGTCAACATGGCAGCGCAGACAGGCGTCGGGTGAATTGATTTCAGCGTTGAGGGCAGGGTCGGGAATTCTGAAACTGTGGTCAGGCCTATAGTCTATTCCCATGTAATACCTGCCGGGCATATGGCACTGGACGCATTCCGCCCCTGTTCCAACTGTGAACAGCACTTCACCGGCAGCAGATTTGATGGGCTCGCCTTTTTCGTCCTTCTTTTTGTGAAAGTGGTGCTCCCTGGTGTCGTATTCCTCTGCCCTGTGGCACTGCAGGCAGAGTGCATTGCCCTCCTTCACAGGCTTTATGGAATGGATATCGTGGCAGTTGCTGCAGCGCACCCCGTGCCGGTACATCTTGCTCTGGGTAAATGAGCCGTATACGTAAACTTCCTCCAGGATTTGGCCGTCTGCAAAATAAAGTTCGTCGGTTAAGAGGCTGGGCAGCAAACTGTCCAGCAGGTCTCTTTCCGCGTGTACATAATCATCCAGGATCGCCCTGCGGGAGTGGCAGGGAGCGCACAGTTCAACGGCCTGGCGGGCATTGGTGTCAGAGGTATCCTGCACCAGTTCAAAATTATCAACCTGCGGTCTGGCCATGTCCGGCATTTCCGCCCAGGCTAGATGCCTGGAGCCCGGGCCATGGCAGGCTTCGCAGCCCACATCGATATCTGACCAGGTTGTTTTGAATGTATGTGTGTCTGGGTCATAATTTTTCTTCAGGTTGGTAGAGTGGCACTCAGCACACATGCCGTTCCAGTTCTGGCCGTTGTTGGTCCAGTAAAGCCAATCATCCGGGGCGATGTTCTCCACGGGGGGCACCCGATACCATTTTTCCCCCTTTACATCCCAGGCAATGGGCAGACACTGGAGCCGACCGCCGGGAAAGGGAATAAGATACTGCTGCAGAGGGTACCAGCCGAATGTATGGGTAATCTCAAATTCGCCCATCTCGCCCCCGGGGCCATTGGTATAGACAAAGAAGCCGCCATCCTTGCGATAGAATCGTGAAGTCACCCCATGGATAGTAAATTCGGCATCGTTGAAATCGCCTAGCACGGTTTCATCTCCGGCAGCCTCCATGGCATGATCATGATGCGAACCCTGCCACCTGTCATATTCTGTCTTGTGGCAGTCCCTGCACTTGATGCTGCCGATAAAGGTTGCGCGAACAACCGTATCACCATCAGGCATTTCGCTCCTTTTTTTCTCCACTGCAAAGTAATAGACAGGAAGGGCTACTACGATAATGATCGCTGCGATAAGACCGAGCAGTTCCCAGGTCTTTATGTCACTGGCCGCTTTATTCATCCATTTGGGGGTAAAAAATCTGGGCTGTTTCAAATGCAGAACGCTTCATGCGTTTACCTGTGTCCACCTTGAGTATCTTGTTCTCAATTACGATGGGGTATATATCCAGCGCTCTTGGGGCAGGCGGACTGATAACCTCTCCCCTGATGTCGAATTCAGAGGAATGGCAGGGACAGATAAATTTGTTTTCCTTCTCTACCCAGGGAACTGTGCAGCCGAGGTGGGTACAGGTGCGTGACAGGGCCAGGAAGCCCCCGTCGTCGAGACATGCCAGGTAAAATTTCCCCCTGACAAAGGCGGTAACCGTGCCTGGGGCGAATTTTTCCACCGGCCCAACATTGATAATGGCGTCAATATCCGTGGAGCTTGCGGGTTGTTTTCCGGGATTGAAAAAACGAAACAGCACGCCGAAAAGTTCAGCCAGGGCAACAATGCCCAGGAGAATCCAGAGCCTGGTGAAAAAAGACCGGCGGGTGGAGGGGGATGTTTGCTCCGGGATGTTGTTTTGCGGTTTTTGATTTGTCATAAGTTATTCGAAATAAGCAGCTAACAGGTTCCTGGGTGCCGGGGCTTGCCGGCATACAAGGTTGTCGTACCCTGTATTTAATTCTCACCTCTCAATTCCCAATTCTCAATTCTCAATTTTCAATTCACATCCCCTCGACCCCTTGCCCGCTTGTTTATGTCAATCATCGTCTGATGTTTAAGACGATAATCGTCGGCAGTTTTTGTATGCCGACAAACCTCGAAACCTTAACTATCCCGGCAACATTAACCGCATGCCTGTTCCCCGGAACCAGATCCCAATAATTGTTAAAATTACGAAGGAGGTAGTTAAGAGCGTGAAAAGGGCCAGGATGGCCTCGTTGTTTGTCGCGTCAAACTTTTTTTTCATAAAGACAAAAAATCCTATGCAGCCGCCAAGGACTATTGCAAAAGGAAGCAGCCCGCTGGAGATAATATTGGGCGGTCTCGTCCGGACACCACTGATGATGAACTCGTCTGCCAGAATACCGGCCAGTGTTGCTCCTGTTGCGGTTAACGCGGCAATAAAGGCCATTTTTCTGCCTTTGAAGGAACAGAACCAGACCCCTGCTGTTTCAGTCTGGTAGTTTATATATGGTATGAAGAGCAGTCCGAATACCAGCAGCAGCGGGATGATGAAAATTGCAAAAATAGGATGAAAGTGCATGAGTATTTCCTGGATGCCCATAAAGTACCAGGGCGCCTTGGTGGGATTAGGGCTCAGGCCCGGGTTGGCCTTGGCAGCAAGCGGTGCGTCCACCAGCATGGATATGACCAGGATAGCGGCAAACAATACCAGAGCCACCGCTACTTCACGCACTACCAGGTTGGGGATGCTCTCGACTTTTTCACCATGGGTATCATTATCCGCCACAGGTGAACGGGGAATAACCAGGCCCTTTGCCTTGCGTATGCGCCAGAAGTGAAACGGCAGAACAGACAGCAGCAGGGCCGGCAGGATGGCTGTATGAATGGCATAGAAATTTGATATGGTTGCTGGGCCGAGTTCTCCGCCTCCCAGGACTAATCTCTGCAGCCATAGTCCTACCCCTGGAATGTATTCAAGCATTGAGGTGCTGATGGTGATAGCCCAGAAAGCAAGCTGGTCCCAGGGAAGAAGGTAGCCGGTAAAGTTAGATAAAATAATGGCTGCAAAGAGAAGCAGGCCGATGATCCAGTTAAACTGGCGGGGTGCGACAAAAGCACCGGTAAAAAAGACGCGCAGAAAATGCAGTAATACGATGATAAGAAGCCCGTTGGCGCTCCAGTGATGGATATTCCTGGCCAGTTGTCCGAATGGAATATCCTTCTGAAGATGCAGGATGGAATCGTAGGCCCTGCCAGGAAAGGGCTCATACGCGAATTTGAGCATCAGGCCAGTGCCGAAGAGAAGAAATATCAGTACAACGGACATGCCGCCCAGACCCCAGGTCAGGGAGAACCTGAGGGTGCGTTCCGGAACGACCCTTGGCCTGAAATGCAGAAGCAGGCTTCTGAAGTATTTCCGTTGATCCTTTTGCTCATCTGCCGGTTTACGGGCACCGGGAAAAACCGATAAGCGGATGCGCTCTATGATATTCATGGTATCTGCATCACAATTGCTTCAAGTTTTTATAATTGTTCCAACATATTACATTTTTTATAATCGGGTCAATTTGTTTCTGTTCGAAAAAAGCCTGGTGAACCGGCCAACCCTGACACTTATGTTTAAATGTTTTGAGTACAATCACCTGATACGCACTTCCCCCAACAATGAAATTGATTTAGACCAACAATCACATCCCAGCCTCATTCCCCTGGCATGATTTGTTATCAGATTAAATTGTGGTTGTTGGCTTTCCGGTTTGTTTGAAAAAATAAACGAGTGAGTTTGTTTGTCCTAAGTTTCAAACTATTGTCCTGGTCAATTAACCTCATTCTGCCTTTTTTTCCCATAAGAGGGCCTTTCAATAAATGTGCCAGGGTTGACTGATTTGCAAGGTGTGATTATATTCATTCTACCTTACGGGAATACTGTTACAGGAGAATAAAAATGCCTATTTATGAATATCGCTGCAAGGATTGTGATACGGTTTTTGAGACCTTTGTTTCATCCATCTCGGATGCTGACAAGGTGGTCTGCAAGAAATGTGAAAGCAAGAATGTAGAAAAGCAGATATCGACTTTTGCAAGCCGCCTGTCCGGAAGTTCGAGCGGCGCGCCTGCAGGTGCGCTTTCCGGATGCTCCTCAAAGTCCGGTTTTTCCTGAGCTTGACATACTGGGGGGCAGGTTGTCCCCTTTTAACATATAAGGGCTGCCCGCATTTAACATGCTGCTGACAGCCCTTTTTTATTTCTTTTTGAAGATGTAGAGCACTTCGTTTTCCTTAAGCATGCCATACTCTTTTCGTGCCTTCTCCTCCAGGTATGCAGGGTCATTCTGCAGCTTGTCTATTTCCTCCTGCAGCTCCCTGTTCTTTTCTTGCAACTCACTGTTTTCTGCCTGAAGACTTTGAATTTCCTTTTTTGTTTTGTAAAGAGAAAGCATGCCTCTGCCCGGTGCAAATACTATCCAAAGAAAGAGCAGGACAAGGAGAAGCAGCCCGATATAGGGCAGCAGTTTCTTTTGCCGGACTGACAATTTATTAAGCATTGGCTTTGCGTGGATTTGCTGAATTCGGTTGTTAAACAAACTGTCTGTGCAAGGGATGGTTTGTTTTACCTCACTTTTTCTGTGGAAAAAAAGTAATATCACAGAACTGATTCATGTGCAATTGGAACCGTCATCAGATGAGAAGTTTTACCGTTTCATCACAAGTGCAATAAAAAGATGAATAGGTCATGAAAATTTATCTGGTCAGTGCATGCCTGTTGGGCCTTAAAACCCGCTATGACGGCAGGGTATTGCCCGGCGAGGCAAGGGGAAAAGCTTTAGAAGGGGTCATAAGCATTCCTGTCTGTCCGGAACAGCTTGGCGGACTGCCTACGCCGAGGGTTGCTGCTGACCTGGAAGGAGGCGACGGCCATGATGTCCTAGCATGCAGGGCCCGGGTGATAACCAGGGACGGTCATGATGTGACCGAAAGTTTCATCCTGGGCGCCCGACAGGTTTTGGCAATCGCGCGGCAACAGCCAGTTGAGGGGGTTATTTTAAAGGCACGAAGTCCTTCCTGCGGCCTCAGCCCAACAATAGGTGTGACGGCAGCTTTGCTCAGGGAAGAGGGATATGAGGTCATTGAAATGGAATGATGGCAGCAAGGATTGGCCGGATGAGAGCGAAAGTGCATGGATTCCCACCATGCTTTAATCCGGCTATCTGAGATTGGAGCGAGCTGATGGGTGATCATTTATCTATACCCCTGGGGGGCCTAATTGCCCGACATGTTTAATTAAGTATTTTATGATGAATATCGAGAGTTGAGAGAGATGATGCGAGATAATCTTAAGTTTGTACGAGAATCGTTCAGGATTTTTGCAGTCATCCTCGGCATGGGGATAGCATCGGGCATGTGGGTTGATTTTTCCTTGGCTCAAAGTCCTGAAGGGCAGAATGAAGAGTTTGCTGCCTGCCTGATGCGGATGTTGGGATCTGTGGAAGATGATGTGACAGTCGGCCAGATCAAAGAAGCCTGCCAGGCAGAGATTGCGCAGACCATCGAGAAGCAGGATGAATTTACAGATAGTGAGGAGAATGCACTGGAGCGCAGGGTGAGGCTGGAGGACAGTTCTTTCGGTAATCTCTGGACGATTACCCCGCACAAGCAGAATTACATTCTGCTTGGCGCCTATAATTTCAGTTCTCCGAATGAGGGACCATGGGAAGAGGCTGCGGGAGAGGATATTCAGCTGAATAAAACCGAGGTGAAATTTCAGGTTAGCTTCAAGTTCATGCTCTGGGAGGATGTTTTAAAGAAGTGGAAAAACGGTGATCTTTATTTCGCCTATACCCAGTTGGCCATGTGGCAGGTCTACAACAGGGGCATTTCGAGTCCTTTCCGGGATACAAATTATGAACCTGAGGCCTTTCTCGCATTTGATACAGCATGGGACATCTTTGGTTTTACAAATCGGTTTTTCGTGGTCGGGTTTGCCCATCAGTCCAATGGCCGTGAAGAGCCTCTTTCAAGGAGTTGGAACAGGATTTATGCAAACTTAATCATGCATAGGGGCAATCTTGTTCTGAGCCTGAAACCCTGGGTCCGCATTCCTGAGGATGCTGAAAGTGATGACAACCCTGATATTGAAGACTACCTGGGATACGGGGAATTAAGAACAATTTACAGAACAGGGAGCAATACATTCGGCATCATGCTGCGCAATAACCTGAAATTCCATGGCGACAACCGCGGCGCAGTGCAGTTTGACTGGTCATTTCCGCTCCCCGGCACTGACAGAATTAAGGGATATATTCAATATTTTAACGGTTATGGAGAATGCTTGCTGGATTATAATGCCTCGACCAGCCGGCTTGGTGCGGGGTTTTTGCTTACTGATTTTCTCTAGTCCTGTCGATAGCTGCCTGTTGAGAAAATAAACCCACACCAGTTGTTGCTGCTCTGGAGCAATAGATTTTCGCTCTTTCCAGCAACTACTCCTCACTTTTGGCAGGCGGCGCATACCACTGGTCCTTTGGCACGGTCTTCGGCTGGGGGGTGTCCTGCTCGTAATTCGGGGTCATTATCTGGATGTTGTATTCGTTGAAGACGTCGAGAATATTCCGGTGCAGGGCGGAATATAACCTCATCATCTGCCTGGCATCTTCGCAGTAAATATTCAACTCGTAGGTGATGGCAAAATCTCCCAGGGCTTGCTGCAGTATAAAAGGTTTTGGTTCAGGCCTGATGCCTTTCGTGCGGTCGGCTGCCAGCAACAGCATGGCCTCCACCTGCCGCCAGGGAACCTCGTAGCCAATGCCAACGGTGGTATGCAGGATAAGGCCATTGGACTTGGCCTCGGTGCTGTAGTTGATAATATTGCTGTTGAGAATAGTGGAGTTGGGGATCACTATCTCTTCATTTTTTAATGAGCGCAGGCGGGTAACGAGTACGCCTCTGTCTACGACCTCACCAGTAAATTCATCAATTTTTATGCGGTCGCCGATCTTGAAGGCACGCCGATATGTTATGGTGTAGCCGGCAATAATATTGGTAAGAACCGAGGAAGACCCGAGTGAAAAGATAACCCCGAGAAAGATGGAAACACCCTTGAAGGCATCCGAACTTGAGCCGGGGATATAGGGATAAGTCACGATCACTGCAAAAGCTATGATCATGATACGCACGATCCTGTAAGTGGGCAGCCCCCACTCCCGGTCGAAGTTCGCCAGGTGGATGTTGCCGCGATCGATACCGGTAAAAAAGAGGCGGGTCAGCTTCAGAATATAGCGGGTGATAAAAAAGAGTATGACGATAAAAAAGATATTGGGCAGGGCACTTACAAGCCCTTGGCCGATGATGCGCAGCGGATCAACGGTATAAGTGAAAAGTTGCTTTGCAAATCGCCGTGTCCAGGGGTAGAGACCGAGCACCAGGTTCAGGTAGAAGTAGATGATCACCAGCATGCTCAGCACTTTTGCGGTTTTGAGCAGGCTGCTCATCATATCCCAGATCTGTTCGGCATCGAAGATGTAATGTGATTTGGTCTCCAGCCGTTCAATGCGTGCTTTTATTCGTCGCTGGGCCAGCACATCGAGCCAGGCAAAGAGGCGCAGGATACCCCAGAGCAGGAGTGCTGTTATAACTGTGGCCAGCAGGGCGTATCCCGAGTTGATCAGCAGAGTCCTGGGTGTCCGGTCATTGCGGTATTCCGTGATAGCTTGGGCTATTCTGGCCTTAAACGTGATTTCCATCACTTCCATGGTGAGACCTTCCCTGATTGCATCGCCTTCAACCAGCCCCATGGCAGTCAGTTCGCCCGCCTTTATATAGGTGATATCCCCTTCCTTGACAACCTGCAGGTTCTTGGGATCGATGCTCATGTCCTCCGCCAGTCCTTTTATGCGGGCTGCAATAACAGCTGCCCTTTCCTTGGCGGGATAGGACGAAACGCCCCCCACTCGGAACAGTTCCCTTCCATTAACAATGACAGGTTGAATAGCAGTTGAGTCATAGAGTCCGGGCAACGGCTCCTGACTCCGGGAGATAGGCGCCTGAAAAAGGAGACTGAAGAATATGGCTGAACAGAGGAACAGAAGCCTGAGAGTGGTTGTGTTTCGTGTCAGGAATAATAGTTTCAGCATAGGAAATCCAAAGAACATTAAATGATAATGAGAACTCCCTTTTCAGACAAAACCAGATATATCATGCATATGTAGACGTTTCTTATGTCGGAACATTAATGATAATTTGAGGAGACTGTCAACAAAAAGTGTTTCAGGGAATAATGACCGGATATGTGTCAGCCCATTAATTTGCCGGGCCGATTTTCCACCATCTCATAACTTCATCATTCTCAGGACAATAATCCCCATTTCATAAAGCAGATAAAGCGGACCGCCCATGAGCAGCATGTTGACGATATCCGGTGTTGGCGTCAGCAGTGCGGCCATGATGCTGATAATAAGTACCGCATAGCGGCGGTGGTGTACAAAAGTTTTACGGGAGCACATACCCACTTTTGCAGCAAAAACCATGAATATGGGCAGTTCAAAAATGACACCGAAGGCCAGGATGAACATGGTAACAAAGTTCACAAACCTGCTGATGGAGATCACCGGCTTCAGCTGGGTTGACTGAAAACCAAGGAGGAACTTAACTCCATAGGGCAGGGTGATGAAATAGCAGAAACCGGCTCCGACATAAAAGAGGACAGTGGTGAAGAAAACAAACCAGGCAAGGGTTGATTCATTTAGTTTGAAGGGTTTACCGAGTGCCATCCAGAGGCAGTAGAGAATGCCAGGCATAAGGACAAAGAGAGTTACAAAGAAGGAAAGCTTGACGTGGGCCAGAAAAGGTTCCGCCACGGTGAAAAAGGCCAGCTTCTGTCCAAGATGATCCTGCAGACCGGTCAGTACTGTGGAAGAAAGTACATAAAGGGCCGCCGTGCCGATAATGACAGCAGCGCCGAGCAGACGGATGGATTTGCGCAGTTCGGAAAGGAATATGAGGAGATTGCTGTTTATTTCCAAGGACGTTTTCCAGAAAATTATTTTGGTTCATTTTAAGCCAGTTTATGTACCAGAAAATATTTCAGAGTGCTTGTAAAAATAGGAATTTAAAATATTAAATGAATTGATTGTTGAAGTTCGGGAGTGATGGGAAAAAACAATACCTAGTATTCCAGAACTTCAACATCCAAAATTTTACACTCCATTACTCCAATACCCTAATTTTCTCGCTAATTTCCATTTACGGATTGACAGCAATCATGTGTTTCACTAATAGTAATTGCCTGAACAAAGATCAAGATTGAAGATTCCCCGGCCGCTTGCGCACGCGACGCTTAACCCGCGGTGAATCTCCTGAGGTAAGGATGTTAATTTAATCAAATGGCGCTCGCTAACCCCGCAGCAAGCTACGGGTAATGCGCTCGCTGTTCCTGTTCATGTTGCAGGATGCTATTCAATAACAATACAGGGTTTCGTTATGCTTGAGCTGCGTTTCATCAGAGAGAACCTGGAGCTTGTGAAAGAAAAAACAAGGCTTCGTGGAATTGAGGACTCCAGGGTGGAAGAATATGAGGCCGTTGATAAGGATCGCCGCGAGTTGCTTGCAGAGCTGGAGAATCTGCGCAACAGGCGAAAGACGGTATCAAGTGATATAGCTGAGCTGAAAAAACATAAGAAGGATGCGGAAACCCTGATCCTTGAAATGCGTGAAGCAGGGGTGCGCATAAAGGAACTTGAGAAGCAGGTCGCAGCCGTTGAGGAAAACCTGCAGGATATTGTCATGGGGATCCCAAACCTGTGTGATGACTCTGTGCCGGTCGGTATGGATGATTCCGAAAATGTAGAGGTCAAACGCTGGGGCACTTTTCCTGAATTTACCATTGAACCGAAGCCGCATTGGGAGATTGGAGAGAAACTGGATATTCTTGATTTTGAGCGGGCTGCAAAGATCTCGGGAGCTCGTTTTGCCCTGTTAAAGGGACTTGGTTCTCGGCTGGAACGGGCCCTGATTAATTTCATGCTGGATCTTCATACCCAGAAACACGGTTATGTTGAGGTCCTGCCTCCTTTTATGGTCAATTCCGCTTCCATGACCGCAACCGGTCAGCTTCCCAAATTCGCGGCGGATCTTTTCAGGATCAAGGGCTGGGATTTCTACCTGATACCTACCGCAGAGGTTCCTGTGACCAATATTCACCGGGATGAAACCCTGGCGGAGAAGCAGCTGCCAATTAAGTATTGCTCTTATACCCCGTGTTTCCGCTCAGAGGCCGGGTCATATGGCAAGGATACCAGGGGGCTCATCCGTCAGCACCAGTTTGACAAGGTCGAACTGGTCAAGTTTACCAGGCCTGAAGATTCGGGCAATGAACTTGAGGCACTGCTGGCCGATGCCGAAGAGGTCCTGCAGCTGCTCAAGCTGCCATACAGGGTTGTGACACTGTGCACCGGGGATCTCGGGTTCTCAGCCACCAAGACCTATGACATAGAGGTCTGGATGCCGGCCCAGAACAAGTACAGGGAAATTTCGTCATGCAGCAATTTCGGGGATTTTCAGGCGCGGAGGGGTGGTATCCGCTACAGGCCCAGGGATAGCAGGAAAAGCTCCCTGGTGCATACTTTGAACGGCAGCGGCCTGGCAGTTGGACGCACCCTGGCGGCCATTCTGGAAAATTTCCAGCGCAGTGACGGGACAATTTATATCCCTGAAGTGCTGGAACCTTATTTTGAGAAGAGATTCTAACTGAATTCTATCCTGTTCCCTCCATTCTTCTTTGCCAGGGAAAGGGCAGAGTCTGCCCTGGCCAGAACAGCGGAACCGTTCTTGTCCTTATCCAGAACCAGACTGACCCCGATACTGACTGTGATTCGGATAGTATTGTTCTCATAGGGAATCTGCAGTTCTTCGGCATTGGCCCGTAAGCGATCAGCTATGATCGCTGCACCAAGACTTGGTGTATTCGGCAGCATGACTATAAAATTTTCACCATCAAATCTGGCGAAGAGATCCGATTGACGTAAAGTGGCTTCACAGAAAGCAGCAAATCTTTGCAGAGCGGTATTCCCCCCTTCCTGTCCAAAGCTTTCAGTGATTTCCTTGTAATTATCAATATCAATGAGGAGTACTGACAAACGGTTCATATATCTCCTGGTGATGGAAAACTCCTTTTCAAAGATCTGCATGAAGTGCCGCCTGTTGAATACTCCTGTCAGTAGATCCCTTTCGGCCAGTTCCCTTACCTGTTGTTCCAGGTTTTTCTTGTCTGATATATTGATAGCCAGCAAGATAACGGAATGTATCTCATTGGAACGGTCTTTAATAGGATAGATCCGTCCTGAAAACCATTGCCTTCTCCTGGAACCTTCCATGGGTGAACCGGCGATATCCGCCGGGCTGAGCTGGTATTCGATTATCCGAAGCGAGTTGGTCGAAATGGCTTCCGATATTGCCTGCATAAAATTATCAGCCAGGTGCTCAGGAAGGACATCGTGCAGATACTTGCCCTTGAATCGTTCCTTACCGGGGAAGAATGGGCTTTTCTGGCCTTCTATGACATCCAGGTATTTCCCGAATTCATCAATGATGAATATTGGATCAGGCAGGGTTTGAGCAGTGGATTTGAGCTGCTGTTCTATGGTAAAAAACATCTGCTCAATTTCCTGGAGTTTATCCAATATGTCCATACTGGTCACCTGTCTGAATATTCTCGATGCTTCTTCACAAGTTACAAGTGAAATCTTATTGCAACCGGAACCAAAAAAACAAGATTATTTTCCCATAGATATTATTGTGTCGATGATGCCTTTCCGTATCAGCATGACGGCAATTGTCGCCAGGAAAAGGCTTGCGATCTTGGAAAGGATCATTGTGCCTGCATTTCCCAAGAGACGCGTGATCGGCTGGGCAAACCAGAATATTGCACCGGCAATTCCCAGATTAGTCAACAGTGCAAGTGCCGTTACCGGCATACCATGCACATTGGCAAGGAGTACTGAGGTGGTAAGGACGGCAGGTCCTGTAATGATGGGAACGCCGAGCGGAACCGCTCCCAGGGTTTCCGGGTCCACTATCCGTTGTCTTTTTTCACCTGTCAGGAGGTCGCTCAATGAAATCACCAGAAGCAGGATGCCACCTGCCACCATGAAGTCTGAAACGGTTATATTGAGAAGGCTCAGAACAAGAGGGCCGACTGCCAGGAAAATGAGGGCAACAGCAGAAGCCGTGAAGAGGGACTGGATAATAACCCTGCGTTGTTGCGGGGACGACAAACCACCTGTGAGCCCGATGAAAAGGGGCAGAACCCCCAAGGCATCAACTGCTACAAAAAGTGGAACAAAACAGAGGATGAAGGTTGCCATCATCCTGAATTACTCCTCTGAGCCGGTTGCAAAATTCTTTGACTTAATAATTCCTCCCAATAGTTAGAACATATAACATACCATAATTAAAAGGGAAAATAAACTGGCAGCAAATACTTTCCTTTCAATTGCAGGCCATAAAGCAGTTTTGCCCCTTACTCAAGGGCCAGTTCAAGAAGCCGATCCAGGAGCGCTCCGAAATCAAGCCCTGCTGCAGCCGCGGCCTGGGGCAACAGGCTTGTAGGTGTCATGCCCGGAATGGTGTTTGTTTCAAGCATGTATATGTCATCCCCTGAGATAATCATATCTGTGCGGCTGTAGCCCCGCAGCTGCAAGGCTCGGTGAGCGGCAAGGGCGCAATGCTGGGCCCGGATCGTCAGGGCCTCTTCCAGTTTCGCCGGGCAGATCTCGGTTGTGGCGCCAGGCTGGTACTTGGCCTCGTAATCAAAGAATTCATACTGTTCATTGGGGATAATTTCAACCAGGGGAAGGGCGGCCAGGTCTTCGTTGCCGATAACGCCGCCGGTGATTTCCCGGCCTGCAATATATTCCTCAACCATGACCTGGGGGTCAATTGCAAAAGCCTTTTCCAGGCCTTCGGTAATATCATCCTCTGAGCGGGCAATGGTCATCCCAAGACTTGAACCCTGGCGGGCGGGCTTGATGACAAGGGGCAAGCCCAACCGGCCCAGTATTTTGCTTGGATTATCAATATCATCTTTTGAGGCCATATGCCATTCCGGAACTTTAAGGCCGGCATTGCGGTAGAGGATTTTGGAAAGGTTTTTGTCCATGGCAATGGCGCTGCCAAGGACGCCCGATCCCTGGTATGGGAGACCGAGAAGATCGAGAAAACCCTGCACCGTCCCATCTTCGCCAAATGGGCCGTGCAGGAGAATAAAGGCAGCATCAAGGCTGTCAGCTTCTTCAGCCAGTCTTGCAAGGTCGGTTGCCGGATCGTAGCGCCTGACTGAATATTTATCGGGGTCCAGGGCCTTGGCAACCTCTTCCGCCCCTTTGAGTGAAACTTCTCTTTCGCCTGATTTGCCGCCGGCAAGCAAGGCAAGTCGTAATTTCTTTTTCATAGTGAATGCCCCAGTAAGATTATTTGTAATATGCACAGGATACTTGCTTCCTCCATACTTTTCAATTGGCAATTGTCCGTTGACATTTACGCCATATTGCTGCATAACAATGAGTTATATGAATAAAAACACTATAAAAAAACTGCAGGCAATAGTAGGTGAGAAGCATCTTGCAACAGCTCGGGAAGATCTCATGTGCTATTCCTATGATTCCACCGGCATGGAATATATGCCCGATGCTGTTGCATTTCCCGGCTCAGCTGCCGAGATTGCTGCCATCATGCAGCTTGCCAACCAGGAACTTTTTCCTGTAATTCCCCGGGGGGCCGGCACAGGAATGACAGGAGGGGCACTGCCGGTGCAGGGAGGTCTTGTACTTGCCACAAGCCGTTTGAACCGAATCCTGGAAATTGACAGGGAGAACCAGGTCGCAGTAGTCGAACCCGGTGTGATCACCGGAAAGTTCCAGGCTGCAGTCAGAAAAGAGGGGCTTTTTTACCCCCCGGATCCGGCAAGTCGTGATTTCTGTACCATGGGAGGCAACGTAGCCGAATGTTCCGGGGGGCCGAGTGCCGTAAAATACGGGGTCACCAGGGATTATGTGCTTGGCCTGGAGGTGGTTTTGCCTGACGGCAGCCTTATTCATACAGGAGTCCGGACTGCAAAAGGGGTCGTGGGCTATGATCTTACCCGTCTTTTTATCGGGTCTGAAGGAACCCTGGGCGTCGTCACCAAGATAGTTGTGCGGCTGCTGGCCCTCCCCACCCATAAGAAGACATACCTGGTACTGACGGAAAGCCTCCAGCAGGCAGCATCCCTTGTAGCAGAAGTGCTCAATAGCGGCCTCCTGCCCAGTACCCTTGAATATATGGACCGGACTGCCCTGCATGTCGTCGATGACTACCTTCCCCTTTCGTTGCCGCAAAACACCGGGGCTCTATTGCTGATAGAAGTGGATGGAGACGAGAAATCTACAGAGGAACAGGGGCAGAAACTCTTAGGGCTGCTGGCAGACAGGGAGAAATATCCTGGTATCCTGCAGGTCAGGCAGGCGGAGAATGAAAGGGAGATACAGGACCTCTGGAAAGCCAGGCGTTCAATTTCACCGGCCACTTTCAAATTGAGGCCTCACAAGATATCTGAAGATGTTGTGGTGCCAAGAACAAGGATCCCGCAGCTTGTCGCCTTTACGGAAGAACTGTCCAGAAAACTGGGCATCGTCATCCTCACATTCGGGCATGCCGGTGACGGCAACATCCATGTCAACATCATGGTAGACGAGGAAAACCAGGAGGAATATGGAAAGGGCCAAATCGCCAAAAAGCAGCTTTTCGAGCATGTTATGACCCTTGCCGGGACATTGTCAGGAGAGCATGGCGTCGGCATCACCAAGGCACCCTACCTCTATATGGAACTTGACGAGACCTCCCTGGCCCTCATGGAGAAAATAAAAACCGTGTTTGATCCCAACAATATTCTGAATCCAGGGAAAATTTTTCCAGCAACCATGAATACATCCCCAAAAAATACCTAACAGGAATAGCGCCATATAGTTGATAAAATGGATACGTATGGTATACGTGTGCACATCACGTATTTTATGATGCAAGCAAAAAGCCATTGACAGAAATTTTTTTAGCCTTTAATATCTCCGACTTTCGTTCTGTAAAATAATTGAAATTTCAATGTAATTCTGTTAGTTTAAATATTTATTAACTATTTACTGGAAGAAGTCGGAGAGAAAATGATAGAAGTTGAAGTAAGAGGAGACATTGAATATGCCATCAGGCAGCTGAAGAAAAAGCTCCAGATGGATGGCATCAAGCGTGAATTGAAGCGCCGCGAGTACTACGAGAAGCCGAGTGAGAAAAAACGCCGTAAGCAGGCTGAAGCAAAGCGGAAAATGCGTAAGTTCAAGCATCGTAAGGCGTAACAATCCTCTGCAGCCTCGGGCCCGCTGGCATTGTTTCTGAATAACATGGCCAATGGCTGACAGGGCAGAAAAAAGAACCGAAAAGCGCTCCCAAACAAAGGGGGGCGCAGAGACTCCATCCACCAAGCAGATTCCGTTTTATTCCTACCAGGATCAGTTCCTTAAGTATTTATCTGCAGCACGCCGTCTGGCACCCAACACCTATAACAGGGCTTACCGTTACGATCTTAATTCCTTTGCGGATTTTCTCCAGGAACAGTCAATTGATGACCTGCGGCAGGTGGACAGGTCCCATGTCAGGGACTATATCTCCTGGTGCCGGAAAAGAAAACTTACCTCCCGTTCAATTTCCAGGAGAATTTCTACGCTGAAAGGCTTTTTCCGGTTTCTGCTGGCGGAAAACCTCATTACCTGGGACCCGACCTCCATGATCGAGCATCCCAAGCAGGGAAGATTCCTGCCCAAAACGCTGACAATCGGAGAGGTGGATATGCTTCTGGCTGTGTCCGGAAAACTGGAGCGGGGAAATCCCCTAGAAGCCAGAGATCATGTAATGCTTCACCTGCTTTATGCCACGGGCCTCAGGGTGTCGGAACTGGTCAAGCTGCCGCTGATAAGTTTCAACCGCCACAGCGGCACTCTCCGGGTGCTTGGCAAGGGGAACAAGGAAAGGCTTGTGCCGATCGGTGAACAGGCCAGGGTGCTGCTCGAGGAATACCTGGACCATGTAAGGCCCCGGCTGCTGCATGGGAAGATAAGCCCCTCGCTTTTTGTTACCCGGCGGGGCAGGGCCATGACACGAAACCGCTACTGGCAGATACTGAAGAATATAACCTTTATGGCGGGCATTAAAAAAGAAGTAAGCCCCCACTCCCTCAGGCATTCCTTTGCCACCCACCTCCTGGAAAACGGGGCTGACCTCCGGTCCGTGCAACTCATGCTGGGGCACTCGGACATATCTACCACACAGCTTTACACGCATATCGAGCGCAGCCGCCTCAAGGGCATTCATAAGAAGTTCCATCCCCGGGGATGATCTGATGCCTGAATTTGCCCGGCAGTGTTTTAATTTGGCTGTTGGCAATCGCAGGTCGATTAGATAAGATGCTTTTTTAGTAAGGAGTAAGGAGAGGTGTGAGGACTAGGGACTGATGACTGACTGTGAAATATTTCACCCCGGCGACTGCATTCGTATATTAACATTAGCTCACTTTAGTCACTCGTAACTAAAATATGGAACTCATAACCACTCATTTGAATGCTGATTTTGACAGCCTTGCCGCCATGGTGGCTGCCAAGAAATTCTATCCTGATGCGGTCATGGCATTTGCAGGGTCCCAGGAGAAGAATATCCGGGATTACTTTGTTCAGGCCAGCCATTATTTTCTCGACTTTAAACGCCAGAAGCAGATCCCCCTCGACAAGGTCACAAAACTTATACTTGTTGATACCCGCCAGGCAAGCAGAATTGGAAATTTTGCCAAGTGTCTTGATAACCCGGGACTCCAGCTGCATATATATGATCATCATCCTGATGCGCCCGGCGATTTACAAGGCGACGTGGAAGTCATCAGGCCGGTGGGCTCAACATCGACCATCTTCACCCAGTTGTTCCGTGAAAAGGGGATATCCCTTACGGATGATGAAGCAACTCTTCTTGCCATGGGAATCTTTGAGGATACCGGGTCTTTCAATTACGCCACAACGACTCCGGAAGACCTGGAGGCTGCTGCCTGGCTTCTGGAGCAGGGAGCCAACCTGCATTCAGTTTCCCAGTCCATTTCCCGTGAACTTACCGTGCTGCAGCTGGGACTGTTGAATGACCTTATCAAGTCGGCAATAAATTATACCATCCAGGGAATTGACATAGTTGTTGCCAAGCTGGCCCTCACGGAATACGTGGATGAATTCGCCCTGCTGGTCAGGCGTTTTATGGTCATGGAGAACCTGAATGTAATTTTTGCACTTGCCGGCATGGAGGATCGGATCTATCTCATTGCCCGCAGCCGGGTGCCCGAGGTCAACGTAGGCGAGATTGCCAGGGATTTCGGCGGCGGTGGGCATGCGTCGGCCGCCTCTGCCACGGTGAAGAACATGACCATGATAGAGGCGGAAGAAAAGCTTATCCGTCTCCTGAACAAGCATGTACGACCCCAGAGCCTTGCGGGAGAACTGATGTCCCACCCGGTTATTACGGTGCCGCCGGACATATCGATAAAGAATGCCAACCAGGTCCTGACCCGCTACAACATCACGGTGTTGCCGGTGGTTCAGGACAAGTCCAGGCTGCTAGGCATTATTTCACGGCGTGTGGCTGAGAAGGCGATCTTTCATAATCTTGGCGATCTGCCTGTCAGTGACTATATGACCACTGATGTAGCGACACTGCCGGGTTCTGCCTCACTGGCGGATATCCAGGAGCTGATCATTGAACATCGCCAGCGGTTGATTCCCGTGGTTGACGATGAAGAACTCAAAGGTGTTATCACCCGGACGGACTTGCTCAACCTTCTCATCAATGACCCGGCCCTTCAGCCGAAAAACCTCATTGTTGCCGATGACCGTTCCTATATCGAGCGGCACAGGAACGTGAACAGCCAGATCGTAGAGTTCCTTAACAGGGAGGTCATTGTTCTACTGCGGACCATCGGGGAGGTGGCAGAAGAAAATGGCTATACTGCCTATGCGGTTGGGGGCTTCGTCCGTGACCTCCTGCTGCGCATCAAGAACCTGGACCTGGATATTGTGGTTGAGGGCGATGGTATCAAGTTCGCCAAGAAGCTTGCCGCGCATTTCGGGGGCGCCGTCCGGACCCATGAAAAATTCAGCACCGCCCTGGTTATCATGCCTGACGGCTTCAACATTGATGTGGCAACTGCCCGGCTTGAATATTACGAGTATCCCGCTGCCATGCCGACCGTGGAGCTGTCCTCGCTGAAGCTTGACCTCTACCGCCGTGATTTTACCATCAATGCCATGGCCATCAATCTGAACCCGGAGAAGTTCGGTACCCTCGTTGATTTTTTCAACTGCCAGACGGATATCAAGGAACGGAGCATAAGGGTTCTGCACAACCTGAGCTTTGTGGAGGACCCAACGCGAATATTCAGGGCAATCCGTTTTGAACAGCGCATGGGATTTACCATTGGCAAGCATACGGAAAAGCTCCTGAAGAACGCGGTCAAAATGAACCTGTTCAACCGTTTTTTCGGGAGCCGCTGCTTTACGGAGTTAAAGCTTATTTTTTCTGAGGAAAACCCTATCCCGGCCTTAAGGCGAATGGCGGAATTCGACCTGCTCAAGTTCATCCTGCCAGGCCTCAGGTTTGACAAGCGTATGGAAAAAAACCTGGTTGAAACCCAACGCGCCATGGACTGGTACAAGTTGCTTTATCTTGACGAACCCTGCCGGCAATGGCTGGTTTACCTGTTTGCAATCCTCTCTGATTCTACATACAGCGACCTGAAGGTCTTCTGCATGAAGTTTGAATTTCCGGAGCGTCACAAGAAAGAGCTTTTACGGGAAAAGGAGGCAGCGGACAAGATCCTCAAGGAACTGGGCAGGAACATAACATTAAGGCCCAGCGAGATCTACTGGCTTCTTCAGGAGCGCAGCCATGAAAGCCTTATTTATCTTATTGCCATGGCCAGGAAGAAAACGGCCAAGAAGGCGGTTTCGCTTTTTGTGACGCACCTGAGGCATTACAAAACCCATATTCAAGGCGCTGATCTCATGAAAATGGGTTATAAGAGCGGACCGATCTTTAAAACCATATTAAACCATCTGCTTGAGGCAAAACTTGACGGGGAAGTCGAGAGCAGGGCGGATGAAATCCAATTCATCAAGCATAATTATCCCTTAAAGAAAAAGGCCGGCAAGTAAGGTCCCACTGACGGCGATACAGAACCCCTTATTCTTCCCGGCTTTCTTCGACCCGGTCTTCCATGGCAATGAAAGGCCTGTGTTTTGGGCCCACATAAACCTGCCTTGGCCTTCCAATGCGCCAGTTCGGATCATCCCACATCTCTTTCCAGTGCGCAATCCATCCAGGCAGCCTGCCGAGGGCAAACATGACCGTGAACATGTTGCTCGGGATTCCGATGGCCCTGTAGATGATGCCGCTATAGAAGTCAACATTGGGATACAGGTTGCGTTCAATGAAGAATTCATCATTCAATGTGACCTCCTCCAGCTCTTTGGCAATATCCAGCAGAGGGTCAGAGATATTCAGGGCAAGAAGAACATCATCACAGGCCTTTTTGATAATCCTGGATCGCGGGTCATGGCTCTTGTAGACCCGGTGACCGAAACCCACCAGCCGGAAGGGATCATCCGGATCCTTGGCCCGGTCGATATAGGTCTGGTAATCACCGTCTGATGCATAAATGTCTTCAAGCATCTCGACAACCGCCTGGTTGGCGCCGCCGTGCAGCGGGCCCCAGAGGGCGCTGATGCCGGCAGAGATAGAGGCGTAGAGATTAACCCGGGCGCTGCCCACCAGCCGGACTGTGGAAGTTGAGCAGTTCTGCTCATGGTCGGCATGCAGGATAAGGATCTTGTTCAGAGCGGCAACGACTTCCTGGTTAATGACATAGGGCTTGACCGGGGAGTCAAACATCATGTTGAGAAAGTTGGCGCAGTATGAAAGATCATGGCGCGGGTACACCAATGGCCAGCCCATGGACTTCTTATAGGTGAAGGCGGCAATCGTCCTTACCTTGGAGATGAGGCGCGTTGCCATGATGTCAATGTCTTCCAGCGGGTTTTCCGTCATTTCCGGGTAAAAGTTTGAGAGTGAGTTGACCATGGAGGACAGAATCGCCATGGGTGCGGTATTGGGCGGGAAATGATCAAAGAAGTGGATCATGTCTTCATGGATAAGGGCAAAACGGCCGAGCAGGTAGCTGAAATGGCTGAGTTCATCCTGGGTGGGAAGATGCCCATGCAGAAGCAGGTAAGCCACCTCAACAAAGGAGCAGTTCTCGGCCAGGTCTGCAATGGCATAACCCCGATAATTGAGGATGCTTTTTGAGCCATCAAGATAGGTTATTTCACTGGCACAGGAGCCGGTGTTCATGTAACCGCTGTCCAGGGTGATATAGCCGCTGTCCTGGCGCAGGTTGCGGATGTCTATTGCCTTTTCCCCTTCGCTGCCTTCAATAATCGGCAGGTGATACGTTTTGCCTTCAATGGTCAGTTTCGCTGTTCTGTTCGTGATGAATTTATCTATCATATTGCGTCAACCTTCTTTTTGCTCAATCCGGGAAAATACATGATATGGTGAATTGTATTTGGTGCTGACTATTGCAACTTTACCGTTCTGGCGAGCCAATCTGCGCACGAAATATATATTGCCCGGGATGACTTTTAGATACAAATTATTTAATATAGAAAAAAAACAATAATCGAGCAACTATTTAGACCTGTAAAAGGAGATCGATGTTTCCGGCAGATGCGAGCTATCCCGAAAAATTAGCTTTTTTCCGTGACGAGGTCACCATATATCCTGTTTCCTGTGAGCCTTTGGCAAATGGTCGTACGGATATTGAATGGCTTGAGGCTGTCCTGTCAGGCGGCGCTAAAATAGTACAGCTCCGGGATAAAGTTTCCACTGATCTAAATTTTTATCAGAAAGCCTTGATTTTCAGGGAGAAAACGAACAGGGCGGGCGCCTTGTTCATTATTAACAACCGGTTTGACATTGCGCTGTTGGCAGGCGCTGACGGAGTTCATCTTGGAAACAGTGATCTGCCGGCTGAAGAGGTAAGAAAGGTGGCCCCCGATCTGATTATCGGTGTATCATGCAATAATCCGGATCAGGCTGCATCAGCCAAGAAACGGGGGGCATCCTATTTCAATGTCGGGCCGCTTTTTACGACGGAAACCAAGAAAAACCTGACACCTTTCCTGGGGCCGGATGTAATTGAGACCTTTGCGTCTCTATGCGACCTGCCTTTTACAGTCATGGGTGGTATTAAGCTCAATCATGTCAGGGAGCTGGTTGCCAGAGGGGCACAGCGTATTGCGGTAGTTACAGCCTTGACCCAGGCAGAAGATATTACTCTGGAAACACGTCGCTGGCTTGAAGAGATTGCCAAGTCTCTCAGTGCCATGAAATGATACAGGAGACATCCGATTAGAATGGATATTCAGAAAACATTACGAGATCTCAGGAAGGATATAGAATTTCTCATGCTATATGCGGTTCCTGCAGAACAGGCTGGTGCAGCGGAATCACTCCTGGAGAAATATGCTGCAGATATCATTGCATTGAATCTTCTGTACAGTTTTTATGTTCACTTGCCGGAGGGGAGGGATGATTCTGTTATAGGATTGCGTTTAGTGAACCGTCGTCAGGGCGTATTCCTCCTCTGTGTGTCAACCTGCAATGGCATGCATTACCTTTATCTGGCCAATAATGAGGCGGCTCATATAATAGGCACCGTGGCTGAAGGAATAGTCGCACGGGAACTGCTTGATTTCTTCGGCTATGCCGACAACAGCGAGGTTTTGGCCCTTACAGGAAAAATTGAAATGCTGCAGGAATATGAACCGTATACGCCTGATTCAAAACTGTGTCCTTCCTGCCAGGTTGCCGAAGGGGAATTTCATACCCTTGGATGTCCAGTGGAGATCTGCCCCTGGTGCAAGGGACAGTTGACCTACTGCAACTGCAGGTTCACCAAGCTCAATATAGAGGCCATGGACAAGGTTTCGCAGATAGAAAAACTGGGTGAACTTCTGGAAGAGGCCGGCCGCATAGCCTATAAAATGGAACAGAACCCCGGCTATCCAACCATGGATGATTAACTGACAATTCAAGTAATGGGAAAAAGAAGGTTCCAAGGTTTCATGGGTAAAAAAATCAAAATATATAATTCAAAATCCTTTCAATCATCGGTAGAATAGCAAGCCGATAAAATTAATCTTTTCCCTCGCCCCCTTGAAACCTCGACCCCTTGCCCTCTTTAATTCCTACTTCAGCTTCTGGAGGAATTTGTAGAACTCCGAATCTGTTGAGATGACCAGGTTTGTATTCTGGCCGACCGCATTCTTGTAGCTCTCCAAACTCTTGGTGAATGAATAGAACTCAGGATCCTTATTATAGGCATCGGCATAGATCTTGGCCGCTTCAGCATCTGCCTTACCCTTGATCTCTTCAGCCTCACGATTTGCAGTGGAAAGAATTTCTTTCAGTTCTTTTTCCACCTTGCCCATGATCTCAGCTTTCTGCCCTTCACCCTGCGATCGTTTTTCTGCCGCAATGCGCTTCCGTTCCGAGATCATACGGTCGTAAACCTTGAGGCGCACCGTATCAATATAGTTAACACGCTTGAATAAAACATCTACGAGTTCAATGCCATATTGAGGAGTGATCTTGGAGGCATTCTCATGGATCATGGCCGAAATCTTATCACGGCCGTACCGGAGTTTTTCAATTTCTACCGCAGAATTTGTCATGGTTTCAGGTGAAAAATCAGAACTTCTAATAAGTTCCACAAGGTCATTCTTGTTGACCAGGTCGCGCACGGTTCCATCTATGATATCGTCAAGAATGGTCTGGGCCCGTATTTCGTTATTGACCGCCTGCAGGAAAACAAGGGCATCTGCAATACGCCAGCGGGCTGTGACGTCAAGATAGACGAATGTCTTGTCATTGGTTGGGATCTGGTTGGGGTCACCGTCCCAAATAAGGATCTTTTTCTCAAAAAACGTGGCTTCCTGGATATAGGGGGTCTTGAAATGAAGTCCAGCTTCGGTCACTGGTTGTCCGACAGGGCGGCCGAACTGGGTGATAACCGCCTGTTTCCCTTCCTCAAGGACATAAAAGCCGTTGGCAACAGTTACAATCAGGGCAATGACTATAATTATCCCGATGATTCGTAAAATTTTATTCACTTGCCTACCTCTCTTGTTATATTGGGTAATCCCTATAATTACTTATTGTTAATTACTTGATTTTGTTTGGAACCGCTGATGTCCAGGAACGGAAGGATGGAGCGCTGCTCCTTGTCAATTACATAAATGTTTTTGACAGTTGGAAGGACCTCCTGCAGGGTTTCAAGGTACATCCTCTGCCGGGTGACATCCTTGGCAGCCTGGTATTCTTTCATAATGGCAAGAAAACGTGCTGTTTCACCCTTGCTTTCGTTAACCCGCTGAACAGAATACCCCCGGGCCTGCTCGACAATCTTCTTGGCATCGCCACTGGCTTTGGGAATAACCTTATTGTAGGCTTCCTCCGCTTCATTGACCAGTCGCTTCATGTCCTGGTCTGCTTCGTTGACCTCATTGAAAGCAGGCTTGACCGCATTGGGCGGGTTGACATCCTGGAGCTGGACGGTGACGATATCAACCCCTGCCTCGTAGCTATCCAAAACCGCCTGAAGTTCATCTGCCGAAGAGCCTGCCAGGATTTCCCGGTTGCTGAGAACGTAGTCAAAGTCCATGTTGCCGACAACCCGGCGAACAACTGTTTCTGTTACGTCTCGCAACGCCTGCCGGACATCCTGGACCTTGAAAAGAAAATTAAAGGGATCACGCACCTTGTACTGCACGATCCACTCAACATCGATGACATTCTTATCTGCGGTAAGCATGAGGGATTCGTTGTCAAAGCCCTCTTTCTGATAGACGGTCTGGCGGGCAGGAACCTTGGTGCGGAAGCCGAACTCCTCTTTGCGGACATTTTCAATGTCCACCTTCGTAACTGTATCGACCAGCGGGATCTTGAAATTAAGTCCCGGAGGCGCAGTCCTGCTGTATTTGCCGAAACGGAGAACCACCCCGCGTTCACCGGGTTTTATGGTGTAAAACGATGAGTAGACGACCTGGATAAGAACGATAACAAGAATAACGACAAGGATTTTACTTAAGCCGCCAAATAAACCGGTGGGAGGCCTCCCGGCAGGGACCTGGCCACCTTCTTCTCCGGGGGGAGCGCCGCCCGTGCCGCCCCCGAAGGCCTGTTTGAGTTTCTTCAGAAGTTCTGCAATAATATCTTCAGGCGATGGAGTCCTGCCGCCTTTTCCCCAGGGGGACTGTTCGTCCTGCCAAGCCATAAAGTTTCCTCTCTCTGTAAAGATGTTTTTATCCGGATGCTAATATCCTGTACCCGGCATTTAGAGACTCGTGAAATTAATTTTGAACACGTCCAACGAGTGCTTCTACCCCATAACATCAAGGCATAAACGAGCGAATCTGGAAATGTTATACAGCCTAAGGAAAAAGATTCGTCGCAACCTGCTGCGGGGAGTTTCAATTATTTTAGAGAATTATTAAGTCAATACTCCCAGATTGGGAGGGGGATTTCAAGTATTATTTTGTTTTGCCCTGCTGCCGCAATTTCGTGCTCTTCGTATAAAGTTCAACAGCACATTATTACAAAGCGTCATTGAATTCATCCCTGAATCGGGCAGTTCCTGAAACATTCTGCATGGTTTTATCATCCATCACAAGGATCATGAATACCTCATCCGGGACATCGTCCCATTGGCTTTTGATATTGAAGCTGGAAGCCGGTTGAAATCCGAAACGGGGGTAATACTCAGGATGGCCGAGCACAATGACAAAAGGGCAGCCTTTTTCCTGCAGGAGATTTAGCCCCTTCTTTACAAGCATTTTGCCTATTCCCCGGCGCTGTCGTGATGGAATGACCGCCATGGGTGCCAGTCCCATGCCCTGGACTGTTTTGGCGTTTTTTATCTGCACCGGGGTAAACATAATATGACCGACAATGGTGCCGTTATCCTCTGCCACCAATGACAGGCAGTCAGCACACGACCGGCGCAGCTTGTCTGCCAGCTTGGCCTCCGCATCTCTTTTAAATGTCTGTATAATGACAGAATGGATTAAAGGCACGTCTTCTGGTTTTTCTTGTCGTATGAGAATCAAGGGTAATTCGCCTGCCAATAAAGAGTGAATATGGATATTCCGCTAACCGGGATGAGTAAATATTGTACGCAATATTTTAACTCATGGCCAGCCACCAGCATAAGCCGACAATTGCCAGACTTGCAATAAAAAGGTTTGTTTGCAGGGATGTTTTGCTTATCAGTACACGTTGCGAAGGCAGGAAGACAAGCATGGAGCCGAGAGCTGCACCAGCTAAAAGCCCGAAAAAGTGGGCGCCAAGATCAGTTTGCTGATCACCGGCACCCAGGAAGGCAAGCAGTCCTGCACCTGCTGCCAGGGGCAAAAGGGTTTCTTTCAGCGCCGCAGATCGTTTACTCGCTGCCTGGTAGCCGGAAAGGATGCCGATGGTTCCGAAAATTGCAGTTGAAAAGCCGACTGAGTTATGGTGCGTCCCCTGCAGAAGTATATTCATCAGATTGCCGAGCGTGCCCGATGCCAGGATGAGAAACCATCCCAGACCGTTTCCGAGCAACCGGCAGAGAAAATGGACCAGAACACCACCTATGAGAATATTGCCGAACAGGTGCACTACATCGGCGTGCAGGGTAAGGGCTGTTACCAGGCGATACCATTGGCCATTCTCAAGGATCTGTTTGCCTGAGACCGACCCAAGGGAGAACCAGGCGCTGGAGCCGGACCACGGACCGGTTATCACATAAAAAATTACCAGGGCGCCCATCATGAGGATTGTCGGGGGCTGGTATCTGGTAAGGACAGGAACCTGGACCCTCTGCCTGGAACTTTGAGGCGGCCAGTTGCTGTTCTCATCCATAAATGCGGCAATTTCCTGCAAAGCCCTTTTTTCATGGAGCGGCGAGACCTTGATGACCCAGCTCTGTTTTTCAAACTCGATTGCACTGGGAATATTTGCGGCCCCCAAGACGAGAGACCACTGTTCAGCCTGCTGCCTGTTGGCCGGCAGGCCGATTATTGAGGTCATCAGGAGTTCAGTCATTCAATTTTCCCTGGTTACGAGGAAATGCGCGCTATTCTTCATCTGGTAATAAAACCACTCACAAAGAACAAGTAAACACGGAGTTTCGGCTTGTCAAAAAGAAATTCCGGCATAGCTGCGATTTAAGGAGTTCTGTTTGACAAATCCTGTCTGGCGTCCTACTTTCAAAGTAAAGGGATAATAACATAAATTCAGTACCTGCTCCTTATACTGAGCAGGAAACACGTTTTCTCAGAAACAGGCCTGTTGACCTGATAATATGACAATGTCAGGAATAGAATTGTTAGCAAAGGGAGGCTTTCTTATCTGGCCGATTCTGCTGTGCTCGATTATCGGCATAACGGTTTTCTTTGAACGGCTTTTCAGTTTTCGGGCAGCCCAGGACCGGGATGGAGTGACCGCGAGAATTCTGCAGCTCCTTGAGCGTGGAAAGTTTTCCGAGGCAAAGGAAGTCCTGGCAGCCCGCAGGAAACATCGCAAGCGCAAGGGTTCGTCTGCGGAATTTGTTCTGCAGGAAGCCATTGCCGTCCAGGGGAGTGAACAGGAGATCCTGGAAATAGTCCTTGCCCACTCGGTTGAGAGGGAACTGGATTACCTGGCCCGCCATATGGGAATCCTGGCCACAGCCGGAAACATCGCCCCGCTCCTCGGTCTTCTCGGGACAGTGGTCGGTATGATCAAAGCCTTCATTGTTGTGGAGAACATGGGCGGCAGGGTGAACGCCACGGTTCTGGCGGGCGGTATCTGGGAGGCCATGCTGACCACCGCCCTGGGGCTGCTGGTTGCCATTCCCCTTATCGTTGTTCACAGCTACCTGGAGGGAAGGCTGAACATGATACGGGCACATCTTGAGGATATAACCGTGTCGCTGATAAAGATATGGCAAGAACCGCGGGTAGAGGTTTAGGATAATGCTGCGATTCCCCATGCGACAACCCCCAAGGACTGCGATTCACCTGACCGCACTCATTGATATTGTCTTCCTGCTGCTGATCTATTTTCTTCTTACCAGCAGCTTTGTTGAGCAGGAAGGGATCCCGATCAGCGTTCCTGAGATAAAAACAACCGGTTTGTACAGCGAGAACATACCGGTAGTGCTTATTGATCAGGGAGGCCAGTTCTTCCTTGAGAAGAAACCGGTCAGCGATGAGGAACTCAGCTCACTGCTGCGGGCACACCTTGCCCTTTCTGCTGATAAAAGTGTAGCGATCAAGGCCGATAAACGTGTGGCCTATGAGAGGGTGGTGCAGGCCCTGGATATAGCGAAGGAAACCGGTGCTGAAGTCTTGAACCTGGCTGTGGAAAAAAAGCCTGAGCCTCCCCCGCAACGATAATTTAGTGCCGCAAAGCTAAATCGGCCGCCGCCTTGTCTACCTGACCAGCGTGAGCAGCTTTTTGGTATTTCTGCATGAAATACATCACATTAATGGTTACTATGCACTGTCAGTCAGTTGGTATTATAAACCACAACAAACACAATGAGCCATGAAACGATCCATTATTTTTCCCATTCTGCTGATTTCTATTTTTCTTTCTGTTTTGGTGCATGCTGCCGGTGTTGCAGAATACACTAGGGCAATTGAACAAAGCCCGGAGGACATGAAGTATAAATTCTATCTCCTGCGGGGTATGGCTCATAGGGAGCAGAGGGATATTGATGCGGCAATCAATGATTTCAGCACCTCCATCCAGCTGCGCCCAAGCCATGATGCCTTACTGCGGCGAGGGGAGATGTATTTTGAAAAGGGTTCTTATACTATTGCGGAACATGATTTCAGCCAGGCCATTGAGATCAATCCCTCGATCGAGGCATACAGGCTGCGGGGTCTCACCTATCTTGTACTGGCCAACCTTGATATGGCCATTGCGGATGGTACGGAAATAATAAAATTGGCTCCCAATACCTCTGATTCCTATAATATCCGCATGGAAGCCTATGCCCAGGTCGGAGAGGTGAAACTTGCCCGGGAGGATGCCCGGCGGGCCTTGTCCCTGGACAGGGGTAACAATATAGCAATGGATTTGCTGGTCAAATATCCGGAAAAAATTGATATGAGCAGCGGGTCCATCAGGTACAGGCCAAAGGGAGATATTAACAAGTACCGGGTCTGGGCCAGCAACCATGGTTTTGCCTTTTCCAGAAAGACTGAATAAGAACGCGGCAGGTATTAGCGAAGCTACCGATGACTTCCATCTTGAAATAATATCTTCGTCTCCGCTGTTTTTATCCCCCTCTCTCCCGCTGCAATCCGGGTGGTCTCTCTTATTTTTGTAGGAAAAAATACCGAAGAAATCCATTGCAGGCCCGCAATATTTTGTTATCGTACAACATTCTGTTTGGATCATAGCATACTGGTCACATAGAACGTATCCCCTAACACATGAGGAGGTTTGTATGAAGTATGTGGCGTGTGGAGTATTGGCATTTGTTGGTTTGCTTCTTGTCTTGTTCAGTCAGCCGGCGTTTGGGGCAGAGGGAGGCTCCAGTTTCTACCTGCTGGGCCAGCGCGGCCAGGGCGCCGGGGTTCTGCCGCCGGTGGAGGGCGTGTTTTTCGCCCTGCCCAACTATTTATACAGCGGCGACGCTTCCGTCTCACGGGGTCTGCCTGTCGGCGGTGCGGTAACATTCGGGCTTGATGCCGATATCTTTCTGACAATGCCGACAGCTATCTGGGTGACCTCCGCCGACCTGCTTGGGGGAGACCTCGCATTTTCGGGAACCTTTGTTTACGGTAATGCAGACGTGAGCGCCAAGTTAGCGCTAGAGATTCCCGATATCATCCAGAGGGAGGTTGCGCTCTCTGATGACCGCTGGGCTGTTGGAGATCCTGTATTCAGTGCTCTTGTCGGCTGGCATGGCGAAGACCATCATTACGCGGTCGCCGCCAGTATCAATGTACCGGTCGGCAGCTATGATGCCGGCCGGCTTGCCAATATCTCCCTGAACCGCTGGGCACTCGATATCACGACGGCGGGCACGTGGATGTTTGCGCAAAAAAGCATGGAAGTGTCCGGTGCCATGGGTTTCACCTTCAATGGTGAGAACGACGATACCAAATATGAAACCGGTACGGAGTTTCATCTCGAAGCAGCAATTTTCTATCATTTTTCGGAAGCATTTTCCATCGGGCTGAATGGCTACCACTACGAGCAAATCACCGGTGACAGCGGCTCAGGCGCGACGCTCGGTGATTTCAAGGGGAAGGTAACCGGACTGGGGCCGGGCGTGTCTGGAACATTTCAGGTTGGACCGGCACCTGTTGCCTGGAGCCTCCGTTATTTTTACGAGTTCAATGTGAAAAACCGTCTTGAAGGCGACGCCGGCTGGCTGACAATATCACTTCCGCTGTGGGTGCCAGGCCAGTAAAGCCAAAAAAAATGTGGGATTCAATTTGAACTCCACAACAATACATGAAGGAGGACAAAATGTTTCGGATGAATAACCTCTCGGCAGGGATCTCCCGCTCCTGCCCACTTTTAGGCTTCGTTATTCTCTCCGCGGTCCTGCTGGCCGGCTCTGCAGCGACCGTCTTCGCGCAGTTCACTCCTGCGGAGGAATCGTTATCAAATCTTTATCCCGGCAAAGCCTACTCGCCTTACGCTAAGCGTAACTTCCCCGACCGCGTATTCTGGGGCGACAGCCATCTTCACACCGGGCTTTCGATGGATGCCGGCCTGTTCGGTGCGCGACTGGGCCTGGATGACGCCTATCGGTTTGCCCGGGGCGAGGAGGTAATGGCTTCCAGCGGTCAACCGGCCAGGCTGGGCCGACCGCTCGACTGGCTTGTAATAGCCGATCATTCAGATGGTATGGGTTTCTTCAATGACCTTGCCGCGGGTGAGCCCGACGTCATTAAGTTCGACCAGGCAAAATCCTGGTACGAAGGGCTGCAGGCTGGTGGCGAGGCCTCGGCCAAAGCTGCGCTAAACCTGATCACAACTTTCTCGCAAGGCAAAATCGATCCGGAAATGATGAAGGAGTATTCGCCGGGTGGGAAGACCTATACTTCGATCTGGGAAAAGGTGGTCGATGCAGCCGAACGTTTCAATGAACCGGGCCGTTTCACGGCGTTTATCGGCTTTGAGTGGACCTCACTTGTAGCCGGGAACAACCTGCACCGAAATGTAATTTTCCGCGAAGGCGCAGAGAAGGCCGGCCAGGTCGTACCGTACACGACACAGGAGCCGGTCGGCTCGATCGATCCGCTCGATCTGTATAAATATCTGGAGAATTATGAGGCCAAGACCGGTGGTTATGCGCTTGCACTGGCACATAATGGAAACCTGTCCAATGGCATCATGTTTCCGGTCGATGCACAATACACAGGCCGAAAGCTTGACAAATTCTATGTTGAACAGCGGGCTAAGTGGGAACCAATGTATGAGATCACTCAAATCAAGGGTGATGGTGAGGCGCACCCCCTGCTTTCACCCGATGACGCATTCGCAGATTATGAAACCTGGGACGCCGGAAACCTTGATCTTTCCGAAGCCAAGACCCCGGAAATGTTGCAGTATGAATACGCGCGCGAGGCTCTGAAAAACGGCTTGCTGCTGGAGCAGCGGCTCGGCACCAATCCATACAAGTTCGGCCTGGTCGGATCGACCGATAGCCATACAGCGCTCTCGACCGCCGAAGAAGAAAATTTCTTTGGCAAGGCTACCAATGTCGAGCCCAAACCTGACCGGATGATGCATCCATTCGCCCAAACAGAGAACGGTACTTATCAAGGCTACGAACTTGTCGCTTCGGGATATACAGGTGTCTGGGCCAAAGAGAATACCCGCGCGGCGATCTGGGATGCCATGGAGAGGAAGGAGGTTTACGGGACTACCGGGCCGCGCATGATGGTGCGCTTCTTTGGTGGCTGGGATTACACACAGGACGATCTGAACAGCCGCATGCCGGCCTTCCGCGGTTACGAGAAAGGTGTGCCGATGGGTGGCAACCTGCCCGCACGTGAAGAAGGCAAAGCGCCAACCTTTATGGTATACTCGCTGCGCGATCCGATCGGCGCAAATCTTGATCGTATCCAGATCATAAAGGGCTGGCTTGACGAGAAGGGAAAAACCCATGAGAAGGTCTATGATGTCGCCTGGTCTGACAACCGCCAGCCGGACAAGGATGGCAAACTGCCTCCGGTCGGTAATACAGTGGATGTCAAGAACGCCAACTGGACCAACACCATCGGTGCTTCAGAGCTTGGTACTGTATGGACCGATCCGGATTTCGATGCAAAGGAGTCAGCATTTTACTACGCCCGGGTGATCGAGATCCCGACTCCGCGATGGATTGTCTACGATGCCTTCCGCTATGGGGTCAAGATTCCGGAGGGCGCTGAAACGATCCACCAGGAGCGCGCCTATACCTCTCCGATCTGGTATACGCCTTAGGACTTAATGTAAAATGGAGAATGTAAAATGTAAAATTAGAAGGATAAAATCTTAAGTTTTACCTCGAGAGTTGACACGGGGATGCGGAATGCCGTATCCTCGTGTTTTTGTTTTTATTTGTCATTCAGGGAAATTCTTCAATGAAAAAATTGTTAAAGGACCCGCTGCTCCACTTTCTGCTCATCGGGGCAGCACTGTTCCTTGTTTTCGGACTTTTTAAAGGTCAGGCTGGAAACGAGAAAAACAAAATTGTCATCACCTCTGGAGATATTGAAGCCATGCAGGCGAATTTTTCCCGCACCTGGCAGCGGCCTCCTACAGAAAATGAACTGGCCGGTCTCATCGAGGACAAGGTGCGGGACGAGATTGCTTACCGGGAAGCTGTTGCCATGGGGCTTGACCAGGATGATGCAGTGATCCGCCGGCGCTTGCGCATGAAGATGGAACTGCTGGTTGAGGATATTGCCGGGCTCTCTTCCCCTTCTGATGATGAACTGGCAGCTTATCTGGCGGAATATAAGGATTCGTTCCGCCGGGAGCCGCAGGTGTCATTCAAGCAGGTCTATCTGAACAGTGACAAACGCGGCGCAGGTGTGGATGAAGCAGCCCTGGCGTTGCTGGCAGAACTTGCTGCAGCAGGTCCAGGTGCTGATCCGGAATCCTTTGGTGACCCGAACATGCTGCCTGTGGAGTTTCCCCTTTATTACGTCAGCGACGTTGAAAAAATTTTCGGTGCATCCTTTGCCAAAGGGATTTTAGAGGTTGAACCCGGCAATTGGGCTGGACCGGTGATGTCAACCTATGGTCTGCACCTGGTGTTTGTTGGGGAACGTATCGAGGGACGAGATCTGGAACTTGCCGAGGTGCGTGAGGAAGTGGAGCGTGAATGGACCGCAAAGCGGCGCAGGGAATTCAAGGAAGAAACCTATAAAAAACTGCGGGAACGTTACACGATTGCCATTGAAGAGCAGGAGCCTCCGGCAGATGATAACAAGATTTCAACAAGGAGGAAATGATGCGGTCCATTCTTGTTGCCATTGTTGTTTTGTTCATTGTATTTCTTTTTGGAACAGTATCGGCCCATGAAAGCCAGCCCGGATCGCTTGAGATGAAGCAGCTGGGGCCGGACCGCTACGACATCACCTGGCGGGCCCCCATTTATTACGGGAAACCCCATCCGGCCCAAATGGTGCTGCCCGAAGACTGGCAGACCATCGGCCAGCCCACCGAGAGGAGAACCTTTGATGCCATAGTGTTTCACCGGGTCATCTCAACGGGCGGGAAAAGCGTTGAAGGCAAGATTATCCGCTTCCCTGGCCTTGAGTCAACCATCACAGATGTTTTTATAAGGCTTAAAAGGCTTGATGGGACACTGATGACCACGGTGGCCCGGCCCACAAAAACCTGGGCAGTACTGCGGGGGGAGCGGCCCTGGCACGCTACGGCAGGCGAATATCTCGGTCTCGGCTTCCACCACATCCTGATGGGTGTTGACCACCTGCTTTTTGTCCTGGGGTTGCTGCTGATCGTACAGGGCCGTATGATGCTCTTGAAAACCATAACATCCTTCACCGTGGCGCACTCCATTACCCTGGCCATTGCCACCCTTGGATATGCCCATGCTCCTCTGCCGCCGCTTAATGCTGCCATTGCGTTATCCATCCTGTTCCTGGGCCCGGAGGTCGTGCGTTCAAGGCGCGGCGAGACAAGTTTGACCATAAGGTTTTCCTGGCTGGTGGCCTTTGTCTTTGGACTCCTGCATGGTTTTGGCTTTGCCAGCGGCCTGTCCACCACCGGTATGCCGAAAACAGAGCTGCCCTGGGCCCTGCTCTGGTTTAACGTGGGTGTGGAGCTTGGCCAGCTGGTCTTTGTTTTCCTGGCCCTGGCCCTGGCCTGGTCATTTAAGACCCTTGAGGTTCGCTGGCCGCGCTGGGCTCAGGCCTTGCCCGGCTATACCGTGGGCAGCCTCGGTGCCTACTGGACTATACAGAGGACTGTTATTCTCCTTGGAGGACTTTTTTAATGAAAAAACATCTTGGGTACATGAATTTTTACATTTGGTTCCTGGTACTGGCTGTTTACCTGGTATGGGCACCTTCTGTTCAGGCCCACGTCCAGCAAGGGCAGGCAATCGGCTTTATAACCGGTCTTGAGCATCCCTGGTCCGGTCTTGATCATGTGCTGGCCATGATTGCTGTTGGCATCTGGGGTGCGCAATTGGGCATCCCTGCCCTGTGGATCCTGCCTGTCACCTTTCCCATGGTCATGTCCATGGGTGCCATGATGGGGTTACTTGGTATCCCGCTGCCTGGAATCGAAATAGGTATTGCGGTATCCGCCATCCTTTTGGGCGCAATGGTTTTGGGCGAAGTAAGGCCTAAATTGTTCATCGCAGCTGTCATGGTCGGTTTTTTTGCCATCTTTCACGGCCATGCCCACGGTACGGAACTACCCGCCGGTCAGAGTGGACTTCTCTACAGCATGGGGTTCGTCATTGCCACCGGTGTTTTACATGGTATTGGCATTCTCATCGGCACTATCCACCGCTGGCCGGTCGGCAAGATGGCCCTGCGCGGCGCCGGTGCCTTTATTGCAGCCATGGGTTTTTTTTTCCTATGGCAGGCGGTGGCATGAGAAAATCAGTGGCAAATAGAGCAGGTTTATTTTTTGCAGCTGCACTTTCAACAGTCCTGCTCAAACCTTCTGATGCGGCGGCCCACCTGGTAACCACCGGCATGGGCCCGGTCTATGACGGCATCGGTCACCTGCTGCTGACACCTGAGGACCTGGTGCCTGCCCTGGCCGTGGCACTTTATGCCGGTTTGCGGGGCAGAGTTTCTGGTAAACGCGTGCTTTTTTTCTTCCCCCTTGCCTGGCTCCTGGGTGGGTTGGCCGGCCTTTTTGCAGGCAGCATGCCTACTTTTCCTTTATCGGCTATTTCTTTTCTTCTTCTGGGCGCTCTCATTGCTGCCGACCTGCATCTGCCTGACAATGTTTTTACGGTATTGGCTGCTGCAATCGGTATCATGCATGGTTTTTTCAACGGTATTGCCTTGAAAACCGGACCGGCAGGTCTGGGATTGCTCGGCATCATGGCAACCCTCTTTGTGCTGGTAGCCATAGTTTCTGCCTTTATTTTGTCTTTGAAACCTCCCTGGACCAGGATCGTTGTCCGGGTTGCCGGCAGCTGGGTGGCGGCCATGGGGCTGCTCATGGTCGGTTGGTTTTTTCGCGGCCAGGGTTAGGCAAATTTTTTTTTAAAAAACATCACTGATGTTTCCGAAGACCGGTCCTGGCAAAGGGGACTAATGAGGGTCTTTCAGTAACTGAACGCAAAAGTTAAAACTCCAGCGGGACATTACACAATGAAGATAGGTTTTAGAAGAGGGCAAAATGTTTTGATCCGTTTAGCCTGCTTTTGTATGCTTGTATGTTTTTGCATAGGCGTCAGTGCTAAGGCAGGGGCTGCAGATTCAGGCTGGGATAAGTTTGTGCCGCCGCCTGATCCCCAATTTGACTGGATGCAGCTGACAAACGGTGAATGGCTCAAGGGAGAGTTCAAAGTTCTCTATGACTACGAGGTGGAGTTTGACAGCGACGAGTTGGATCTGCAGACCTTTGACCTGGAAGATGTTAAACGGATCCGCACCCATACCCCCCAAAGTATCCGCATAGAAGATCCGGCGCTAAGTGAGGAACCGATCATTGTTGAAGGCATTCTCAACATGATTGATGATAAGGTCATTGTGACCGTGGGTGAAGAAACCAGAGAGTTTACCCGTGCTCAGGTTGTCACCATTGCCCATGCGGATATAAAGAAAAAAGACCTGTGGTCGGGCACTATTTCCCTGGGTGCAAATTTCAGGGGCGGCAATACAGACACGGTGGATCTGAATATGAGAGCAAATGTAGCACGCCGTACCGCATCCTCCCGCCTGGTAATGGATTATATAGGGAATTACAGTGAGGCGGAGAGGATTGAAACTTCAAATAACCATCGGCTCAATGTTTACCGGGATGTTGTTGTGTCGAAAAAGTTTTTCTGGCGCCAGCTTGGTGCCGAATATTATCGTGACCGCTTCAAAAATATCGACAACCAATCTACACTTTCAACCGGATTAGGGTATCACATTATTTACTCATCCAAGACCAAGTGGGATGTGTCAGCAGGAGTCGGCGGCAGATATACAAAATTTGTATCAGTGGAACCTGGACAAAGAAATGACAATACAACACCTGCTTTTGGTGCAGGGACGATGTATGACACGGAAGTAACCAGCTGGATGGATTTTCTCCTGGAGTATAACTTCCAGATTGTGGACAGGGAAGCAGGGAGTTACACCCATCATTTTATTTCCACCCTTTCCAATGACCTGATCGGTGATATCGACCTTGATTTATCGTTTGTATGGGATCGGACCCAGAAACCGCAGGCGGATTCTTCCGGAGCTGTTCCTGATAAAGATGATTACCAGTTGATTGTTTCTTTAAGCTACGATATTTAAGGGAAAAGAGCCCAGCAAGTTTCATTTCGTAACCCTCTATTTCAGTTCTCGATCCTGTCAATCATTAGTTATTTCGCAGGCTGATAATCGTCAGCAGTCTGTTGATTAACGAAACGAATCAACGACTGAAATGCATGCTGGCAATATTCCAGTACTCCATCACTCCTGTCATTCGTCAGCAGTTTAGTATGCTGACAATTTTTTATCTATGCCCTCCTTGCAGGGCACAGATATCCAGGGGCTCTCCCTTGGCAGGTTCGAGCCTGAACTGAATGGCCTCCTGTTCGCATTTGGTGCTGCAGTTTCCGCAGCCCATGCATTTTTCAAAATCCACGCTGGCCAGATCATCAACTATCCTGATGGCATCAAACTGGCAGAATTCCGAGCACATGGAGCAGCCTATGCAGAGTGCCTGGTCCACCTCGGCGACATAGCCGGAGGAGGCGAGCATGGGTGTGCCGTTCCTGTGGGCATTGATGGCACCGCAACAGCAGGAGCAGCAGTTGCAGATGGCGTAGAAGCGGTCCAGCATGGCATCCTTGAAAAAGGCGTGGTGCACATGACCCCGCTCTTCCTCAGCCTCCATGACAGCCACCGCCTCCTGCTGGGTGATCTGCCTGGCCTTGTCCGGATGATGCTCAACAATGAACGAGACAAAGGGTTCACCGATGATCAGGCAGACGTCTTCCGGCTGGCAAGGTTTTTCCTGGGCCGCCCGGCAGGGGCATTTCAACAGGGCAATGTGGTCTGGGTTTTCCAGGATGATGGCCCTGGCCCGCTTGTAGGGTATGACCTGCTCCAGGTCGGGCAGTTTTAGAGGCTTGTTAATGGTGACAAGCTTGCTGGCCTTATCCAGGGGCATGACCTTGCCATGATAGCCATCGGCAAAGGTGATCTTTGTTTTATCCCCAGTTGAAGAGTTGTGGGCATCAACCTTTGGTTTGGGAAAGAGAAAGCTAATAAAGCTGAAAAGAGGTCCGAGTATTTTCGTTAAGGGGTGATGTCCCTTGGCCACACCTATGTATAGATAGGTCCAGCGGCCATATATGTAGCCATGGATAAAATCCCCAAAGGAGTGCTTGATATCCGTTCGCGACTCCAGGTAAAACTTCCTGGTCGACGGACAGATGAATGGGATGGGATTTTTTCGGGCTTCAGGCATTTGCTTCTTCCCTATTTATATACAGCATTTTGTAATTGAAGAGTTCATTACTAAGTGCTTCCAATATAAATCTTTCGTTCGGCAGAGTCAAAATAATGCTCGGATGAACGCTGAGATCATGACAAAATACAGGTTTTTCTTTACAAAGAATGAGCAATGGACAATAGTCGGGTCCAGGCCGGTTGGGTTCAGGACGACTGTATCTTGCCGAAAACAACCTGACTGGGGTATATTAAGTGTTCTGCAGAAGCAGAGCAGTGCGAAATTTTTTAACTGTTGGCGTCGTAGGGGAAATTTGAAATCCCACGAGGAAACCCCCACTAGACCCTGAATGGAATTTCCCTTAATTTCAAATTATAAGAGTATAAATGTAACTGTTTGAAATTAAAAACCATACATTGTTCTTCACGCTGATGGTATGGCAAAGTAAAAACAGTTAAAAATAGAGATAAAAAATACAATTAGTTGAGCAATTGTTGAGTAGAAAGATTTTGGAGGGATTTGATTTATGGTTGCTTGGATAATCGGGATAATTACCTGGATAATTGCGAGTATTATTTGGATTATTATTGGTGCAGTTGCGGGCTTTGTCATAAGTGCGGTTATATTTTTATTGGGGCCAGGTTTAGAGGAAGAGTATCCAATGCACCCTTTAGTCAAGCCTGTTATTCAAACAATATTGTATATTGGTTGTGGATTGCTTCTTCTGACATTTGGGGGATATCCAATCGTAGTTGGTTATATTCTCGGATGTTTTTCTTTTGTGAATGGATTGTTAATCGATGTGAAACCATTTTTGAAAAAAACATTATTGCCCGAGGAGTAAACCAGAATTTCAGGGATAGGGGGTCCTGCAGATGCATAACATAAAAAAAGCTCTGCAGAAGCAGAGCCATGTTAAATTTTCCTTTGGTGCCGAAGGGGAGATTTGAACTCCCACGAGGAAACCCCCACTAGACCCTGAACCTAGCGCGTCTACCAATTCCGCCACTTCGGCACGAAGCAGGAGGCAATATTAGTACGGGGGCAGAATTTGTCAAGAGGTTCTTCGCCCCTGTAATTGAAATTAATTGACCTGTTGGAAGCGGGCATGCAAGCCGATAATAGTAGACCATTTTTTGAAACAGCTTAAGCACCATGGAATTATACAACAACCTTGCAGATATCACCGGACCTTTGGATAAGAGTTTCGTTACCATCGGCAACTTTGACGGCGTGCACCTGGGACACCAGATGCTGTTTTCCGAGGTGGTCAGCAGGGCCTACCAAAAGCAGGGCACCAGTGTTGTGGTGACATTCAATCCGCATCCCCTGCAGGTGATCCGCCCGGAAATCGGCATCAAGCTCATTTCAACCTATGAACAGAAGGTTGAATTGATCGCTCTTGCCGGTATCGACGTCCTGGTGGCCATTCCTTTTACGAGGGATTTTGCCACAACAAGTGCGGAGGCTTTTGTTGATGAAGTGCTGATCAATACCATTGGCGTGAAAGAATTGGTGGTGGGATATGATTATGCCTTTGGTAAAGGGCGGCAGGGGAATATCAAGTTTTTGAAGGAGCAGGGGGAACTGAAGGGCTTTCCTGTCACAGTGGTGGAGCCGTACTATGTTGATGACATGCTGGTCAGCAGCAGCAAGATCCGTGAACTGGTCGGAGAGGGCAGGATGATGGATGTCAAGAAGCTGCTCGGCCGAAGTTACCAGATCAGGGGCACGGTCCAGGAAGGAAAGAAAAGAGGCGGCCCGGTTGTCGGCTTTAAAACAGCCAATCTGCACCTGTCCGAAGAAGACCTCTGTCCGAAACACGGGGTGTATGTTACGCAGGTTGTCTATGACGGTAAATGTTACGGCGGTGTTTTGAATATAGGCTATAACCCAACCTTTGGCGAGAACCGCTTGTCCGCTGAAACGCATATATTCGATTTCAACCAGGAGATTTATGGCAAGAAGATAAAGATAAACCTGTTGAAATACCTGCGGGGGGAAAAGAAATTTTCCGGCCCTGATGAGCTGGCGGGCCAGATACGGGAGGATATCCGCCAGGCCAGGGAGATCCTTGCCGAAGCCCAGAAGGAATTACTGCTTTCCTGCGAGGAGAAATATAACCGCTGATGGTGATCAGCGTGCAATGGCACCCCCCTTAACAACAGGGCATAAACGAGTGGATCTGACAGGCATTGCGCCATACGTAATGAACTCCCCCGAAAATTACGCTGCGGGGGAGTTTCAATAGCCCTTCATTTGTTTCTAGTCCGTTTTCCCCCTTGCGCATCCGGGGTTCATGCCTATATTGTATGGAAATTTTTGGGGTGATTTTAACCTGAAATAAGGAGATTTACCGCTGTCTGCCGCATAAAGCCGTTACAGGCAGCCGCTGATATATGAAACTGGTCCCAATAGCTGATGACAACAGGCAGGTTAGGACCAGGCAAAGGTAAACAACATAAAGTAAGGAAAGATTTATGTCAGAAAAAAGCAAGCAGGAAGACCTGGGTAAAGTCATTGCAGAAATGGAGAAGAAGTGCGCTGAGAAGCCGGGATCGGTAATGGCGCATCATCATCTGGGGCTGGTCTATCGTAAGGCCGGGCGTCCGGATGAGGCGATTGCTGCCCTGGAAAAGGCCATAGAACTTGATCCCTTTTCCGTTGAAAGCCTCATTAATCTTGGCGCTCTTTACTTTGACACTGGGAAGATTGATAAGGCCCAGGCGGTTAACGAACAGGCACTTCATATTAACCATGCATCTGCGCAGGCCCATGCCAATCTGGGTTTGATCTGGCAGAACAGGGGAGATGCGGTCAAGGCCCTGGAATACTATAAGGATGCTGTCAAGCATGAGCCGAATCTGGTGACCGTATGGATCAATATGACCTCGGTGCACCTCATGCTCAGAAACGATGACAAGGCGCTGGATTCGGCGCGGGAGGCCGTGAGGCTGGAGCCTGATTTTCCCATGGCCCAGAATAACCTGGCAGTGGCCTACTATTATAACGGTGATAGCAGGGAAGCAAAAAAACATGCAGACAAGGCAATAGAGCTTGGGTATGCAGTTGACCGGCGTTTTCTGGACGCCTTGAACGCAGAGCTTACCTGACATGGCCAGAACGACCCTGAAAACCAGACCCTGGTGCCCTTTCTGTGGCCAGGATGTCGGCAGGCCGAGCTATCCGGATAAGCGGAAACTGGGCGAGTTTTCAATGGGAAGCTGCGAATGCGGCGCGGTTTATGCCAGCGACCCAAGCGGTTTTAATATAGGAGCAGCCATAGTCGAGTGCCTGGTTCATGCCTGTGATGACAACTGGGACCTGGCCTGGGACCTCCTGCCGGAACAGGATTACCTGACCGGCCGTATTGAAGATTATGACGAGGTGACCCACCAGGTTGTGGAAACCAGGAACCTTGACGGCAGAATTATCCGTGGAGTACTCTATTTTATCCGTTTACAGGAAAGTGTGGCAGACCTGGCCGCGAGGTGCAAGGAAAATAAAGGGTCCAAAGCTGTAAAACCCGCTGCCTCTGCACCGGGAGCCGCGAAGGAAAAAGCGCCAGAACCCAAGAGGGAGAGGAAAAAAGCAAACAAGAACCTTATCAGGGAAATGGTGCAGAACCGGGATACAGACGGCTTGGTGGTCTTATGTTTTAATGATAAGAAGACGCTGCGCCTGCTGCAGCGGCAACTCTATGAACCCGATGAAACAAAGCGCTGGGCCATTGCCAGATTGATAGGTGAAGTCTGCAGCAGGGTGTCAACACGCAAGCCCGGTATGGTCAGTGACATGCTGCACCTGCTCTTTGAGGCGTGTTCCGATTCAGCCGCTTCCAACTGGGGGGCCGTTGAGACCATTGGCTCCATCATCGCGGAGCGCCCGGAGATATATGGCTCTTTCACCCGGCATCTTTTAGTCTATATCGGTGATCCTTCCACCCGGGTCCAGGTGTTGTGGGCCCTGGGATCCATTGCAGAGAAACGGCCGGACCTCGTAAGGAACACATCTTTTTACCAGCTTATCGGGCTGCTGGACAGCCCGGTGGTCGCGGTAAAAGGACACATGCTGCGCATTCTGGGGCGCCTCAAGGCAAAAGAGGTGGCGGGAAAGATAAGAATGCTGCAGAATGAAACAGAGCAGCTGATAATTTATGAGAACGGGCTGCCTGTTCAAACGGACATAGGAGCCCTGGCCAGGGAAGCGATACAACTGATAGAAGCACAAGGAGACAACTAAAAGTGAGCCAGCAGAATAAGGACCAGGAGATAGATCGAGAACCTGCGGAAGTGCAAGATCCGGCCCAGGCAGACTATAATAAGGGTAAAGAGTTGCGTGCAGCAGGTGATGACAGCCAGGCGGCATTATTCTTCCATAATGCCCTGGTCGGTTATGAGCAGAACGGGGATGACAAGGGCGTGGCAAATGCATGTGACCAGCTTGGGGATATTTGCGCCGGGCGGGAAGAGCACGAAAAGGCAATTATTCATTACCAGAGGGCATTTGAAATTTGTGACAGGGAAAATGACATGTTCAGCCTTATTGCCCTGCAGAAAAAAATGGCAGTTTCCCAGAGGGTTCTCCAGCGGTTTGCCGAAGCGGTAAAAATTTATCTTAATGTTATTGATATCTACGCAGGTTATAATAACCCCGCCGGCACAGTGGCCACCATGGAGGAGTTGGCAAAACTCTATCTCGAAATGGGGGAGCGGCAGAAATCGGCTGATACGTACAGGACGATTGCTTCGATTCACAACAATTTCAGGCATAGCAACCATGCACAGGAATTCATGGAAAAAGCCAAGCAGGTCGAAAAGGGTGCCTGTAGACTCTTGAATAGCAGCAGGAAGCAGCCACTGGACCCGTTATAAATACTACAGGGGAAAGCAATGTTTACCGGCATAATTCTGGGCAAGGGAACAGTTGTTGAAAAAAGGTCTTCAGGCAGCGGCATGACCTTCGGCCTGGAAGCCGATTTTGACCTGACCAATCCTGAAGAGGGAGAATCCATTGCGGTAAACGGTGTCTGCCTGACCGCCAGGAATATCAGTGACAGGAGGTTTATGGTGGATATCTCGCCGGAAAGCCTGGCCCGCACAAACCTGGGCAAACTGTCCGTCGGCAGCAAGGTGAACCTGGAGAGGGCCCTGCGCTTGAGCGACAGGCTTGGGGGGCACATGGTCAGCGGTCATGTGGATGCTGTCTCCATGGTTGTCGAACGGCGTCCGGCCGGCAACTTCGTGCAGTTCACCTTCGCGGTGCCTGCGGGATTGGCCAGATATATCATCGAGAAGGGCTCCATAGCCATCGACGGCACCAGCCTGACCGTGAACAGCTGCGATGACAGAACGTTCTCAATCGTTGTCATTCCGCACACCCTGGAAGTGACGATCCTGGGAGCACTGCGGGAAGGTGATAACGTGAACATTGAGGTTGACCTGATAGGCAAATATGTGGAAAAAATGCTGCAGGCCGGACCGGATGACCCGCAAAAGCCACAGGGTGGTATCAATCCGGAGTTTCTGGCCAGACATGGTTTTATGAAATAACACGGTCAGGTGATTTTCTGCACCGCGTGAACAGTGAAAGTATAAGGTATAAGGTTATGGCAGTTTCCAGGATTGACGAGGTAATTGAAGAAATCCGGGCCGGCAAGATGATCATCCTCGTGGATGATGAGGGCCGTGAAAATGAAGGAGATCTGTGCATGGCTGCAGAGGCAGTCACCCCTGAGGCCATTAACTTCATGGCCAAGTACGGCCGGGGCCTTATCTGCATGACCCTTGACCGGACCCTGGTGAAAAAATTGAACCTTCCCATGATGGTTGAGAAAAACAAGTCACCCTATGAGACCGGTTTCACGGTCAGCATCGAGGCGAGAACTGGAGTGACTACCGGTATTTCGGCAGCTGACAGGGCCAGGACCATCCAGGTGGCAGTAAACCCGGAGGCAAAACCGGAAGATATCGTGAGCCCGGGGCATATATTCCCATTACGGGCCCGCAGGGGTGGAGTGCTTGAACGCACGGGCCAGACAGAGGGCTCCGTTGACCTGGCACGTTTGGCCGGCATGGTGCCTGCCGGGGTAATCTGCGAGATCATGAAAGATGACGGAACCATGGCACGCATGCCGGACCTGGAGAAATTTGCCGCGGAACATGATATGAAGATTGCCACCATCGCTGATCTCGTGGCCTATCGGCTGCGGCGTGACACCTTGGTACACCGGGCGGTTGAGGCCAGGCTGCCTTCCCATTTCGGGGGCGAGTTCAAGGCTATTGTCTATGTCAATGATGTTGACAAGCACGAGCATCTTGCCCTGGTTAAGGGTGAGATTGACCCTGACAAGGAGATAATGGTGCGGGTACATTCCGAGTGTCTTACCGGCGATGTCTTCGGTTCCGACCGCTGCGATTGCGGGTCCCAGCTGCAGGAAGCCATGCGCATGGTTTCTGAGACAGGCACAGGCGTTATTCTTTACATGCGCCAGGAGGGTCGTGGCATCGGTCTGATCAACAAGCTGAAAGCCTATTCCTTGCAGGATAACGAAGGGCTTGATACAGTAGATGCCAACCTGGAGCTCGGGTTTAAGCCCGATCTGCGGGACTACGGTATCGGGGCTCAGATATTACGGGATCTGGGAGTGCGCAAGATGTGCCTGCTCACCAATAATCCCAAGAAGATTGTCGGGCTCGAAGGCTATGACCTGGAAGTGACGCGGCGCTTGCCCATCGAAATAAAGCCGGTGCCCGAGAATATCTCGTATCTGAAGTGCAAAAAGGATAAAATGGGACATCTTCTGGATCTGCCGGAAGGCACAGATTTTTAAAAAAGTAAAACCTGGTATGCATATAGGGCTGTTGCAGCGTGCCGAAGAATTGAACTGTCAGCAAGTGAACAAGGAGAAGAATGGATGGCTACATATATTGAAGGAGATCTGCAGGCAGCGGGGAAAAAGTTTGGCATCATTGTTTCCCGTTTCAATTCCTTTGTTTCGGAGAGGCTTCTTGAGGGAGCTTTGGACACCCTGCTCAGATCCGGGGCTGAAGATGGCGCAATCGATGTGGTTAGGGTTCCCGGTGCTTTTGAAATACCCCTCATGGCTCAGAAAATGGCAAAATCAGGCAGCTATGATGCGGTAATCTGCCTGGGTGCCGTCATTCGCGGCGCCACCTCTCATTATGACCTGGTAGCCAATGAGGCGGCAAAGGGAGTTGCCCAGGTGGGCCTTAACACAGAAGTGCCCACTATTTTCGGAGTCCTTACCACTGATACAATTGAGCAGGCCATTGAAAGGGCTGGCTCCAAGGCAGGCAATAAGGGGAGCGAAGCAGCCCTGGCCGCCATCGAGATGATAAATCTGCTCGGCCAGATCTAGTCGGAAGCCCCGGCAAATAAATGGGAACAAGGCGCAAATCCAGGGAACTTGCACTGCAGGCTTTGTACCAGGAGGAATTGGCGGGGCAGGCAGGCCATTTGGATTTTGAAGAGTTCTGCATCCATTTCCAGGTGAGCAAGAAAGCCATTCCCTATGCCAGAAAGCTTCTGGAGGGGGTGCAGGAAAAACGTGATGAGATCAATCAGCTGATCAGCAGGTTCGCCGAGAACTGGCGCCTTGAGAGAATGTCTGTTATTGACCGTAATATTCTCCGCCTTGCTGTCTATGAACTCCATTATCAGGATGATGTTCCAACCAGTGTTGCGATCAACGAAGCAGTTGAAATTGCCAAGCGATATTCAACCGATGATTCCGGGCCGTTTATAAACGGCATACTTGATGGTATGGCCAGGGAGGAAATGGCCGGCACCGGGAAGAGCGCGGAAACCAGCTGATTTTCAACGTGAAACAATAATTTTCTTGTATGGCAAAAAATAGTAAAAAAAGGGATGGACCAAGTTTTGCCCAGGAGGCCATAGCTGTTGCCGGGCTTTTCGCTGCGGTTTTTCTGCTTCTGTGTCTTGTCAGCTATTCACTGCCAATCCTGAACGCGGCCTCCTACACCTCTGCAGCAAACTGGTGCGGCACCGCCGGCCATTTTATCTCCTGGGGGCTCATGTCCCTGCTTGGCATTAGTTCTTTCTGGTTTATTATTCTCCTGATTTTTTTCGCGGTCCAGTTCTTCTCAAGCACATCTGATTTTGAGCGGCTGCCATTGATCTTCCTGGGCAGTTTCGGCATCCTGATCGCAAGCAGCAGCCTGTTGGGGATCATGTATCCTGCCCAGGGCGATTTCATCGCCATTTTTGGACGCTATTACCCGGCAGGTGGAATGATCGGCAGTTTGCTTGCTCATTTTCTCAAAACCTACCTGGGTACGCCGGGTGCCGTTCTTCTCCTGCTGCTCCTGCTCATTTTCTCCTTCATGCTTGCAGTGCGTTTCTCACCATACTTTGTGGGCAGGAAATTTCTGCGTGCCGCATATGGCCGCATCAGTGAGAGCTACTTCCAGAAAGGCGAGACAAAAGCCCAAAAAGAAAAAACAGTCCAGGATGTTTTCCAGGAACCAAGGATAATGCCCGCCGTGCCAAGTGTAAACGAGCCGGTACTGGTCGAAGAGACTGAATATGAGGACGAGGCGGATGAGGATTTCCAGGTAACACCTGTTACTGCAGGGGAATACCGTCTGCCTGGCATCGGTTTGCTTGATAAGGTTGAAGCATCGGAAAACGAGGTTGACCTGGAGCATTATTATGATGTCAGCAAAAAACTCGAGGATAAGCTGCGTGATTTCGGTATCGCCGGCAAGGTTGAGGGGATCTCCCCGGGACCGGTTGTAACCACCTATGAGTTTGCCCCGGCACCCGGAATCAAGATAACCCGCATCATGTCCCTAGCCGATGACCTGGCCATGGGGTTGAAGGCGGAAAGCGTCAGGATCGTGGGCTCTATTCCAGGCAAGGCTGCCCTGGGTATCGAGATACCGAATCCGCAGAGAAATATAGTCTATATCCGGGACATTCTCGCCAGTGATACCTTTAAGAATTCAACTTCCAAGCTCACCCTGGGGCTTGGCAAGGATGTGGTGGGACAGCCCGTTATTGCCGACCTGGCGAAGATGCCCCATTTGCTCATTGCAGGCGCCACCGGTTCAGGCAAGAGTGTGGGCATCAATTCCATTATCTGTTCCATACTTTTCAAGTCCACCCCGGATGAAGTGCGTTTCCTGCTCATCGATCCCAAGCGCATCGAGCTTTCCGGCTACGAGGATATCCCCCACCTCCTGCATCCGGTGGTTTTTGATCCGAAAATGGCGAACAGGGCCCTGCAGTGGGCCGTGCGTGAAATGGAGCGCCGCTACATGCTGCTTGACGAGATGCGGGTCAAGAGTTTTGCCTCGTTTAACCAGGTGGCAGAGAAAAAGTTGCCGCTCATTGTCATCGTGGTGGACGAACTGGCAGACCTGATGATGGTCTCCTCCCGTGAGGTGGAGGAATCCATTGCGCGTTTGGCCCAGATGGCCAGGGCAGCAGGTATGCATCTTATCCTGGCGACGCAAAGGCCGTCGGTGGATGTACTGACCGGCCTGATCAAGGCGAATTTTCCCACCAGGCTCTCTTTCAAAGTTTTCTCCAAGGTGGACTCCAGAACGATTCTCGACCTGAGCGGTGCCGAACACTTGCTGGGTGACGGTGATTCGTTGTTCATGCCTCCGGGTAAAGCACGTATGCAGCGCATTCACGGGGCCTATATTTCTGAGAAGGAAACGGAACGGGTTATTGAATTCTTGAAAGAACAGGGCACCGCCAGCTATGATGAATCAGTGCTCGAAGCGGTGGAAGAGGAAAATGGCGACTATAACGGCATAAGCGAAGACGAGTACGATGAAAAGTATGATGAGGCCGTGGCCCTTGTCTGTGAGACCGGGCAGGCTTCCATCTCCATGGTGCAGAGGCGATTGCGGGTAGGATATAACCGGGCGGCGCGCATGATTGAGATCATGGAAAAGGAAGGCATCGTAGGGCCAAGTGACGGCTCAAAGCCGCGTGAGGTTTTGGCCCGCAAGAATTATTAGGAACATTAATCTTTAATAAAATATTGCAATTTGCAGCAGGCCCCATTCCATTTGTGATTTTTTTCTTCTCGACGCTAAATATTTTTCCCTGAACCTCTCCTCATTTTTCATCTAATTTTTTTTGCTTTTTCCCTTAAGACATTAATTAAAATGTTTTTTTCTTGACATTTAATATGTGACAAATTATACATCCCGTTGTCGTAAAAAATGAGTGACGGTTCAGTCAGAATTGCCTCCTGGACGCTAAGAAAAACAGATAGTTAAAAAATTTCATATAGTTGTGTTCAGGCATATTGGTTTCCTAGCAGTTTGATGCTGCTTGGCCAAACTAGTGAAAATGGCAAATTTACTCCCGGCTGATAAGGGAAAAGATTTATTTCCCTTGATGAGCTGCCGGGGTGAAAAGTTTTTTATCTGTTATTCAGGCTGGTTCAGCATTGAAATGTGCATAGTTGGAGCTGAAATAACCTGATTTGGTATAGAGTAACAAACGGGTTTCGCCAAGAGTGAAACCGTAAAGGTTAATCTTTTTGAGGAGGTAAATTTAATGCCAAGCTACGTAGATCCTGAAAAGTGTGATGGTTGTAAAGGCGGTGACAAAACGGCCTG
>Ga0209742_10000003_pt1 | contig 144018 bp, 136 predicted proteins | sample DeeMarSeWOR38_10_FD_187462 | JGI IMG/M metagenome (GOLD analysis project Ga0209742, IMG submission 187462) | Marine sediment microbial communities from White Oak River estuary, North Carolina - WOR-3-8_10 (SPAdes) (version 2) | ecosystem: Environmental > Aquatic > Marine > Intertidal zone >...
GTTCTTTCCGAAATCGTCGGGAAATCCACTTTGGCGTGGGAGATGTTCAAACAAAAAAGGCTGCACCTCTCATTCCATTCAAGCAAAGGGCGTGATGAAATATCCCGCCTCTATAAAAAATCGTCAGGTCGAAAATGGATTTAGCATATTATCCCGGGTGTTCACTGTATCAGTCCGCCAAGCTTTACAATCATCAGACCAAGCTGATCTTTGGCAGGCTTGGCCTGCATTTGAAAGAAATAGAAGACTGGAGTTGTTGCGGGGCTACTTCGGCCGGCAAAATTAATGATTTCATGGCTGTCGCCTTACCGGCGAGAAATCTGGGGATCGCCGAGTCCACTGGATTTACTGAACTTGTCATACCCTGTTCCGCCTGCTACTCAAGAACAATCGTAGCCCAGAAGCAGCTGCAGGATTTTCCGCTGTTGAAAAATGAGATCAACATCGAATTGTCGAGGAAGGTTAAAGGCAGCATCAAGGTATCCTCCACGCTGGATGTTCTGAAGAGGGCCGTCCGTTCCAGCAGCTTTGGCGCAATTCCCCTGCAGAAACTGGAAGGTTTCAAGCCCGCCTGCTACTACGGCTGCATGTATACCAGGTTCCCTTATGATGTGCCGGTTTCTGATAACGTGGAGAATCCCCGGGGTATGGAAACTGTCCTTGAAGCCATTGGCGTTGCGGCCCTGGACTGGAACTACAAGACTCTCTGCTGTGGAGCTTCCTCGGTTATCTACAACCCGGATTGCGCCTTTGATTTAATGGCAAAAATCTTGCGGGATGCGGTTTCCAGGGGTGCCAACTGCCTGGTTGTTACCTGCCCGATGTGCCAGATGAATATGGAATCGCAGCAGGATCATTTTTGCGAAAAACATGGCATCAAGGAACGGTTGCCGGTCTATTTCATCACCGAACTGATGGGCATGGCTTTCGGTTTCAGCAAGAAGGATTTACAACCAGCGGAAAACCTGTTTATCGACGGAATGGACTGGACTCAACTTTGCGGGGATTCGGTATAGCATGGCTACAGATCCCAAACAGATAGGTTCCGTTGTCATCGTCGGTGCAGGCATCGGTGGCATGCAGGCTGCCCTGGACCTGGCAAACAGCGGTTTCCTGGTCCATCTGGTCAGCAGGGAGTCAGCCGTTGGCGGGACAATGGCCATGCTGGACAAGACCTTCCCCACCGGCGACTGCGCCATGTGTATGCTCTCACCCAGAATGGTGGAAAACAGCCGGCATCCGAATATCAGAATCCACACCATGGCACAGGTCACCGAGGTCACCGGTGTGGCCGGGAATTTCACTCTGAAAATCACCCGGAAAGCACGCTATGTTGATCCCGAGAAATGCACGGGCTGCGGTATTTGCGAAAAGAAATGTCCCAAGATTGTACCGGGCGAGTTCGATCAGGGTCTTGCCACGCGCAAGGCCATATTCAGCCTTTTCCCCCAGGCAGTACCGAACACCAGGGTTATTGACCCTGATTATTGCCTCTATCTTACAAAAGGAAAATGCCGTGCCTGTGAAAAAGCCTGTGATGCCGGGGCCATCAATTTTGACGACACGCCCCGGGAGTTTGATGTTCACACCGGCGCAGTACTCCTCTGTCCCGGCCTTGAAACCTACGACCCGACGGTCAACCAGGAACTGGGCTATGGAAGATGGCCCAATGTTGTTACTTCTTTGCAGTTTGAACGGATTCTTTCCGCATCCGGTCCCTTTCGGGGTGAAATAAAAAGACCTTCTGACGGCAAGCACCCTAAAAGGATTGCCTGGATTCAATGCGTGGGTTCACGCGACCCCCATACTGCCAATCCGTGGTGCTCATCGGTCTGCTGCATGTACGCCACGAAACAGGCAGTCATCGCCAGGGAACATGATGCCGAAATATCTCCGACAATATTTTATAGTGAAAAAAGAACCTCTGGTAAAGATTTTGATAAATACGCGGACAGGGCCCGCGATGAATATGATGTCCGTTACGAACGTGCCATGATTTCCGCTGTCTATGAGGAGGCGGGGACCAGCGATCTTTTCATGCGGTATGTGGACAGCCAGGGCCGGATGGTAGATGAAACCTTTGACATGGTTGTTCTTTCCGTTGGTCTGCAGCCCAGGAAAGACGCCCTGGAATTAGCAAGGATATTTGATATAGGCGTTGACCGCTACGGATTCCCCACTACATCCCGCCTGAGTCCCGTGGAAACGACACGGCCGGGTGTTTTTGTGGCCGGCACATACCAGGGCCCAAAGGATATTCCTGAAACGGTTATCCAGGGAAGTGCGGCAGCGGCAGCGGCAATGGCAATCCTGGACAAAAGCAGAGGCCTCGAGGTGAAAGAGGTATCACTGCCTCCTGAAACCGAAGTCGGAGATGACGAGGCCAGGGTCGGGGTCCTTGTCTGTCAATGCGGCATCAATATTTCCCAGACCGTGGATGTGGAAAAGGTTGCCGAAAATGTCTCAAGGCAGCCGTCGGTGGCCCATGCCGAAACTGTTACATACGCCTGTGCACCTGATGGCCAGAAGAGGATAAAAGAACTTATCCATGAAAAGAATTTGAACCGGGTAGTTGTGGCCGCCTGTACTCCACGAACCCATGAACCTCTTTTTCAGGAAACGATCAGGGAAACCGGCCTGAACAAGTACCTTTTTGAACTTGCCGATATTCGTGAGCAATGTTCCTGGTGCCATATGGGGCAGAATGATATTGCCACAGAAAAGGCCATTGATATTGTCAATATGGCCATTGCCAAAGCCGGGCTTCTGCAGGAAGTCAGGTCTGAATCTGTCCCGGTTACGCATGCAGCAATGATCATCGGTGGCGGGATTGCCGGAATGACCGCTGCCCTCTCTCTTGCGGAACAAGGTTTCAGTGTTCATATCGTCGAAAAGGAAAAAAGGCTGGGCGGCCTGGCTGCCGGTTTATTGTATACACTGGAAGGGGAAAATATCAGGGACCTGGTGCGCCGTAAAAATCTTCAGATCGATGATCATCCCTTCATTACAGTTCATGTCGGTGTTGAAGTCAGCAGAACCGAAGGCTATGTCGGCAATTTCAGAACAACTCTGACTGATTCATCCTCGATTGACCATGGTGTAATCGTTATAGCCAGCGGCGGCAGGGAATATGTCCCGAGCGAGTATGGCTATGGAAAAACGGATAATGTTCTCACCCAGCGGCAGCTTGAACGGCTGCTGGCTTCTGGTACAGTACAGACCGGCGGCCGCTTTGTCATGATCCAGTGTGTCGGGTCCCGGGAGGAACCCCATAACTACTGTTCCCGTATTTGCTGCCAGGACGCTGTAAAGAACGCCATTGCCATCAGGGAAAAGGACCCTGGCGCCCAGGTAGTGATAGTATACCGCGACATCCGGACATATGGCCTGCGGGAAAACTATTACAGGAAGGCAAGGGACCTTGGTGTGCGTTTTGTCAGGTATGAGCTTGAAAACAAACCGCAGGTGACCAGAGACGGACAGGAATATAAAATCAAAACCTATGACCCTGTTTTGGAGAGGGAAATAATTCTTCCGGCCGACTTTGTGGTTCTGTCAACCGGTCTGCGTTCACACCCCGGCAATGAAAAGATAAGCAGATTGTACAAGTTGCCCAGGAATGACGATGGATATTTCCTGGAGGCTCATGTCAAGCTGCGTCCTGTTGACTTTGCCAGTGAAGGTTTATTCGTGGCAGGGCTGGCCCATGGCCCGAAGAACCTGGATGAAATTATCAGCCAGGCCCAGGCTGCCGCAGGCCGGGCCGGAACGGTTCTGTCGCATAATCGGCTCGCAGTCTCCGGTATAATTGCAAAGCACGACCGTGATAAATGCATGTCCTGCCTTGCCTGTTTTCGCAGCTGCCCTTTTGACTCCCCGTTCATAGACGAGGAGGGCAGGGTAAGCCATAATGAAATCAAATGCACAGGTTGCGGCATCTGCGCCGGGATCTGTCCGGCAAAGGCATTTCAGGTGAACGGTTTTACAGATGCACAGATCACGGCAATGATTGACACGCTGACAGAGAGTTGCGTGCCGCACCAAGATACCGCACAAAAAAGCATGGAAACAAACGATGACGCAAACTGTAACTGCAACTGAAACGGAACATGAAGGGACCGTTGAAGCGGCTGAAAATAAAATCATCCCGGGAGACTGGGAGGCCAGGGTTCTGGCATTTGCCTGCCATTACTGTGCCTTTGCAGCAGCTGACCTGGCAGGAGTGATGCGCCTTTCCTACTCGCCGAATGTCAGGATAATCAGGCTGTCCTGCACCGGTAAGCTTGATCATTCCTATGTGTTGCGGGCATTCGAACGGGGAGTTGACGGGGTTTTCGTGGCCGGCTGACTGGAAGGCCAATGTCATTTCCTGGAAGGAAATACCAATGCGCGTAAACGGGTGGAACACCTGCGGAAACTTCTGGCTTCGGTCAACATAGAACCGGCCCGGCTGGAAATGTATAATCTGTCAGCGTCAATGGGTTCCCGCTGGGCAGACATATGCACCGAATTCACCGAAAGGATAAAAAAACTGGGGCCCTCGCCGATCTGGATGGCGATTCGGCAACAGCATAAATAAATTTACAGCCGATAATATTAAAAACAGACGGGAAGGAATCGTGAAACAATGATAGTGGGACAACAAAAACCCCTCGAAGAAATCTGGATGATGATCAGGGATCTGCGGAAAGTCCTGGTACTCGGATGCAATTCCTGCGTGGCTGTCTGTCACCAGGGTGGCACGAAACAGGCTGAGGTCCTTGCCTCCCTTTTGAGGATGCAGGCTACTCAGGCAGGGGTTGCAGTACAACTGGACGTTATGGGCATTGAACGCCAGTGTGAGCATGAATTCTTCAAGCCTGCCATGGATGCCGTCGCAGGAGCCGATGCGGTGCTAAGCCTTGCCTGCGGTGTGGGTGTCCAGTTCATGGCTGAAAAATTCCATACCACGCCGGTCTATCCAGCCCTGAACACCACTTTTCTGGGTGCGGTTGAACGGCCGGGATATTTTACTGAAAAATGCCAGGCCTGCGGCAACTGCGTGCTGGCGGCTACTGGCGGTATCTGCCCTATAGCCAGGTGCGCCAAACGTCTCTTAAATGGTCCCTGCGGCGGCGTTTCCAATGGCAAGTGTGAAATCAACAAGGAGTTGGACTGTGCCTGGCACCTGATAGTTGAAAGATTGGAGGCCCTTGGCAGACTTGATGATTATGAAAAGCTCTTCCCCCTGAAGGATTGGTCCAAAGACCGGGCCGGGGGACCCAGAACCTTTAAGATCGAGGGATTTCTGCCGTGAACCTTAAAACGGATAGTAAATTAGAAAGGATACTGGCTGCCGGCCACCTGGCGGTAACTTCCGAATGCGGTCCCCCGCGCGGCAGCGACCCGGACGTGATCATAAAAAAGGGTGAACTTCTCAAAGGCTATGTGGATGCGCTCAATGTGACTGACAACCAGACGTCGGTCACCCGTCTCAGCAGCCTGGCGGCCTGTATTCATCTGAAACTTATGGGTGTGGAACCTGTGCTGCAGATGGTCACCCGCGACCGGAACAGGATCGCTCTGCAGAGTGATATCCTCGGGGCAGCCTCCTTTGATATAAACAATATCCTCTGCCTCTCCGGAGACCACCAGGTATTCGGGGATTGCCCGGACGGCCAGAATGTCTTCGACCTTGATTCCATGCAGCTGCTGCAGGCGGTGCGGCACATGCGGGACAACGGCAAATTCATAAGCGGAGATGATATAAAGCGGCCGCCCAGGATGTTTGTCGGCGCCGCTGCAAACCCCTTTGCCGAACCATTCAAGATACGTGTTCCCCGCCTGGCAAAGAAAATCGCCGCAGGCGCCGAGTTTATCCAGACCCAATGCATTTACAACCTGGAGCGGTTTGAAGCATGGATGAGCGGTGTGCGGGACCGGGGCTTGCATGAAAAGGTTTATATCCTGGCCGGAATTACCCCCATGAAATCGCTGAGTATGGCGCGTTATATGAAAAACAATGTCCCCGGAATGGATGTCTCCGATGAATTGATCAGCCGCCTTGCAGGGGTCCCAAAGGAAAAACAGGCAGAAGAGGGAATTACTATCTGCCTTGAAACCATCGCACGCCTCAAGGAGATCGAAGGCGTGAGCGGTTTTCATATCATGGCAATTGAGTGGGAGGAAAAGGTGCCTGAGATTGTAGAAAGGGCAGGCCTTTTCCCAAGACCGAAGATCAGCAGCAAATAAAAGAAATTATTCACTCCTACTATGGAGCTTTTGAACCGATTATGCAGACACACCTGATTAATTGCAAAATATAACATGACCAGTGGAACGACATGGCTCGCAAGAAGAAAATGATCATAGAGGTGATGTATAAAGCTGACTACTGCCTGCTCTGTTATTACATGGACGAGGCTGTCCGCGATATCCTGCCTGATTATGCCGAACACGTGGAATACCGGAGAGTGGATTTCTTGAAAGGGGATGGCAAGAAGCGGTTTCTGGAGCTTTCCGTTTCGCTATTCGGTGAGGAAGGCGTTTATAAAAAAATGCGGATTGCCCCGGTTCCTTCCCTTTTTATCAATGGAGAGCTTTTTTTCGATGCCATCCCTCCGCGTCATATGCTGAAAGAGGCTATCGATGAGATACTTGCCGAAGAGGTGAACACAACGGAAATATAATGAAAAAAATTATTGTCGATATTCTCCTGACCGATCTCAGGCAATGACTGGCCTGTGTCTATATGGCAAAATCGGTGAAGGATTTACCGGACGAAACAAAAAATCTCATTGAAATAAGAGAGTGGGACATGAGAACCGTCGAGGGAAACCGACGTTTCCGTGAACTCAAGGCAAGATCGCTCCCCTCCATAGCCCTTGACGGGGAGTTGATGTATGAATCCCTGATCCCCGGGCAGGAGGAATTAACCGGTGAGATCAGGCGGCGCTGGCAGCTTAAAGAGTAAATGAAGTGAAGAGGTGACAGAATGGGAAAAAGCAGAAATATAAAAGTTGACAGCCCCGTGAAATTGATTTTCGTCGGCGGTTTTCTTGGTTCAGGAAAGACAACGGCCCTGGCTGGAATAGCCAAGAAGTTGCTCAGTCTGGGCAAAAGGGTTGGCATCGTTACCAATGACCAGAGTGACAACCTGGCGGATACAGTCATAGTCAGGGAAATGCTCAGTGAGCTCGGGGTGCCGATCGAAGAGGTCGTGGCAGGCTGTTTCTGCTGCAAATTTGAAGAGTTGATCGACAATATAGAAAAAATCCTTGTGCATAAGCCGGATATATTGTTGGGAGAGCCGGTGGGCAGTTGTACAGATTTTGTTGCAGCTGTGGCAAACCCGATAAAAATTCATTACCACGAAGCTTTCCGTTTTGCACCGTTCTCAACAATGGTTGATCCTGACAGGGTCCGCGAGTTACTTCTGGATGAAACCGAAAGCAACTTTCCGGAAGAAGTGGCCTACCTGTTTGGTAAGCAGTTGGAGGAGGCGGATATCCTGGTACTGAACAAAATTGATCTTGTTACAGATTCTGAAGCAGAAAGGCTGGTTTCTCTTTTGCAGGCTAAATATCCGGAAAAGGAGATTATTGCACTTTCTGCAAGAGAGGATGTTGGTGTGGATAAATGGCTGGATATCCTGCTCTCTGGCCGTCCGGGTGCAAATACGGTATTGAGTCAAATAGACTATGACCGGTATGCCAGGGCCGAGGCAGTTCTAGGCTGGTTAAACGCTGCTATCATGATTTCTTCTGACGGGTTGTTTTCAGCTGATAAATTCGTCAAAGACCTTTTTATAGAACTGCGCGAGTCCTTTAAACAGGAAAAAGGGGAAATTGGACATCTGAAATCGGTTTTCACCAGCGGCGGCAAATCATTGTGGGTCAACCTGACGAACCTGACCTCAGCCCCCCTGGTAAGCGGCAAAACCTTGGCAAAACTTTCCAAGGGTTCCCTGATACTCAATGCAAGGGTGCAGCTATCCCCGGATGTCCTCGAGAAAATAGTCAGAAAAGACGTTGCCAAAATTGCACAAAGGTATGCTGTAAAGGCTGAAATAGATGACCTGCAATGTTTCAGTCCCGCGTATCCCAATCCACCTCATATGGTCCGGGAATCAGTGGACTCCGAGGGAAAAAGAGCTGGAGAATTGTCATGATGAAAATTGAAGTCATCGGCCTGGAGCCGCCATGTGAAAAGTGCAATGAACTCCTCGAAAATGCCAGAAAAGCAGTTGCGGAGCTGGGAATTGAAGCGGAAGTTGTGAAAAAATGGACACTCTCGGATGAAATGAGGAAAAAGTATGGCCTGCTGCTGAGTCCTGCCCTGGCTATTGAAGGAATAGTTGTGGCGCAGGGGAAAGTATATAAAACAGAAAGGATCATCGGACTTCTGCAGGGCTGATACCTGATTGCCTCTAACTTTACTGGCTTATTTAACCACCTCCCGGAGATTTTCCATTTTATTATTCCAGAATTATACATGCATCCCAGAATGCCATTTTTTATAATTCACAAGATGTACTTTTTGCCCGGGACCAGGTCCTTTCCGCTAGACGGCACAATATGATTTCTCTTATGAACTTCTTTATTTATGATGTTTCAAGACGAAGCATCACCATCCCCTTTGAAACGCACCGAATTATTATGGCAATTATTCCCGGAGATGAATAAATTTATGGCTTACGGTACAGAAAACAAGAGGAAAGTTCGACAACAGGGAAAACAGGGAATAGATGAAAGGATTAATACAGGTATACACCGGCAATGGAAAGGGGAAAACCACAGCCGCACTTGGTCTGGCAATCAGGGCTGCCGGTGCCGGTCTGCAGGTTTTTCTGGCCCAGTTCATCAAGGGTCGGCAATACAGTGAATTGAACAGTTTGAGCAGGCTTTCCGATCATATTACGGTGGAACAGTTCGGGCTACCGCGCTTCATAAACGGCAAACCCTCTATTCCTGATATTGAAGCTGCGCGCTATGGGCTTGAAAGGGTGAAATCCTCCATGTTGTCGGGAAGGTTTGATATGATAATCATCGATGAAGGAAACGTGGCCGTAACCTATGGTCTTATTTCCAAGCAGGACCTCCTTGACCTCATGGCCATGAAGCCTGAGAACCTCGAACTTGTAATCACCGGCCGGGACGCATTGCCGGAAATCATTGAAAAGGCGGATTTGGTAACAGAAATGAAAGCGGTTAAACATTATTATGACAAAGGAATCGATGCCAGGGTTGGAATTGAAAAATAGAGCCCAAAAGTCTTTAAGCGTTTTATACAGCTTTTGCAGGTAGTTAAATGACCATCAACTGGCCTGAAAATTTCGCCCGCAAAGGACATGAAATATTTCTGTCGGGACTGCCGATTGCTCTCCACTGCCATCATTATAACATGAATCTGCAGAAAACCCTGGAATCATCACTCGGAAGTGAGGGTTCCCGGCTTATCTACCAGGCAGCAGAGGAATCAAGCTACGATGGTTTTACTTCTTTTCTGAAGCATCTCCCCAAAATTAATACGGTCAAATCAAAACTGGAACTAGCCTCTACCAGTTATCAATACTGTGGGTTAGGAATCATAAGTTTCTCCCAAATAGGGCCTCAAGGCGGCAGGATCGTCAGCCCTCACAGTCATCACGTAACCGGCTGGCTGGCCAAATTCGGCAAAAGAGATACCCCAGGCTGTTTCTTCTCCAGAGGCTGGATTGCCGGGGCTCTTGCAGTTATTTATGAAAAGCCTCTCGGATATTACAGGGTCGATGAACTTGCTTGCAAAATGACACTGGCCCGGGAGTGTATGTTTGAAGTTACAGAAAGCTAGCGTTGTGTCAGGTCGCAATCAACCGCCTTGTATTGCTTTAATGTGCTAAAAATATCCCAGGAAACCCCATGGCCATCGATACTGATAAAATAGTACACGCCGTCATGCATGGCAGCAGAATACGGGAGGAAAAAGGAATTATCCCTCTGTTCGGTGTGTATCTGTCCATGATATCGGTGCAGTACTACAACAGGATATCTTTTGGTTTTGAGAAAAAACTGGGCAATGATGCGGTGGCTGAAAAACTGCTGGTGGCTGCCGGGCAGGAATGCGGCTATGCCACCTTCCAGGGGATTCGCAGTTCCAGGGAATGGGACGAGGTCGTGAAGCCCATGATTGAACGTATAGAGGACCAGATATATTGTTTTATCTCAATTGCAATAGCTTTTGGCTGGGGCGACTTAGCAGTGCAGGAACTGGTTCCAGGCAAAAAGCTGGTTATCCGCGCCAATGACTCTTATGAGGCTAAAGGGTATTTGGATTCCTATGGTAAGGCGGATTCCGGGAAATGTTATATGTTAAGAGGTGTTGCCGCCGCATTTATGGATTTGGTCTATGGTGGTGAATACCCTGACGGCTGTTTTCAATACAAGGCAATTGAGACACATTGCCAGGCTCAAGGAGATCCGCATTGTGAGTTTGTTGCACGAAAAGCAGCCCCCTGATCCTATCCTGCAGAGTGGTCAGCAATGCTGGCAGTTTTTTAATTGCTTCAAGGTTCTCTGTGACGCCCACGGCAATATTAATATTGACTGCTGGCTCATTCCCCAAACCCACTGCCGCAATTATATATATGACGATTTTTTCGAGAAGATCGCCATTTGTCTCTCCTGTGAATATTTCAAACAAAAGGGGAGTCTGCACCCCAAAGGGTATGATTTTTTTATTGCTGAGCAGCTGCGTAACGCCAACAAGAAAGCATTTGAACAGCAATTCCAGAAAGAAGAAAGTTTTGTCGATATTTTAAACAGGATTCCTGACGGTCTCTTTACCTTTGATAAAGACTGGCGCATAAGTTATTTCAACCCTGCTGCTGAGGAAATAACCGGTTTTTATGCCAAAGATGCTGTTGGCATGTATTGCGACGATGTCTTCAAAATAACGGGTACCGGTTCCGGCAATGCCCTCAGGCAAGCAATTAACGAGGGTGTTGATGTCCACAACCGGGAATATGAAATTACTGATATCGGCGGCAGGAAAATTCCTGTCATCTGTTCAACTTCTGCTTTCAGGAATAAAAGTGGCGCTGTCATGGGCGGGCTTGAGATTTTTAAAGATATAACCGAATTAAAAATCTTACAGGAAGAAATCGTCAAACGGGAGAAAAAATACAGACGTATTTTTGAAGGCAGTCACGACATGATCTATACCTCGACACTGGAGGGGAATATTCTGGACATCAACCAGGCCGGGGTTGATATGATGGGGTATCCCAACAAAGAGGAACTGTTGAAAATTGGACAGGCTAATCGTCTTTATAAAAATAGAAACGATCGGGAAATGTTTATCAATCTGATCAACCACGATGGATACGTAAAGGATTTTGAGGTTGATTTGTGCAGATATGATGGGTCGACAATCCACGCCCTGTTATCCAGCCGGCGTTATGAAAACCCGGAAACAGGTGGAGTGGAATACGAGGGAATCATCAAGGACATTACCCGGCGCAAACAGGCAGAAGAAATAATACAACTGCGCAACAGGGAACTATCCATACTGAACAGTATAGCCGTGGTACTCAATTTTACCATGGATCTGGACCATATTATGACGGTTACCCTGGAAAGAGTCCGCAAAATTCTTCCTGTCCGGAAAGGTGGGATTTTTTTATTTGACGCTGACGGCAACACGCCAACCATGAGAGTTGGATTCGGCCTGCCGGAACCAACGCCGGAAAATCCTACGCAGATAGAATTCAAAGACACCATGCTCATGGAATATCTGGTTCAAAAGAAGATAGAACTTGAGCCGGAAGCATCATTTCCATCGTTTCAGGTTCGCTATACTGCTGGCGGTGAACCTTCTCTGTGGCTTACATGCTATCTCATCTTATCAAAAAGGAAAACAGTCGGTTTTTTCGGATTTGAATCAAGCCCGTCAAAAATATTAAGCCGCCAGGAACTTCACCTGCTTGGTTCTCTAGGTAACTTGCTGGGCAACGCAATTGAGAATACCAAACTGATGGAAACCATTCGGCAGCATCGGTATGAATTGCGGCGGCTCACAGAAAAGCTGTTCCAGAGCCAGGAAGAGGAAAGACGCCGTATCGCTAGGGAATTGCATGATGAGGCGGGGCAGTCCCTGACAGCAGTGAAACTGGGCCTGGACAGGCTTGAACAGAAAGTTCCGGCAGAAAATATCACCCTGCAGAATGACTTGAAAGACATCAGGAAAATGCTGATACGGACATCATCTGAAATCAGGCACCTATCCTATAAGTTACATCCCACGCTGTTGAGCGACCTTGGGCTGGAGCCTGCCCTGAAACTTTATTTCAAGGAAATTCAAGATCATTCAAATTTAGATATACATTTCAATATGATTGGTTTCGACAAACGGATGGACAACGATCTGGAAACGGCACTGTACCGATTCAGTCAGGAGGCGCTTACCAACACCCTGAAGCATTCCGGTGCCGAGACTTTTAATTGTAAAATCATCAAAAGTTATCCCAAGCTCATTTTTACTGCCGAGGATGACGGAGTAGGTTTTGACGAAAGAATGGAAAACCAGGATAAGAGAAGCCTGGGACTGATTGGTATGCGGGAGAGAACCCTGTTGCTTGGCGGCACTTTTCAACTCAGGGGAAGACCCGGCGAGGGGACCAGGATACGCATTGAAATTCCTCTTCCTGAGGAGCAGGAGTAAATGAACAAGACTATCAGAATTCTCCTTGCTGATGATCATACAATTGTTCGGCAGGGTATGGCGCGGCTGCTGGAAGAACAGCCTGACCTGAAAATAGTCGGCGAGGCAATCAACGGCCAGGCGGTTGTTGACATGGCACTTGAATTGATTCCCGATATTATAATCATGGACATTGCCATGCCTCTGCTCAATGGTATAGAGGCAGCCAAGAGGGTGCGCAAAAGCCTGCCGGACTGCAAGATCCTCATTCTGTCAATGTATTCGCACGAGCATTATATTCACCAACTTCTGGAGACAGGGATTTCAGGTTACCTGCTGAAGGATTCCAGCGGCCAGGACATCATAAAGGCGATCAGGGCCGCTATGAAGAATGAGACAATCATGAGCCCGTCAATATCGCAAAAAGTTGAAGATGCCTACCTGTCGCCACAGAAAAAATCGACCAGAGAAAAGCGCTATGAAAACTTATCCAATCGAGAGCGTGAGGTATTCCAGCTTATAGCTGAGGGGTTCTCGACCAAGCAGATTACAGAAACCTTATGCATCAGCACGAGCACAGTAAAATCCCACCGGGCCAATATAATGGAGAAGCTCGGTTTGACCTCTCCTGTTCAGCTTGGCCGTTTCGCCATTAAACTCGGACTGGTTGATCCTGATTTTTAATATGTCTTCGCAAATATTTCGATCTGCTTTGTCGTAGCGGGATCTCGGGTGCTCGCCATAGTTGATGAATGACTAAAACATGCCAGACATGCACCAGTAAAACGTTCAATTATTTTCGGGTTTGAGCATCTTGCTTTGCAAGCAGCTCAGCGATCACCTGGTTTATTCGTTTATAATCATCTGAAGCAAGAGGGAAATAGGGTATTTGTTCCAGGATCTGGCCGTAGTGTTCCATTTCAATTTTGACAACCGGGGAAAACAGGCCATCAACCTGCTCCAAGCCGATTGAAATCCGGTAACAAGAGCCGGGCGGATGGGGGGTGCTCGCCGGTATGGTTTTCGTCAGTTGCGGGAAAAAAGTTTTCTCCGGTGATTCGACCAGCGGTATACAGGAAACACCATGACCGGCCTTGACCTGCTCTACACAATTATTGCAAGAGATGCATGCCGCTTTTGCCAAATTCCCTGACTGCCAACGTTTTATCAGGTCGGGCTCGCAGATAAACGGCCGACTCATGGAAACATAGTCAGCTATGCCTTGTTCAATAAGCTGCCGGGCTACATTATAAGAGCGAATACCGCCGACAAGAATGAGCGGTACTTTGATTTTTTCTTTAAACGTTTTGGCTTCATCTTTGAAATAGGCTTCATCTTGTTCGGATTTGATGTTATCCTGCAAGGCATTGGGATTGTTCAACAGTCCGCCGCTTAGCTCAATGGCATCGATACCATTATCCTCAAGCATCAAGCCCACCAGGACAGCTTCGGCAAGGCTCAGGCCGTTTTCCACAAAATCCTGGGAGTTCAATTTTACAAATACCGGGTAACCGGGGCCTACTGCCTCGCGGACGGCTGCAAGCACTTCCAGCAGTATTCTTGCCCGGTTTTGAATGTTTCCGCCGTAGAGGTCCGTGCGATCATTGTATCTTGGGCAGAGAAATTGACTAAGGAAAAAGCCATGTGCAGCAAAAATTTGCACTGCGTCAAAACCAGCCTCTTTTGCCCTGAATGCTGCCTGAGCATAGGACATAACTGTCTTCTGGATATCCCTGCCGGACAGGGACCGTAAGCGTGATTTTGACAGGTAGGCTCCGCCATAACCAAGCTGTACCGCAATTTTCCCTCCCGACTCGTGAACTGCTCGAGTCATATTTTGAAGCCCCGGGATAAGTTCATCCCTGTCAATCCCTAACTGCCAGGGTGAATGACGGCCATTTTGATGCACATAGGTATGGCCGGTGATTATAAGGCCGACCCCACCCAATGCAATTTTTTCCATCAATTCAATCAACCTGGAGGAGCATCTGCCGTCATTATCTGCCATTCCTTCCCAGGTTGCGGAACGGATAAATCTATTTGCAAGCGACAGGGTATTAATGTTGCTGGGCTTAAACAATGTGTTCACTATGAATCCCACTCAAGTTTAACATTAATATTTATTGTACCACATTGTAGAAATATTGTTATTGTATGACAATCAGGATTTATTGCAGGCTCTTTATTTGACAATGGTTAAACCCCATGCTTAATAATTTTTGAAATAAACTTGATATGACCGATTTTTTACGAAGATCAGACGAAAGAACCTTAGAAATTCCAGAAAGAATCGGATGCTTTTCTTGTAGCGCATTATTGCTGAAAAAACATTTCCACAGGCGTTTTTTCTTTGGGTTTTCATGACAGAGCTTTTGTGCTGTCAGCCGCAACTGCTTGTAAAGCTACAATTTTTTGTTTTAGTCAGCAAAATACGGTTAGTCCCATCGACTATTGTGTCAATATGTTTTGATTTATGTCCACATTTCGAAATTGAGGAAAGATGAAAATAAGTAAAAGTAATCCTGAGTATGTTTCCAATTTTCTCGGGGAAATGATAGGCACTTTAATCCTTGTATTTTTCGGCTGTAGTTCCGTAGCAGTTACGATATTGTTTTCCTCGCACTCCGGTCTGTTTCAGATTGCTGCAATATGGGGTGTCAGTGTTGCCCTGGCAATTTATGCCACCAGGCATATATCATGCGCTCATCTTAATCCTGCTGTTAGCATTGCAATGGTGGTCTCAGACAGGATGGCGGCCAGAAAATTGGCCTCCTATCTACTTGGGCAATTCACCGGAGCGTTTCTGGCGGCTGTACTCTTGTATATATTATTTTCAAGTTCAATCGCTCAGTACGAGAATATCAATGGAATTCTCAGGGGTAGCCATGATTCAATAACGACTGCCATGATGTTTGGGGAATTTTATCCCAATCCAGGATTGGGATATGGAGTGCAAGTTTCAACCATGAATGCATTTCTGGCAGAGATGACAGGCACTTTTGCCTTAGTGTTCCTAATATTTTCACTTACAGACGGCTGTAATGTGGGGCGGCCTGATGATTCACTTTCACCATTATTCATTGGGCTTTCCATAACTGTAATTATATCTGTCATTGCACCGTTAACACAGGCGGGGTTGAACCCGGCAAGAGATTTGTCCCCAAGATTGTTTGCATATTTAGCAGGTTGGAAGGAAGCTGCATTTCCGGATTCTCACTGGGGTTTTTTGACAGTTTATGTCCTTGGGCCAATATCAGGGGGAATACTGGCAGCGTTGCTATTTGAAAAAATAATTAAACAAATAATGTTCAACAAGAGCGGCTCAAAAACATGCAAATGCCCTTAGCATGAAAATAACGGCAATACTGTAAAACAATTTACAAGGTGCTCATGCTTGCCATCGAAATTCTGCCCTCATTGTGGTGAACGAAACGGCTTTCAGGTAAATTTTAACATCGTTTGCCGAATAGGTAACAGGGAAGAAAAAGGATACCTGCGGACATGCAAAGACTGCGGCGGCAGGTTTATTACAATTCAAAAAGACGAACGGATGAAGAGAGAAAAGGAAGAGATCCCGCCTAATGACAGGTGATACGCCCCTTTATGTTTCAGTGTTTTGGGGTAGGGCGGTCTGCTGCCATTCTGCTCTTCTGTATCCTCCCGTCAAAAATAACGGGCTAAATCCTGGTCGATTCAGCCATACAGGGTCCGAAACAGAAGTTCGGCCATATCGACAATCCTGGGACCTGTCCGGCAGGTAAGTCCACAGTCGAACAGGTGTACATTCCCATTGCGAATGGCTGAAAGTGATTGCCATCGCGGGGCAGCCTGCAGGCGGGCTATGTAATTATTGTCAGACCCGCAGAGGAATATCATATCCGGATCCCATGTTTTGAAACGTTGGAACGAGACCGTGGGGTAAGCCTCATTAATGCCAATGCTGACATTTATTCCGCCGGCCTGTTTTATCACGTCGTATTGAAAAGATTTCGGACCAGCTACAATTAATTGTTCATCGTCAATGTCCAGTATTCGTGAGACGCTCAATCTCGCTTCCGGTCGTATCTGCGTCATTTGCGAGGCAAGTTTTTCCATTCTGTGTTTGAGACCTTTACCCAATGAATCCGCAGCTTCCTGTATACCAAGTAAAGTGCCCAGGGATATCATATCGGCCAGGGCATCGGCCACAGTGGCAGGATTGAGCAGCACAAGCCTGATATTACCGGTTTTAAATAAAGACAAAAGCCGGTGATGGGCTGTTTCCAGGCCTATGACTATGTCAGGCTTCAAGTCGGTGATGCGCTCAATAGCCGGATCAAACCATGAACAGACATGGGATTTGGAATTGGCTTCGGGCGGATAGTCGCAGGCATCTGTGACACCAACAATCCGGTCTTCAACTCCCAGGGCAAAAAGTGTTTCGGTTATGGAAGGTGTCAAGGAAACAATGCGTGAATAAATCATTTAATTACCTGCATATTTTTTTCGTAAAACTGAACTAATTATTACCCTATCACTTCCGTTTGACATAAACTTTTACTCGTTGTGCCATTTGACTATTTGCTTAATTCGATTGCAAGATGAGTTTATGAATCAAGAATAAAATGGTACTAAATTCTTTAGGTGGCAAAAATCCAAAAACATGGGGGATTCAATTGTTATGACTTCAAACTATTACGATGTAATGATAATTGGTTCCGGACCTGCCGGGATAACAGCCGCTTTGTATGGTGCGCGGCTGGGGCTGAATGTTTTGGTTTTTGGTGATATCCCCGGCGGGAATACACATATGATAGAAAGCCTGGATAATTTTCCTGGATTTCCGGGCGGGATAGCAGGAACCCAGTTTGGTGTCCAGGCTTTTCAGCAGGCTCAGCAGCAGGGTGCCGATTTCACCATGACCAGACTGTATCAATTGAGTTGGGTGGAAGGGTTTTTTACAGGGACTGATTCAAAGAGGCAGAAATATATTTCAGCCAGTGCCATTATTGCCACAGGAAGAATACCCAGAAGACTTAAGGTCCCCAACGCAAATTTAAAGGGTGTACATTTCTGTTCACTGTGTGATGGTCCTCTTTATCGAGGCAAGGGAGCGACGCTGGCAATAATCGGTAGTGATAATACCGCCGGGCAGCACGCCTTAACTCTGGCGCGCATAGCAGATAAAGTCCTGCTGGTGAGCCGAACCAAAGGTTTTCAAATGGACGATGCACTCGCCAACCGCATCAATGAACAAAACAAAATAAGCCTACTCGCAGACACGGAAGTCATTGATTATGCGGGGGATGAAACAATAGAAGGTATTGTAGTTCGAAATCAAGAAGATGAAAAAAAAATGCTCGTAGTTGACGGTGTTTTTCTTGCGGTCGGTTGGCAGACAAATACAAAATTATTAAACCTGCCTGTCGATACAACATCAGCAGGCTACCTGAAAACGGATAATAAACTCATGACCTCATACCCCGGTCTTTTTGCGGCAGGGGATGTTCGGGAATCGGACATGTACCAGGTGCTGACCTCCTGCGCTGACGGTGCTCGGGCAGCAAAATATTGCGCTGAGTTTTTAGAAGAAAAGAACCATTTGCAGTAGGGTCTTTACAAGGGTGCAAAGCAGCTTGCTATGAATATGCTGCAGAAGCAATGGAAAGTAATCATATGCTCTGTAGTGAAACAAATAACAGAAATTACACAATCATGTTAATTCTGGGTATTGATACCGGCGGCACATTCACCGATTTTGTCCTGCAGTCAGAAAAGGGTCTAGAAACCTTCAAGCTCCCTTCCACGCCGGATGATCCTTCACGTGCAATCCTGCAGGGTCTTACCCATTTTTTCGGCAGGAAGTTGCCGGAAAACCTCGAGATTATCCATGGAAGCACCGTGGCCACCAATGCCTTCCTGGAACGCAAAGGCGCAAAAACCCTCCTTGTCACAACGCATGGCTTTGAAGATATTCTCTTTATCGGGCGCCAGAACCGGTCCCGGCTTTACGATTTTAATGTAACCCGCCCGGCTGATATAATTCCTCGCTCCCTGGTGACAGGGGTCAAGGAAAGGATCCTGCACAACGGTTCTGTCCACAAAGCAATGGGTTCATCCATAGGCCGACGTCTGCGGCGTATCTGTAGGGAAAAGGGTGTCGAATCCGTTGCCGTCTGCCTGTTGCATTCCTATGCCAATGATGCCCACGAAACCCACATCAGGGATGAACTCACCTCCACCCGGATCCCGGTAGTCATTTCCTCGGAGATTCTCCCTGAATTCAGGGAATATGAGCGGCTTACGACGACCCTTATCAATGCCTATCTCGGTCCCGCAATCTCTTCCTACATCAAAAGGCTGAGCCGTCAGCTGAAGTCAAAAAAACTGTATATTCAGCAATCCAACGGCGGCATTCTCCCGGCTGATGACATTGAGAAACGTGCGATCGCAACGGTTCTTTCAGGGCCGGCAGGTGGGGTTCATGGTGCACATCAGCTTGCAGGGGAGATAGGACTCGAGCGGATCATCACCTTTGACATGGGAGGTACTTCAACCGATGTTTCCCTTTGTGACAGGAAACCCACTCTGACGCGTGATCATCAGATTGACGGGTATCCCATCCGTATCGAGGTCATGGATATTCATACTGTAGGCGCAGGCGGTGGTTCACTGGCCTACGTGGACGTCGGTGGTATTCTGAAGGTCGGCCCTGAAAGCGCAGGTGCAAGACCTGGGCCAATCTGTTATGGAAAGGGAGGCAGACAGATCACAGTAACTGATGCCAATCTTTTTCTTGGCCGCCTGCTTCCTGACCGTTTTATGGGAGGCGCCATGCGGCTGCAGCAAAAACAAGTAGATATAGCAATGGCAAGGCTGGCGAAACAGCTGCAGCTAGATCCCGTAACTGCTGCTCTCGGCGTCATTCGCATTGTCAATGCCAGCATGGCAAAAGCCATACGTGCAGTCTCACTGGAAAAGGGACATGATCCTGCGGAATTTAGTCTTTTTGCCTTTGGAGGGGCTTCCGGGCTGCACTGTTGTGAACTGGGCAGGGAACTTTCCATAAAGAAAATCGTCATTCCGGCACGGGCCGGTATTCTTTCTGCCCAGGGAATGGTTTTTGCCGAACCAAAGCTGGACTATATGCAGGCGCTCTTTCTTGCTGGGGAGGAACTAAGATCCCCTGTGCTTGCAAATAACTTGCAGGAACTTGTCAACAGGGGCCTGGAGGAGGCCATGAACATATGCAGCGATGCAGCAGGATCAGATATTGCGATATCCCGATCCCTGAATCTGCGCTACAAGGGGCAATCATATGAACTCTCCATTCCGTATACAGAAAACTTTATTGAGCTTTTTCATCAGGCCCATGCACAAAATTTCGGCTACAGTCTTCCCGGTAGCCCGCTTGAACTGGTATCGATCCAGTGCTCAATTACAGTGAGGCGGAGAAGACAACCTCTGCCCAGGCAAGGACTTGCATCAGGCAAAGAAATTCATCCCATAGCTGAAAAGTATGTATATCTTGAAGAAAAACACGAAAAAGTTCCCATGTTTTCACGATCGGACATGCTGCCCGGACAAAACATTTCAGGTCCTGCGCTTGTGATTGATAACTATACAACAATAATGGTGCCATCTTCATTTGAACTTGGGGTTGATACCCTTAATAACATTATCTTACAATGGAACTGACCTTATTATGGAATTTACTGTTGTGTGAGCGTTGACATTCTCGTTGTCGGGAGATTTCTTGAAAATCCTTGTTCTTGAGCCATACTACGGCGGCTCCCATAAAACATTTCTTGATGCCTTGCAGGCCCATGTTCCATTGGATTTTATCCTGTTGACCCTACCAGCCAGGAACTGGAAATGGCGTATGCGGTTTGCTGCCCCCTATTTTGCCGGAAAAATTGCAGCGCTGAGAGGAGAGACAAAGTTTGATGCTGTGTTTTGCTCATCATTTGTTGATGTGGCCACCCTGCGTTCTCTGCTGCCAGCCACTGTAAGCCGATTACCGTTTTACACCTATTTTCATGAAAACCAGTTTGTCTACCCGGTTCGCAAAGAAGATGAACGCGATTTCCATTTCGGCCTGACAAATCTTACCACAGTCCTTGCCTCCGACAAGGTAGCTTTTAACAGCAGATACAATATGCAGACCTTCTCAAATGGCGTGGAACGGATATTGAAAATATGTCCTGATATGATGCTTGAGGGCGTAATTGAGAAAATCCGGAATAAATCTTCAGTGTATTACCCTGGTATAGATTTCAGCCACATTGACAGCGCTTCCAAGGCACAGGAAAAAAAACACACCGTCCCGGTCATAGTCTGGAACCATCGCTGGGAACATGATAAGGATCCAAAATCTTTTTTCAAAACACTTCTCGGGCTTGATAGAGAAAACATTGATTTTCAACTGATCATTCTGGGGCAATCATTTCGTGCTAAGCCTGCCATATTTGCTGAAGCACTCGAAAAACTCCACCACCGGATCATACATTGTGGTTTTGTCGAATCACGGGATGAATACGCCCGACTGTTGCATTCGGGGGACATTGTATTGTCAACCGCCCGGCACGAATTTTACGGTATGGCGGTCATTGAGGCGGTTCGTGCAGGCTGTTACCCGTTACTGCCTGCACGCTTGTCATATCCTGAGCTCTTTCCAGCAGAATTTCTTTATGAGGACGGAGAATTAGGAGGCAAATTGCAAACACTGCTGCGAGATCAAATTAAGATCGACAGGTCCAGGTCAAAGGCTATAACCGAGCGTTTCTCCTGGACTCTCCTGAAGAAAGAATACCTTGAATGGTTTTGCACCTCACCCCAATTGACCTGAAAAGTTTCATTCTTTTCCGTTCATCCTGAATACTGAAAGAAAACATATCTCATCTTGAGAGCTTGAAAATTTTTTTCAACTTGTCTAAACTTTACAAAAAGTTTTGGTACATAATGCTGATTTTTTCTTTTATCGGAGGGGCGCATGCAATACTCTGTTGCACTTCACACACCGAGGAAAAAATTATACGACCGCATTGAACACCTTCTGTCACTTGCCGGCGTTGCCCTGAACGGACACCGGCCATGGGACATCCATGTTCATAACGACAAATTCTACTGCACCGTTATGAGATCCGGTTCTCTCGGTCTGGGCGAATCCTACATGGACGGCTGGTGGGATGTTGCACAGCTGGATGAGTGTATATGCCGGCTGCTCAAGGCTGAACTCGATACCAAGGTCAACTCACTGCAGGATATCATGAACTATATAGGGGCGCTGCTGCTAAACCTGCAAAGCCCTGAACGTTCCTACGAAGTCGGCAGAAAGCATTATGATATCGGCAATGACCTGTATGTGGGCATGCTGGATAAACGTATGATTTACAGCTGCGCTTTCTGGAAAAATGCCACTAGCCTGGATGAAGCGCAGGAGGCAAAGCTCGATATGGTCTGCCGCAAGCTTGAGCTTAAGCCGGGCATGCGCGTTCTTGATATTGGCTGCGGCTGGGGCGGCATGGCGCAATTTGCCGCAAAAAATTACGGTGTTGAAGTCCTGGGTGTTACCATTTCAAAGGAACAGACTTCTTTGGCCAGAGAGCGCTGCCGTGGTTTGCCGATCGAGATTCGCCTGCAGGATTACCGCAGTATCGATGATACGTTTGACCGCATTCTTTCGTTGGGCATGTTCGAACATGTTGGTTACAAAAATTACAGAACATTTATGAACAAGGTTCGCAATCTTCTGAAGGAAGAAGGGCTCTTCCTGCTGCACACCATAGGATCCAACAGTTCCAGGAAGACTATGGACTGCTGGATCCATAAGTATATTTTCCCTAATTCCATGCTGCCGTCCCCAAAGCAGATCACCGATGCGATAGAAGGACTTTTTGTCCTGGAGGACTGGCATAATTTCGGCGCTGATTATGACAAGACCCTCATGCATTGGTTTGATAATTTCAGGAGTAACTGGAACAACCTGAAGATAAACTACGATGAGCGATTTTTCCGCATGTGGAAGTACTACCTGCTCTCCTGCGCCGGTTCGTTTCGGGCCCGCTCAAATCAGCTCTGGCAGATTATCCTATCTCCCAAAGGCATTCCCGGAGGCTACCGTGCCCATTACAAGTGAGTTTCACTGTATTTCTGCATTTCTGCATCTGAAGATGCCATTCGGTGTCTCTTATAGCAGAAAAAACCGGAATTGTTCTATTATTGTTCCTGCCATTTATCATTCTGAGTACTTGAAATTTTCTTGATTTCCAGCACCAGGTTTATCATAGTGGTAAGTATTCGAAGCATTACTATAAAACTCTCCAGTGAGTATTACGATCATGCTGGTATTGATACGTAAATTTTCCGCCCTCCTGTTCTCCTGTCTTATCCTGTCCGGATGCGCCATAAATCCAGTAACCGGCGAACAGGAGCTCTCTCTTATTTCGGAAAACCAGGAAATCAATATAGGCAGAGAAAATTATGGTCCAAGCCGGCAGATGCAGGGCGGCGATTACACGCTCAATCCTGAATTGTCAAGCTATGTCAACGAGATAGGGCAGAGGCTGGCTGCTGTCAGCGACCGGCAGCTGCCTTATGAATTTACGGTACTGAACAACTCCACCCCGAATGCGTGGGCCCTGCCCGGGGGAAAAATTGCGGTAAACCGGGGCCTCCTGCTGGAGTTAAACAACGAGGCCGAACTTGCTGCTGTCCTAGGTCATGAAATTGTGCATGCAGCAGCAAGACACGGTGCCCAGCAGATGGAAAGGGGAATGTTGTTGCAGGGAGCACTTATTGCAACGAGCGTTGCGGTCCAGGGCAACGAATATGGCAAGCTGGTGGTTGGAGGAGCGCAGGTTGCTGCCGGGTTGATCCACACGAAGTATGGACGGGACGATGAACTGGAAGCAGACTACTATGGTATGCAGTACATGGCACGGGCCGGATATGATCCGATGGCTGCCGTCAAGTTGCAGGAAACCTTTGTCCGGTTGAATGAAAAACAGTCATATAACTGGCTGGCCGGACTTTTTGCCAGCCATCCTCCTTCTATTGAACGCGTGGAGGCCAACAGGGCAACAGCAGCATCTCTGCCGCAGGGTGGCACTTTGGGGAAACAACAATACGTTGAGCGTATAGCCTCCTTGAAGAAAGACATAGAAGGGTACGCAAGTTATGCCAAGGGCAGAGAAGCCCTGGAAAAAGGTGATACAACTCAGGCACTGGCACTTGCCCAGGAAGCCATTCAGGTTGAGCCTAGGGAAGGTCACTTTTATGCCTTGCGCGGTGATGTTCATTACAAGGAGAAGCGTTATGATCAAGCAGTTGCAGACTATACCCGGGCGATCGACCTGAACAGGAATTATTTCTACTATTATCTGCAGCGGGGATTAACTAAAAAGAAAATGAACCGGCCACAGGAAGCCAATGCAGATCTGCAGGCAAGCACCAAGTTGCTTCCAACTGCCACCGCATATAACAGCTTGGGAGAGCTGGAATTAGCCGCAGGGGCGCCTCAAAAGGCCCGTCAGTATTTCCAGGAAGCCGCCTCGTCTGATTCTCCCGCAGGCAGGGAGGCAGGACTTTCGCTCCTTCGTCTCGACTTCCCTGAAAATGCAGGAAACTACATACAATTCCAACTTGGTCTTAACCAGGAAGGATATGTTTTTGCCCGCGTTTACAACAGGGCGCCACTGTCTCTTGCAAACCTCCAACTATACATTGAATACCCTGATTCTTCCGGCAGAACCCGCCAGACGACGCGCTTGTTGCAGACCGTGATACCGGCAGGACAGTATTATACGACAAATCTGAACCTCGGGCCTTATGCAAATGCATCGATTCTCAATTCAATACGTATCAGGATCAGTGATGCACAATTAATTGAAAAATAGCAAGAGGAGTGATCATGAAAATTCTGATTCCATTCTATTCACTGTACGGTCATATCTACAAGATGGCCCAGGCTGTTGCTGATGGTGCTGCCCAGATAGAGGGAGCAAAGGTGGACCTTCGCAGGGTTCCGGAAACACTTCCGGCTGCGGTGCTTGAAAAAATGGGGGCTGTCGAAGCCCAGAAAACTATGTCACATGTGCCCCTGTGTACAGTTGAGGATCTTGGTAAGGCGGATGCCATCATCTTTGGGACTCCGACACGCTTCGGTAACATGTGCGGACAAATGCGCCAATTTCTTGATGCCACCGGCAAATTATGGATGACAGGGGCCCTGGTGGGAAAAGTAGGATCAGTTTTTTCCAGTTCAAATACTCAACATGGAGGTCAAGAGACCACCATTATCTCTTTTCATTTAACCCTTTTTCACCTGGGCATGATCATTGTAGGACTGCCCTATGCCTTCGATGGGCAGCGACGCATTGATGAGATCACCGGTTGTTCTCCGTATGGCGCCTCTACCATCGCCGGTCCTTCAGGAGAAAGATTGCCCAGTGAAAACGAGCTGGATGGAGCCCGATTCCAGGGCCGGCATGTTGCAGATATTGCAAGGAAACTTACTGCTTGATACAGGAATAATGAGGGAGGAAAACATGAGTGATGTGATGGAGATTATCCAGGAAAGAAGGAGCATCCGCCGTTTTCAGGAAAAAACCATTCCTGATGAAGTGCTTGCCAAGGTCCTTGAAGCGGTCCGTTGGGCACCCTCATGGGCCAACACTCAGCCATGGGAAATTGTTGTAGTCAAAGATCGAAGCATAAAGGAACGGATACAGCAAGCCGTCTCACCTAGAAACCCCTCCTCACTTGCTATTGTTAATGCACCTCTCCTTTTGGTCATCTGCGGCAAACTAAAAAGATCCGGTTTTTATAAGGATGCCTTGCCAACGAAATTTGGCGACTGGTTTATGTATGACCTGGGATTGGCAACCCAGAATCTCTGTCTTGCTGCACATCATTTAGGGCTGGGTACTGTAATCGTCGGCCTGTTTGACCATGACAGGGTAGGGGAAGTCGTTAAGCTGCCTACGGGACACGAAGTTGTGGTTCTCGTACCCCTTGGATATCCGGACCAGCAACCGTCTCCGCCAAAGCGGAGAGAATGCAACGAATTTGTCCATTATGACACTTTTTAAGCAGCAATGTGCGGAACTAATATCTTTCTTCAGGCAGCATAACCACATGAAGTGAAGATTTTTGTAATTTTGAAAGCAGGTGGTAAAAAGAGAGGGGCTAGATATTAAAAAAGAAAGGCCAAATAAACTCTACAAGGAGTAGAGACATAAAGGCAACGACACCTACGGGCAGTATAGCATTTTGGGAATGGTAGTTAAAATCTATGATGCGCAGGGACCAGCAGGAGGCACATAAAACCAGAACAAAAACAATGAGCATGATATATCCATTGTCCCGCATGAGGTTGAAGCCTATTGCCGCATAGAAGATTAAGTTGAGTATTGCGATAAAGGTGATGAAAAACTGCGAAAGCCTGACGAGTACCTTGCTGAGAGCATACGTTATTTTATAAATTCCCAGTCCCTCAAACATTGCGGAAAAAAAGAGCAGGGCTATGGAACCAAGAATACCTGCCGCAAGGAAGATTGTCTGGTTTTGGGCCATGAAATCGACAATAAACTTGTAGGCAACGCTATCTTCAACACCGTAAAAATAGTGGTTGAGGATAACGATGAGAGCGGTTAACGCAAAATCTTTTAGTAAGCCACCCATTACGATTTTATTTTATAATTGTTAATTTTGACCCATTTGGGCTGAGCCTGTATATAACTACTTAATAATCCTCAAGAAAACCAATGGCTCTGTCTATCTTATGGATATAGGCAAACCCCTGGCCTTTCTTGTCCAACTTGCCTGCCTTTATAATCGCTTCAAATATCCTGTCTGTTTGGTTAGCTTTGGTAACGATCTGGATTATTTCCTTTTCCGGCACGATCAGTTTCGAAAGGACACCGAGTTTCTGCCGCACTCCGGTTCCGCGACCATAATAGTACGTTGCCCCGGGTGCACCCGCCTTTAAAGCGGCATCGACTACTTTTTCCGCTCTGCCTCTTTGAACAATACAGGTTATCAGATTGAGGTCATTCATTGTTATTTACTCCTTGGTGCTCCTGACTTCTGAAATTAGAAGTTCATAATCAGTCTGAGACTGGTAACTCTATCAAACCGTTCACATTTCTTTTGTAAGCAAGAATAGTGCCTGATATTCACCCATTTTTGAATTGCCAGACATTTCAAACCCAAAATGCATTATAACGAGATTATTACTAAAAAAAACTTAAATTAAAAATTTATTTCTTAATGTTCAATAAGTTTGCTCTGCTTTTTCAGTATTGACAAGACAGGGGAGATGCTATTTTATTGAATCTAAAATATATGTGAAAAAAACTGGCAGAAGTCAACGCAGTATACAATTCACCGGGAAACTGCTTCATGATCGTCTTTGATTTGGCCTGTATCTGTGGTTTTACATTTGAAGGCTGGTTTCAGGATCGACAGGATTTTGAGAATCAGCAGAACACCTCATTTTTAGAGTGCCCGGAATGTGGCAGCCATGAGATACGGAAAATTCTCTCTCCCATTCGTTCCCAGTCAACAGGGAGCGATCTGGATTCTCTGCCGCAGCAAAATTGCACAGGTTCAGTTTCCCGGGAGGATGTTGAAAAAGCACTGGCAACACTACAGAAGTTTGTTGCTGAAAACTTTGAGAATGTTGGGACGGATCTGGCAAAGGAATCCCTCAAAATACACTACGGTATCTCAGAACCACGCAATATTCGAGGCGTGACAACAGAATCTGATGAAAAAAAATTAAGGGAGGAGGGGATAAACCTGATCAAGATACCCATGCCGGTCAAAAATGAAGATGTGAACTGAACCGGGGATTTTCTCGAAAAATTGAACAATCCGGTATGTAAAAAATTCTAACAGGACATGAATTTTCCTTTTCATTCTGCTGTGAGCCTAACCTCTTTGAATTGTATCAGCCTGTAATAGTTTTCCCGTTCGCGTTCCCCGAGATACTGCACAATTGTCTTTATCTGTTTTTTCAGCTTTGGCAATATCCTCTCCTCGAGAACCCTTAACCTCCTGGTAGTCTGAATAATCTCTCTGCTTAGGCGTTGCAGCTTGTTGTCGTATTCTGCAATATCCAGGATAGCATCAACTGTTTTTTCAAAACTAAAGATAGCCTCTTCCAGGTTCGCGGTCGAGAAGCGATAATCATAATTTCGTGCTTGTATGTCGCGCACTGCTGAATCACGAGGAGAAATTTCCTTATATTCCAGGCCCCAGAGTTTCCGGCTTGTAATTTCTACATCAAACTCCCTGGCTGTCACTTCGCTTATTGAATCAATTACAGATTCACCTTCATGGCCTAAACTGAAAAACAGCTCAACAATGCCTTCCCCATACAATTGTCGGATGGCTTTGCGTGATTCCAGGTACGGGGTTGAAGTCTTTAAAAACTCTATAATAAGTGCCTGACGCCTGGATTTAAGAATTCCGATGGAATTGCTGACAGAAGAAGATTTTTCCTTGAGGAGAAGGAGGTTGGTTCTGGTTGGATGGATCATAAACCTATATCTCGGTCTTTTTTTTCAAGTTATCCGCAATGAGGTTGAATCTCTCGAGGATCTCCAGGCCTTTATCCAGAGTTTTATAAATGGAGCGGGTCTGTTTGCCCTGGTGGATAAACTCGTTTTCAAATACAGTGGCGAAATCAAGGAACAACTGGTCCGCTTCAGCCATCCCATCTCTTCCAACGATAGCCTCAAGCTTTTTTAATTCCCTGCCTTTCGCGTAGTTTTTATACAGCTGATTTGCCAGGTCTCTGTGGTCCTCTCTGGTCCTTCCTGCGCCTATACCTTTCTGCATCAGCCTGGATAGACTAGGCAGCACGTCAATTGGTGGAAATATTCCCTGCTGGTGTAATTCTCGGCTCAACACGATCTGTCCTTCGGTGATATATCCGGTCAGGTCAGGAATGGGGTGGGTAATATCATCTTCGGGCATGGTAATAACCGGGATCATGGTTATTGACCCTTGAGAATTCCGGATACGACCGGCCCGTTCATAGAGTGAGGCCAGGTCTGAATACATGTAACCCGGATAACCACGGCGTCCTGGGAGTTCTTTTTTGGCATTGGATATCTCCCGCAAGACATCACAGTAGTTAGTCATATCCGTTACCAGGACCAGGATATCCATGTCATGGTCAAACGCCAGATATTCAGCAACAGTTAAGGCAAAGCGGGGTGCCATCAAGCGTTCCATAACTGGATCGTCAGCCATGTTGATAATGGCTACAAATTCTGACTCGATGTTCTGCAGGGCCTCAAGATAAAACGAGTATTCATGGAAAGTAAGCCCCAGAGCGACAAAGATGACCGCAAATTTCTTGGTGCTTTCCCGCAGCCGGGCGTTTTTTAGGATATGTGCAACTAATTCCTTCGCCGGCAGACCTGCACAGGAAAAGATGGGCAGTTTCTGGCCTTTTACAAGGGTGTTGAGACCGTCAATGGCGGATATCCCGGTTTCAATAAACTCTTCGGGCCTGAGCCTGACGACCGGATTAATTGGATATCCCCGGGCCGGTCGCCATTTCGATGCATAAAACATTGGCAATCCGTCAAGCGGTTTGAAAGAACCATTGAATCTTCTGCCGAGAATATCCCTGGACAGGGGAACCTGTCGAATCGTATCGGTAAACACGATTTCCATATTTTCCGTGTTAAGCCCTCTTGTTTCGCCAAAGAGCTGGATAAGGATATTGCCTTTGACTATCTCAAGAATTTCCCCTTCAAATGTAATGCCATGCGGCCCAATAACCTTAACCACTTCGCCGATACGTGCAGCAAGGACATTTTCAACATAGAGCAGTTGGCCGGCTATTCTTGATGTGGTTCTGTATTTATGTTCAGAGAGTCTCATTTTCGCTCTTCCCGGCTCTATGATCCTGTCCTTTCAGAAACTGGTCAGTAATGCTGCGAATGCTATTCATCGTTTTTTGGGGATCGCAGTATGCATCTGCGGTGTAAGCATTCTGTGCTAGAAAATCAGAACGAATTTTTTCAGCGACTGTCATCAGTAGACGATCCTGTTCCTGTAAGCCTTCAATACCTACAATTTCCATAATTTCCTTAAGGGATTCCTCCTTGTGCATAATTTCACGGCAGAGGCTGAGCAATACGTCCCAGTCATTAGAAATATTTTTTTTGAAATAATCAGCAAGGATATTCTGGTACAGAGAATAACTCTGCATCCAGTTGATTGCTGGGAAATGTCTGCTGTTCGCCAGGGTAGTGTCAAGCATCAGAAAAGATCCTGCTGTTCTTAAAAGGGCCTGGGTCACCGGCTCGGTAAAATCCCCACCCGGTGGGGACACGGAGAGAATCATGCTAAGGGAGCCGATATCACCGGAAAGTGTTTCCACAACCCCTGCGCGTTCAACAAAGGATGATAGACGGGAGGCGAGGTAGGTCGGGTATCCTTCCTCACCTGGCATTTCCTCCAATGAAGAAGATATTTCACGGAGTGCCTCTGCCCAGCGGGAAATGGAATCAGCCAGAAGCAGGACATGAAAACCTTGATCGCGATAATATTCACCCAGGGTGACGGCCGTATAGATGGATGCCTCGCGGGCAGCAACAGGCATGTTGGAGGTATTGACCACAAGAACCGTTCTCTCCATTAAAGGACATTTGGCACGCGGATCAATAAGTTCTCGGAATTCCTCGATCAATTCGGACATTTCGTTGCCGCGCTCCCCGCAGCCGGCGTAAATGACGATATCGACATCAGCATGTTTTGCTATGGTCTGCTCAAGAATTGTCTTGCCGGTGCCGAAACCGCCGGGAATGATGCATGTACCACCACGTGCCAGGGGGAAAAGAAAGTCAATTATACGTTGTCCGGTGATGACCGGTTCCTGGGAGATAATCTTTTTCCTGTAGGGACGAGGCACCCGCATCGGCCAGCTGTGATAACCGAAGATCTTGCTGCCGTCTTCAAGCCTGCAAATAGGGTCTTCCAGGATTACTGTGCCTCGGGCAATATTTTCAACCCTGCTATTTTTATCAGGTGGAATGATAATGGGATGCTGAAAAAAGCCTTCAGCAATGTAACCGATCTTGATTCCACCTGAGACAGTGTCACCTTTTTTGACAAGCGGGTTAAAGGACCATTGTTTCTTAAGATCTAGAGATGACTCAAGATGGAGAGGATGAATGAAGGCCCCAGTTTTATCGCCAAGAACATCGAGGGGCCTCTGCAAACCGTCAAACATGACGGACAGCAGGCCGGGGCCAAGGGTTGTTGCCAGTGAAACACCATGTCCCCGTACTGGTTCGTCAAGCCCGAGGCCGCTCGGGTCCTCGTATACCTGCAGCACGGTTCCGTCCTTCTCCAGCCTTACAACTTCACCGGTCAGATTATGCTCGCCAACAGACACCCTCTCAAAAAGCGTCAGACCCTTCAGGTCAGTGCGGACAGTTGCACCTGAAATGGATATAATTTTGCCGATAGCTTTTGTCTTCATAAGTTCAGTTGAATGTGATAGCCAATGGCCTTGCGTAAGAGACGCAGGGCATAGTCCTCTCTTTTCGTCTCCAGTTCGAGGGGTGGCGGCATGATAACAAAAATCAGGTCTAAACCTCTTTCTTTTTCCCTCAACCTGTTATCTATGCTTTCCGTAATAAGCCGTTCATCAATGACATACAGGCCATATTCAGGTCTGGAAAAAAACTGATCCAGGATGTTTTCAAGTTCTTCACTTGTACAGACATGTTGTTCAAACCCGGCAAGAGTGAAGCCATACATGGCATCTTTCGTGGTAAAGAATATAATGCGTTTGTTCATGCGACGATACTTTCCCGTACGGGTTCATCATCCAGAAGAACTGTATTCAGGACCATGCTGATATTTCTTGTGTAGCAATACTGCTCCCAAAGGTAAAAGAGGATATCAGCAACCACAGTTCTCTGATACGACCAGGTTTTTATTTTGAAAGTTATGTAACGCAAGAGGGACGTTTCCAGCTTTGGTAGGGCAGATGCCGCTACTTCCGGATTATCGAGGTGGAGAAACCTCAAGACTGGAGTCAGGTCTTTGCGAAAATAAGCTCTTTTAAATCGCTCAAACTTCACTGTTCCTCCGGAGATCGTTATTGGCTCTGCTTCGATTTCCCACCTCAGGTTTTTAGCCACGGACATGCAATTGTAAAAATCTACTAGGCATTGAAAAAAACTCTTCAGTAATAATGGTTGTTTCTGAGAAAAAATACCGGCAAAAAAATTGTCCCAGAGAAAGACCTCCACCCCGTTGATGCCTTTTATTGCGTATTGTTCGCCTAACCCGGCAAAATATTGGGAATAGACGCAGAGGCGCAACTCAAGCTCATGAAGCATCTTGGTGAAGTCAAGATCCCCGCTCAGAATCTCCTGTATGTCGTCGTGCAGGAGACTGTTATGAAGTTCGTGTGCGATATGTTCAATTTTTTTCCTGCTCCAGAGGTAGCGAAGGCATATATGGAGGGTGTTGATTTCATAATAGGCAAAATAAGGACCAAAATGGGTACGGAGCCTGTTGTTCATCCTGCTGTAAACCCACAGGTGCTCATTGCGCAGAAAACGCCATATTCCGGGAACGGCGAATTTCTTCAGATAGGGATAAAATGGCATATTCTGCAAGCTTTCTACCGCGTCATTGCTGGAAATGAGGAGCTCCCAGTTACGAAACAGCGCCCCTTTTTTTCCCAGTAGACGTGCCACGAGAAATTCTTCAGGATATTCGCATTCAGCGACTGTTTTCAGCAGGGCCTGATTCACCATATTGTTTTTCAATTTTCGCTATTATGGCCGGAAGCATGTGGAGCCATTTTCTCTCCAGTCTTTTTTCGAAGGTATTATCAACGGTAATTGTGCCTCCCTTGGTTATCGCGACCAGACCGCCACTGATGGCAGGGTCAGGCTGGATAATGTCTGCAGCAAAAAAAACTGCTGCCAGCTCCAGGTCGGCTGGATTGACAGCTATTTTTTCCCAGGTCCTTTGCGGCAATTCACCCACCAGTTGGGCAAAAACCACATCATAGTCCTTTTCCCGCAGTGCCGGCAGCTGCTTGATGGCAGCATTTTGCATAGCCTGTTCCAGAACCTGGTAGGCAAGAAGCTTTTTCTTGCGCGTCTTGATCTCAGTTTCTGAAAAAATTGAACGCTTTGATTCCTGACATGCAGAAGCAAACTGCTCGGCATGATTTCTCGTAATATCGTCAATGGCTTCAGCTACCTGCTTACGTAAGCTTTCAGCCTCGCTTTTTACCTCGTGCCAAATAGTATCGATCTGCTTCTGCTTGTTTTTTTTCAGTGAGCCTAAAAGTTCCTCGAGACCCAAGTGTTATCCTCCCAGCAGAATAATGACTGCCACAACAAAACCGAGGATTACCATGGTTTCCGGAATTGCCACCAGTATGATGATTGTTCCGGAAAGTTCAGGTTTTTCTGCCAGACTTCCAGCACCGGCAGCACCAATTTTAGACTGGGCCCAGGCAGTGGCAATGGCTGGCAAACCAATTGCCAGTGCCGCTGCAAATGCAACAACTATTTTGTCCATAACTTCCCTCCTTCAAATTCTCATTTATATCATGATCAGCGGCTTCTGTTTCCGTGTAAACGTGGATGTCCTCCGTAACACCTCAGGGGGAGTGCACTTGCTGTTCCTGTTTATGGTGTTCTCTTTCTATCTGTGAAATATTATTTTCAGGCCCCTTTTTCTCGTTGGGGGAAAAAGGCCTGTATTTTCTGCCACCAAGTTCGATGAATTTGTCGAAAAATTCTACATAGTGGAGACGCAAAGAATGAATGGATGAAGAAAAAACACCAATTATAATGCTGATAAGATGAATGGCTCCGCCTACGATCAAGCCCAGAACAATATCCCCGGTCAACCCTGAAAGTTGATTGGCAACATTGGCCAGAAGAACCGAGGTTAGTCCGATCGCCATAATCCTGGCATAGGAGATGATATTGCCGATATTTTTCAAGAGTTCCAAAGGGGCCAGAATTCCACCGGAAAAAAGAAGTAGAGGGCAGAGAACAAGGATGGTGATAATGAGCGGTCGCTTCAGTAATTGCGGGAAAAAACCCAAAAAAGTGATGATTAGTGCCACGATGAGAAAGATAAAAACAACGTTTAACAACTTCACCAGCGCTTCTTTTTTTGTATGGCGCCGTAAGGCACTGATAAATCCCAGGACTAGACCCAGCGTAACATGTGCCAGGCCCACAGCCATGGCAAAATAGAGCATCGGGAGAATGTTTTTCTGGCGATCTATGAACAATGGCTTGATACCCAGAACAACATGACCGAAATCTCCGAACACTTCCCCATAGAGGAGACCGAATATAATGGCATACAGGGAGCAGATTTTCAGAATCCTGATCGCATCATAGAGTAATTGTTTTTTCCTTGAAATCCGACTTGTCATTATGGAAATCAGGAGAATTATGAGCCCATATCCGGCATCGCCAAGGATCAAGCCAAAAAACAGGGGAAAAAAAAGGCCGATAAAAGGGGTAGGATCAAACGAGGTATAGGAGGGAAGGGGGAGCAACCTGGTAAAATTCTCAAAGGGTTTGAAGTATTCCGGGTTCTGCAGGACGACCGGGACCCGTTCCAGGTCTTCGATGCGTAATTCGATCTCCTCAAGCACTACGCGCCCGGCAAAATTCTTCTGCAAGCTGGCACGCAAAGAAGCAACCTTCTCCGCAGGCATCCAGCCGTAGATGAAAAAGCACATGGCTGTTTCAAAGGAAAAAGCTGAAACCTGGATTATCGAAAGCTGTTCGTGTACCCAGTCAAGGGCAGCTTTATACATCGAGCCCCAGCGATGGATGAATTCCCCAAGTTCCTCATTAACTGCTTGCAGGGCAGCTTCATTTTCCTGAATCTTATTTTGCAGATATTCAACTTTTTGGACAAAGGACAGGCTTTGTATTGACTCTGGAAACGTGAATTCCGGCATATGCTTCTGGCTTAACAGGGCACGGATATCATCCGATATGTCTTTGGTTGCCGCAATTAGCCCGACCAGGGCTCCGCCCTCAGAGGGAACCGTGAAAAGCTCGCAGGATGCATCGGCAAGGCAGTCCAGCCCTTCTTTCAGGATATCCACCGATTTCTCGTCTTTCAGGGAAATGCCGATATAGTCTAGATCCGTGGTAAGCTGGGTTTTATCAAGCATGGTTGAGACGGTGGCCAGAAACGTTTTGTAGCCACTCAATTCTGCAAGATCGTGTCGTATTGCATCCCGTTTCTCAAAAAGGGATCGGCACATTGCCAGGTGTTTGTCCAAGGTCCTGTTGACAGTATCAATAATTGGCCTTGGAGTTAGGAAGCTTTCCCGGATCGATTCAGTTGGTAAGCATGCAAAGAGACTGTTCAGCTTGGCTTCCAGCTGTTCCAGAAAAATCTTTTCAAAGAGAACCTTTTCATCAGGCAGCAGTGAATGGATGTCGCGTTTATGGAAGTCATCAACAAAACCAACGGCAGAGGGCTCAATGTGCAGATCTCCCTTTTTACGGACAAGGGAAAGCGTTTCCCCCAGCAGCTGCCGGGGTCCGACAATCTCAACTTTTGACATCTTGACAATCATCGGTCTCGCACCACTACTTTTCAGGGAGGATTTCCAGAAGAAAACCCCTTACAAATCCCTGTATGATCTCATCTGGAAGATTCTGCAGGGTGTCTGCCATCTGATTGACTTCTGCAATTTCTTTTTTTGCTTTAAACTCGCACTCCTGGCAGGTTGTCTCCAGCGAATGTGTGTACTCCTTATCCAGTTGCTGCTTCTTGGCTTCAAGCTCCTGGCTCAATGAGATCCGGACGGACTCCAACCATTCCGCTGCTTTTTTTCTCTCGGATTCAACGGCTTGCTGGATTTCTGATTCGACTTTGATTATGGCTTGCAACAGATCTTTTTTCATAAAGAACCTCTTGCAAAATACGTGGAGAGAGCTCTTAGATGGTAACTTGGAGCCTGGGAAAGCATGTGAAGCCCTCCACTTTAAGTTGGCAGTTTAACAACTGTGCCCAAGATGAAAGGATATATTTCTATATATCAGATAACAAAGGAAAAAACCAGAGAAGATTTGTGGCAACAGCGAGGGGGGGGAAAGGTGGAATTCTCTCTGTCAGGCTGATAAGGAAGCTTGTTCTGTTTTGCAGATGCCCTGACACTAGTCACACCTGGTAACATCGGTCCGCAGTTTGCGGTCAATAAAATCACACTCTTTCGGGGACAGATCAAAGCGTATTTCAGCTTCACTGATTATCTGCTGCCTGTTTTTCTCAGGATGTTCTTTAATCATTTCGCTGATCCAGCATATTGCTTTTTTCATCTTGTCGCCGGAAGGCAGTATTTTTTCAACAGAGGACATGCTGATTCTCCCATTGTTTCTTTCTGGCAAGAGCTGCCCGGTCAATTATTCACCGGCTTCAGAACGATGCCGCCAAGTGGAGGCAGGTTCAATTTAACATGATAAGGAGCAAACCCGAATGGTTCCAAGATCGATCCTAGAGGATTGACGTTCAAAATATTGCTTCCACCGAAGCTGTCGGTGTCTGAATTAAATATCTCCTGGTAGGGAACACCGGACGGGACACCCATTTTATAATTATAGAGAACCTGGGGCGTAAAGTTGAATACACAAACCAGGTGATCCCTGTGGTCAACGCCGAAACGGGCAAAACCTATCACAGAATTGTCAATATCATTAAAATCGAGCCACTGAAAACCATCGTAGGAAAAATCAACCTGCCACAAGGCCGGATTGTCACGGTACATCTGATTTAACTCCTGGACAAAATCCTGAGCCTTGTTATGCAAACCCTCCTGCTCTGCTAAATGCCAGTCAAGACTTGTCTTGCAGTACCACTCTGACCACTGGCCGAACTCGCTGCCCATGAAGGTCAATTTCTTGCCAGGATGACACCACTGAAAAAGAAAGAAAAGGCGGAGATTGGCAAACTGCTGCCACAGATCACCAGGCATTTTTGAAAGAAGTGAGCCTTTGCCGTGCACAACCTCGTCATGGGAAATGGAGAGGATGAAGTTTTCTGAAAATGCATAGTAGAGTGAAAAGGTAAGGGCATTGTGATGATACTTCCTGTAAAGAGGATCTTTACTTATATAGCTCAGTGTATCATTCATCCAGCCCATGTTCCATTTGAAACCGAAACCTAGACCACCCAGGTCTGCGGCTTTTGATACCCCGTAAAAACTGGTGGACTCTTCAGCGATCATCATGACGTTGGGATAGTGATCAAAGACTATGCTGTTTAAGTGCCGCAGGAATTCAATGGCATCAATATTTTCCTTGCCACCGTAGCAGTTGGGGATCCATTCTCCTTCCTTGCGCGAATAGTCGAGATAAATCATGGAAGCTACAGCATCGACCCGCAGCCCGTCTATATGGTATTGGTCAAACCAGAACAGGGCATTGGCGATCAGAAAGTTGCTGACCTCTTTTCTGCCGTAATTAAAGACCAGGGTCCCCCACTCCGGGTGGGCACCCTGGCGCGGGTCCTCGTGTTCATAGAGGGCGGTTCCGTCAAAACGGGCAAGACTGTGGGCATCAGACGGAAAATGTGCCGGCACCCAGTCAAGAATGACACCGATATTGTTTTGATGACAGAGATCAACCAGGTACATGAATTCTTCCGGTGTCCCATATCTGCTGGTGATGCTGTAATAGGCTGTTACCTGGTATCCCCAGGACTCGTCGAGCGGATGCTCCATAACTGGCATCAGCTCTATGTGGGTAAAGCCCATTTCCTTCACATAAGGGACAAGCGCGTCAGCTACTTCCTTATATGTTAAAAAACGATTCGGATCTCCGGGGTCACGTTGCCAGGAGCCGAGGTGTACTTCGTAAATTGAAATAGGTCGATCATAGGGTTTGGTCTTTGATCTTCTATCCAACCATGCTGCATCACTCCAGGAATATTTATCCAGCGAAGAAACAATTGATGCTGTTTTGGGGCGGAGTTCTCCGTAAAACTGGAATGGGTCAGATTTTATCAGCAGATCCCGATACTGGGTACGGATCTCGAACTTGTAGAGTGTGTTTTCAGTGACACCGGGGATGAAAAGTTCCCAGATGCCGGAGTTTTCAAGGCTGCGCATCTGGTGCACCCTACCGTCCCAGGAATTGAAATTGCCAATGACACTGACCCGGCTGGCTGCAGGTGCCCAAACTCTGAAAACAGTTCCCTCAATACCATCAATGGTTCTAATGTGTGCGCCCAGTTTATTGTAGATTTTGTAATGTGTCCCGCTGTTGAAAAGGTAGCGGTCCATATCTCCCAGTTGGGGCAGGAAACGGTAGGGGTCCGCAACGGTGTTAATTGTGTTGTCGTAGTATTTGATTTCAAACTCGTAGGCAAACGGCTCGGAGAATTCGGGCAAAACTATCTCAAATAGACCTTCAGGCCGCATTTTATACATGTATTTTTTCTGTCCACCTATGACAATTTGGACCCATTCGGCATGGGGTTGAAAGGTCCGAACCAGTGCTGCTCCGGGTTCCTGGGTTATGAAATGCAGGCCAAGAACCACAAAGGGGTCATGATGGTCAGAATCGATTACCCGATCAATCTCTGAGCTGATAAAATTTGACATTTCTCTTTTTCAGACAAAATATTCTTAATATGAGTAATATGTACAAAAGTAAACTTTATGCGGGTTCTCAAATATGTCCTATGACATATATTCAATTTTAAGACGCACAACAATTAAATTATACCATATATAACATTAAATTACTCCTTCAGCTTTGCAATTTGAAATTGTCGTGGTAGGCTTGCAGTATCATAAAATATACAGAAAACAGAGAGACAAGTATATGGAAAGTTTACAGGGCAGTTTTCTGCTATCAACCTCAAAGATGCCGGATCCCCGTTTCCGGGAGAAGATAATCTACATGTGCGGACATACCAAAGAAGGTGCGATCGGCCTGGTAGTCAACAATCCGCTCCCTGATGTAAAACTCGATGAAATTTTAAAAAGTGCCAATATACCGGTGCCTGATTTTGAACTTCCCCCCGTTTATATTGGGGGGCCAGTTGAAATGGAATCAGGCTTTATCCTCTATACTGCCGACTATCACGCAGAAAGTGAGCTGCAGGTGAGTTCATCAGTAAACCTGTCCAGCGATCCAAGAATACTGCATGATATTGCCAAAAATGTCGGTCCCAGCAGATACCTTTTTCTCCTGGGGTATGCCGGTTGGGGTCCGGGACAACTCGAAAATGAACTGACTGATAATGGCTGGCTTATTCTCCCGGCAGAAGACGTGGTTATTTTCAACACGCCGGATACCATGAAATGGAAGGTTGCTGCTCAAAAATACGGGATTGATATCACCACATATGGTGATGTTGTCGGAAGTGCCTGAAACTTCAATTCTCCTGCAGCGTTTAATTATTTCCAGCGCTGCATGAATCTGGGCAAGTGCAGATTCCAGTGGAAATAATCCATTATGCCATCCCAAGGATACCGTATCCTAGAACATACCGCCGATACCGGCTTTGAGGTCAAGGGCAGCTCAAAAGAGGAGCTGTTCGAAGCGGCAGCAAGGGCTTTCTTTCACCTGTTATGGGAGATTGGCACTGACAAGGAAGAAAGTCGGCCTGAAACGATTGAAGTGCTCGGCAGCGACCTGGAAGAACTTATGGTGAACTTTCTGGAAGAATTTCTCTATCGTTATGATGCGAAAGGATTGGTATGTACTCAGATAAAGGTCGTTTCAATAACCGGTGCAATGATCCACGTCAAGGCATGGATGCAGGGTTTTGACAGTGACAGAGACAGGGAGTTGCTCGGCGTCAAGGCCGTTACCTATCATCAGCTTTACATCGGCAGGAAAGATGATACGTGGATTGCACAGATTTTTCTCGATATTTAAGGTGTCTATGAGAAGGGATCATGACCGAGTTGACCATACATAATCTCAGGCAGATCGATGAATATCGCTGGCTTCTGCCGAAGCAAGGAAAAATGCGCACTGAAGGCATGCTTTACCTGGACAGAAAACTCCTTGAGCATGTTAAAAACGACAAAAGTATCACCCAGGTTGCCAATGTTGCCTGGCTTCCCGGTATAGTAGGCAGGAGCCTTGCAATGCCGGATATGCATCAGGGATATGGTTTTCCCATAGGTGGAGTTGCAGCATTTGATCCTGACCAGGGTGTAGTTTCACCCGGCGGGGTAGGGTATGACATCAACTGCGGCGTGCGTCTCCTGCGCTCTACCCTGAAAAAAAATGATCTAGCAGGCGAGATAGAAAACATTGTGAACGGGCTTTTTGCAAATGTCCCGTCGGGTGTCGGCTCGAAACAGCCGAGCCTAAGACTCAGCAAAAAGGATTTGAAAAAAGTTCTTGAGTCAGGGGCGCAATGGGCTGTTAAAAACGGTTTCGGCTCCAATGATGATCTGCTGCACATTGAAGAGGGTGGCAACCTCGGCTGGGCGGATCCTGAAATTGTGTCTGACCGAGCCCTGGAGCGTGGCCAGGCGCAATTAGGTACACTGGGCTCGGGCAATCATTTTGTTGAAGTCGGGTTTGTTGATACCATCTTTGATGAAAAACTGGCTCGCGGCATTGGTCTCTTTCAGGGGCAGGTAACTGTTATCATCCATACCGGATCCAGGGGACTCGGACACCAGGTCTGCGGTGATTACATCCGGATTCTCCAGAATGTTTCACGAAAATATGGGTTTGATCTACCTGACAGGGAACTGTGTTGCGCTCCGGTTCATTCTACAGAAGGAAAACAGTACCTAGCGGCAATGGCCTGTGCTGCCAATTTTGCCTTTGCCAACAGGCAGCTTATTACAGAAGAGGTCAGACGCACATTTGAACAGGTATTCAGCCTTGGTGCACAAAAAATGGGTCTTGATCTGGTCTATGATGTCTGCCACAATATTGCCAAGTTTGAAAACCATGAAGTAGACGGCCGGCAGCGCGAGGTTTTAGTGCATCGCAAAGGGGCTACCCGGGCGTTTCCGGCACACCACCCCAAGGTGCCTGCAGCATATCAGGAAACCGGCCAACCGGTGCTCATCCCGGGTGATATGGGGCGTTATTCCTATGTGCTTGTCGGTACAGACAGGGCACTCAAGGAGACTTTTGGTTCCACCTGTCACGGGGCTGGCAGGTTAATGAGCAGACATGCAGCAAAGAAAACAGCAAAAGGACATAACATAACGGCAGAGCTTGCTGAAATGGGGGTAACAGTCAAAGGTGCCGGACGAGCAACACTTGTGGAGGAAATTCCCGGGGCTTATAAAGATGTGGAAGATGTCGTCCGGGTTGTCCATGAGGCCGGTATAGCCCGCAAGGTTGCACGATTGCGACCCTTGGGTGTTATTAAAGGCTAGAATCAGTAAGAACTCTTGCATCCATGGTTACGATTTCAGATATATTTGTCTGCCAGCAATGCGGATATTGCTGCCAGGGGGACACAACCGTTTCGCTCGATGAAAATGACCAGAAAAGAATGGTTCAGCATTTGGGCATGAAAAGGGGGGAGGTTGCCCGCAGATTTTGGCGCAAGACCGGCAACACCATTCAGATGAGGACTGTTGAGGGGCATTGCATCTTTTATGACACCGGCTGCACAATCCATGCCGGTAAACCATGGCGCTGCACCCAGTGGCCTCTCCATCCCAGTATGCTTACCGACCGGGAAAGCTATGAAATTATCAAAGAATCCTGCCCCGGGATTAGCAGGGACCTTAACTATGAAGATTTCTGTAAAAAGTTTTCTGAACTCCTCGAAAGCAAAAAGAAAAAATAATTTGGGTTACTGGTTTGCGCTTCGAACTACTGTTTTTGGGTAAGACAAAGGAAACCTACCTGGCAGCAGGAATTAAAGATTACGCCAGGCGCCTGGCGCACTATGTCCAGACGGACATTATTACAGTAAAGGAAAAGAAGTGCAAAAAGGGAGTGCCCGAAAATTTCCAGATTGAGACGGAAAGCCAAAGTCTATTGCAGAGTGCCCAGGGCACCTATGTGGTTTGCTTGGATCGCACTGGCATCCAGATGGATTCACTGGAATTTGCTGCCCGGTTACAAGAATGGGAGATGCAGGCCCAAAAAAAGATATCTTTTATCATCGGCGGGCCCTTGGGACTATCCCCTGACTCCCTCAAAAAGGCTGATCTCGTCCTCTCCTTGTCACCCATGACCTTAACCCACGAGATGACACGCCTGCTCCTGCTGGAACAGCTTTACCGGGCCTGTTCCATCAAGGCCGGAGAGAAATATCATAAATAGAGCGACTATTGCCGGGTTTCTCGGGGTTATCCGCCTGTACCTCATACAAGTATAAAAACTTATTCTGCTTACACTTTTCAGCGTATCAATACTGCTGCTGGGTCGGGGCAATCTTTATCTCGACACGACGGTTCATTGTCCGGCCTGCCTCGTTACTGTTATCTGCAATTGGCATGCTTTCACCAAAGGCCAAGGTCTCAATGCGTGACGGAGATACACCGCGCTGTACAAAAAGATTTTTTACCGAATCGGCTCGCCGCTGGGAAAGATCCATATTGTAAGTGTCACTGCCTGTACTGTCCGTATGACCTTCAACCCTGATGACAGTCTGGGGATATTTGATTAAAACATTTGCTATACGGTCTATTTCTGAATATAAGCCTGGGCGAACTGTTGCAGAATCATAGTCAAAAGTGACATCACCCTTAAGGCTGACAGCGAGAAGATCTCCTTCGCGGCGAATGGCAGCTGCTTCAGAATCAGCCAGGGCAGCCCGCATATCCCTTTCCTGGTCATCCATCATCTTGCCGATACCAGCCCCGGCCGCACCACCAAGAGCTGCACCAATTGCTGCGCCGATAAGCGTTGATTTCGTGTCTCGGCCTGCAGCCTGGCCGATGATGGCACCAGCAGCAGCACCGCCGGCTGCACCATAGACTCCGCCTTTTCCTGTTTTCGTTTGCGGCGGGGCACACGAAATAATGAGGATTGAAACCGCTGCTGCCAGACAAACCATTTTAGACACCATTATCCTGTTCATAAACATACTCCTCATATTTTATATTGTGTAATTGGGCTCCAAGTTGTTTTCTGTAATCATTATTAACGATATATTATATAACTACCCCTAATGCCTCCTGTTTTCTTAAGAGGGCGATATCTTCTTTGCCAGGATTTCTTCCATGCGAATGATGCTTTTGGGCAGCATTCTGCTCATTTCATGGGTAAGGTCACCGTTGACCGGGTCACCATGAGGCAGGAACTCCCCTATTTATCAGACAGATTCGACCGATACGATCTCAGGAATTTCACTTCTAACGAACTTTTCAATTCCTTCCTTCAGTGTCATCTGTGACATGGGGCAGCCTTTGCATGCTCCCGTAAGCTGGACTTTTACAACACCCTCGTCGGTTACATCGACAAGGATTACATCTCCACCATCTTTCTGCAGGGCGGGCCTGATCTTGTCAATGGCTGCTTGTACCTTCTCTCTCATAAAAACTCTCCTTCAAAGTATCATTTCAACATTTGCCATTTGTAAACAAATACCTGTTCAACTTATAGCACAGAGAGGCGAGCCAGACAATAATGATCCGAAGAGACACATAATTTTTAAAATTAGACATCGAGAGGAATATTTTTGCTTGACATTTTATCCGTAATACTACCTATTATCGGAATCAGTATAAATACCTATGTCACAAAATGGGAATTTTATGATTCATTGTTTTTAAAAATTTTGAAATCCGGTCTTGAAAAAAAGAGAGTATTTAGTTAGTTTTGTCGCGTCGCATTTTCCCGAAATCATTTTGTTTCTGCACATTTTTTGAGCAAGTGTTCTTTTTTCTCAGGTCCACCAGTATGTGAAAAATACCGATACTTTTGAAGATTTTCAATTATGATAAATAGATGCCATGAAGGAGAGACGTGATGACTGCCAAAATTATCAGTGGAACCGAGATCAGAAAGCAGATTCTCGAAGAGATCGCAGCCGAGGTTAAGGAAATTAAAGAAAAGCACGGAATTGTTCCCGGCCTGGTGACGATTCTTGTAGGCGAGAATCCCGCTTCTATTTCCTATGTGACCCTCAAAATTAAAACCGCCAACAGTCTCGGATTTCATGAGGTGCAGGATAGCCAGTCGCCTGATATATCCGAAGCAGACCTCCTCTCCCTTATTGATAAATACAACAATGATGATTCCATCCATGGCATTCTCGTGCAGCTTCCTCTCCCGAAACATATCGATGAAAAAAAGATTTTAAACGCCATAGACCCGGACAAGGATGTCGACGGTTTTCATCCGGTCAACGTAGGACGCCTGATGATTGGGGGCGATGAGGTGAAGTTCCCGCCATGCACACCGGCCGGAATCCAGGAGATGATTGTCAGGACAGGTGTTGAAACCAGTGGCGCGGAAGTGGTCGTTGTGGGCCGCTCGAATATTGTCGGCAAGCCCATTGCCAACATGATGCTGCAGAAGGGGCCGGGCGCCAATTCAACCGTTACAGTGGTTCACACCAGAACCAAGGATCTTGCTGCCCATTGCAAGCGTGCTGATATTCTCATCGTGGCAGCCGGTGTTCCCGGTCTTGTAAAGCCTGAATGGATCAAGCCCGGTGCCTGCGTTATCGATGTGGGCGTAAACAGGGTAGGCGAAAAACCAAGCGCCAAGGATCCCGGCAAAATGGTTGCCATCCTGCGCGGGGATGTAGATTTTGATGCAGCCAAGGAGATTGCAGGTTCAATTACACCGGTACCGGGCGGTGTTGGCCCCATGACCATTACCATGCTGATGAAAAATACCCTGCGGGCCATGAAGCTGACTGCAGGAATAGCATAAAAAAGTTGACCCGAATGGAGAAACGATTAAAAAGTCAATTTATAATGAAATAGTAGATGTCAGCAAAGCTGATAATGATTATCATTATTATGTTGAGCTATGTTTAAACTTGTAAACTGGTTAACGAATAATGATAAACAAAATTTTGTGAGGATTACATAATGGCAAGTTCAAGAAATGGATGTGAAGGGTGTGTTGAAATTACCTGTATCTCAACGAAGGAAGTTTTACAGCAAGATATTGCCAAGAATGTCGTGACAGCCTACGACCGTGTTAAGCGGCGCGGCATGTCTGCCTGTCTTTTCGGTTCAGGCGGCACCTGCTGTCGTCACTGCAACATGGGCCCCTGCCAGATTATTGACGGTGTTGATGATATGATTGGTGTCTGCGGTGCAACTGCCGATACGGTTGCGGCAAGGAATTTTGGCAGAATATGTGCAGCGGGCACATCAGCCCACACGGATCATGCCAGGGAAATGGTCAAAGGTTTTATTGCCACCGCCAAGGGTGAAACACCCCATGAGATAAAGGATGTCCGCAAGCTCCACATGCTTGCTGAAATTTTTGGTGTCGAAACCGAGGGCCGAGATAAAAATGAGATCGCCATTGAGGTCGGCGAACTGGCCCTGGCAGATTTCGGCAAACAGGATGACAAACCTTTAACCATGACAAAAAGAGCTCCGGCCAAGCGTCAGGAACTCTGGAAAAGGCTGAATATTTTTCCACGTGGCGTGGACCGCGAAGTCGTTGAAATGATGCACCGCACCCATATGGGTGTTGACCAGGAATACCACAACATCATGTTGCAGGCTTCGCGCTGTTCACTGGCAGATGGCTGGGGATCTTCCATGCTGTCCACCGAGCTTACCGATATTATGTTCGGCACCCCTGTACCGCGTCGGGCTATTGTTGATCTTGGCTGTTTGAAAAAAGATCAGGTCAATATCACTGTTCATGGACATGAACCACTGTTGGCCGAGGCCCTTTGTCTCGCTTCCCAGGAAGCTGACATGCTGGAACTGGCAAAGAAGGCAGGTGCCAAGGGTATTAATCTTGCCGGTGTCTGCTGTACTGGCAATGAGATCCTTATGCGCCGCGGCATCCCGGTTGCAGCAGGATTTATCCAGCAGGAAATGGCTCTGGCCACTGGTGCAGTCGAGGCCATGGTTGTCGATGTGCAGTGTGTCATGCAGTCAGTAGCTGAAGTTGCCAAGAATTTCCACACCGACATCATTACCACCAACTACCGGGCCAAAATGCCTGACTCTGTCCATATCCAGTTTGAAGAAAAAACCCCCCTTGAATCAGCCAAGCAAATTCTCACAAAAGCAATCAGCAATTACAAAAAACGGGGTGACTTTTTTATTCCGGAAGAATCCAAGCTTGATGTTGTTGTCGGTTTCAGCCATGAAACCATCAACAATATGCTGGGGGGCACTTTCCGTTCCAGTTACCGGCCGTTAAATGATAATATTATCAACGGCCGTATTCGCGGTGTGGGTGTCATTGTCGGCTGCGACAACTATAAACTTCTGGATGCTACCCATGAAATTATTGCCCGTGAATTGATCAAGAATGACGTACTGGTCCTGACCACTGGTTGTGCTGCAACTGCTCTTGGCAGGGCAGGGCTTGTCTCTCCGAGAGCCATTGAGCTTGCCGGCCCGGGTCTACGTGAAGTATGCGAGGCCGTCGGTATGCCTCCTGTCCTCCACATGGGTTCATGCGTTGATAACAGCCGCATCCTTATCGCAGCCACTGAAATGGTTCGCGAAGGCGGCCTGGGAGACGATATCAGTGACCTGCCTGCCATTGGTACAGCACCCCTCTGGATGAGTGAAAAGGCTGTTGCCATAGGCCAGTATTTTGTGGCCAGCGGTGCCCAGGTTGTGTTCCAGAACCTGCCGACCAGCGGTGCAAAGGCCTTTAATAAATATCTGCTGGAAGGCATGATGGATACGTATGGAGCAGTCTGGAACATAGCCTCTGAGCCCCTGGAAATAGCCAAGCTCATGATTGAACGGATCGATGCCAAACGCAAGGCTCTCGGCATTGACAAGCAGCGCGAAAGGGTGCTTTTCGATATGGAAATGCGGCGTGATCTCGGGGCCGGCAAAGCAATCGGTGATGCAGGCTGCACCGGCGCAACTCATCACGACTCATAACAGAAACTACAAGCTGGGTTTTGTCCACTAACTTTTTACAAAGGAATGTGAATCCGATGAAATCGGCCAGTCATTTAGAAAGCGTATTGACCTCGGGAGAATTTGCTGTAACCGGCGAGCTCGGTCCTCCCAAAAACGGCAATCCTGAAGTCGTGCGCAAGAAAGCCCGCATTTTGAAAGATAGTGTTGATGCTGTTAACATTACTGATTGCCAGACAGCCGTTGTCCGGATGTCCAGTATTGCTGCCGGGTTGATCGCGCAGTCCGAAGGGGTCGAGCCGGTCATCCAGATGACATGCCGTGACCGGAACCGCATCAGCATGCAAAGTGATATCCTTGGAGCAAGTGCATTTGGTCTGAAGAACCTGCTTTGCCTTACAGGAGATCACCAGAAATTCGGGAACCATCCCGGAGCCAAGGGTGTTTTCGATATGGATTCCATCCAGTTACTTGGCATGATGCGGGATATGCGGGATTCCAAGAAGTTTCAGTGCGGTGAGGAAATCAAGAACAATGAGCCGCGCCTCTTTCTTGGCGCAGCTGCAAATCCCTTTGCCTTTCCTTATGATTACCGGGCCCCCAGGCTCGCCAAGAAGGTAGCTGCCGGCGCTGATTTCATCCAGACCCAGCTTATCTATAATGTTGAGCGATTCAAAAAATTCATGGAAATGTGCCGTGATCTGGGACTGCACGAAAAAACTTATATTCTTGCAGGTATTACCCCGCCGCGTTCACTGGGTATGGCACGCTATATGAAAAATTTCGTGCCTGGCCTCGAAGTGACTGATGATATCATTAAACGCATGAAAGATGCCAAGGACAAGGAAGATGAAGGCATGGACATCGCGGTGGATATCATCAACCAGGTCAGAGAGATTGAGGGAGTGTCCGGTGTGCACATCATGGCCATTGAATGGGAAAGCGCTGTGGCTGAGATTGTCAGCAGGGCAAAACTCCTGCCCAGGCCTGCTGTTGAAGGAATGGTTTCCGAAACCATTATGTTCGGCCCTACAGCTGCTGTCTCCGGTGATGAGCGTGAAGCCATTATAACCGGGGCAAAGGCTGAGGCAGAGCTGATAATAGTAAGGGCTCGAGAGGAAGCCGCTGCTTTGAAGGCTTCTGCAGCAGCACCTGCGCACATTGAAACAAAAGAACCAGTTGCACCAACTGTCACAACCGAGGAAGCGGGAGAAGACGAAATGAATGAAAAAGAACGTCAGATGGCGTTGGAATCAGTAAGACTTGGACTTGAAGCCTTGAAAAAAGCTTTCGGCCTCACGCAGGACCAGTTTGAGGCTTTAGAAAAATTCTCCAGTGTTGAGACCATTCTGAGGCGTGAACCTGGCACAAAGCCATCAACGCCACCAGTTACACCAACACCAACAGCACCTCCAGCCGTTCCAAAACCACCTGCTGCTGAAGCGGGAAAGGTGGTTGAGGAAAAAGCCTCAGCTGAAGTAAAGGCCGCGGAAGAAGCAAAAAAGGCCGAGGAGGCTAAAGCCGCTGCTGATGCCAAAGCCGCTGCAGAGGCAAAAAAAGCCGAAGAGGAGAAAGCTGCTGCTGAAGCAAAGGCTGCCGAAGAAGCAAAAAAGGCTGCAGAGGCTAAGAAGGCTGAGGAAGAGAAAATCGCTGCAGAGGCAGCGAAAGCTGAAGAACCCAAAAAGACTGAAAAGGCAAAAGTGTCACCTGCTGCAAAGCCTGCCGGAATTGAGGTTGTTCAGCTTGCTACTGAAGAGACAAACCTGGCAGACAGGGCCACCAAAGTACCTGATGACCATTACAAGGTTGACTATTCAGGGAAAATCCGGGAAGCGACCCTTGGCTCGGGCGATAAGACGGTAACGGTGGGTGGTATAAACACCATGCCGTTTCAGCTCTTTGAGGGTGAGATGTTATCCAGCCCCTTGATCGCCATGGATGTCCTTGATATAAAGCCAGAAGAATGGCCACAGTCACTTGCCCGATACTTTGAAGGTGTACTTGACAATCCTGTGGCCTGGGCTCAGAAATGCGTTAACGATTATGGCGCCGAGGCTATATGCCTTTCCATGGTAAGCACGGATCCAAACGGTCTGAACCGTCCGTCCAAGGATGCAGCTAAAGTCGCTGCAGATGTGATCAGCAACATCGACGTCCCCGTTATAGTATGGGGATGCGACAATGCTGAAAAAGATACGGAGACCCTGCGGGATATCACGGCAATGATCGGTGACAAAAAAGTCTGCCTGGCGCCGTTGACTGATACGAATTACCGGTCACTCGGTGCAACCGCTATGGCTTTCCAGCATCCAATGGTCGCTTCGTCGCCTATCGATGTCAACCTTGCCAAGCAGCTTAACATCCTCCTTGAAAATCTCGGGGTTCAGCTAAACTCTGTTCTCATCGATCCTTCGATCGGTGCCTTGGGATATGGTATCGAGTATACCTATTCGGTTATGGAACGCATCAGGCTGGCAGCACTGACCCAGCAGGATGAAAAACTGCAGGTGCCCTTCATCTGCAATCTTGGCCGTGAAGTATGGAAAGCGAAAGAAGTCCGTTTGCCATCCGATGATCTCATCGGCGACCAGGAGAACAGGGGAGTACTTATGGAAGCAGTAACCGCAACCTGTATGCTTTTGGCTGGCGGTGAAGTACTGATCATGAGACATCCCAAAGCCATTGCTCTTACCAGGTCACTCATCAAGGGTTTAACCGGTAAGTAGATATAGATAAGGTATGAGACTGAATTTGCGAAAGGTGATTTGTTACTATATTTCCAACGATAATCACGTCGCAGAAATTATTGATTTTTCCATAGAGGGAGTTTGCAATGTCTAAGATCATCTGTTCAGCAGCCATTAGTGGAGCCCACAAAATTGTGGATATGGCCGAAGAAAAGTATGAGGAAGCACTGAAGAAATTTGGCCCTGACCAGGAAGTGGCTTTTCCCAATACCGCCTACTTTCTGCCGATCATCTACAGCATGCTTGCCTACAAGGTGGAAAAACTGGGAGATATGAAGGATATCTTCCAGGAATGCCGGAGGCTTCTACCGCCGCTGGTCACGGACGACCTGTGGCTGCCATATCTGGCTCCTGCCCTGGATGCAGGCATGTCCACCTTCTTTGCCGAAGAAATGTACGAAGCGATCCGTTATCTCAATGAACCAAATTTTTATACCAAAACAGAAGATCCCACACCGGATAATATCTGGCTTGGTGCGGCAGATGACCTAATCTTCCGGAAGCGCGGCGTTGAATTTGTTGACGGTACTGCACCGGGATTTGCTGCCATCATGGGAGCCCCTCCTGATAAAGAAGTGGCAAGCAAAATTGCCCTCGAACTGCAGGAAAAAAATCTCTACATTTTCATGCATGACCATTCCAATGGTATCCGTATGGCTGAGCAGTTGATTGACAACGGCGTGCAGATTGGCTGGAATACCAGGCTGGTTCCCTTTGGCCAGTCATATACCACCGCGGTTTTTGCCATCGGTTTTGCCTGCCGTGTTGCCATGGCCTTTGGCGGTGTCAAGCCGGGAGACTATAAAGGCAACCTCATCTATAACAAGGACAGGACCTTTGCATTTGTCATGGCTTTCGGCCCGGTGAGCGATGAATGGTATGCCAATGCAGCCGGTGCCATCAACTGGGGTTTCCCGACAATATCAGATTACGATATCCCGGAAGTACTGCCAACCGGTATCTGTACCTATGAGCATGTTGTCAGTAATGTTCCCCATGAGGAAATTGTTCAGAAAGCCATAGAGGTTCGTGGCCTGAAAGTCTCAGTTGCCAAAATTGACATCCCTCTTTCCTATGGCCCGGCATTTGAAGGCGAGCGCATCAGGAAAGATGATCTTTTCATGGAATGCGGTGGTGGCCGCACCACCGGTGTGGAGGTTCTGGTCTCCAAAGATCTGCACGAAGTCGAAGACGGCAAGGTTATAATTGAAGGCCCGGATATTAAAGATATCAAAGAGGGCCAGAACCTACCCATAGCCATACTGGTCGAAGTGGCCGGTCGTGAAATGCAGTCTGATTTTGAACCTATCCTTGAAAGACAGTTCCACCATCTGATCAACTATATACAGGGCATCATGCATATCGGCCAGCGTAATATCATGTGGATCAGGATCGGCAAGGGGGCTGTTGAAAAAGGCTTCTCATTTACGCATATAGGTAAAGTTTTACACGGCAAGCTACATCAGGAGTTTGGTGCGATCCTCGATAAGGTCCAGGTCAAGATTTATACCATTCAGGAGAAGGTAGAAGAGGTTGTGGAACTTGCCAAAGGTGTATACGAAGAGCGTGACAAACGCCTTGGTAACATGACGGACGAGACAGAAGAAGTATTCTATTCCTGTACCCTGTGTCAATCATTTGCCCCGAGTCATGTCTGTGTAATTACCCCGGAAAGGGTCGGCATGTGTGGTGCCTACAACTGGCTTGACGGTAAAGCCTCCTTCCAGATCAATCCCACAGGCCCTAACCAGCCTATCCAAAAAGGTGAATGTACTGATCCTCAGAATGGTTATTTTGTCGGCATTAATAAATTTGTTGCGCAAGCCTCACGTGGTGCAGTTCCTGAGGTAAGCTGCTACTCCCTGATGAACAACCCCATGACAGCCTGCGGTTGTTTTGAGGCCATTGCTGCCATGCTGCCCCAGTGCAACGGGATCATGGTTGTAAACCGTGACTACATGGGTATGACCCCGAGCGGCATGAAGTTCACCACCCTGGCCGGCATGGCTGGCGGTGGTATGCAGACCCCTGGTTTCATGGGTGTCAGTAAACACTTCCTGACCAGCAAGAAACTCTTCCTGGCCGAAGGTGGCCTGAAGAGGCTTGTCTGGATCCCCAAAATGCTTAAAGAGGAGATCAAGGACAAACTTATGGAACGCTGTAAACAGGAAGGTATGCCGGAACTCTTTGATATGATCGCCACGGAAGAACAGGGTGAGACAGAAGAAGAGATCCTGAAGTTCCTCAAGAAGGTCGGCCATCCGGCTCTTGAGATGGAAGCAGCAGTGTAATTATTCACATAAAAAATATACATTCTGATTTGATATAAAACCGTGACTGTTGACAAGAGGACTGCAGTCAGCTGTCGACAATAAAATGGAGGAGAAGAGATGGCATTAACTGGTATACAGATTCTCAAAATGCTGCCCAAGACCAACTGCGGTGAATGCGGTATACCGACCTGCCTGGCATTTGGTATGAAAGTGGCGGCAGGGCAGATAGAAATCGGCGAATGTCCTTATGTAAGTGATGAGGTCAAGGAGACCATCGGTGAAGCATCCGCACCGCCGATTAGGACAATTAAGCTTGGCAGCGGTGAATCCACTTTCAAGGCTGGTGGAGAAACCTGTCTGTTCAGGCATGAGAAACGCTTTGAGAATCCTACCGGTCTGGGCGTAATGCTGACAACCGATATGGCTGATGGAGACGTGGACGGCAGGATTGAGCGTTTCAATTCCATTCGCATTGAAAGGGTAGGCGTTCTGATGAAGGCTGATCTTATTGCAGTCAAGGACACCAAGGGCGACGAAGGGTCTTTCACCTCTATGGTCCAGAAAGTCCTTGATAAAGCGCCTGATGCCAACCTTGTCCTGATCAGCGACAATGCTGGTACTCTTTCAGCCGGTGCAAAGCTCTGCGGAGAAAAAAAACCGCTTCTTCTCGGTGCCGACAACAATAATCGCGAGGCCATGGCCAGCCTGGCCAAGGAAATGGGCTGTCCGCTCGGTGTCAGTGGCACCAATCTTGACAATGCCGTTGAGATTGCCGACCAGCTCCTGAATGACGGCTTAAAGGACCTTGTCATTGATTCTGGAGCCCGCACCATGAAGGCTGCATTTGAAGATAATATTGTTGCACGCAGGGCTGCGGTCAAAAAGAAATTCAAACCCCTTGGTTTCCCGACCATAACCTTTCCATGCGAAATGACAGACGATCCGCTCATGGAAGTCATGATAGCTTCCGTACTGGTAGCGAAATATGCCGGCATTGTCATTCTTTCCGATCTGCAGGGCGATACGCTGTTTCCGCTGCTCCTTGAGCGTTTGAATATCTTTACAGATCCGCAGCGGCCCATGGTGGTTAAGGAAGATATATATCCTGTTAATGGACCGGGAGAGGATTCACCTGTTCTCATTACCTGTAACTTCTCGCTGACCTACTTCATTGTTTCAGGTGAGATTGAAGGCAGCAAGGTTCCGTCCTGGCTGCTGATTAAGGATACAGAGGGCCTTTCCGTTCTGACTGCCTGGGCGGCAGGCAAATTCGGTGCAGATCTCATCGCCCAGTTTATCAACAAGTCCGGCATTGCTGACAAGGTGAAGCACCGAGAACTCATCATTCCTGGTTATCTTGCCACCATCAAGGGTGAGTTGGAAGAGGAACTGCCGGACTGGACCATTACTATCGGCCCACGCGAGGCAGGCCACATGCCGGCATTCCTGAAGGAGTGGAAGGTTGCTGCATAGAGCTGACCGATATTAAAAACGAAAGATCGGCATAAAACGACCGATATTATTCCATAGAACCAGTTAGCGTAATTGGAGAAAGTTATGGCAAAAGCACAAAAGAGCAGGGAAGGCACAGTTATGGTCCTGGGTGGTGGTATTGCCGGGGTCCAGGCAGCCCTTGACCTGACCGATTTGGGGTACTATGTCTACCTGGTTGAAAAATCACCGGCTATTGGCGGCGTGATGGCTCAACTGGACAAGACCTTCCCGACCAACGACTGTTCGCTCTGAATCCTGGCGCCGAAGTTGGTTGAGGCCGGTCGGTCTCCAAATATCGAAATTCTTACCAATACAGATCTGCTTTCCCTGCAGGGGAAACCAGGAAATTTCAAAGCTGATATCGTTCAACGCCCCCGCTATATCAATGCGGATGACTGTACTGCCTGTGGACTTTGTACCACGTATTGCCCGCGCCACCAGGTTGATGATTACAACGAAGGCTTGAATCTTACCCGGCCCATTCATATTGATTATCCCCAGGCAGTGCCGGCAACTTACTATATCGATCCGCGCAGCTGTCTGCATCTTACCCATGAAACCTGTCAGATCTGCGTGCCGGTCTGCCAGAGCAAGGCCATTGACTTCAGCCAGAAGCCAGAGGAAAGAACCCTGGAAATTGGTGCTGTCATCATGTCACCCGGTTTTGGCCGTATCTCGGAAGAAACCCTTGCCAAGTACAGCTTTGGGAAACACCCGGATGTGGTAACCAGCATTGAATTTGAAAGGCTCCTGAACCCGTCCGGTCCTTTTACCGGCGAGGTACGCTGCCTTTCTGATAACCGACATCCTCACAAGATTGCCTTTATCCAATGCGTTGGCTCAAGGGATATTGGCTGTGACAACGGGTATTGCTCCTCCGTCTGCTGCATGTACGCGATCAAGGAGGCTATGGTTGCCAAGGAGCACGATCCGGAAGCAGAGATCACCATCTACTATATGGACATCCGGACACAGGGCAAGGAATTTGATGCGGCACAGAAACGCGCTCAGGACAAAGGCATCAAATTCGTGCGGGCCAAAGTGGCGGATGTAATGCCCTGGGGTGATCACCTGAGACTTACCTACTCCACCCTTGACGGCAAGCACAGTTTTGACCCCTATGACATGGTAGTCCTTTCCGTTGGACTCGAGTCACCGCCAGATGCCCAGAAACTGGCTGATCTGGCCGGGTTTAAACTGAATAAATACAACTTCTGTGATACTGATACCTTTGCACCCCTTGCCACCAGCAAGGAGGGCATCTACGTGGCCGGCGCCTTTAACGGCCCCATGGACATCCCGGAATCTGTCACGCAGTCAAGCGGTGCTGCCGGTATCGCTTCCGGACTTATCAAGAAACAGCGCGGCAAGGGAATTGTTCACAAGAGTTATCCCGCTGAGAAAGAATTGGGCGATGAGGTTCGAATCGGGGTTTTTGTCTGCCATTGCGGTATTAACATCGGCTCAGTTGTTGATGTGCCTGGTGTGAGCGATTATGCCGGTGATATGGAAGGGGTGGTCTACTATACAGAAAGCCTTTACAGCTGCTCCCAGGACGCCCAGGAGGTGCTCAAGGAAAAAATCAAGGAGCATGACCTTAACCGGGTTGTGATCGCGGCCTGCTCCCCCAGGACCCATGAGCCCTTGTTCCAGGAAACTTTGAAAGATGCCGGTTTAAACCGCTCCCTCTTTGAAATGGTTAATATTCGTGACCAGTGTTCCTGGGTGCATGCCAATGAACCGGATGCAGCTACCGACAAGTCAAAAGATCTCGTCCGCATGGCTGTGGCCAAGGCAAGGCACATCCAGCCCCTGCCTGAACAGACCGTGCCGGTCAATAAGACAGGCCTGGTTATTGGTGGTGGTATAGGGGGTATGACGGCTGCCTTGAACCTGGCGGACCAGGGATTCAACTGCCACCTGGTCGAGAAACAGGAAGAGCTTGGCGGCAATTTCAAAAAATTCGCCCATACCCGAAAACTCATTGACCAGGTTAAAAAGAACAAACTGGTCACGGTGTATACGAATGCCGAACTCAACCAGACCAACGGTTTTGTCGGTAATTTCTCCTCAGTGGTCACCACTGGCAAAGGTGCCAAGGCTAAGGAAATCACCCTGGACCACGGTATCATCATCATTGCCACAGGCGCCCGTGAACACCGGCCTGAAACGGTTCTGGGCAATCCGATAAAATATTCCAAGAAAATCGTCACCCAGAGCGAATTGGCAGAACAACTGGACGGGAAAGGCAAGAACCGAGCGCCTGATTCAATCGTTATGATCCAGTGTGCCGGTTCGCGCGGCGATGATCTGAATTACTGTTCTAAAACCTGCTGCACGACAGCAGTAAAGAACGCTCTCAAAGTGAAGGAAGTTAACCCTGACTCCCAGGTTGTCGTGCTCTACCGGGATATCCGCACATACGGTTATGCCGAGGATCTATACCAGGAAGCACGCCAAAAGGGGGTTCTCTTTATCCCATATGAAATGGACAACAGGCCCGTAATTTCTGAAAAGGGCGGAAAACTTTCTGTTTCCTTCTTTGATCCCATCCTGCAGGATGATGTAAGCATGAATCCTAATATGGTGGCCATGAGTGTCGGCATGGTTCCTGAAGAGACTGATACACTGAGTAAGCTGTTGAAGGTGCCTGTAACAGCAGACCGCTTCTTCCTGGAAGCGCATGTCAAGCTACGGCCTGTTGAACTTCCGGTAGATGGTGTTTATGTTTGCGGTCTGGCCCACTCGCCCAAACCGGTAAACGAAGTTATTGCCCAGGCCCAGGCAGCTTCGGCCAAGGCCGCCATGCCGCTGGTAAAGGGCTATGTTACGGTTGATCCCATCGTTTCAAATGTCGACAAGGATATCTGTATAGGCTGCCGGCTCTGTACAAGTCTTTGCCCTTACCAGGCAATCCAGATGGTCAAGGATGAAAACAACCGTCCCAAGGCCGAAACCATTGTAGCATCATGCAAGGCCTGCGGTATCTGCGCCTCGCACTGTCCTACCTTTGCAATTTCCATGGGAGGTTTTACCAACGAACAGCTCAACTCGCAGATTGCAGCTTTTGGCAGGAAAGTTACGGAAAAGGAAACTGAGGCAGCGTAAACCTGATGTCCTAAGGCAGTTTAAGCGCATCATTTACAACAATGATTAAAGGATAGAAAATGAGCAAGGAAGAGTACAACCCGAAAATCCTGGGGTTTCTGTGCAACTGGTGCTGTTATGCCGCAGCTGATGCGGCTGGTGTCTCACGTTACCAGTATCCACCCAACCTGCGCACAATCAGGGTGATGTGCACTGGTCGGGTCGATCCCTCTTTTGTCCTGCGGGGCTTTGTTGAAGGGGCCGACGGCATCTTCACCGGTGGCTGACAACTCGGCGAATGTCATTACCAGGTAGGTAATTACGACGCCATGGGAATGAATGCCCTGGTATTCAATGTATTAAAGGAAATCGGCATTAATCCTGCAAGGTTCTCACTTCAGTGGGCTTCTGCTGCGGAAGCTCCGCGTTTTGTCAAGCTGATAACCGAATTTACTGGCAGGATAAAAGAACTGGGGCCTCTGGGAGAAGCTGAAGGAATAGCACCCGAAGAGCTTCAGGCCAGGCTGCAAAAAGGACTCTCTGCAGTGAGTTCCAGAAAGGTTCGCATGGTTTATGGTAATACAGCAAAATCAATACGCAAAGAGGGCATTTTCACCCAGGAATATATCAACGGAGTTATCGAGGAAAAATTGAGCAAAGCCATTGCAGGGGCTCTTACTGCTGAGGCTGAAGAAGAGGGTGGTGTGCCTGCGGCAGAAAAGAAGGCCGGCAAGGATAAGCCGTCTCCTGAAATCAAAAAGGAAAAAGTAAAGAAAAAAGAGACGCTGAAAAAATCCGCAGCGAAAGAAAAACCAGCCGTGAAAAAAGCTGCTCCAAAAAAGAAAGCTGCGAAGAAAACCGCAACGAAGAAAAAGAAATAACCCTGTTTCTTTTAATAAAAATTTGCAAAACCCCGCTGTTGTTACATCAGAAACAGCGGGGTTTTTATTTTCTGTTTACAGGGTAGGGCATCCTTAATAATATCAGGTAGGCATGGTGATCGTTTCATACCGCAGTCTCACAGGTTTGTTGCAGAGTCCAACAATTAAAATGTCTGGATAAGGAGGCGTCATGGAGAAAACTATTTATATTGGTGGTATTATCATGGTGGCTTTACTTTTTTTTGCCCAACCTGCTTTTTCGACTAACGGCTATCAGCTGATAGGTATAGGGTCATACCAGAAAAGTCTAGCCGGCGCAGCGACAGCCCTTCCTGGAAGCAATATGACTGCTGTTACCAATCCAGCCGGCATGTTGCGTATAGGCCACAGGGCAGACTTTTCCATGGAAGCCTTTATGCCTGAGCGCAGCACGGATTTTTCAGCGCTTGGGGGAGCAATTGCGGACAGCAGCTCCGAGATTTACGGTATTCCAGCAATCGGCTGGAATGGCCCGGTCGGAACCAGGGATGACATGGTTTTTGGAGGCGGCATGTACGGCACCTCCGGTATGGGAGTTGATTACGGTTCAACCCAAATGCAGCCAGGCGTATACTGGGACGGTTACAGCAGTATTGCATTCTGGCAGATGGCGCCAAGCCTTGCCTGGCAGGTTTCTGAAAAATTAAGCCTTGGCGCTTCTGTAAATATTGATTTCCAGCAGGTTGCCTTCCAGCAGCGCATGATAGAGAATCCTGGTCCTGCTCAAACAGTTCTTATGAACTTTGACCTCAGCAGGGGTGCCTCTGCCTTCGGATTCGGGCTCAGCCTCGGCATGCTTTATGACATTAATGACCAGGTAACCCTTGGAGCAAACTACAAAAGCAAACAGTTTTTCACTGACCTTGATTACCAGCTGGCCTATGGTGATATAGCCAGTGACGGCGGTTCTTTTCCTGCCGGTACCTATAGTCTTGACTTGGATTTCCCGCAGCAGGCTGCTATTGGTATTGCAGTACATGCAACACAGATGTTTACCATTGCAGCTGATGTGAAATGGATTAACTGGTCTGACACGATGGAAACCCTGGCTGTAGCCGGTCCCGGTGTAAATCAGGTTCCCCTGGACCCGGGCTGGGACGATCAGTGGGTTTTCGCCATCGGGCTGGCCTATAAGGTAAATGACCGTTTAAATCTGCGGGCTGGATTCAACTACGGCGAATCACCCATAGATGAGGCGAGCGCAATGAATAATCTCATCCTGCCGGCAGTTGTTGAGACCCATTACACTTTCGGTGCTGATTACAGGCTTGATGCGCACTGGGACATCGGGTTTCATTATATGTATGTTCCGGAAAATACTATAACCGCAGGCCCGGCAACAACTGCACCACCAATAGAAATATCCTTATCAGAACAGTCATTCGGTATGAATCTCGGATACAGGTTTTAATAAAGCTTTCAATTCTAAACATGGGACTCGGATCGTATACGGTAAGGCTGCCCCAATGGGTGAGGGATATCCTGGCAAAATCTGATATGATTTTTCCCTCTCCTGAGGAACGTATGCGCTTGGCCATCAAGCTTGCAGCCTATAATATCAGAAATGATGGCGGTCCCTTTGGCGCTGCAATCTTTGAACGCCAGAGCGGCCTGCTCATAGCGCCAGGGGTTAATCTTGTCCTGCAGACAAACTGCTCAGTGCTCCATGCTGAAATAGTTGCCATCATGCTGGCACAGCAAAAGCTGGCAAGCTTTGACTTGGGGGCAGAGGGGCTGCCGGAGTATGAACTTGTGACCACAACAGAGCCCTGTGCCATGTGTCTTGGAGCAATCCCCTGGTCAGGGATCTGCAGCCTCGTCTGCGGAACCCGCGATGAGGATGCGCGCAGTATCGGTTTCGACGAAGGTGACAAGCCCCAAGAATGGAAGGGTAATCTCGAGTCACGTTCCATTGTTGTGACCCGTGATATATTGAGGTATGAAGCAAAGGCTGTTCTACAGCAATATGTTGACGAAGGCGGGATAATCTATAATGGCCGAATCCAGAAAACTCCATAATGGTCCGCTGCAAAAAGGGAAGGGGGGAAATGACAGACAACACGGATACACATCGCAAAACTATTGGATATATCCTCTGGATATTCGGTTTCACAGGCTCACATCGTTTCTATTACGGCAAACCGTTCATGGGTACTGTTTATTTCTTTACCTTCGGTCTTTTGGGCATCGGCTGGCTTATTGATCTGTTTCTTATTCCCGCATTGGACAGGCAGGCTGATCTCAGGTTCACAGCAGGTCCTGTTGACTACTCAATCGCCTGGCTGCTGTTGACCTTTCTCGGCCTGTTCGGCTTGCATAGAATGTACATGGGGAAATGGATTACTGGGATCCTGTATCTCCTGACAGGTGGCCTTCTGGGCTTTGGATACCTTTATGATTTCTGGACACTGAATGATCAGATAACCTTAATTAACCGGGTAAAATAAAGATTTCCCCTTTTATAATGGATTTGTCTGCTGCTAATGCTTTTATCGAAAACACAATATCTGTGTGCCCCCAAAAAAAAAATGCAAAAAGGCCGGGAACTGAAAACAGGAATAAGACATGATCCTTACAATTTCGGGTATATTGCTGATGCTTTTCGGAATGGCCGTCAGCATAATCTTCTGGATACCTCCCATATTTGACAGAAAGAAGATAAGGGAAATCACGGGGAAACGTTATCCCCTGGTATATTTTGTTTATATTGCCAACGGCCCTATGCTTATTCTCGTTGGCCTGCTCCTCATCATATGGTCCAAATTTTCGTGAGTTTGAAATTTTTGTGCATCAGGGGTGCCAATTTATATTAGGATGCTTAATGTATATAGAATTGGGCGTCTTGCAGAAAACTTACTGATTAACCGGAAAGAACAGGAGAAAATATGGGCAGCTGAGAAAGACGACAAGTATCCCCGGACGGGATGCATAAGATATGGATCGCTGTAAAACCTATTGTTATTGGAATTGCAGGATTCTGCCTATTTGTGTGGTTAATTTATCAGTTGTAAATAAGATTTCGAACCTTTTTATATAGCATGCTCTTCAAGCAAAATAAAAAGCCATACGCCTTTCGGTGTATGGCTTTTTTGTAGTACTCAGGAATTATTTAACTCATATTACGATAACAGCTTAGGATCATTTGCAACTTTTCGCACCAGTTCCCGATAATCTTGGGCACCGTTGCACCCTGGGGCATATTCATAAATACTCTTGCCATAGGCTGGTGCCTCGGAAAGTCTAACGTTATATCGAATCGGGGGGCAAAGCCTCTCGCCATATATTTTGCCAATTTTATTCAAAATCCGTGAGGTTTTCTTAACGCGCTTGTCCTCAAAGGTTGGTACAATATATTTCAGGGCCAGTTCAGGACGATATTTCTGTATGGATGATATACTGCGCAGGAATTCACTCAGTCCCTGCAGCGACATTATTTCCAGGGCAACGGGTATCATTAATTCATTGACGTAGAAGAGAACATTTACTGTCAGGGGATCCCAACCTGGCGATGTATCTATAATGACAAAGTCAAAGATGTTATCCACCGGCTTCAATGCCTCTGCAATGGTCATTTCACCACCATAATCCTTCCGGTCTATCATGCGTTTTACACCGGCAAGAGCTTTCCCGCCGGCTAGCAACCATAAATTGTCCCGGGCCTTGGTAAGGCATTCTTTGAGCGAAAGTTCTCCTGTTACAAGCTCGGTAAGTCCAGCTTTTGGTTTAACCCCAAGCATAAAGCTGTCCTGCCCCTGGGTATCGGTATCAACGAGTAAAACTTTGAAGCCGGCAAGTGCAAGACCTGCTGCAAGGTTTATGGCAGTGGTTGTTTTTCCTACCCCTCCCTTACTCAGGGAAACACCAATCTTCCTGGCCACCCCATCACCTTTTTTGGCCTGCTGCTTCTTTTCTTCAACTGGTCTTTTTATATCAAGAGCAAACGACTGGCCGCAGGTTGTACAGCGTGCCTTTTTTGCATTGGCAGGAATCTTTTTTTCGTCAATTGTATGTTTTTTGTTGCAGTGGGGACAAATGACAAGCATTCTACCGCCTCCAATTATTTATTTTAATTATTATAACGGAACAACTTATCCTTATTAGTTCAAGTTTCCTGCATTATAATCTGCATCAACCTACTGTTTTCTCCCTGTGAGGTAAATTCTTCCAAAACCAAGTAAAGGGCCTGGTCAACAATCTGAGATCTGGATATTTTTGACAGGTATTTTCTCTTTCTAGCAGCTTGAATTTTTGTTTCTACCTTGTTGAGGCTGTTTAAAATCTCCTGCGAGAGATAAAAGGTTGTTTTTTTCTTTACTTTAAACTGTTTTTTCCGGGCAACAGGAAATTTCTTTACTCTTTTTTCTGCTGGGCTGCCCATTGCAACACCTGCAGCAGGAATGGAAGCAGATTCTATAATTTTGTTTAAGGCTATGAGCTCCTTTTTACTAATGATTCCCTCTGTTGATTTCCCAGCCAACAACTCAGAGAGGAGGTCTCTTTTTTTTCTTTTCGATAAATTAAAAAAAATAGGATTCATGGGGGCACCGGTATGAAATTAATATCGCAAATTGCTATGCAATAATAATACCAGTTACTCCTGTTTGAATATTTTTTCCCGAGACTCCTGCAGGTATGCCATGAGCTTGTCTTTAGACTTTTTGTCAATGTTAATAAACTCGATGCCGCACAGGAACTCTTCCGGTCCAGCAGGACTGATATGAACGACCTTGCCTTGCATTTTATGAACCACGCCTTTGATTTTCAATTCAATCGGCAATTCATCTTCAGCTGCAATGAAGATATCTTCAGGTGTTAGTCTTATTCCAATACCGCTGTCGCCAACATCGATGACTTCATAGTGAGCTTCATTTATTCGCAGTGAAATATCACTACCTTCCTTGACATTGATCCGAAAGTATTTCCGCATGATTTCTTGCAAATCCATAAGGTTTCTCCTGAGTTGATTTGGGCTTGCAAACAGAGTGCATGAGAAAGAGGTATCTCATTTTTATAATACACTTTGCTGAGGGGATGATAAACTTTTTTTTTGATAGTAAGGATTTGATCATTAGAGGCTAGACCTGTAATGTATGCAATAATCAATCAAGAAATGATTTTACCGGCTAATTGGCCACAGGCAGCTGAGATATCAGAACCCCGGCTTGAACGGACAAGAACAGTATAGCCAGCCTCCCAGAGTTTATGTTGAAAACGTTCAATTTGCTCATCTGTAGGCCGCTTAAAAGAAAGTCCTTTGGTTTCATTATAGGGCAGCAGGTTTATTTTGCAGGGTATGCCTTTGAGTTTTTCTGCCAGCATTTCTGCGTCAGACTCTGAATCATTCAGATCCTTGATCAGGACATATTCAAACATGATTCTTTTGCGTTTGGGCAGAGGAAATTTTCTGCATGCTTCAAGCAATTCAGCAACCGGGTATCTGTTATTGATGGGCATCAGTTTTGAACGGATCGTATCATCCACGGAGTGTAGAGAAACTGCGAGGTTAACCTTAGTTTTTTGTCCTAACTCTTTGATTTTAGCTGCTAAACCACAGGTGGATACCGTAATTCTGCGATCAGAAAAATCAAGACCTCGCTGTTCAGTCAGAATATCAAGCGCTACCACCAGATTATCGAAATTTGCCAGGGGCTCGCCCATGCCCATGAAAACAAGATTGTTCAAGGATGCTGGCGAGTCATACTTATCGCAAACCCAGTCCCTAACTTTTACTACCTGACCCACTATCTCCCCCGGTGATAGGTTTCGTTTGAATCCTATTGCACCTGTAAGGCAAAATTCACACCCCATGGCGCAACCAACCTGGGAGGAGACACACAGGGTGTTCCTGCCTTCGTCGGGGATAAGTACAGATTCAATATAATTACTGTCTGAAAGCTTGAAACCGTATTTTACGGTACCGTCCTTTGAATGTTCAATTTCAGCAATTTCAGGCCACTGAAAACTTGCCTGTGCAGCAAGCATTTCCCTTAATTCTCTTGACAGGTCGGTCATCTGGGCAAAGTCAGTTATATGCGGCCTATAAAGCCAGGCAAAAACCTGAACTCCTCGGTATTTAGGCAGTCCTATGCTCATAAGATACTCGGTCAGCTGCGACAGTGTAAAATTTGTCAGATCTATTTTTTCCATAGCACATCAGAGGGCTCTCTGATATTCCTGCCGCAGTTGTTGCCGACCTGCAAGAGCATCATCAATGCTTTGCAGGATCATCTCTTTGTCTTTTGGGAGTCTGCCTGATAAAGGCAGGTAATTTGAAGCATGGTTGGCCTGGAACTGCACCCGTTTAAGGTATATATTTTCAACCATAACTTTCAGTTCACTGAGGAGTATTTTTTGATCAGGCAGCAGGAAAATATCTGATGCCGCATCTGTGTAAAGTGGCGTATTTTCAAGGAGCATCAATGTTAATGCTGCAATCTGGTTCGGCTTCATCCGCGTCAGGACCTGGCCTGTTTCCCTGGCATGCATTTTTGATTCATCAATGCCTGCCACACCCAGCAGGACGGTTACCGAAAGAAAGAGGTCGGCATCACGCACCATGCCTGCCGCCTCAATCATCTGTGCCGCTGTTACACCCTTTTTTATTCGCTTCAACGTGGGGTCATAACCGCTCTCAAGACCCATATAAACCCTGTTCAGGCCAATTTTTTTTAATTCTTTCAGTTCATTAACCGATTTCCGGAGAACACTTTTGGCATTACCGTAAAGGCTGATACGATTTACCCAGGGCAGGTTTTGCCGTATACTGGAAAAAATAGCCGCCAGTCTGTCCGTAGGTATGACGAGAGCATCACCATCAGCGAGAAAGACACGGTGCTGCTTCCTGCAATACCTTTCAGCAAATTCTATATCCGCATGGATAGTAGCAGAATCCTTAATGCGAAAGCGTATCCCTTTGTATGCTCCGCAGAATGTGCATTTATTGTGGGAACAACCGACGGAAACCTGTAGGATGATAGAGTGAGCCTCACTGGGAGGGCGTATTATGTTTCCTTCATAATTCATGGTTTTGAGATTATTACAACTTACTCCATCTATTATCGAGACAGGCCCGGTAAAAAAGAGATCAGGAATTTTTCTTCTCAAATTCCCCCATGAAGCTGACCAACTTTTCGACGCCATCCAAGGGAAAGGCATTATATATTGAAGCCCGACACCCTCCAACAGAACGGTGTCCTTTCAGACCATCAAGTGACGCGGCAGTAGCTTCCTTGACAAATTTTGCTTCAAGCTCAGGGTTAGGCAGATTAAAAGTTACATTCATCAGGGATCTGGACCCCTCTTGGGCATGCCCCTTGTAAAAGCTGCTGTTGTCAATTGCCTTGTAGAGCAGAGCGGCCTTATCCCTGTTTATCCTCTCGATGGCTGCAAGCCCCCCGATTTTCTTCAGCCATTTCAGGACAAGCCCAATGATATATATGGCAAAACACGGCGGGGTATTGAACATTGATCCTTTGTCAGCATGGGTTTTATATCGGAACATTGTGGGGATATTTTCGGGAGTTCTGTCCAGAAGGTCCTCGCGGATAATAACCACGGTACATCCTGCAGGGCCCATGTTCTTCTGGGCTCCAGCGAAGATCAGGCCGAAGCGACTTACATCGATAGACCGTGACAATATATCCGAGGACATATCGCAAACCATCACCTTGTCAGTTTCCGGCATCTGCTGAAACTGGGTGCCGAATATGGTGTTGTTGGAAACAAAGTACAGGTATTCGGCATCTGTGGTAACCGTATAGTCTCCAGGATGCGGGACCCTGTCAAAATTGGTTTCCTCGCTGGAATAAGCCACCTCAACAGTGCCTAAAAGTTTTGCCTCCTTGATAGCCTTTTTTGCCCAGGTCCCTGTATTGAGGTAAGAGGCCATTTTCCCTGTGCCGAGCAAATTCATGGGCACCATGGCGAATTGGGTTGAAGCTCCTCCCTGCAGAAAAAGCACCTTGTAATTATCAGGAATAGACATCAATTCGCGGAGCAGTGCATCGCATTCGTCAACAACCTGGATGAATTCCTTGCCGCGATGACTCATCTCGATAAGACTCATTCCCTTATCTTTAAAATTAACAATATCCTTTGCAGCTTGAAGCAAAACCTCATAGGGTAGGGTGGCAGGACCAGGGCTGAAATTATAAATACGGTCAGGCATCAGAGTATTCCTCCAAATTTTACATGTGTGAAATATTTCGCATCAACTTGTTTTCGAAGAAAACAACCCGGCTGCATCACAATCAGATCCGGAAATTTTACCATAGCGCCTGTTGGCGAAGAGCCTCATATAAAACAATGCCAACAGCATTAGCAAGGTTAAGGCTTCTGATTTTCGGGTTGCTCATGGGTATGGTATAGCAGCGGTCTATATACAGCTTAATGATGTCTTCTGGCAAGCCTTTCGTTTCCCTCCCGAAAATAAGGAAATCCCCTGGTTTGAATTCTGCAATGGTATAAGGTTGGCCTGTTTTCTTAGTAAAAAAATAGAGTTTTTTATCGTCCTGGGCATTTAAGAAATCATAAAAATTCTCCCAGTAAACAATTTTTACATATTCCCAGTAGTCGAGTCCAGCCCGCTTAAGATGTCTATCATCAGTGCTGAACCCAAGGGGTTTCACGAGATGAAGAACAGTGTCTGTAGCACCGCACAACCTGGCTATTGTCCCTGTATTTGGTGGAATTTCCGGTTCCACCAGTACAACATTGAATGGGAATGATGGCAACATCAACAATGTGTTACAAGAAGGAAATCGAGTTGTTATCGGTCACGGTCAGGCTTCTGACCTGCAACGGTTTTTCGCTTGTTTTGATATTGAAAAGTTCGGCGGTCTGGATACTGGACTGAAAAAAAAGAGCCAGTTCTTCATCCTGGAGCACGGTTTTCGGCTTGAATTTTATGCCAAAAGGATTTCTGAATACCCCGTTATGCTGGATTCGATAATCAAGATGCGGCCCTGTGGAGATCCCGGTCGAACCGACATAGCCGATTATATCTTTCTGCTGTACACTGCTTCCGGCCTTTAAACCCTTTTTATAGCCGTTCAAGTGTCCGTAATATGTCTTGTACCCGCCGTGATGCCTGAGTATAAGCGTTTTCCCAAAGCCTCCCCTCCAACCGATATATTCAACTTTCCCTTCTGCTGTGGCCATAACCGGCGTTCCGTTTGGGGCTGCCAGGTCGACCCCAAGATGCGGACGAACAACACCATCGACAGGATGCTTTCGTCTCATGGTAAAATTTGATGTCACCCTGCCAAAAGGGATAGGGGAACGAATGAACCAGGTCCCAAGCGCTTCACCATTTTTATCAAAATAACCAGCAGGTGTATTCCCAGAGGAAAAATAATATCCGACATATTCAGTGTTCTGCTGCTGATACCGTGCACCCAGTATTTTCCCATACCCGACGAAATCATCATCCTTGTAGTATTTTTCAACTAAGAGTTCGAACTTGTCACCAGCTCTGGTTTCAGTGTTAAAGTCAATCTTCGAGGCAAAAATATCTGCATAGGCATGGATAAGTTTCGATTCTTCTCCCAGTTCCAGAAAGGCGGCATAGAGTGAAGAGCCAATGACCCCTGAGATTCTTTCCAGCCTGTACTGAAGCGGAACAGGTTGCCTGCTTGCCAGGTAACCACCATCGTCAGTACGCTGGAGTATATGTGTATTCAGGGGTCCCGATTCATAGGTGACATGGGTAACAACGTTCTCTTCATCAAATAGAAGGGTAAAACGATCACCTGGTTGCAGCACCTTGAAGTCAAGTTTCTTGGAGAAGCCATTTATGATATTGAACCGGACTGCATCGGAGATGTCGAGCCGCTTCATCGCCAGATCGAAACTTTCTCCTTTTTTAATCTCTCCTGAAATAGTGGAATGACTGGCGGAAGATAGTTTGAAATCCTGGAAATCCTGAGAGGCGGGATTTTGTTCCTTTATATCTGATATATCTGACGAAATGGGGGTAGCAATGGCCGTGTCATGCATGGTTCCATTGTATAATAGCATAACACCGGCGATCCCTATCCAGAATGAGAGACAGACCGCGAAACTTGTTAGTATTTTCTCGGCTTTCATTGTTCACCTGCTGTTTTTCAAGATATTTGGGAGAAATAATATTGCAGAGGAAACCATTGTATAGCACAAAATATTTTTGCTATAAAAAATGTTGCGTTTTTGTAACAGCATCTGAAAGGTATTACAAGTTTGTTTTTTTATAAAATGGGCCATTATATCGAGTTCAAGCGCAAACATTGTTGCTTTTTTGGCAATAAAGTTTACACTGTGCAGTCTTACCGATTTAAAGTTTAAATTTACAATCATGTTTAATATATTATGGCATTAATCGTTCAAAAATATGGTGGCACATCGGTCGGAACCCCAGAGAAGATAAAAGCCGTTGCCACACGTGTCCTTAATTACTGCCGCCAGGGGCATGAAATGGTTGTTGTCCTTTCTGCCATGTCTGGGGAGACAGATCGCCTTATTTCTCTTGCAAATACCATGCAAGATCAGCCAGACACCCGAGAAATGGATGTTCTCTTGTCCACCGGCGAACAGGTGACCGTATCTCTGTTTTCCATGGCAATTAAAGCTGCGGGCTTTGATGCCATCTCCTTTCTGGGCGACCAGGTAAAAATACTCACGAGCAGCATGCATACCAAGGCACGGATCCAGTCTGTTGACACGGAGAAGATTAAAGCCCATCTTGCGCAGGGTAAGGTGGTGGTTGTAGCGGGATTTCAAGGGGTGGATGAGGACGGTGATATTACCACGCTGGGCCGGGGCGGTTCAGATACCACAGCAGTTGCCTTGGCTGCAGTTCTCAAGGCCGACCAGTGTGAAATTTTTACCGATGTTGAGGGGGTTTACACGACTGATCCAAATATCTGCTCTCAAGCACGCAAGATCGAACGCATCTCATACGATGAAATGCTGGAGTTGGCAAGCCTGGGCGCCAAGGTGCTCGATATACGTTCAGTCGGCTTGGCGAAGCGTCATAAAGTTCCACTGCATGTCCGGTCAACATTTGTTGAAACCGAAGGAACATGGGTGGTTGAGGAGGATAAAACAATGGAATCCATGTTAGTTTCAGGAGTCACCTACAATAAAAACGAGGCCCGCCTTACGATTTCCAGGGTGCCTGATAAACCGGGAATAGCTTCAAAAATTTTCATGCCCATTTCCGATGCCGGTATCGTGATTGATATGATCATTCAGAATACCCGGGCAGGGGACTTGACGGATATGACCTTTACTGTGCCGCGACCCGATTACAAGAAAGCCTTAGCGATTTTGAAAAAGGTTGCGGAAGATATCGGTGCTGAAGATGTGTCCAGTGCAGACAATATTGCCAAGGTCTCCATAGTGGGGGTAGGCATGCGAAACCATTCAGGTATCGCATCCACCATGTTCCAGGTACTGGCCAATGAAGGCATAAATATCATGATGATCAGCACCTCGGAGATAAAAGTTTCCTGTGTCATTGAAGAAAAATACACTGAACTTGCGGTCAGGGCACTCCACGAAGCATTTGCCCTGGACAAGAAAGATATCCAGTAAACTCACACATACACTTAATACGATGGGTCACAAGGTAGAAATATACGACACGACATTGCGCGACGGCACCCAGGCTGAGAACTTCAACCTATCTGTTGAGGACAGGATTCGCATCAGCCTGAAACTGGACGAGCTTGGTATTGACTTTATCGAAGGGGGTTGGCCAGGTTCCAATCCCAGCGCCGTGGAATACTTTAAGGCCATGCAAGATCTTACCCTTAAGCACGCAAAGCTTACCGCCTTCGGTTCCACGAGGAATTTCCACAAACCTGTGGACCAGGATCAGAACCTGCAGGCTCTGATCGCTGCAAAAACTCCAGGCATCACCATTTTTGGCAAAACATGGGACGTGCATGTCAGGGACGCTTTGCGCATCGGCCTTGAAGACAATCTCGCCATCATCGTCGAATCTCTGCAGTACCTTAAACCACATGCGGAACATCTCTTTTATGATGCGGAACATTTTTTTGACGGCTTCAAAAAGAATCGAGCTTATGCCCTGGCCACGCTGGACAAGGCCGTGGACGGAGGGGCGGCATGTCTTGTGCTCTGTGATACAAACGGCGGCACTTTGCCAAACGAAATCCCTGCAATTATTACTGCAGTCAAAAAACATCTGGAGAGTAAAGGCTGCAGCATCCCTCTGGGAATTCATGCCCACAATGACTCGGAAACAGCAGTCGGCAACTCACTGGTTGCAGTCTCAGAGTCCATTTCCCATGTCCAAGGAACAATGAACGGATTCGGGGAACGATGCGGCAATGCCAATCTCACCTCTATTATACCCGGGTTGGTCCTCAAGATGAAATGTCAGGTGAACGCCGGTAAAAAACTTGAGCGTCTTTATGAAACGGCCCGCTTTGTCAACGAACTGGCGAATCTGCCGCACAACAAGTATCAACCTTATGTGGGAAGGTCTGCCTTTGCACATAAAGGCGGGGTGCATGTCCAGGCTGTAGAACGCAATCCCATAACCTATGAACACATTGAACCTGAACGGGTGGGAAATGTCAGGCGAATCCTTATATCCGATCAGTCCGGCAAGAGCAATGTACTACACAAGGCCAAGAAATTCGGTCTTGATCTTGACAGTAAGGACCCTGTGGTCAGCCGTATTGTCCAGGAGCTCAAGGAACTGGAAAACCAGGGATTTCAATATGAGGGGGCTGAGGCCTCCTTTGAACTCCTTATGAGGCGGGCCCTGGGCACCAAGCGCCATTATTTTGATTTGAAGGGCTTCAGGGTTATCAGCCAGAAAACTAGCATGGAAGAACCATCCCAGGATGAAGCCACCATCCGTATTGTTGTGGGAAAAGAAGGTGAGGTGCACACTGCAGCGCTTGGCGACGGACCTGTAAATGCACTGGATAAGGCGTTACGTAAAGCCCTGACACGTTTCTATCCGAATCTCAAGGAAATGGAGCTTGCGGACTACAAAGTCCGGGTTCTTGCCGGTGAACATGGCACAAGTGCCAAGGTGCGGGTCCTTATTCAGTCACGCGACCAGAAATCAGAATGGGGGACAGTAGGTGTTTCCCATGATATTCTTGAAGCAAGCTGGCAGGCACTGGTTGATTCCATAACCTACAAACTCATGAAGGATGAAAAGAAGCAGGTGTAAGAAAGGGAATCATCCGCATTCAGCAGATGAACAGCAGGAAAAGGGTTCCCCGGGAAATATTTTGGTCTTTCTTGTCCTGGCCACCCTTCTACTTTCAGTTTCAGCCTTTTCCAGCATACACGCATATTTTTTCCCAAAAAGAGAAACAGCACCTCCGGAAAATATATCAGATAAATATGTCTGGATAACCGGGTCTTCTGCACTGAGGGAAGGGCTCTATCTTTTCACCCCGGAACAGTTGGAAGAAAAATTTCCAGGGTTACTTTATCCTGCTGCTGAAGAAGCATCAGCTATAACCGGACCAGAGCAAACTGTATTCGCAATTCAAGAGAACGGTGATTCTCCCGAAGCAGCCAATTTGCCTCCGGAGGTGGCAAACATTTTCTTCCTGCCAATATCCTTGAACCGTGCTGACAAAAACATTTTAAGCACATTGCCTGGGATTGGACCGGTTCTGGCTGAAAGGATCGTGAAGAGGAGGAAAGAAAAGGGGCCTTTTCGTTCAATGGATGAGCTCCTGCAGGTAACAGGCGTCGGTCCCGGAAAACTCGCCCAGCTGGCTGAACTCATTTTTATCGATTAATGGTTCTGTATCCCCGTGGAAAAAGTGATTCCGGAAAATCAGACGAATTCTCTTCTCGTTTTGTGCGGTCCAACAGCCGTGGGAAAGACCGAGATTGCTCTGATGGTCGCAGAAAGGTTCTCATGTGAGATAATAAGTGTCGATTCCATGCAGGTATACAGGTATATGGATATCGGCACGGCAAAACCAACAACTGCTGAAAGGTCCCGCATCCCGCATTATCTTATCGATATTGTCAATCCTGATGAAAACTATACCCTGGGCAGGTTTATCAGGGATGCCGAAACCGCTGCCCAGACAATTTATAGCCATGGAAAAATTCCTCTGCTGGCAGGCGGCACAGGGTTATATTTCAAGGGTTTTCTTGATGGCGTTTTTGCTGAAAATCAAATCTTTGCGGAAAAAAACAAAGGGACGGACAATAGGAAAACCCCTTCACTGAGGTATAGCCTGCGTAAAAAGCTCCATGAAGATGGGCGGGATACCCTGCACCGTGAGCTCGCAGAACTGGACCCTGAATCAGCAGCGCGAATCCATCCCAATGACACGCAAAGACTGCTCAGGGGGCTTGAAATATATCATTTAACAGGCATAACGTGGTCACAACACCTGGCAGCTCAGGTAAATAAGCCTTCACGGTACAGAACGCTCAAGATCGGATTAACGCGACCACGAAAAAGCCTTTACGAGCGGATTAACCAACGGGTTCTGCACATGGTTGCCCTGGGATTGCTAGCCGAGGTGAAGAATCTTCTTGACTTGGGATATGATAAAAACCTGAAATCAATGCAATCCATAGGCTACAGGCATATGATAAACTTCATAGAAAACAAATGGAGCTGGGAAAAAGCACTTGAACTTCTTGCAAGAGATACGAGGCGTTATGCCAAGAGACAATATACCTGGTTTAATAGTGACCCGGAAATCATATGGTATGATGTAAGCGAAACTGATAAGATCCTTCGTGACATTGAGTTATTTATAGCACAAAAGAAGGCATAATTCTTTCTGAGAAAATCATTCGTGAAAGAAGTCATTTTCATTGGCGCCGGCACCCGGGGTGCAAAACTGGTTGGCGGCGAATTTCAGCCCTATATTAATTTTTACGGCAGAACCTGCCTTGAGTATGTGGTTGAAGCTGCGATGCGAGCCAGAAGCGTGGGGGATATCTGTATATGGGGAGACAGGAAGACCCTTGAGAAAATCCTTGCAGAACATGTAAAGCAGTATCGCCATGATTTGGTGATTGTCGAGGAACGTGAAAATATAGTGGAGAGTTTCTTCTTCACCTATCTCTACTATATTTCCCGGGACAGCAAAACCTTGCGAAGCATGGTCAATAACTGGGATTCGATAAAAAATCTCAATTGGGACTTGCTGCGAGAATATTTCATACTTGATGAACAATGGGAGAAACAGGTCAATGTCATTGTCAGTGATACACCGCTCATAAGTTCATTCGAGCTGGATTTCCTCATTGAAAACAAGAATCCCGATGCTGACCTGGTCATTGGACGCACCGTAAGAAAAGATTACAAGGCCATTCTGGAAACTCTCGGCGAATTCCCGGACAAAGAAAAATCCGTAAAGAACTTTTACACTTACCGCATCGGCAACCAGGATGTTCCGTTGATCGTCAACAGTTTTATGGCAGGCAAACCTCTCAAACTGAATGAGAATATCTGGAATCTGGCAGGCAACTTCTACGAAAACAGGACGATTATCGCCGGGCGTAAGAAAAACTTGCGTACTATTACAAAAAATCTCATTTTATTCAAAAGGCTCTTTTTCCCCAAGCACTTCCGAATGGAGCGGTTAAGTTACACAGATCGGGCCAGGGCAGCTTTTTACCTAGTCAACTCCTACAAGGCCATTGTAAAAAGCAAAAGCAACAGTATTTATTACCGGGACCTCAAGAAGATTTATGAGTGCATCCATACGCTTGTAAATATTGATATTGAACTGGATCTCAGCCACTGCTTCGGCTCTGCCTTTGATATTGACACCCAGTACGAGGCTGAATTTATCCGCAGAAATTTCTTTGCCCTGCAAAATATCTGTTACGAATATTACAAAACACATAAAGGTCCCCAGCTTTCAGCAGGCCTTATCTAAAGTATTCATATGGATTTTCAACAGTCAGAAAAAAAATGGCTGCTCCGCCAGATGCCTGCAGAAACAACTGATGACCAGGTAAAAAAAATTGCCCGGGTTCTGGCTCTCCCCGAAGCTATTGTCAGGATCATTGCCCTCAGGGGTATATCTACCATGGACCATATAAAAGACTTCATGGCACCATCGCTGCAGCAGCTGCCGCGCCCCTTTCTTATGAAAGGCATGTCAGAGGCTGTTGCAATCCTGCAGGAGGCATTACATTTTCAAAAACCGGTTACGGTATTCGGCGATTTTGATGCGGACGGGGTTACCTCCACCGCTGTTCTCACCCTGTTTTTTAGCGAACTCGGGGTGCCGTTTCAAACCTATATACCTGACCGTTTAAGCGAAGGATATGGTCTCAACAGCAGCGCAATCAAAAAAATCTATGCAGACAATATGCAGCAATGGGGTGAAGCCGGGATTCTTCTGACCGTTGATTGCGGTATCAGCGATGCAGAGGTTGTTGGCGAAGCCAGAAGTCTTGGGTTTAAGGTCATAATTACCGACCATCATAAACCTCCTGAAAAACTTCCAGAAGCAGATGCAATTCTTAACCCGCTCCAACCCGGCTGCCATTTCCCCTATAAGAACCTGGCCGGGGTTGGGGTCGCCTTCTACCTCATCATGGGCCTGCGTTCCGTACTTATAGAAAACAGTCACTGGTCCCTAAGGAACATCCCGAATCTCAAGATATACATGGACCTGGTAGCTATCGGAACGGTTGCTGACCAGGTCCCGGTTACTGGATGCAACAGAATCATCGTCAAAGCTGGACTGGAAGTCCTGAACGAGTCAGGCAGGATTGGTTTACAGAAACTGCTCGATACGGCAAAAACAAGCAATACAGGGGGAGTGACTGTCGAAGATATTGTCTACCGCATGGCCCCCAGGATCAATGCAGCCGGTAGGATCGGTTCCGCGCATAAGGCTGTAAAACTAATAACGACGAATTATCCGGCAGAGGCACAACAATTTGCCGAGGAGCTTGAGAAAGCTAATAATGACAGGAAGAATATTGAAGCTGTTATTTTTGCAGAAGCGGGACAGATGGCATCCGCACAAAAACTTGAGACTACAAACTCTCTCGTGCTGTATAAGAAAGACTGGCACCAGGGAGTTCTTGGCATCGTTGCCAGCAGGCTGAGCGATCAGTTCTATCGTCCCGTTATCCTCCTGACAGATTGTTCACAAGATGATAAGGGAGAGACCCAGGACCTCGTGAAAGGATCAGGGCGTTCCATTGAAGGAATCGATATCCACGAGGCAGTCTCATTTTGCCAGGGAATGCTGTGGAGGTTCGGGGGACATGCCGGCGCCGTTGGCCTGACTCTGCCTGCAGAAAACATTGAATCCTTCAGGCATCAGATTGATGCTATCATTGGAACGCAAAAGGAAAAATACTCCATAACTCCCAGCCTGTTGATCGATATGGAAATGACCCTGGATTCTCTTCATGACCCTGCGTTTCTTGCCGCATATGCAGCCCTGTCGCCTTTCGGCTCAGGGAACCCGGAGCCTGTTTTCAGCATGACCAGGCAAAAATTGACAAACCCGCGGCGGGTAGGCAGCAATCATCTCCGTTTCACTATAATAGAAAACAGCAAAACAATGAATGGTATTGGCTTCGGGTTTGGCAACCTTATTGATATTTCGCAAAATTCCCTGATTGACCTGGCTTTTACATTGCGGCTCAACTCATATATGGGGCAGCAGAAATGGGAAATGAACCTTTTAGATCTGCACCCTTCAATCCCTTGATAGCACTCTGTAAAAAGAAGCACGAAAAGGGAAATTTCTCTTGACATTGTAGGTATTTTTACCTATTATTTTAGTTGTGCCTGTGGTAGGAGTCTTTTTAGAGAATAACCTGCCTGAATTGAGGAGAAATTCTCAAATGATAAATGGTAGTCGCATGTGATAAAAACCTTTGAAGGGCTTATGCCCCTTTAAAGGTTTTTATTTTTCATTCAAATGTAAGTTTTAAAGAAGCGGTGACATAAAATGATGACAGAGCAGATAATCGGACACTTCTCAGGACAGGCAGGTGAATATGATAATCTCATGGAGAGGCTCGTGCCGCAATACAAAAAGCAGCATGAAATAATCTACGAGTTACTCCCTGAGAAATCTACCAACCCTTTACGTGTCCTTGATCTTGGTTGCGGCAATGGGGTACTCTCAGAATTAGTCCTCGATAAGCTTCCGAATGCCTTTGTTGTCGGTTTTGACCTTACCCCCAGAATGCTTGAAGTATATGAGAATAATCTCTCCAAATACAGGGGCAGATATGAACTGATGCTCGGCGATTACCGTTTTGACTCCATTGGCAGCCATTATGATATAATCCTGGCAGGTTTAACCCTCCAGCATCTCACCTGGGGCGAACGAAAGGATTTCTACAATCTGATTTATTCTATTTTGAATCACAATGGCTCATTCATATTGAATGATATCATTATTGACGAGGATTGGGATACCCGTAGACTCCAATACAGCAACTGGATGAGTTTTATTGCCTCAAACGGTGAAGATCCTGAATTCTGGCTCGATAAACACATGACCAAGGATTATCCGGTAACGCTTGAAGACCACTTCCTGTGGCTGGAGCAGGCCGGGTTTTCAAAAATGGACTGCTACTGGCGTTTTCACAATTTTGCCATTACCATGGCGGTCAAATAAAGCACGTTCGAATCTTTCCCTGCTTGACAAATTCTTCCGTGTAAAGGAAAAGTATTTTTTATGGCAATACTTTTTCTTTCGAATTTTTATATTCATAGTTACCCCCAGATGAAATGACAAGTCGAGTTGATCCGGAATCGTTTGGCTTACTGCAGCGTACAGTTATTGAAATAATTGGCCCAGATACCATGGCTATCGTCGTAAACCGAAAAAACAGGATCATTATGGCTGACGGCAGGAAAATCGTTGCTAATACTGCAAAAATCAAGAAAGCAAAACCGGGGGTAACGGTTGTGCTGAAGACCAGTACACCTGTGTGCAGCAAAACTATGCAATACCTCGCAGAGCATAGAATCGGAGTTGTTCGTGTCTAAAACGGCAGGGGCTTATCACAAGCATGATAGTAATCGTCGAGGGCATCTCATGAAGACTGAGAGAAGAATTAAAAAAGTTTTTAAAAGCAAGCATACCGTTGAAGGGGCAGGGGTTCATCTCAAACGGGCTTTCGGTTACAGCGAAGTACCGCTTTTTGACCCGTTTCTCCTGCTGGATGATTTCCGTTCCGGAAATCCCAATCATTACAGTAAGGGATTTCCCTGGCATCCGCACCGCGGCATTGAAACAATAACCTATATCCTGCAGGGCAAAGTGGAACACGGAGACAGCCTGGGTAACAAAGGCGTCATCAATTCAGGAGACGTGCAGTGGATGACAGCCGGAAGTGGCATTATCCACCAGGAAATGCCGAAAGGGGATGCCAGTGGCTTGATGGAGGGCTTCCAGCTTTGGGCCAACCTGCCGGCATCAGAAAAAATGATGTCACCGCGCTACAGGGACGTAAAATCAAAGGATATTCCAGGAATAAACCTGGAAAACGGAGTTTCAATAAAGATAATCTGCGGCACAGTCAACGATGTCCGGGGGCCGGTCCAGGACATAATGATAGATCCGGAATATTTGGATATTAAGGTACCCGCTCATACGGTTTTCAGGCATTCTACCAAGCGAGGACACACTGTTTTTGTCTATGTGATAGCCGGGCAGGGTTACTTCTGCAAGGAAAAGAAGCCTTTTGCTTATGAAGCAGAGGGGGAGAATTACTTTGATATGAAAACAGACCCTGTAGCAGACAATGGCACACTTATCCTCTTTGAGGATGGCAGGAATGTACATATAGAAACCGAAAATGATCCTGTCCGCTTTCTGCTTATTTCAGGAAAGCCATTAGGAGAGCCGATTGCATGGTACGGACCGATCGTCATGAATACACAGGAGGAGCTGCGGCTTGCATTTGAAGAGTACCGTGGGGGTGCTTTTCTGAAACACAAGCAGGGATAATTTGCTTTATAGCTGTTTTTCTTTTTCCCTTCCCTTATCCCATCCCTGGCGATATCCGTCGCGGTAAGATTTCTTCAAACCATAGTTTGCGAATTCAGGCTCCTTGTTTTCAGGGAATCCCTGGGCCTTTTTCATACCGCTGGCAAAGCCTTTATCAAAGTATTCAATTTTCAGCTGCTCGCTGATCAACATGTTGTCATGGTAGATATCAACGCACCGCTTAACCAGAAGTAAAGCAAAAACAATAAGCAGCACCTGAAGCAACCTTAAACCAAAACGGGTATGAAAGGGGGTTTTCTCTTTTTCGGGATCAATCGAAAGCTCTGGCATGTTATGAAGTCTAAAATGATGTGTCAATGAAGTTTTATTTTAAAGATTATGATAATTTGCTATATCAATTTTCACAGCATTTAATTGCTCTCCCTATTTATTGCGGTTCAGACATCAGATGTTTTTATTTTTGTTACAAGAAGAGGGAATATATCGTATAATAAATTATACACGCAACTGTTTGTATTTACAACATATATTAAATTTAACATAATATATGTTATGCGACATAAATATATTTGGGGCAAAAAATAGCAGGAAGTGCATCCTGGCAATAAGTTGAGAATTTCGTATATAGTTAATCACATTATTTTTGCATAACCTTACAACCCAAACTTCAGGAACCTTCTACAATGAGCAGAGATATTTACCAGGAACCATTGGTGAGCCGATACACCAGCCGTGCCATGCAGGAATTATTTTCCGAACGCACCAGGATACGAACTTGGCGCCAATGCTGGATCGCCCTCGCAGAAGCTCAGAATGAACTTGGTCTTTCCGCGATTGTCACCCAGGAAATGATTGATGAGTTGAAAGAACATGCTTCGGACATTGATTTTGATCTGGCTGCCAGTAAGGAAAAGGAAATTCGGCATGATGTAATGGCCCATGTTTTTGCCTATGGCCAGATATGCCCTAAAGCCGAACCCATAATACACCTTGGTGCGACTTCGCAGTATGTTGTCTGCAATACTGACTTGATTCTGCAGAAAAAAGCCCTGCAGTTGATAATAAATAGTCTAGTAAATGTTGTTGCCAATCTTGCTAATTTTGCAAATAGATACAAGTCGTTAGCAACACTTGGTTATACCCATTACCAGCCGGCGCAGCCAACAACAGTGGGCAAACGCACCACCCTTTATATACAGGACTTGCTGCTTGATCTTGATTATCTTGAGAACCTCGAAAAGAAGATCAAGGCAAGGGGGGCCAAAGGAACTGTCGGTACTCAGGCTACCTTCCTGGAATTATTTAATGGTAACCACGAAAAAGTCAGGCAGCTTGATACCCTTGTAGCACGAAAACTCGGTTTTGATCAAAGCTTTCCAGTTACCGGGCAGACCTATCCTAGGAAGCTTGATATGAAAACCGCTGAAACACTAGCCGGAATCGGTGCATCTGCTCACAAATTTGCAGTAGATCTCAGGCTTCTTTCCAACCTTAAGGTCCAGGAGGAGCCATTTGCCCAAAAACAGGTAGGAAGCTCTGCCATGGCCTACAAGCGCAACCCCATGCGATCTGAGCGCATGACAAGCCTTGCCCGCAAGTTGATGGGCCTGGCAGCAGACTTCTCGGCAACTTATGCCAATCAATGGCTGGAGAGAACCCTTGATGACTCGGCTATACGCCGAATTGATATTCCACAGGCATTTCTTCTTACCGATGCAATACTAAAGCTTTACATTAATATATCGTCTGATATGGTTGTTTTTCCAAAACAAATAGAAAAATATTTACTTCAAGAACTGCCTTTCATGGCCACGGAGAAAATCTTGATGGCAGGGGTCGAAAAAGGCAAAAGCCGCCAAGAGCTACACGAAATAATCAAAGTTCACTCACTTGCTGCCGGCAAAGTAGTCAAGGAGTTGGGACAGGACAACGACCTGCTGCAAAGACTGGCTAACGATGTAAGAATACCTTTCAACCAAGAGGAATTGCTGGAGATTGTCGTTGATTTCCAACAGTTTACCGGCAGAGCCAAAGAACAGACCGAAGAATTCCTTAGTGATTTTGTATTGCCCCGCCTCGCTCCTTACAGGGAAATACTGGGCAAGGTCGACTCCGAACTTTCTGTTTAATTTTTGCAGGTTATCACTTCAAATCTTGTTCCCATGGTATATTTATGGTAAATGGGGTTGACATGGACAAAGCCTTAACCGGTAACATTGAAAAGAAGAAACGATGTTCAATCCTTCGGATGGAAGTCGCCCATGATCGAATTCACTTCCTAAAGTTCATTTTAGAAGGTTATGACGGACTGGCTATACTTTCTACTGTAGATTCCAGGCAAGGGCTTGTGGAAATCCGCTACCCCCATGAAATTGAAAGTGAATTAAAAAAATTACTGTATAATATCGGACCTCAAATTGTAAATAATATTGCCTAGGACCGCATGCCATGAAACAATCCGTTTCTATCCCATTACTGGTTGTATTGTTTTTCTTTTCTCTTGCTCTCCTTTCACAGGCAGCAGAAAAGAATGAACAAATAACAAAAGCCGATCTGAGTGGTAAAATTTTCAGCCTTTCTGAATGCGTCTCAATCGCCTTGGACAACAGCCCGCAGATCCTCTATTCACAGGCGGATATTATTGAAAAACAGTATTCACTAGAAAGCTCCAAAAAGGATCTCTACCCGTCCCTTTTCTTCAACTACGGCTACCAATACGCCCCCGATGCCTATGCACCTTTTGGAACGGAAGATTACTACAGCTACGCGTTTTCCATCGAGCAACCCATTTATCGGGGCCGTTCTCTTGTTACCGGTGTTGAACTTGGGGAGTTAGACCTTGAATTATCGAAGGCCTCCATGGCACAGACCAAAAACGATATCATCCTTGCAGTGCATGAGGCCTACTACAATCTCCTCAAGACCAGAAAGTTTGAGGAAGTTGCCGTGCAATCGCTGGAAGAGAGAAAAGCTCATCTCAAGGATGCCAAAGCCTTCTATGATGCCGGACTGATTCCCAAGAATGACATGCTCCAGAGCGAGGTGCAGCTTGCTGGTGCTGAAATAGAACTTATCAGGGCCAAGAATCTGTCCACCATGGCTTTGGCGAGATTGAACACCCTGTTACGCAGGCCTGTTGAAACACAAATCGCGGTGGAGGATATCTTTAAGTATGAACCAAGCGAAATTTCCTGGGAACAGACTGTTCAGCAGGCAAAAAAATACCGTCCGGAATTGCGACAAAGCGAAATTGCCATTGAACAGGCTGACAAGAATATAATTCTTACCCGGGCCCCCTACCTTCCTGCTGTATCGGTTTCAGCCAACTACTTGAAACAGGGGGACAATCCCATTGCCCAGGACTATCCGTTCGGCCCAAGTGAGGTAAAAACTGCACTGGCCACCCTTGAATGGCGTTTCTGGGCCTGGGGCCAGAGCAGGGATAAAATGGCTGCTGCCCGGTACAATATGAAAAAGGCACAGGAAAGCCAGTCAGAACTTCTTGATAATATCATCCTGCAGGTAAGAGGGGCCTACGTTGACACCCTGGAAGCTGCATATAATATTGGGGTAACTGAAAAGGCGATTGAACAGGCTGAAGAGGATTTCCGCATCAACCAGTCCAGGTACAAGGCGCAACTCGGGACAACAACCAATGTCCTGGACGCCCAGACACGTCTGACCCGTGCCAAGATCGAATATTACAATGCCCTGTATAACTATCGGATATCACTCATGAGACTTGCCTGGGCTACCGGAACACTAGCCATGTAAAATCAGGTAGTATTCTGGTACATGATACAGCATGAACACAGTTAAGAAATCATACATCGAGACTTTTGGCTGCCAGATGAACGAGCGTGACTCGGAAATCATGGGCCAGATGCTGTGCAATGCAGATTACAGCCCAACGAACGATATCCAGCAGGCTGATGTTATTGTCATCAATACCTGTTCCATTCGAGAAAAAGCAGAACAGAAAGTTTACAGCCTTCTGGGGAGGTTGAAGAAACTCAAGGAAAAAAAACCGGCCCTGATCATTTCCGTTGCCGGATGCGTTGCCCAGCAGGAAGGTGAAAGGCTGCAGGCCAGAATGCCCCAGGTCGACATTGTGCTCGGTCCCCAGCAGATCTACCGCCTCCCGGAACTTGTGGGCAAAGTCGCCCTGAAAGGCAAGCCACTGATGGCGGTTGATCTTTCCTCATCTTTTGAAATTCCCAGATATGTCCCGCCCTCCCCTGCCATATCCCGAAAAAAAGACGACAGGCCGGGTTCTTCCATGCACTTTAAAAAATTCGTAACCATAATGCAGGGATGCAATAATTTCTGCACCTACTGTATTGTTCCGTATACTCGCGGCAGAGAAACAAGCAGGAAGCCTGATGATATCATTGCCGAGATTTCGGCCTTGGCGGAGCAAGGAGTAAAAGAGATAACCCTTCTGGGTCAGAATGTGAATTCGTATGGTAAATCTCCAAATGACAGTCGAAAATATATATCCTTTCCTGAACTGCTCCGGGAAGTGGCTGCAATAGAAAATATCAAAAGAATAAGGTTCACCACCTCGCACCCCAAGGATCTTTCACGTGAACTGATTGAGTGCTTCACCGATATTGAAAAGCTCTGTCCGCACTTCCACCTGCCTGTCCAATCCGGTTCCAACAATATCCTGAAAAGAATGAACCGCAGGTATACAGTTGAGGAATACCTTGCAAGAGTGGATACCCTGTACCAAGTCCGGCCGGATATTGTCCTGACCACCGATATAATTGTCGGTTTTCCCGGGGAAACTGACAAAGATTTCCAGGCGACAATGGATCTGCTGGAAACTGTCCGCTACCATGGGGCATTTTCATTCAAGTACTCCGATCGACCGCAGGCAAAGGCTGTTGCCTTTGCCAACAAGGTTGCTGAAGAGGTCAAGTCGGAACGGCTCAGTTGCCTGCAGAAAAGGCAAAATGAGATCAGCCTGCAGAGAAACCGGGAGTATGAAGGTTCCATCCAGCAAATCATGGTCGAAGGCAAAAGTAAAAATGGAGATGGGCAATGGAGCGGTCGAACAATGAGCAATATCATTGTCAACTTTGAGGGCCCAGCTGCATTTTCTGCAGGCCAGGAAGTGCAGGTAATAATCAATGAAGGGCTCCTCCATTCCTTGCGAGGAGTCTTGGCATTATAGGACATGCAGGCTCGAGTACTGTTATCGGTACCAACTATAAATACTCTGGAAATACAAGTAAGAAACATGATTGTCAGCCTCGCAAAAAGCGTTCCGCCGACAGGTATAATGCCTGTAACCAATATATTTTATGGCCCTGTTGCTGACCGAGGGCATTTTAGGAGTTATCATGATTGACCTGCATACACACTCAATTTTCAGCGACGGAGAACTTATACCCGCCGAACACCTGCGGCGGGTCGAAAACCTTGGCTACGAAGCGGTGGCCATTACCGACCATGCCGATTCCTCAAACCTTGATTTTATCATACCCAGGATTGTTAATGTTGCAGAGGATTTAAACCGCTTTTCCAAGACAAGACTCATTCCAGGCATTGAGCTTACCCACATTCCACCGGAGATGTTTGCAGAGCTTGTAGCACAGTCAAGAAAACTTGGAGCCAGGATTATCGTTGGCCATGGCGAAACGGTCATGGAGCCAGTGAAGGTAGGCACCAACATGGCTGCAATTCTAGCAGGAGTAGACATCCTGGCCCATCCCGGATTCATAACAGGAGAGGAAGCTCGCCTGGCTGCTGAAAAAGGCGTATATCTTGAATTGACTGGCAGGAAGGGGCATTCATTGACCAATGGCCATGTTGCCAGGATAGCACTGGAATCTGGAGCTCTCCTGGTTGTCAATGCCGACGCCCACGGTCCTGGTGACTTCATGACCGCTGAAATGGCAGAGAATGTGGCTTTGGGGGCTGGGTTGAACAAGGGGCGCTATGAAAAATTGCGGCAGGATATGTCGAAGCTTGTTGCAGGTAAATAAGGGAAAGGGCAGGTTTCAAGGGTTCCAGGGAAAAAGTTCCAAGTACCTAAAGTTAATAAGGTAATCAACTCCGGATGTTGAATTAGATATCCACCTTGTTGAATATAAGCAGAACCTGGATTCTAAAACATTACATATCAATAAAATTTAGCTCCTTGTTGTCGTAGAAAAATTGTCAACGATTGACAGAACGAAAGGAATCCTGGAGTAATGTTAAAAACATGGCTCCATTCTTAATTGTGCCCCTTTCTGTCAATAATTCTTGAACGTTGTTGCCTCTGTGGCTTTGGTTTTTTCTAATTTAAGGCACTTTAGGCACTCGTAACTTCTAACTTCAGGCTGACATTCTGTCAGCTTCATTCCCCCACCAGCATCCAGAACCTTATCGCCGTTCTTCCGCTTTCCTTCTCACGGGCACTTACCGCGGCCCGGTTTATTCTGCGTTTTAAGGGGCTGCTGTTAGCAATACTTGCAAAGCTGTCCTCGATGGTTGCACGCTGCCAGCCAAGCTCACTCACATAAATACCGACAGTACCAGGGACATAACGATCCGGATAAAGCAGGTGTGCCCCGAACCGTATCGGTTTATTATCAGACAGCTGCCCTGCTGCCGGGACCTCTTGGCTTATCGGCAGGTCCACCCTTTCCAAGACCATCTGGAAATGTTCCATGCTTGACCATTCGTTGCCGAGGATTGGCTCGCGTGGTATGGCAAAAGGGTCCGTATCACTGCTTATCGAGCCCGGATCCTGCAGGACAATGGCCTCATAGCCGAATGCACGGATCTCATCAAGAACAATCTCGTTGTATTCTCCATATGGCACTGCAAAAAACCGGGGTCGTTCCTTGAATTCTTCTGACAAGACTTTTGTGCTTGCCGCCAGATCCGCCCTGATCCAGGTCCTATAGTCGTCCATGTCCATTCCCGGAGGTACGAAAGCCATATGCTCGTGGGTAAAACCGTGATTCTGGAAATCAATCCCTGCTTCTTTCATTTCCCTGACCTGTTCCCAGGTCATATAGTCCGAGTGTCTGTTTTCTGTAGCCTTGACATACAGGAAAACGGTAAAAGGATAATTGAAAACCTTTAACACTGGCCAAGCATTCTCATAAACGCTCTTATAGCCGTCATCAATGGTAATGACCACACCCTTTTCAGGCAGCTTCCTGCCCTCCTGCAAATGCTGAACAAGTGTTTCCAGTGGGATGACTTTGTAGTCATGCTCCCTGAGAAACTCCATCTGCTCCCTGAAACGTTCGACAGCAACATTGGTAGTGGGATACCGTTCCTCTCCAAACCGGTGATAGATCAGGACCGTAACATCTGCGTCCTTATCCGCGGCTGTAACGGCAGATACAAAAAAAATAAGGAATAGAGCAGGAATAAAAAGCGACAAAAGAAATGTTCGCATGAGATGGAATTTACAGAGAAGTCTTTCCCTGCGTGTCAGGATTGATTGTAATAGAAACAGGGCCCGAAAATCCCGGAAAACTCATGTCTGTCAGGCTGCAGTTGTCATATTTCTGAAGGTCATTGGACAAAATAATATTCTTGATCTCTTCAACGTAGTCCTCTCCCCTCTCTGAATAGGGGGTGAGCCCCTCAGCCACGATAAGCGGATCAGCTGTTTGTCGTCGTAGTTGCCGGAATTGATCATAAGGCTCGAAGCGGTTAAGTGTAAGGTGATAGGCCCTGACAGAATCAAGAATACTTTCATAAACCTTCACCCTGTGAGTTTTTCCCTCATCCCGCCTGGTGGGAGTAATACCAGCCGATTTCCAGGTCCACATACCGAAAACACTGTTGCCTTCCCTGGTGAACCGCGAAGCTCCCCACGATGACTCCAGGGCACCCTGGGCAAGAATAATACTGGTGGGTACCGCATCTACCCTTTCAAGCAGCTCCTCGGCAGAACTCGTTCGGTATTTCCTGCAGAGATTCCGGACAAAGAGGACCTCCTCTTCTGTCAGGAAATCAGTCCAGGAGCAATGGTCCTCGTATCTTAATCCTTTTACAAAGTCAAAATTTTTTCGAGAACACTCAATTTTGCTGAGAATAATCGCAAGTTTTTCTCTCCTCTGCAATGCCTCCTGGCGTACAAAAAGTGCATGAGGCAGCAGGGAGTGGAGGAAAACCCTTTTTCTGACACGCATGTCATCAATGGTATGCAAATCTTCAGGATAGGATTTGATAAAAAATGGAGGCACCTTCCCGGAGGAAGGCAATTTCCATAACCCGTAGTACTTGAGTTTGCTGATCAGGTCGGCAGTCTCCCCTGGGTTCTCCCGTGGAGTCTCTCCTGGTCTTACAGGTAGCGGCAGCGTCTCATTCAGGTTCCCGGAAGTGGTAAAGTGCTGAGAAGTTGACCTGTAAGACGACAAGCCGAGAGAACTGACGAGAAAAAACAAAACAAAAGTCAGTATCACCAAAACCGAATAGATTGTCCAGGGCTGAACCAGCCGTTTTCCAAAATGCATTGCATGTGGACTGTCAGCTCTATCTTTATCTGGTTGGTCGATATGTACAGAGTGATGGTTATTCATATGAGTCCTAAATCTGAGCTATCACACTCGTCAAAGAGGGTTTCATATAAATAAAAAATCGCAGATTTGCAAGATGATATTAGTAAATCTGGTTTACTGTTCTGTAAACTACGGAGTGCTGAAGGAAAAAAATTATTCTTTTTTCTTCAGTTCGAACAAACCCAACTGTGACTTGATTTTCTTTTTCTCTTCTGTGATTTGCTCGGCCTTTGCCTCCTCTTTTGTCATAGCAACATTGTCTTGTCCCGATTGCAAGGGAGGATTCTGCTTTATTTCTTTTTCATTCTGTTCGGTTTCACTATCCTCGGGCTGATCGGAAACTTTTACGGTCAATTCCGAGATGCGTCTCACTGTTCGAGTTGACAATCTTTTGCCAATGGCCCCTGCCCCCTTAATTAAAAATTCATCAAACTCCAGGCGCTGGGAGTTAATCTTGGTGCGTCCTGTAGGGATAAAATCGATCCTTACACGGACACCTTCACCTAATTGCAAAAACTGTACCCAAGACTTCTTGTGAGCCGGGAATAAACGGTATTCCTTGTCCATTATGAACTTTGGAGTCATGAACCGCTTAACGTACGAGAGGCCTTGAGTGCCGTCCCGGTAAAGCAGGTTAAAAACTATCGTGCCCGTTATTTTGCCGACCCAGTAGATATCATGGTCGACAAATACCTTTTCCGGCACCTTGATGGCCTTATACCGCCCATCTCTATGGATCAGCAGTATTTTGTCATATTCTGAACAGGGAATGCTTATGTCACAATCGGTTTTCACATGGTACCCAAGAAGGCCTGTCTCGCGGTGATATCCAACGGTAAGGTTGGAAAGGGCAACCTTTCGGGCTTTGACTTCGGTGAAGGTTTCCAGAGCCGTTTTCCGAGGATACAGGCGGCCGTATTTCTTGAGGAGATTATCCAGATAATTGATAGTAAAGCCAACAGTATCTTTGAGTTTCTTTTCAACATCCTTAATGGAGCTCTTAATTTCTTTTATTTCCTTGCGCTGTCTGTCAATGTCATAACGTGAAATCCGCTTGATGCGGATTTCAAGCAGCCGTTCAATGTCTTCCTGGGTTACTGGCTTGATGAGCTTGTCTTCAAATGCGGCCAGGCTCTTCTTCACTGTGTCGGTGACAGCCTTATATGTTTTGCATTCCTCAATTTTCTTATAGATGCGCTCTTCGATGAAAATCTGTTCCAGCGTCCGGGCATGCAGTTTATCCTGGAGACGACCCAGTTCAATCTGCAGCTCTTTTTCAAGATCCCTGACAAGTTTCTCTGTATTGTAACGGAGCACTTCCTCAACAGTAATATTAACAGGCTGGTTATCCTGGATTACAGTGAGGTTGGGGCTAATAGGCACTTCGCAGTCAGTAAATGCATACAGGGCTTTGATGGTGTCCTTGGCGTATATGCCCCGGGCCAACTTGATTTCTATCTCAACCTTTTCGGCTGTGTAATCGTTTATGGACTGTATTTTTATCTTGCCGCTCTTATCCGCCTTTTCAATGGAGTCGATGATAGAGGTGGTCGTGGTGGAATATGGGATTTCTTCGATAACAATGGTTTTTTCATTTTTTTCACTAATTTTTGCCCTGCACTTAAGACGGCCGTTGCCATCGTTGTATCCGGAAACATCAAGCAATCCTCCCTGCTGAAAATCAGGGAAAAGCGTCACCGATTTACCCTTGAGAATTTTCTTTTGAGCCCGCAGAAGTTCGCAGAAATTGTGCGGCATGATCTTTGTGGCCATGCCGACCGCTATCCCTTCCGCGCCAAGGAGGAGCAAGAGCGGGATCTTGGCAGGCAAAGTAATCGGTTCCTGCATCCTTCCGTCATAAGATGGCTGGAATTCCGTGAGATCCCTGTTAAATAAGGTTTCTTTGGCAAGGGCGGTAAGACGGCATTCTATATATCGGGCAGCCGATGCCTGGTCACCGGTATAGATATTGCCGAAGTTTCCCTGGCGTTCGATGAGGATGTCCTTATTTGCCAGATTGACAAGAGCACCGAAAATGGAGGCATCCCCATGGGGATGCAGTTTCATAGCTTCCCCGACAACGTTGGCTACTTTTTGAAAGCGGCCGTCATCCATATTGTACAGGGTCTGCAGAATGCGCCTTTGTACAGGCTTTAAGCCATCACTCATATCTGGAATGGCGCGCTCTTTTATAACGTACGAGGTATACTCCAGGAAATTTTCATCAAAGAGCTTGTGGAGTTTTCCAAGGTTGGCAGTATATTCCATGTAGTTTGTTTCTTTATCCGGTTGTTGTGGCTAGCTGGCACTGAAGGTTTGTTAGCCGCTTCTTATAGTTGCGCCAGCATTTTAACTCATACGAGGTTATTCATGATATAATCTCTACGTTCGGGAGTGTTTTTTCCCATGTAGAAATTGAGCACCCTGGGAACCTCGGACAGTCTGTCAATATTCACCTGGCGCAAACGCATATCCTTGCTGATAAACTGCTTGAACTCGGCAGGTGAGATTTCTCCCAGCCCCTTGAAGCGGGTGATTTCCACTGACTGTCTCTTGTCGCCGCTGTTGGCCAGCTTTTTGGCAGCTGCTTGCTTTTCCTTCTCGCTGTAACAGTAAATGGTCTGTTTTTTGTTGCGCACCCTGAAAATCGGGGTTTCAAGAATATAAATATGACCGAGTTTCACCAGGGGTTCAAAGTAATGCAGGAAGAATGTCAAAAGCAGGTTTCTGATATGCAGCCCGTCAACATCTGCATCGGTGGCAAAGATAATCCGGTCATAGCGGAGATTACCGACAGACTCCTCGATGTTAAGGGCCTGCATCATGCTGTACATTTCCTCATTCTTATAGAGAAGCGGTAGTTTTTGTCCCAGGACGTTCATCGGTTTTCCTTTCAGGGAAAACACTGCCTGGCGCATCGGATCTCTGGCGCTGACAATGGAACCAGCAGCTGACTGGCCTTCAGTGATGAAAAGCATGTTCTCATCACCTGGAGGGGAAGGTTTGTCCTTTGTCGGATGGTATTTGCAGTCCTTGAGGTTGGGGATTTTCAGGGCAACTCTTTTTGCCTTTGCACGGGCCTCTTTGCGGACATGTTGCAGCTCTTTGCGCACCCTTTCGTTCTGCTGGATCTTTTCAAGCATCCGTTCGGCAGCATCGGGGTTTTTATATAAAAAAGCACTGACTGCATCCTTGACCTCATTAACTATCCAGGAACGAATCTCGGTATTGCCCAGCTTGTTCTTGGTCTGTGATTCAAAAACTGGGTCTTTGATCTTTACTGCCAAAGTGCCGACAATACCTTCTCGTACATCATTTCCAGAAAACTTCTTGTTGGAAAACTCATTTACTCCCTTGAGAATCCCTTCGCGGAAGGCTGAGAGGTGGGTCCCGCCTTCGCTGGTGAACGTACCGTTAACAAAGGAGAAATAGCTGTCGCCGTAGTTGTGGGTATGGCAGAAACAGAACTCAAGGGTCTTGTCCTTGTAATAAATTGGTTCATAGACCTGGCTGCCATTAATCTCCCCTGCCAGGAGATCCTGGAGGCCGTTGGCGGAAAAGAAGCGCTCATCGTTAAGATAGAGGTTAAGACCGGAGTTGAGATAGGCGTAGCGCCACAACCTTTTGCTCACGTACTGCCTGTCATAGGTAAACTCGTGGAATATGTCCTTGTCAGGCAGAAACTCTATAAGCGTGCCGTTACGTTCTTTTGACTTTCCTTTCCCCTCCTTCGTGAGGATGCCTGACTTGAATTCTGCCATGGCATATTCGCCATCCCTGAAGGATGTAACCCGGAACATTTCGGAGAGGGCGTTTACCGCCTTGGTCCCTACGCCATTAAGCCCTACAGAGAACTGGAAAACATCGGTGTTATACTTGGCTCCGGTGTTGATAACCGAAACACACTCCACCAGTTTGCCCAAGGGAATGCCTCGGCCGTAATCCCTGACGAAGGTGGAACCGTTGTCCTCAATGGCAATATCAATTCTCTTTCCTGCACCCATGATATATTCATCTACGCCGTTATCGATAATCTCTTTTAATAAGATGTAGATGCCGTCATCCTGGTGGGAACCGTCCCCAAGGCGGCCGATATACATACCCGGACGCAGGCGGATATGTTCCAGTGAACTAAGGGTCTTTATTTTGCTTTCATCGTAAATGTGAGCTTCTTGCGCCATTGTAATTTCACGATCCAGGGTTGAATTTTGCGGTTATTTAATCCGCGCTGTCTTAGAAGGTATATGGTCTTATATTTTCACTATTATACTATATATGGACAAATTTTAAATTATATACACAATATGGTGTATATCTTCAACAAAAAAATAGAGATGGAGGATTAATTAGAATAATTTGCTAAATTCTTGTTATAGTTCAAAAACATTATCTGATTTTTCCATAAACCCTGGTTCAGGACACACTATGCCAAACAAAAAAACAACAGAGAAGGCTATCCTGTCCATTGCCGGATCAGATCCTTCTGGCGGCGCCGGCATTCAGGCTGACATAAAAACATTTACCTCCCTAGGTGTTTATGGCGGGGCGGCAATCAGTTGCCTGACCGTGCAAAACACCCTTGGCGTCTTTTCAGTCCACCCTGTTGAGCCGGAACTGGTAAAAAAACAGGTTGAATATGTACTTGCAGACCTACGGGTAAGCCATATAAAAATCGGTATACTTGGTTCAACTGCGATTGTGGAAAGCATTTGTGATGCTTTAGCACAGTTTAGCGGTGAAATAATCTATGATCCTGTAGTTGTCTCGTCAAGCGGCCGGAACCTCATCGATCAAGAGGGGCATAGCATAATACGCCAAAAGCTGCTTCCCATCTGCACTGTCATAACCCCTAATCTTCCAGAATTATCGGTGTTGGCAGAACAGGAATGCTCGTCAAAAGATCGGCTTTACTGGGCTGCCGAAAAATTATTGCAGCACAATCAAAAACTCCGGGCCGTTATTGTCACCGGTGGGCATATTGAACCCGAGAAAGATTCCATAACTGATTTTTTGCTGACATTTTCGAGCACCACACTCCATGTTGATTGCGAAGAAGCTTCCCACGAGAGAATAAAAAGCAGGAACACGCATGGCACCGGATGTACTTTTTCTGCAGCATTCACCGCCTATCATTTACTTACCGGAGATGACTCAGAGGCATTTCGAAAAGCAGCCATGTATATGGATAACCTTGTCAGGAAAAGTGCTTCTGGGAGGATCGGTCACGGAACCGGACCTCTCCTGCATTACCTGAAATAAAGGCAAGCCCCCTACTCCATCATTCGGATCTGGCCGCAGTCTGGACATATCCATGTCGGACCATTTGTCATGCCCCATTTGTTCTCCTCAAAGCAGGAAACGCAAATCTGGAAACCACAGGGGCAACTCCAGCAGAACAGCTGTTCCTTTTGGCAGCAGTGGCATTTGAACACTTTCCTTGTCCGCCGTCTGAATGCTTTTTTTTCTATGCTCATGACTAAAATATCCCTGCAAAACACCCTTGATAGCAAGCCATTAAATAACGAATCATGCGCTTATGCCTTCAGTTCAGCCGCTATCCAGTCCAGATAATCTTTACTGCCTTTTATTACCGGAAAGGCAAGTATTTCCGGAACCTCGTAGGGATGCAAATCTTTAATTGCCTCCTCCAGTTCTGCAAAGCGATCATCCCTGCTTTTTATGAGACAAAGGTACTCTACGGCAGTGTCCAGTTTTCCCTGCCATTGAAAATAGCTTGTCAGGGGGCCTACAATCTGGATACAGGCGGCCAGCCTTTTTTCCACAAGATTCCGGGCTATCTTCTCAGCATCGGCTTTATTCTCCACTGTTGTCAAAACTTGTATATACTCAGTCATGCTTCCCCCATGTTTCATCACCCATACGTTTTCTGCTGTCAGCCTTAACCTGTCTTCCCTCATAATAAGCTGTACTTGCAATGCATTACAGATTAAATGTAGTCATAATATTTAAATTTTTCACAGGAAAACTCATGGAACCAGTTACTGTCGAATCCTATGACGGCTCCCAAGCAGCCGAATACCCTCTCCGCTTTTTTATCAACAAGCGCAAAGTTGAAATCATGCGGATAGAAAAACAATGGTTGACTCCCGGCTGCAGGTGCTTCGAGGTCCTGGGAGACGACGGCCGTGTCTATGTACTGGAGTACAAGGAGCATTACGACACATGGACCCTTATGAGAGTCAATTGACCGTAAGACAGCAGATAATTGACCTGCTGAGCTCTGAAGAGTTGACCGTTCGTGATCTTTCTCAGGCGGTCAGGATACCGGAAAAGGAAGTCGTAGATCATTTAAGCCATATTGAACGCTCAGCGCAGCGGCTTGGCAAAAAACTTGTAGTAACGCCTTACCAGTGTCTCTCTTGCGGCTTCGTGTTCGAGAAGCGATCCCGGCTCTCCAAGCCAGGCCGGTGCCCGATCTGCAAAAAATCGCACCTGCAGACAGCACATTATAGTATAAAATAACTTAACGGCTCTGGATTCAAATATGTATGACAATACTATCAATTATCTATCATATCTGCTGCTATGAATTACTGCAACTACTGCCCCGGATATTGCTGCTACAGGCTGGAAGGCTCATTCCTGCTCATTGAAAGTGACGACATCAACAGGTTGGCACGCCATTTCCAAATTTCAGACGGTGAAGTTCGCAAACGCTATATGGAGAACAGGTATACCTTCAAGGTGAAAGATGATGGTTCCTGCATTTTCCAGTCCCCGGACAAGATGATCCGGCGCTGCACCATCCATCAGATTCGCCCAAGCCAGTGCCGCAGGTTTCCCTTTGCTGATTCCTGTCCTTACCTTGAACGGGAAGACCTGTTATCCGCAATACAGCCACGAGTTGAAAAAAACCTCATGGATTCATGGCTGAAATGTTCATTTCCTGAAAATCCCTGAATCACCTTCATGTTTTCCTACCAGAAAAGCGGCCGCTACTTTGCCCAGATAGCTGAAGGGCTGGAAGACTTTGGCAGTGGGGAACTGCAGAAATTTGGTGCTCTTGAAATCAAGCCCGGCCACAGGGGATTTTATTTTTCAGCGGACAGGGCCTCGCTCTACCGCCTTAATTATTGTTCACGTTTTTTGAGCAGAATACTCGCACCACTTATCCGGTTTGATTGCCACTCGGATAAGTATCTGTACAAAACAGCCTGCAGCATTGACTGGACCTCCCTTATGGACATGGGAAACACCTTTGCTGTTAAGGCAAATGTCGCTCAAAGCCGGATCACCCATTCCCAGTATGCTGCGCTCCGCCTCAAGGATGCAATTGTCGACGTTTTCAGGAAAAAAACAGGCAAGCGGCCGAATGTGGCAACCAAAAACCCGGACATCCTGTTCAATTTGTATATTCAGAATAATAGGGCCACCATTTACCTGGACACCTCAGGCTCTTCACTGCACAGGCGTGGATATCGCCTGCAATCCATAGCAGCTCCCATGCAGGAGACCGTTGCTGCGGCTATTATCCGTTTAAGTGGCTGGGATGGGCAAAGGCCTCTGGTTGACCCCATGTGCGGCTCAGGAACTCTGTTATGCGAAGCCATGATGCATTACTGCAGGATCCCGGCAGGATATTTGCGGAAAAAATTTGGTTTTGAAACGCTTCCTGATTTCGATGCTCAGACCTGGCTTACCGTCAGAAACGAGACCGACAGCAGAATCCGTGATCTTCCCGCAGGACTAATCAGCGGCAGCGACAGGTCCAGAGAGGCTGTTGAAGCAGCTATCATGAACAGTGGCGCTTTTCCCCAGGGGGCGAACATAAAGTATTCAGTAAAATCCTTTCAGGATATAGGTTCCTTGGAGAAATCGGTTATTGTCTGCAATCCTCCTTACGGACTGCGGCTTGATACCGATGCGAACATCAGGGATTTCATGAAACAACTGGGGGATTTTCTGAAACAGCGCTGCAAGGGATCAGATGCCTACCTTTACTTCGGCAATCGTGAACTGATCAAAAGTATCGGCCTTAAGCCGGCCTGGAAAAAAGTCCTTATGAGTGGCGGTTTGGATGGCCGCCTGGTCAAATACAGCTTATATTAAAGTATCAGCCGTTATCCCAGCAGCAGGATATCCTGTAATTTCCCCGCATATCGGCTGCTGAGAGGGTCATCTGTCAGGAATTCAATATTCTCTGGCTGGCTTACCCCGAGTCCCAGTTCCACGGCGCGGGCAATCTGTTCCTGGTCAAATATCCTTGTTTGCACGATCTGCCGGTTTGCCCCGAGTTCCTTTAAAACTGCCAGGCCAACGGCATCGATGGCAATCCTGTCCATCCCTGCAATAATGATATCTGCCCGTTTCAGTTCCCCGCTCATTGGGCCACCGTCCGTAAAAACCTCCATCCCGTCAAGAAGGATCAAGGCCGGCTCGTACACCTGGTTGATCTCGGCAATCATTTTGCGCATACTCCTTGTGGAGCCGTGCAGTTCGCCCATGTTTCTTTTGTGTGTGATTCCAACTGACAGCTTGAGAGACATGGTAAACACCCCGCCGTAACGGTGCGTTTTCAGACAGCAGGCGCTGACAACACATTCTGCATCCAGCACTGGTCGCGCCACGTCAAATCCATCCTGCCAGTGCGACTTCAATGGTTTCACGCGCTTCCATTGATTTTCAGGCAACTCTTCAAAATTGACCAAGTTGACTCCGTACTGTTCGCAGAGAGAATCAATACCCTTTTCACAAATCACCTCAGCCGTATCTGGAGGACCGCACCGTTCACCGAGCGTAAGCTCCCCTGCCCCCATATCCCTCAGTTTCTCAATCAAGAGAATAAGGGTGTCATTATGGGTTGATGCCGGGAAGGGATCAGCAGTATTAAAATTCGGCTTGATAAGAACCTTTTTGTCTGCAACAGGGTTGATGCCAAGCAAGTCTATCGTTTTTCCGATTGCAACGGATCTCTTCTTTCCTTTGACAAGTGCTACACGTGACTTCATTTTCCGCCTGCTTTCACTGGCCTCAGCTTTGCCATGGTTTCCTGCTGTTATGCTCAACATTGTACCAGCAGCAGTTAGAATGAGATCTCTCCTGCCCATGGTATAAACTCTGGCCGGTAAATTGTTTTAGGCTTGTTATTTTCACTAATAATGAATAGCAATATATCAACTCTTTACTCAAAAATAATTATTATAGTTTATTTATGAATTGGTAGAATAATCAATACGTTTATGCAAGAACCTGGTTCTACAGTGGCTCAAAACAAATTAAAGCACGAAGACAATCCCATCATTGTCAAGTTTCTCTCCAAGGGGCTGCCACGCAACAGTAATGACAAATTACGCTTTTCCCGTCAACTTCCCGGGGATACTTCGCAATGGGGAAAATGCCGCTTTGTTTTTGATCCCAACGCTCTGGAATACGACTGGCTCGTCGTTTATCACGACTTGCCGCGGGAATTGAAATCAACAAGTATAGAAAAATTGCAATGCCCGAGAGAAAAAACCATTCTTGTCACCGGCGAGCCTTCTTCTATTACAGTTTACGGTTCGTATTATCTCAGTCAATTTGGTTTTATAATCACAAGCCAGGAACCCTGGGCCATTAAACATCCAAATGCTATTTTTACCCAACCCGGCCTTATCTGGTACTATGGAGCTCCAAATACCGGGGGCAGAATGCTCACCTATGACGACTTGCAACAAATCCCACCCATTGCAAAAACCAGAACCATCTCGACTGTATGTTCTATCAGGAAGGGTAGGCTCACTTTGCATTACAGGCGCTATAACTTTACAGCACAGTTGAAGAATCATATCCCCGAGTTAGATATCTTCGGGCATGGTGTTAAGCCAATAAATGACAAAGCTGAAGCCCTGGATCCATACCAGCATCATATCGCAATAGAGAATCATGTTTACCCACACCATCTGACCGAAAAACTTCCGGATGCCTTTCTGGGCTATACTCTTCCTTTTTATCATGGATGCCCAAATGCAGCAGAGTATTTTCCGCGTGAAAGCTTTATTCCCATTGATATAAATGATTTTGCTAGGACTGTTGAGATCATTCGCAGCACACTGGCAAATAATGAGTATAATGACAGGCTCCCCTACATAATCGAAGCCAGAAGACGAGTGCTAGAAGTGCATAACCTTTTTGCTGTTTTAGAACGGAAAATTAGCAGGCTTGATGGCACTATAATTGAAGGGACCCCTGGAGGAAAAATTATGGATCGACAGACCCTGAAATTTAGAAAACCTCTCTATGGCTTGCAACGAGAATTTGAAAAAATATTTACCAAAATAAAGCATATACGTTGGTAGAAAGGTTTTTTTTTACTATAATTTGCATATATTTCCCCATACTTCAGGTATTTGTTTTAGATAACAAAACTCAAACAACCCAAAAAGACCATGCTTCTCGCAATTGATGTAGGCAATTCTCAGACAGTCTGCGGTATTTTCCAAAAGGACAACTTGCTCTGTTACTGGCGCTTCAAAACGGACCGTGAGAAAACAGCCGATGAACTGGCTGCACGTTTTCTATCCCTTTTCGCTATGCAGAATATCCAGTTCAAGGACATTACTGGCGTAATAATCGCAAGTGTTGTGCCAACTCAGCAGCAGGCCTGGCAGGAGTTTTCCAGCAGATATATAAAGTGTGTCCCCCTTCTGGTCAATACCAGCAACCTTCAAACAGGCATAACAATAGCAACTGATAATCCTTCGGAAGTTGGGGCGGACCGGATAGTAAATGCTGTGGCTGCATTTGAGCTGTATCATAAAAGTGCCATTGTAGTCGACTTCGGCACTGCCATAACCTTTGACTGCATATCAAGTCAAGGGGAGTACCTCGGAGGTGCTATCATACCCGGTATGAGTATCTCCCTGGACGCTCTTGCGAGTCGGACGGCAAAACTGCCAAGGATTGACATATCATCCCCTCCTCTGAAGGCTATTGGTCTAAATACTGTTGACGCCATCAAGTCAGGCCTGCTCTTCGGCTACGGTGCCATGGTGGATGGTCTTCTTAGAAAACTTTCAGAAGAGTTTTCTGATAGCCCCCATATTATAGCCACTGGCGGCATGGCAGAATTGATTTCCAGGTATACAGAATGCATCCAGACTGTTGATCCTATGTTAACGCTGAAGGGGTTATATCTTCTGTATGAAAATAACAATTAAAAAAACAAGTACCGCTGGCAAGCGCAAGGCTGTTTATCCACCTCCGATAAAAAAGGGCGATATCATAGGACTTGTTGCCCCTGCAGGTTCACTCATCAATAAAGAGAATTTTACCGCAGGAATAAAATTCCTTGAAAAAAAAGGTTTCAGGGTCAGGTTCAATCGAAAAATATTCAATGCCAAGGGATACCTTGCCGGTACTGACCAGGAACGTGCAGATGAATTCAACATGATATGGGCCGACCCGGAGGTTAAAGCCCTTGTTGCTGCGCGGGGAGGATACGGCTGTCTCCGCATGGTTGACCTGATCGATATGAACCTGATACGGAAAACCCCAAAAATCCTCATTGGCTTCAGCGACCTGACACTGCTTTTAAACACGATCAATAAAAAAACAAGACTTGTTACATTCCATGGACCTGTAATAACAACCCTGACCGATATTAACACGCAATCGAAAAAAAGATTTTTGGATACCCTTCTTGGTCATGCTTCAACTCAGCTGTCCCCTGCCGGCCTTAAGATAATAAAAGGAGGCAAGGCAAAAGGCACCCTGCTGGGAGGCAACCTGACTACCCTTGCACATATGATCGGAACCCCCTATGAAATTACCTGGCAAGGAGCAATCCTTTTTATAGAGGATACTGGCGAAAAGCCATACAGCCTTGATCGCCTGCTTACTTACTTAAGCAAATCGGGACGGTTACAAAAAATCAAGGGCCTAATTTTGGGTACGTTTAGTGATGAAGACAGAAAGGAACGATCACTTCTTCAAAAAGGTGTGAATGAAAGAATAGCAGAACTTTTTGCAACTGAAGATATCCCGATCTGGGCCAATTTCCCTACCGGGCACAGCCGCCGCAATATTACCCTCCCTGTTGGATCGGAGGTGGAAATGGATACTTCCGCTAATAAACTTTCATTTTATTGTAAGAGTTAAAAAAACTGCCTGCTTAGTTACAACCCCTATCCTATTTAATAGGTTTGCGTGGGCCATGCATATTGTTCAGACAGGGGCAAACAAAAGGTGGTTTCAATAACATATTTTGCCACAAGCCTCTCATTATAACATCCATGGGATTTTTCCCACCCACGCCTCGCAATTTCACGTCGTTCAGTATCATTCTTTTTGAAGTAAATTACCTTGTCAAGAAGCTCTTCTTTTGAAGAGAAGAAAACTATTTCTTTGTCTTCTTCAAACAAATTTTCCATCTGATGACCCCTCGTACTGAATGTCAAAAGACCGCTACCCATATAATGTGAGATTCTGTCTGATGAATAAAGATATAACTCCTCATTCGTTGTTTCTTCATTAATGTAATCTCTTTCTAAAGACGTATGGCTAATATTTAAACCCATTTTGGCATTTTCAATAGCTTGATAGTAATCAGCACTCCATAACTCGGGCTTCCCATTCATTCCGTAATAATCAATTTTTACCTTCCCGCTTTTTTCTAAAAACAATGGTATCTCGATGCGTGGATTTCCTTCATGTATTTTTGTTCTTCTCATTGACCAGAACACATCATGTTCCTGATCGCTTCTTTCATGGCACCTTGGATAATCTATGGATTCATCGACGGGATTGGGTATAAAACTTATAACTCCCTTAGAATGACTGAGGCACTTTAAAATAGTTCCTGCTGTCGTAACAAAAGTAGCATCCATATAAGACAACAGTTTTCTTAACATATTGATGTTGTGTCGACTGAATAAAGGATCAACATTATATTGTATTATTTTAACATGCGGCAAAAAAGATTTTACTTTTCTGAGTGATTCAGGCTGGATAGCATCGGCTTGTCCAAGAACTATCAAGGCGGGCCGAAAATTATAACAGGTTTTGATAAAGACATTATTACAAAAGCGCCATCCCAGTTTTGATGAACGAAAAATGTTTCCAACCCTTGCAGTGTCAGTACTACTCAAAAAATATACATTGTGGCCATTTCGGATTAAACCATTCTGTAATCTTCGATACGTGAAATGATACCTTGCTCCACAATGTTTAAGATTTCCATCAGCAACAAAAAGAATGTGCAAAATTTTTCTCCTAAATTTCTTGGAAAAAAAATCTTTCCTAAAAAAAAACAAGAAAGTTTGAGTGTTTTTGAACCATCGCGTTTATTAGAAGAAAAGACTCCGTTGCAGCTAGAGTGGCCGCAGAACTTTCAAACAGTAGGTTTTTTATTCCTTATAAACGTCAAGTGCGTTTTATACAAAAATTATCTCCTGCTGTTATACCGAGGATGTCACAAGTCAGGCCCCTCAGTAAAATAGTCAATAATAATATCATGTTGATATATTATATAAAATTTAGTCTACTCAATAAACATAAATACATTATAAGAAAAGACTAAAACAAAAAAAATACTACCAAATTGTCTTCAGAATGTTGAACTTAATTTATTTTATGAAGAATTCTGAGATCGAGATGGATTTACTATAATATTTTTGAGGAATAATTGAGGAATAATTATGGATACGGTCAATGTTGTCTGTTTCAAGTTTGGGAAAGCATATGGCCCAGAATATGTTAATAAATTATATCATATGTGTCAGAAAAACATAACGTTGCCTTTTCGTTTTGTCTGCCTGACAGAAATAACAGATGGGCTTGAAGAAGGGATAGAAGTCTTCCCTCTTCCAGATTTTGAAGAGCCACCACCTGAATATTTGTGGCGTTGCCTATGCTGGCGCAAACTAGCCCTCTTTGATAAGGAGTTTTATGATCTAAAGGGAAAAGTTCTCTTGTTAGATATAGATTTAGTAATCGTTGATAACATGGATTGTTTTTTTACATTTTCAGACAAACTGGCGATGCCGCAAAACTGGTCCAAACCCGGAAGGCTTTTTGGGCAAGGATCAGTTATATGTTTTGATATTGGCAAATATACTCACCTTTTGCAAAAATGGCAGAATGATCCAGCAGCCATCTACAAAAAATATGACTCAGAACAAAATTATATCCCTGAGGAATTAGGCAGAGAAAATATTGAGTGGTTTCCTGTTGAATGGTGCAGAAGTTTTAAAGATCACTGCATGCCTGGTGGTATCCTGAACAGTTTCATAACTCCTACAAAAATTCCTGAAGGTGCAAAAATTATAGTTTTCCATGGGAACCCTAAACCTCCTGATGCCATAGCTGGAACGTGGGGAACCCCAGTGCAATGGTATAAAAGATTTTATAAGACTGTTAAACCAACTAAATGGATAGAAGAATATTGGAAATAACAAACCATATAAAAATCGCGTTAACTATTTGAACTTTTTTGTTTTTTTCTAAAAATGGTTGCAAGCCGTAATTTATTTAGTACGAATGACATTCTTATAAAACCGTATAGTCTGCTCCCCAATCTTACCAATCGAAAAATTTGCTGCCTTCGCTTGGGCCCTGCCTGAATAATCCTTTAAGGTGTCTTCCAGAAGGATCCTTTGCAATATTGCCACCAGTTTCTGCACATCATCCGGTTCAAAGAGCCAGCCGGATTGATCATCGTCAATTATATCCAGGGTTCCCCCAATAGCTGTGGCAATGGCAGGCAGACCCGCAGCCATTGCCTCGAGAAGCATAAGACTGAATCCTTCAGGCTCTCGAGAGGGTTGCACAAAGAGGTCGGCAGCCCAGAGGAACTGCTTAATGTCATTTTGAAATCCCCAGAAAATGGTTTTCTCCTTTATGTCAAAATCAGATACACATTTCTTATAATCCAGCATCTCCGGTCCATCACCAACTAACCATAGTTCCCAATTTTTCTTTATTTCTTTAGTGTTATGTATTATTGAACATGCCTTGATCAAAGAATCAAAACCTTTCCAGTCAACGAATCTCCCCGCTCCTAAAATAATAAAGTCATTTTGAGCAATGTTATGCTCCCGCCGAAAATTTTCCCTTTGGTTTAAATCCTTATGATAGAAATCAATATCCACAGGATTATATATCAATTCCATGTCAGATTCTGAAAACCCCTGACTTTTCATATGGTTTGCAACCGCTGATGAACAGGGAATAAGCTTGTCGCTTTTAAGGTAATATTTTTTCTTGGGATATTTATCAATGGTTGATACTACAGGAAGTCCAATACGTTTGCCCCAGTATCCTCCAATCATGGCAGCAGATGATAAACGCGTATGAAGAATATCAGGTTTGATCCTCTTTATAATAGTGGAAATACCCAGGCAGAAATGTGGTAGTGATGATATAAGAGGTTTATATGTTGACAAGTCGAGGCTATTTTCCTGCACATACGTGCCTAGCGTGCCGCCGGGTCTGCATAAAATATGGTTTTGTACACCGGCATTTTCCAAGTATTTTATGAGCTGCAGCCAGGGCTTTGCCCAAACCAAATAGTTTTCATCAACATAATGAAGTATCTTCACTTTGATTCATCCTCAGGAAAAATTACAGACTCATACAGTGATTGTACTTCGTGTGTCATTTGAGAAATTGTAGGTATAGCATCCTTGTCAAAATGAGCAGGGGCTTGTTTCGTAACAAGAAATCTTTCTATGGCGTTTTTCCAGGCTGTAAGGTCTCCAGGCTTGACAAGCCCATTCTTTTCAAGGGACATTTCGCGCACTGGCTCAATATCAGAGGCAATCACAGGAATACCTATTTGAATTGCCCGTGCTAAAGTTAAAGGCATTCCCTCTATATAGGAAGGGAAAAGAAGGCAATCACTGCTCTCCATCCATTCATCCGGATTATCCTGAAAACCATGAAATATGACCTTTTCATCTAACATTTGCTGTTTTGCCATTTCTTCAAGCTGTATACGTAATGGTCCATCACCAAGAATATCAAGCTTCCAGTTACCCTGTACTGTAGATAAAATCTGTAAAATATCCTGCAATCCCTTTAACTGCGTTAATCTTCCCACGAATAGAAAGTTCACCTTTGATTTGCCAGACCCTTTCCATGTGTTTTTTACTGCCGGCATACCATTTCGAATCACTACAGTATTGTCTGCAAAACAATTTTTCATACCATTTTGTACTGCTTTGCTTACACAAATTACCTTATTCGCACGTCTGTATGGGATATATATCCATCTGGCCTGCGTGCTGAAATAAGCGTGTGCCGTTACGAAATATGGTTTACCGCAAAATTTGCTGGTTAACATTGCAATCCAGGCAGGAACTCTTGAATGGGCATGAATTATATCTATTTTATTTTTCCTGAACAGGGAGGCTAGCTGGACAGCACAGTAAATTCCCACCAGGGGATTCTTTCGGTGAACCGGGAAGCGAATATGAAGAATTCCTTCGGCCAGTTGTGAGACCAGTTTTCCACCAGCCGAGACAACATATACCTCAAGGCCTTCTTCGCGCTGCTGACGTGACAACATAAGGACATGGCGTTCGACACCACCCTCTCCGAGTTCGGGCAGTATGTGCACTACTGTAAGCGCTCGGGCCACCATCGCCGCAATATCTCCTGGGCACAGCGCTTGGATTCATTAAGCCGCTCATTTTTCCTTGCGGGCATTGGGGCTCCTTTCTGCCAAGCCCAAAAATAAACTATCATCTCTTTATCAGCCAAAAAATGTAGGCTTTTGGTAAACTTGTTGTCAGGGCTTAACCATTCCACTGGCAATATCCCCACGGAACACCCTGCGGTCAGAGCTTCATATACCATGGATATGGAGTCGGCAGTTACCCATACGGTCCTGTTCAGTGCATATTGTTCCTCTACCCACCCTGCCGGGGTTTCCGTTGACCTGAAAAAAGATACATTCTTCATGGATGCAGCCATTTCTTCAAGGTCCTGGCATATATCATCAGGTGTACGGGGAGAAGATGAAACGGTCCAGCGCATGCTCTGATTTTTATCAATTACAGCACGAATCTGTGCCGCAATCTCTTCAGATTTCCAAACGTGACTTTTTGTATCAACACCGCCTACGAGGATGAGGCCTCTGTCGTTCTGCTGTTTCCCCTCATACTTTACAGTATTGGGAGGCCCGAGTGTAACAAATATATTGTCTTTTTCTGCGGGCTCATCATGGACGGGAACACAGCACAGATCAAATTTGTTCTGAAGCAGGGAATCAGGAGTCATGCAGGTAATAACACGAACCTGCTGCCCGGACTGGTTGCTTCGTAACTTTTTAGCAAGCAGCATGGGGATGTGCGTATGGCTCCCGGTGCCTATGATAAGATCAACTGAAATCGATACGCTTTCCGTCCTGCCTGGCAGGAGAAATGAAAAGAGATAAGCAGCCCAGTTTTTTGCATAGGCTGATGACGCCGCGGTGACTTGTATTGATTCAACTTCGACTGGCGTCATTGAGTCAAGTGCATGAAGAATACCCCGCGTCTGCTTCTCATGCCCTGGCCGGCCGTCAAAATAAGCAACTATGGAAAGTGGCTTCATGTATTAATCTGGTTTATGGGATAAATTCACTCCCTGAAATAAATAATTTGCAGCCCCCTTTGAAACGAGGTTGCCATCTTTGGGGAATAAATACTCTGAATTACAAGTATTTGCAATTAGTGGGGAAGCAATACCGGCCGCAGCCTCAAGAAAAAGCTAGTTGCGGCCGGAAATTCCTTCTACTGTTACATGCCGGTGAGCTGGGCCAGGTGATCCCTGGCAAAATCAATACTCGGGTCAAGCGATAAGGCAAGCTCAAAATATTTTATGGCTTCATCTGTTTGCTCGAGCTTGCGATAGTTGACTCCCAGGTTGGCATAATCAATTGCCGAGGCAGGATTCAATTCTATGGTTTTACTGAAATGGGAGACGGCAGTCTCGTACTCTCCCAGCTTGAAGTAGCAGAAACCCAGCATATTGTGAATATCGGGCCTGGTATTATCGATCTCAGCCCCTTTTTCAAGAATGGAAATAGCTTCGGTATATTTCTCAAGATCCTTAAGGCAATTCCCAATATAGGAGTATATGTATGGAATATCCTCTTCACTCGGGTTCATATCAAGTGCCCTGTTGAAGTGCATCAGGGCTTCCTCATACTGGTAAAGGGAGAGGAGATTGCGGCCAAGATAGAATTCAATATAGTACGCACCCGGCAATATCTTCTGCATGTTCAGCAGATGCTTGTTGGATTCGATTGGATCCTCAACCAGTTCAGCCATAAGTTTTGCAGCAAAAAGACCTGCGTTCCTGCTTGACGCCCTTTCCCTGAAATGTGCCCCGGGAATTATCGTATATATGGACGGCATTTTCAGCTCAGGATGCATGGTGTTGACGATAAAAATTTCCATGTCCAGTTTTTCAAGGGCGGCCAGGCAACTCTCCACCTCTGCTTTCATATTGTCGTCAGTGAGATCCGGAAGTTCATGCAAGTCAATCTCCGGGCCATTCATAAGGTATTCAACCTCGTCCATGGACAGGGGCTTTGGCAGTCCGCTGGCCACATAGTTCGCATGGGTATTAAAGTCGCCGGCAAGTTGGGCTACTTCGGTAAGCGCACGGATCAGGGCCTTTTCAGGATTAGGGGTAGTCCCTGCGGTCCAGACGATCTCACTCATTACCGGGAAAGTAGAGGGGTCGATACAAAGGGCGCTGACGGTCGGTACCCCGGTATCGAGGGTAAAGTCATTCAAGTATACCTGTATACCGTTTTTGGTAAATTTCTCAATGAGTTTCCGGGAAACAGGATCTTTGGCAGAGTCAAGCCTAATCCTGGGAACCTGTCTTTTCTCATGGCTGACAACCGCACAGACATGGCGTTCTATTATCTCGCATATCCCCTGGGAGATTGATTCTTCATATGAATTACCGTTTGAGGGGCCGTTGAACTCGTTGATTGCATAGAACCAGGAAAACGGGATCAGCACCTCTTCCTGCTTGTTCAGGTTGCTAGCCCAGGTCCACTTGATGGGAATATCCGCAAGGAGCAGCTCGAGCGTTTTCTCCTCCATGATTTCATCATGAACTGACTGCAGCAGCCTTTTTATGGGCAGGATGTGATAACCGGCAGCCTTCAGATTCGGGTAGGTGTCAGTTATAAAGTTATCAGGATTTTTAATGAAGCTGAAGAAGCTGAACCGTTCGCCCAGTTCCATGCAGGCACTTGCCTGGGATTGCTCCGGTGTGCTGCCCTTCCCCATCTGCTTCTTATTGCCGATGACCTCTCTTGCGTCTTTGCCGGTGATGCTGAAATAGATGGGAATATCAAGACGCCCGTTATCGATACGCCTGACCTCCTTTAAGATATCCAGGTCGACCTCCTCAAGACGCTTTTTGAAACGCATGACTGTTTCAGCCGGTGAAAAAACCTTGTCCTGATCATAGGTATATGTCTTGTAACAATCTTCTAAACGTATCGGTTTTTGCTTCATGATTACTCTCCCACCAAAATAAAATCTATCTCATGGGTACTTCTTGCAGTATCCACCTTTATTAAATGGCATTGTCATTGACCCTTAAAGATCATCATGCCACAATGTGGTATACAATTTAGTCCTGGAAATCAATCTTTTTTACACCATGGTGAGTATATCAGCTACTTTTTTCTGCCAATATTCACTATGGGCGGTTAGATCCGCGGTCCGGGAAGACTCGCCGGATATGACAAGGTCGATATGCAACCGTTCTTCCGGCATCAGGCTTCCGAGTCTCTCCGGCCACTCAATAACGGTGAGGCCGTCACCATAGAAATATTCTGGAAGACCCAACGATTCGATCTCGCCTTCGCTTCCAAGCCGATACAGGTCTATGTGATACAAGGGGATGCGCCCCTTATACTCGTGAAGGAGACTGAATGTCGGACTGGTAATATATATTCGTGGGTCGACCTCCAAGCCACGTCCAATGGCCTGGGTCAAGGCGGTTTTTCCTGCTCCAAGGTTTCCTGACAGGGTTATAACATCGCCCGGTTGGGCAATTCTGCCCAGGACATTCCCCAGGATTTCGGTGTGTTGCATTGATGAAAGTTCTATGGAATGCATAAAGACCGGTTTTAGCTAGTTGCTGCCTCCCGGGAAATTAAGGATTTATTGAACGGGAAGCTTTACCGAAACTGTTGTCCCCTGCCCCTCTGTGCTTTGAAAACGTATAGTTCCATTATGCTCGTCAATAATCTTGTAGGCCAATGCCAATCCCAACCCGGTTCCATCGGGCTTGGTTGTAAAATAGGGGTCCAGCACTTTATCAAGATCTTCCATGGGTATACCCTTGCCGCTGTCCTGCACTTCAATTTCGATGAATCCCTCCGAATCAGCAGGATGGACTGATACCCTTAACACTTTTTCCCGGTCGGAGTCTTCCATGGCCTGCAATCCGTTCAGATACAGGTTGAGCAGAACCTGGTTAATCCTGTCTCTGTCAGCAGGAATACTGGGAATATCTTGGGCTATGTGCTGGGAGATCTTCACACCCAAGGCCTGTGCATCACTGCTGACCAGCTTCAACGATGAGCCAACAAGTTTATCTATGTCGACCGCCTGTTTCTGCAGTGGAGTCGGCCTAGCATAATTCAATAGTTCGGTAATACTTCTATTCAACCTCTCCGCTTCCTGGACAAGGAGCTCTGCAGCTTCATGTTCCCGGCTGCCTCCTTTGAACCTTGAGCCCAGGAGGGTGGCAAATCCCTTGATTGAACTTAGGGGATTTCTCACTTCATGGGCAACACCTGCTGCCATCTTGCCAAGGGCAACCAATCGGTCATGCCTTTGAACTTCCCTTTGCAGCTTTTTTAATTCAGACAAGTCATACATCAGTAGCACCCGTCCCATAAAAACAGAATCCTGATTATATACAGGCACTGAACTCAAATGAAGGGAATAACGGATATCGTCTGCACCGGAAAGACTCACGTCTCGATCCGTTATTTCATCACTTTTGTCATGCGGAGAGAAAAACCGGGAGATTTCCGGGGGCAGCACAACATCAGGTTCGCTGTTTTGAGCCGCTTCCATACTTCTGCCGGTCATGGCCGCGGCTGCACTGTTGAAGGTCTTGATCCTGCCCTCCTGGTCCGTTGCAATAATGCCGACCGGCAATCTCGATATCAGGAGGCCGGTAAAGGCCTGAACCCTGTTGAGTGTTTCCTGGGAGATACGGTATCCCTGGGCGGCCATGAGTGATATCCAGCCTCCCAGGCCAACCAGGAGAAGCGTCAGGGACATGAATATCATCTGGAAACGATATCTCCTGATTGTGTTCTCCAGTTCGGTCATATCAAGGCCGACAAGGATAAACTGTGGGTGCGTCTCGGAACCCAGCGAGGATTGATGCCAGCTGTCAGGCGGGGCATCACCTTGGGAGAATTCATTTGCTTCGGGGGGGTGCTGCTGTCTGAACTGTTCGCGCCAATTCCGTAACCCTCCGCGCCCGCGAAAAGGCCTGAAGGGGCTTAAGACTTCGAATACTTTCTGCTTTGTCTCGGGCTGGTTTACAATATGGAATGTTCCCTGTGGATCTGCATCATTTAAAAGATTGAAATCTCTTTTTATTATATTGCCGATCATATCAGATTTACTGTGGACCAGTATTCTGCCCGAAACGTCAATTACAGCTATATAATGGATATCAGGTGATTCCGATGCCTGTTCGATGAGTTGCTGAGTCTGGGCAACACCTTCAACATCAGGAATATTCAACCCCATCATGCCCCCCATCATGTTTGTGATCATGGAAGAACGCATACCTGCCTCAACAAAGTGAATTATGGCCTCACCTTTTCGGAAAAGGCCCTCGGAAAGCATGCCCCTTTCGCGCTTGATATTATTGGCGGCAAAAATTACAATAATAAGCGAAAGTAAGCCAATGGCGGCGGCAAGAAGCCAGGGAGAAACAAACATCAACCTGGTTTTTTTGAATAAGCGGTCCTTCATGGTCATGCACAATATAGTAAGGCAGTATTCCGCATAAACAAGATGCAGTCGTTTCAGGCGTCTTTATCCGACAATGCCTTTTTCAATGCCGCAGCGTGTACATCGCCGGCATAATGCAACGGACTCTTGCCGGATATGGGATCGAAGGCGCTGGGATCAGCATAGCAGATATACTGGACTTCCCGGGCCAGGGTGGAAATCGCCTCGTCAGCCGGTAACCCGATAACCCTGGCAAGCACATCCCATGTCGCCCCGCATGGCGCACCTCTTTTGACCTCAATACTTTTTATTCTACCCTCCTGTACTTCAACCTTGTATTCAGGCAATCCAAACTGTTTGCCGTATTCGCCTGCAGCCTGCAGACGTCCCAGCCCACATCAGGTAAATGGTGTAAGAGCATCCGCATGCTTCTTCCCTGAGGCTATAACCGGTATTTTTTTCTTTTTGCACACCTGTGCCAGATGGGCGGACAGATCCGGATGCTTCAAAAAATCCAACACAAGATCACCCTCAAAGTCTTCCGTTATATATATTTCCGGGTCATCGATGAATTCAGGTAATGTTGCAGTAATATTGCAGCGCTGGACGATTTGCAGGCCTTTTCCGTGACGATCTATGCCATGGATCTTTTTCTCGCCTGAGCCCTGCTCTTCAAATACAACAATTTTAAACTTACGCATATGCTGACGGTTTGAAATCATGAGGTAATAAAGTATCAAGTCCTAATGAAAGAAATTCCATATCTGTTCTGCAAGTTCCGGACCTATGCCCTGAACAGCAGCAAGTTCCTCCATCTTTGCATTTTTTATCTTTGTCAGGCTCCCAATGGATCTCAACAGGATCTTTTTCCGTGAAGGTCCGATGCCTGGTACACTGTCAAGTTCTGAAGACAGGGTACTTTTTCGCCGCAACCTCCGGTGAAAACTGATGCCGAACCTGTGTGACTCGTCACGGACCTGCATAAGAAAAAAAAGCACGGGTGAATGACGTGGCAGGCTGACTGGGTTTTTTCTGCCGGGCCGGTAGATTTTATCCGTTTTGTTTGCCTTGTCCTTGGCGATTGACAAAAGTTCAACCATGTCCAGTAATCCATTGTTTCTGAGCACATCAACTGCCACGTTAAGGTGTCCCTTGCCTCCATCTATTACCAGAAGGTCTGGGAAAACAACAGTTCTCTCACCTGTTTTAAAGCGTCGTTCCAGAACCTCGCCCATCATGCGGTAATCATCGGGTTCATGTGATCCGCTGATGGAATAGTGCCTGTATTCCCTCGAGGTTTTCTCGCCCCGCATAAAACAGACAAGTGAACCGACCGGTTGTTTCCCTCCTATATTGGAAATATCCAGGCACTCAATCCTTTCAGGGATATGATTGAGATGAAGTCTGGCCTGCAGGTTTTTCGCCATTTCCTGCCAGCTTCTCTCCCTGTTCTCCTGGTCAATATGAGCCTGCCTGGCATTTGCTTCTGCCATCTGCAGCAGCTTCACATCATTGCCCCGCTTCGGGACCCTCACCTGCACCTTCCTGCCACGCATCTCGATCAGCCAGTCCGCCAGAGAAAGGTGGTCCGGAACCTGAAAAGGAAGCAGCAATTCATCCGGAACCGACTCTTCCCGAATGTAGAACTGGCGCATAACTTCACCAAGCACCTCGCTGTCGTCACCGATAGGATCCACAATAAAAAAAACCTGCTGCCCCAATACCAACCCCTGCCTGACATTCACCACTGCAATACCGACACCGGCCCCGATCCTGACGTAACCAAAAACATCCTGGTCCTTGCAAAGGTTATTGACAACCACCTGCTTCTCCAGGGTTTTATCAAGGGATTGCAACTGATCACGGAACATGGCTGCCTTTTCAAACTCGAGGTTTGCGGATGCCTTACGCATTTCCGTTCCCAACTGCCCACGCAACTGGATATTCCTGCCCTCGAGAATCATGAGAACGGCTTCCACCATCTTACGGTACTGCTTTTTCTCAACCATGCCAGTACAGGGTGCCAGGCATCGGCCCATCTGATAATTGAGGCAGGGCCGCACCCTTTTTCTAATAATCCTGCCCTTGCATCTGCGCAGTGGAAAGAGCTTGTTGATGAGATTTAACGTATTACGCATGGCACCGGCTGAAGAATATGGACCAAAATACCTACTGCCGTCCTTTACACGGCGACGGGTCACATATATCCTGGGCCACTCCTCACCCAGGGTGACCTTGATTCGTGGATAACTCTTGTCATCTTTCAGTTCGATATTAAACCTGGGTCTGTGCTTTTTTATCATTGAAGCTTCGAGGATGAAGGCTTCCTTTTCCGTGTGGGTCAGGATGGTATCAATGACGTTTACCTTGCCGAGCAGCAAGACCGTCTTTGGAGAAGCTGCAGGATTCAATCTCTGGTAAGATGCCAGTCTTTTGCGCAGATCCTTGGCTTTACCCACATAGAGTATCTTTCCTTCAGCACCTTTCATGAGATAAATACCCGGGCGGTTTGGCACAGAGCGAAGAAAATCAGCAGTCAACGGGCCTGCCTTCCCCACCTTGCTTTCTTTTGCAGAGCTTCTCTTTTTACCCTTATTATCCGTCATGAATTTATTGGCATGTTTGTTTAATAATCTATCTTCCAGCAGGCCGCCAAGTTCCTTGAAATTCAAATAAATCCCTGCTAACGAACCTTTTTTCAGCATTGCCAACAGAATAAATATATGCCATCATAGATAGACACGATAGGTCTTAAAGTCAAATCTTGTGCATTCGAAAAATGTCTCGCAGTCGGCAACAGGGCCAAATAACATTAGTAGATTACTTGCGACAACAATTCCGTAGAGTGTTTTTTGCGAGATCGACAAAAATGCAACGTCTGTGACTGAATCATTTTGAACACATAGATATAACAGCTCCGGCTTAAAAGGTGTTCGTTTTACCAGAAAAATATACTGCATCCCGAGACAACCAGAAAGAATAAAAGATGAAGTTGGTAACAGCAGAGCAGATGCGGAGTCTTGATAACGCCGCCATAAATAATTTCAACGTGTCATCACTTGAACTGATGGAAAATGCCGGTCGCCGGACCGTTGATGTCATGCTTGAAAAATATGGAGATCCCATGGGCAGAACTGTTGCTGTTTTTGCCGGACCTGGGAACAACGGCGGAGACGGCCTGGTCATTGCCAGGCTCCTGGCAGCAAGACTGGCTCGAGCTGTGCTCTTTCTGCTTGTTCCTGCAGACAAACTAAAGGGGGATACCGCGGTCAACTATTCCAGGCTCCTCGAACTTCCTGTCAAGGTCATTGAGATAAATGACGAGGAAGAATTGCGGACAGCATCCATAATTCTCAATCAATGCTGGGCTGTTGTCGATGGCCTCTTTGGCACAGGACTGACCAGACCTGTCACCGGCATTTTTGCCGCTGCTGTCAGAATAATGAATGAAACCCCCTCCCCAGTCATTTCAGTGGACATCCCATCCGGCCTCAATGCTGACACCGGGGAAATTTTAGGCAGCTGCGTGCAGGCAGATTTAACGGTAACTTTCGGCCAGGCCAAGATCGGCCAGGTCGTTCATCCCGGCAGGAAATACACCGGTCTGCTTAAGGTGGTTGATATCGGTATTCCGGACAAGGCCATCATTGATGCTGATATCCGCTTGGAGCTCCTGGAAAGCAAGGTGGGGAGATGGCTGCCTGCAAGAGCGCCCCTGGCCCATAAGGGATCTTATGGGCACCTAATCATTGTTGCTGGATCACTGGGAAAATCTGGTGCCGCAATGCTTTGTGGTCTAGGTGGCTTGCGGATTGGCACTGGCCTGGTTACCATGTGTATCCCCTATGAGTTAAACCAAGTTGTCGAATCTGGCCTGTGGGAAGCCATGACAGTCCCCCTTCTGTCTGCAGCTCACGGCATCCTTTCCATCGAGGATTACACTGTTATCAGGGATGCGCTACAGGATAAAGATGCACTTGTCATGGGCCCGGGCATTGGTACGGCAGATGAAACAGCGGAGCTTATCTTAAAATTATACGGTGAAACCGAAATCCCCATGCTTGTTGATGCTGAGGGTCTCAATATCCTTGCTGCTGATACTGCCCTGCTTAAAGAAACACCTGGACCGAGAATACTGACACCCCATCCCGGTGAAATGTCCCGGCTCACCGGCATGGCTACTCATACAATCATGAAGAACCGGGTTGCGGTCACGCAGGAGTTTGCATCAAAGCATAATGTATTTGTTGTTTTAAAAGGAGCTGACACCCTAGTTTGTGATCCCAGAGGCAATACGGCAATTAACCCGACGGGCAACCCGGGCATGGCAACCGGTGGCATGGGTGATGTTCTTGCAGGTATAATTGGTGGCTTCCTGGCCCAGGGGCTTTCTCCCTGGGAAGCCTGCTGTCTCGGAGTATACAGCCATGGATTGGCCGGGGATAGGTTGGCAGAAGAAACTGCAGTGGGCTACCAGGCTTCCGAAGTTGCTGACCAGATACCTTTTGTATTGGAAGAATTGAGAATGGAACCCCTATCCGTATAACAATAAATTATTAGGAGAATCATCCATGCTGACGGCAAAAGATATAATGACAAAACAAGTGATCACAGTCGGAATGAAGACCTCTGTCAGTGAACTTGCCGACATCCTCTGGAAGAACAGGATAAGCGGCGTCCCTGTCCTTGATGATAGTGGGAATGTCGTTTCGGTCGTGACGGAAAGCGATCTCATCGATCAGACAAAAAAAATACATATCCCAACCATGATAAGCATCCTTGACTCGGTGATCTTTCTTGAAAGTTCTAAAAAAACGGAGAAGGAGATTAAGAAAATGGCCGGCAACACTGTACAGGACATTTGTTCCATGGAGCTGGTTTCCGTCTCAGAAGATACAGGTCTGGACGAAATTGCGACCATCATGGCTGAGAAAAAAACACATACCCTACCGGTCATTCAGGATGGCAGCCTGGTCGGCGTTATAGGCAAAAGTGATATTATCCGCTCAATGGCCACTAAGTAAAGTTACATAAATACAAAAACAAGTTTTTTGTTTCCCTGCGTCCAGGATTATTGTTTTAAACTTCGCCTTACTGTGCAAAGGTTCAACAACCTTGCGAGTAATACCGATCGCCTGGCTGTTTTAGCCAGTTTCAGTGCCAACTGCAAATGGTGGAGAACAGATCATTGCTGAAGAAAAAGGAAATTCTGACAATTGGACTGTGTTGGGCCGTTATCGCGATTGGCCTTTTTTCGTTACAGCATTTCTATAAAAGCAACAATACAGTATTGAAAATAGTTGAGCCTCCCACCCCTACCCTGCGCCAGGTTGCTGGCCTAATTGATCAAGTTGACCACTCTATAATTTCCTTGAGCAACAGCATGATCTCCACTTTGCAATACCTGGCAATGATTAATTTCTTTTCTAAAGGTTCTCTGCCAAGAGGACTTGCTGCACCCCAGGTAGGCATATCAAAGAGGCTTTTTGTCTGCGGCATAAACGGGGAGATAAAAGTAATGATCAACCCTAAAATAATAAAAAGAAGGGGCACCTATTTAAGCCATGAAGGCTGCCTTTCTCTCCAGGAGGAGGAAAGGAGGATTGTAAAACGCTCGGCATATGTCAAGTTGCAGTATAGGGACCTGGAGAATAAGGATAGAATTCTGGTGGCCAGAAATCGCCATGCAGCATTGGTGGAACACGAAATAGACCACCTCAACGGAATATTTAATACAGACTACTAATTATGTAGCAAAACAGCGGATCAAAAAAGCTTCATCTGTTTTGCTGCTGTTTTCTTCTTTTTAGTGATATTCGGCTTGATGTGTTCAGAAAGAGAGGCAGGGATCTCGTTGACAAAACGAGACACAGGCCTGGACTGATACCTGCCGTAAATAGGTCTGGTAACTGCTGAAGACAGAACAAGACAATCCCTGGTCCTGGTGATCCCCACATAAAAGAGACGCCTCTCCTCGTTGATTTCAGCCGTCTCCATACCAGGTATCTCGCACGGAAAGATACCCTCTTCCATGCCCGTGATGAATACAACCGGAAATTCCAGGCCTTTGGCACCATGAACGGTCATGAGCGCCACTGCCTCGGCTTGTTCATCATACACGGTTGCCGTTTCATTTCTCTGCAGGTAGGAAGCAAAACCCGGCAAGTCAGAACCAAAAGAACCGGCAAGCTCCAGAAATCGTTTTGCGTCAACAGTTTTCGCATTCACCCGCAAGTATTCCATAACCTCCTCGATAGGCCCTGCAAGTCCTTCTTCTGAGACTTTTTTATTGAAGACAACTAGATTGTGCCGCATATCATGAACTCTTTCCCTGACAGCTTTCGGAATGCTTACTTTCTCAACCATTGAAAAAAAGTCGGTGAATCCTCCAAAGGGCAACACTTCTTCTAAATGAGCAAGGGAGCTTTCTCCTACTCCTGGGAACGATCTTAGCAGTTCGATATAAACTACGACTTCTATTGTTTCAGGGTTCGCTGCCGCAGCCCTGACCCAGTAATAGACAGGGCGGATTTCCTGATGCATGAAAAAAGGGCGCACATTGACCACCTGGAAAGGGATACCCCTGCGCTCAAGTGCTTCCCGCAAGTATTCCGACTGCTGGGTAAGGCGATAAAACACTCCGAAATCCCCGAAACTTCGTGGAACCTTCTGCTGATTTTCTTGGCCGCGGCCTGAATCAATGGAAAAATGACTGATGCCGCCCATGAGGTCTTCTATGCGGCGTACTACAAACTCTGCCTCGGCCTGGGGCGATGGGGCCTTGTATACTTCTATGCTGCCATTTTCTGTGTGCTCAGGGACAAGCTTTGCACGATGTTTTGTTTCTGGGTCGTGATTATATGTAATTACAGCGGCAGCAGCCTCAAGGATTTTTATTGCCGACCGGTAATTTTTCTCCAAAGTTAATGTTTCGGCAGCAAACTCATTGATGAACATATGAAAAAACTCAGGACTGCTGCCACGAAAACCGTAAATTGCCTGATCTGGATCACCAATGGCAAAAACAGAACCGGTTCTGGCCAGCATCCTGACAAGTTCATATTGCGACCTGTTCAAATCCTGGAATTCATCAATGAAAAGATATTTAATCCGTGCGCTTGTTTTCTGAAAAAAACTCTCTTCAGTATTAAGGCGGTAGACAACCCTGGGTATGAGTCCGTTCAGGTCAATGCCATCCCTTCGGTCAAGCTCCATGAGATAGGCTTCTACATAAGTATTCATTCCCTCCTCCGGCTGGTATTTTGCACCAGTGGCAAGAAGCAGGTAATGCGTTTCTAGCTTTTCCCTGGTTTTTACAAGATCCTGTGATGTGAATTTGGGAAACAGCCGCAAGAGTATTCTTTCACGGTTCGCATTATCAATTACTGTCAGGTCCTGAATATCTTCCCTGAGCAGTTGGAGACAGAAAGCGTGGAAGGTGCCGATAAAAAGCTTTGCGGCATTGAGCTCAGGCACCCTGTCGAGTCGATTCCGCATCTCCTCGGCAGCACGGTTTGTAAATGTTATTGCCGTTATGTCCCCTTCCTTGGCGCCGATCTCCTTCATAAGCCACTCTATCCTGGCCACAAGGGTATAGGTCTTGCCGGTTCCAGGACCTGCAGTAACAACAATGTGTTTGGCATTTGATGTAACTGCGGCAAACTGCTCTGTATTTAGCGACTTTATGGAAGTTCGTGGGGTTGGTTCACGCCTGGACGGCATAAATTCGAGAAGTGATGGCTTAACCGGTGATTCAATTTTTTTTATTGCCTTCTCTGTTTTAAAGAGGACAGACTGGCCTACCAGTTCCTTTAATTCACCTTCGTTGAAAACCTTTATAACCCCGAATTCTCCGTCAAACCCGGCCCGTTTTATAACATTTCCTTTGCGGATACGCTTTACCGCCTCGCCTAGTACAGAAGAGTATCGAGTACTGATCTCGTCTATCGGCGCATTGAGGAGGAGATTGAACTCGGAATCAAAGGTCTTGATCAGCTTCTCATATTCAGTGGAAACCGTTTTTGAAGAAGGCCCCTTGGAGAAAATTTCTCCCAACACCTCGGCAAGAGGAATGAGGCTGTAAAACCTGGGAGCATTCGGAGGAAAATATGGGGTTTCACGGTCAGCAAGTTCCATGACCCTGTGCATTACACCAATGGTTAGCGGCCTGGCGCAGACCGGGCATATATTCCGGAGCTTTCGTGTATCCTGAGGATTCAGATTGATGCCGCACTTGCGGTGACCATCATGATGGTATTTGCCCTCCTCCGGGAAAAATTCAATGGTCCCTTGAAAACCTCCGACTGCTTGATTTTTCAGAGCATCGCGCATGGAAAAAAAATTGAAGCCGCAGGTAAAAATATTGGCCTCCCGGCCAAGCTTGCCTGGTGAATGACAATCCGAATTTGATATAAGGGCAAAACGATCCAGGGACGAGACCAGGCGGTTCATTTCAGGATCAGATGAGAGGCCTGTTTCCAGGGCAAAAAGATGCCTGCTTAAATCCCCGAAACATTCATCAATGGAATCAAATCCAGACTTGGAACCAAACAGCGAAAACCAGGGGGTCCAAATGTGTGCAGGTACCAGAAAGCCTTCAGGTGCAAGCTCAAGTACTATCTCGAGTAAATCATGTGCATCAAGTCCAAGGATGGGTCGGCCGTCGGACTCAATGTTGCCGATACTGGCAAGACGGCTGTTAATTCTTGAGGCTGCATCAAAATCGGGCACAAAAAGGATATTATGTATTTTCCTGACACTGCCGTGTTTCTTGTAGATGGAACTGATCTCCGCAGTAAGGATAAAACGACAGGATTGTGCCTTTTCAACAGGTACAGATTCAAAAATGCGGGGAATGCTGGTTTCCTTTAGCCTGAAAAATCCGGGTTCGGCAGGCTGCAGGCTTTCCCGCAGTTGCCGGAACCATCCGGGATGGGTAAAATCACCCGTACCGATAACATCAATCCCTTTGATAGCACTCCAGGCAGCCAGCCCGCCAAGGTTGCTCGATTTGCTGGTAGCCCGTGAATAAGGCGAGTGTATATGCAGGTCCGCTATGTATTGCATGGATTCAGATGTTGCAGACAGTATCCAACAACGTCCTCAGGAAAGAAAATTTCAGGAAGAGTCGTGAAAGTTCTCTTTTTTGTTTGCTTTCTCTTCATGCCTTGAAACTTTTCCGCAACTGTTCGGCCAGTTCTTCCGGCGGAGTAATGATCAATTCGGACTGCAGCAACTTCTGGAGAAAATAATCATCGTTGCGATAGTTGGGATACAGATTCTGCCGGGTAATTATCTTGAGAAGTGCACGAAAACTTCCGTCTCCCCTTTCCCGCCTTACCGAGTAAAGAGCATAGTTGTAACTGAGATGCCCTAATGTTTCGTAATGGGACAGAATCTTCGAAATGCCTGACGACAGGTTGCTGATATCATCTCCAGTAAGGTCATTGAGATCGCAGCGCTCCTCATGAATTGCCATAACTTCATTATTGCCCAGTGGGGAAAACGGTGTCAACCACTGCCAACCGCCAGTCCGGCCGACATAGCGGGGACCGTTCTTCTCCTCATTGACTAAGTCTGTAAAATAAGATGAACCGAACTTATTCTGCCACCTGCTGCAACCATCGAGCATTCTGGCTTGATAGGAGTAGGGAATCGGGGTTGCGATCATCTGGAGATGGGGATGAACAAGGCTTGCACCAGCAGGGAACAGGTAATTGGCGGTCACTGCCGCATAGGCAACTGCCGGATCTTTTTCATAGGCAATACGATTGAACTGCTGGGCTGCCAGGAATCCGTTGCTTATCAGTTCCGGGGTAAATTCTGAAAGTTTCAGAAAATGTGCATCACAGAGACGGATGACTGGGTGATAGGCCCCGAGTGAAAAAAGATTAGGAAAAAGCAGCGCCTCGCCTACCCTGATCCTGCCCTCACTTGAAAAGTCGGGCATGAAACGCGGGGTGCTCTTTGCAACCGCTTCACCGCAGAAGAAGCAGGTCTTGGCCGTATCCTCCACAAGACGATTGATGAGTTCCTGGTCGCACTTTCCAAAAAAGATCTGGGCCTTGTCCTTGAGTTCAGGATTAAATACACTGGTATCCCCAAGGAGCGGATCTTTGCGTATCTGGAGGGTCTGTACATCCGGGGCAAACTCCTTCATCGGGTTTAAAAACCGCACGTCTGATGCAATACTTTCAAACTCTATTTTGCCCATGATGATCTCCTCCTATGTCGATTCTATTGTCTGTTAAAAAACAGTGCCTATAAATCGGCAAAAAATATAGTCTTCATTCAAGGCGAATACAGTCAAATCACAATACAAGCTCCATCATTTCTCATGAGAAACAATTATAAGCAGATCGTGAATATATAATATATACAACAAAACTCAGATTACATGTCTTTATCATACAGTAAGCAGAATTCGCATTGTTCTCTCATAAGGTTATTTGAAAACGTTGATTCCTGTTTTCAATTTGTTGATTGATTGTTGTATTTTCAAAATTATAACCGAAAAGACTTATGTCTTCTTCATAGATACTCTCGACTATTCTTTTCATATCATCGGTATAACATTCCTTGTAGCAAGGGGTTTGACTGGCCTTGGCTTTATTTAGATGTAATAACTCTCGAAGACTATCACCAAAAATCCTTTTTTGAATTATCTGGAAATCGTTTTCTAAGTTTTCATAGAATCCCCAAAAATCTACAAGCGGTTTTCTGCTTTGTACTCCTCTTAAAAAATCAAGTTGAGGTATAAAATGGGTGTATTCCAAGATGTTTTTTCCCCGTATCCCATAAAGGATAAATTCTTCAAAATTCTGATATTTCCCCAGGTTATTATCACTCCAGCTCTTGTCAGTTTCATTTATGCCTCCAGCCTTTAAAAAGTAATAAGCAGAAAATAAGCGGTCCCAGGGGTTTCTGACAAATGTGAATTTGAAGTAACTGTCAAAAGTTTTTTTTGAATACAGAAGTTCATAAGTTTTCATGGGAGTATGCCCACCAGCCAAGTTGCCAAATAAACTACGGCAAATCGATACTCCTGCGGCCTTTGGTATGTGCACAAATATGCATTGGTGCTCATCAAATGATTTGAGCGAGTAATCGTTTTCGGCAGCATCAAGTTTTCGTTTATATTGAAGTTTTTTGTATTTTCCAGGATTTGTCAGGGCAAATATAATCCGTCTAACATCGTGCGGGAAATAACTATAAAAATGATATGACGTCACGATGATTTTCTCTTCACAAGGATAAAAAAATGAACATGTCTATAAAATTACAGTATCCACTCTGCCGTCATACATATGGCACAGTAATTGATTTCTCAAGTAACCTTCTAAGGAGGGCGCAAACCTGCCAGTATGGCCGTTGTAGCTCCCACCATAATTTGTGGAAACCATGGCGGTCAGTCCCCTTCCTTAAATGAAAACGATCACTTGAAATATCACTTTCTGAAGACGTTCCTGTTATGACAAAATCCTGTACGCATAATGCTGGAATAATTTGCAGTATTTTTAGATTATAATTATCCGTTATGCCCTTCTCAAATAAAAGGTCATCCAGTGCTCGGTCACATTTTTGGGTTAACGCCAACAACTTTCTTGCTCCTTTCTGATTAAGCAAATAGCCTGCTGTCCCAAAATGCGGAGAACGCAACTGATAGAGCATTCTATCCTTAGCCTTGATCTTCTTTCTGTAAACCCAGACAGGTTGGAGCATGGTTTCTATTTTTATTAAATCGAAATCCTCCGGTAACCAGTTATCATCCGATACGAAATCTGAAAATGAATGGCTGACCAGAACGTCATCCTCAAGGATGCATATAAAAGGCATATCAGCATCTATCATTTTCTGCCAGGCTCTTCTATGGCTATAAATGCATGCAATTTCATTTTTTGACATTTCATATTTTAGGTCTGTTGACAAGAGTTGATAGTAATCCTCATTGCTGAGATCCTCGCCATAGGTAGCACTAAGTCTCAGAAACTTGAGATCTCCCAATCTTTCCTTCATTTGCTCGAGACGGTCACTACGGTGATCTAAATTAATGACAAAAATGGGAATTGCAGTTCCTTCAGATATCATCTTTTAAAATGGCGAAGCCACTCTCTAAAGTTCATTTCTGACAATATTTATGATTTGATTAATTCTTGCTGTAAATGTGTGTTGCTTTCTTCCTCGTTCATAACCGGCCTTTGCTATTTTTTTTCGCTCATCGTCATGCATAAGATACCACGAAAGTTTTTCTTTCAAATCTTCAACTTCTCCAAATTCAAAGGTGATTATTTCTTTACCGATGTCAAAAAGTTCCTCCAATTCAGGACAGTATTCATTCAGGGCCATAGCACCGGCTCCAACTGCATGAAATATTCTGCCTTTCAACTGATAAAACAGGCCGTGTTTATCTAAAGGGTACTCTGGTATAAGATCCAGCAAAGGCTTTTCCCAGTCTCCTTTTACCCTGTTCATTCCCCAGTGTATCTTGCTTTTATTTACTAACAATGCTTTCTTTTGCTCATTTGCCGGATTTTCCCAATGACATTGCCAAAATGGCAGGTTTTGCAAGAAATGACGATTCCTTTTCGATGTTAATAATCGCTCAAATGGTTTGGGCAACAACGGGAGCCCCATTGGTCTATTAATACACATAGCGGTCTTTTTTCCGTATGATGCCAACACTTGCAAGTATGGCCAAAACATCTTTCCATTTTCAAAAGTAATGTTGCCAATATAGGAGACATCGAAAACTCTATCGATTTTGAAATCATAAAAGACAGAATCATCAAATCCAGGTGGCATAAACGCTGCTTTAGTCTTCCAGAATGGTACCATTTTACTATCGTTACAGAACCACAGATCGAAACTGGAAGAGATTTCAATCATTGTGTAATTAACTTTTTGGTTTGCCACCCAATTGGGATCTTCCAAGCTCCAGTTTATAGCGGGTACTGGATGAAACTCATCCAAAAATTCAGCTATTTTCTTTTGTTGGCTTAAAAGTTGTATGAAACCAAAAATGATATCAGGCTTGAACTGATTGATAGTCTCTTTAAACATTTCAAATGTAGTTCGAGACGGATTCAAATGAGAAACAGGACAGCCCAATAAGTCTATTTTTTGAGATACGCATCCAAAGGCATACGGGTATGGCTTATTTGCAAAATCTGGGTCTGAAATACAAAGTATTCTGGGAACTGTAGGTAACTTCATTAGTATTTAATTGCCTTTTATCTGTTATTCTGTCCAGTATTACTCTGCACACAGCCTCTGTTTCACTCGCACATTTAGCCCAGGAAAAACATTTCACTCTTTCTGGCCGTGATTTGTTATATTGTTATATTAGATACTTATGAGAAATTCCTCATCTAACAATTAAACATTATTAAACAATTTGCCATTATCGTTTATATAAGAAAATGAATCAATCCAAATCATTATTTTTTCGGAGGAAGATAATTGGATGCCCGATATATATTTTTTAAAAAAATTAGAAAAATATACTTAAAGATGCGGCCTGAGCAAAAAAAATATTTGCAACCTCACGTTCAGGGACAAAAGTCTTCAGACTTGATTAAAAAACGACTTGCAGACAAAGCGCCATGCATGATCTGTCGCTTTGGCAAAACCGAACTGGATGCAATCATGACGTATCTTACTCTGACAAACAATCAATCCTTTTTTCCCCGAGTCCGTGACTTTATAACTGGCAAAACTGAACACTTTTCCTGGGATAAAGATATTCGTTATCAACTCTCGAACAATGCGGGTTTTTTTCCCTCAGTCGAACCTTATCTGACCAAATTTACTGAATATATGCTGGAAGTGATTACACAAATCGACATTCTTGGATCATGGTTGCCTGGAGAATCTGAACTTATCAGCTTTTTTCCAAATGCAAAAATTATTGAGTTGATAGATCTAGAACCCTACTGTCACAAAAACCCCTGGTCCGAAGTACTCCAGGGCAAAAAAGTGTTGGTCGTACACCCTTTTACAAACAGCATCCAGTCCCAGTACAAAAAAAAAGAAAACCTTTTTCATGACAAAAGAGTGCTACCTTCATTTGAATTGAAAACATTTAGAGCTATTCAGTCTATTGCCAACACGAATGTTGGGTTTAAAACCTGGTTTGATGCTCTAAACTACATGTGTCAGGAAATTTCAAAGATTGATTTTGAAATTGCATTAATCGGTGCAGGGGCTTATGGACTGCCGTTGGCGGCTTTCATAAAGAACATAGGCAAAAAAGGGGTCCATCTTGGCGGTGCAACTCAAATTCTATTCGGCATAAAAGGTAAACGATGGGATGAGAGAGATTTTTACCAGAAGTTGTACAATGAGCAGTGGGTAAGACCAGCCGAAGATGAAATACCAAGAAATTTTCGCCGTGTTGAATCAGGATGTTACTGGTAATAAGTTTAATAATTCCTTAATGTTCTTTTACAAATTATATTAAAGCAGATAAAGAACATATCACACATACTTTAAATATTATTTATTAAGTTATCACCCCATGAAACCATCAGTGTTGTATCCTTACAGAAGGGCTATTAATAATCTTTTTTGTCGAAAAGAGCAGATAGCAACATTTCATACAGGTCGTTGTGGCAGTACTGTCCTTGCATACATGTTGAATGATCACTCAAAAATTTATTGGGACAGTGAACCCTTTGAGCCATACATGAAACACTCCAAAAATAAAGATAAAAAAGAATTTGTTGAAAACGTTTTAGATTGGAGTCGCCATCGGGAGGTTTCGAAGATCTATGGTTTTGAAACCAAGTACCTACCCCATCAACACTTATCCCATAAATGCATAAATATGGATATAGAAGATTACATCATTTTTCTTCGAGAAATAAATTTTTCGAAATTTATTGTTATCCACAGAAAAAACTATCTTAGAAGAGTTATTTCCGCAGAGGTTGGGAGGCAAACGAACAGGTGGCACTCCAAAAAGGATGTCACTTCTCCAATAAAGGTCACTATCAATATTAATTATTTTGTTGAAGGAGTTTATCAAGGTCCAATTTTAAAATTATTTCGTATTAGAGATGAAAATTTCAACCGCCTTAAAAAACTTCTCTCACATGGTGATGCGTTGTTCCTTACTTATGAAAATGATATCTTGGACAACCCAAGAGTTGCCTATAGTAAAGTATGTGATTTTATAGGAGTAAACGATGAAACACCAAAAATAAAACTACGCCGTACAAATCCATTTAATTATGAGAATTTGATCACGAACTATGAAGAAGTTAGAGCTGCCCTAATAGATACAAAATATAGTTGGATGCTTAATGATTGATGGATAATTGCTAACAAAACACATCACCGTTCTTTGTATCATCACTTATTCTGAAATCATTTTGGAATAAGATCAGCTGAAAAAACAAAATTATTAATCTGACTTTTTGCATTTTTTGTCCTTATATGCTCTTCATGTTTTAAGGAAAAAATTTAATTAATTTTAAGCAGATCATGAAGGGTAATGATCCAATAATTATACGTTTGGCAGGTGGGCTGGGAAACCAGCTCTATCTCTATGCTTTCGGCCGTTCACTCTCCCTTCGGACCGGACGTCCTCTGTTGCTGGAAACAAGGAATACTGCTCGTGATAAATTTAGGAATTATGAATTGTCTGTATTTAATATCCAGGCACAGCATGTTGATATACTTACCCAATGGTGCACGCGCTGGGCTGCCAGTTATAGTAGTGGAAAAATGTTTAGAACCATTTGCCCTTTGGCTTGGAATTATAAAATTATCCGGGATAAAAATGCCGGCTTTGATCCATCGGTATTTGATCTTGAGAAAGGTACGATTGTAATTGAGGGATACTGGCAAAGCTTTAAATATTTTGAACCATATCAGGATGTCATACGAGCAGAATTCACCTTTAAGACAGGGCCTGACATGCAAAATGCCCGCATGATAGAAGAGATTAAAGATGTACAGTCAGTTGCTGTGCACGTTCGTCGTGGTGATTATGTGACCAATCCCAAGAATATTCCTTCCCTGGGTACCTGCCCTCTAGAATATTATCAAGATGCAAATGATTTTATCGAGCAGCATGTTGAAAAACCTCATTTTTTCATATTTACGGATGATCCTGAATGGGCAAAAGAAAATCTGAAATTTTCCGGACCAACCAAAGTTGTTGATCACAATTTAGGCAAGGCTGATTACGAAGACTTTCGACTGATGACCCATTGCAGACATTTTATCATTGCGAACAGCTCTTTCAGCTGGTGGGGGGCCTGGCTGGCGTCCCATGTAGACAAAACTGTCATTGCACCCAAGACCTGGTTTAAGATTGATAGCTTTCCACCTGAAGATCGAATCCCGAGAGGATGGATACGTCTTTAAATCCCGCCTTTGAGAAAACAATGCAAAAGCGAAAATTAGAGTTTTTTTGTTAAGTTAATAAATAGGGAGAACATGTGGTAGATCAGCCTATTAAACGGTTGGTTTATTAAAACGAATCAAAAATTTAGCGGCATTCTAGCAATATCTTTTTACATCTAATTAGGAGAAATAATGGACTCCAAAGAACAGATAATTAAGGAATCGATTGCTCTATCTACCTCTCGCGTCGATTTATGGATTCATTTTTTGTCTTCGATCAAAGTAAAGAAAATGGCCGAGTTAGGAGTTTATAAAGGAGATTTTGCATTGAGAATTCTTGAAAAATGCGATTTTCTAGAAAAATACTATATGATTGATCCGTGGAGACATTTAGATAACTGGAACAAACCAGCAAACAAGAGTGACGAAATATTTGAACAATTCTTATTAGAAACTAAAGCTAAGACAGATTTTGCAGCCGATAAGCGCATCATTTTACGGGGCAAAACTACCGAAGTTGTTAAAAATATACCTCATGGTGAATTGGACTTTGCTTATATTGACGGTGACCATACCCTTAAGGGCATTACTATCGACTTAGTTCGTTTATTCCCAAAAATTAAGGTTGGTGGTTGGATAGGTGGCGATGATTTCACTAGTACCATATGGCAACACCAAACTATCTTTGAGCCGACTCTTGTGTTTCCATTTGCTATTTATTTTGCTGAAGCCGTTGGTGCTCGAATATATGCTCTTCCTTATTCTCAGTTTTTGATAGAAAAAACTGATATTGAATCCTTTTCTTTTGTTGATTTAACAGGCTCATATGGCGATCTTAGCTTAAGGAAACAGTTTCATCCAGATAATGAAAAAAAATTAAGGTTGAGAAAGAAATTTCCTTTTCTAATTAAGGCTTCTAAGAAAATTTAATAAAACTTCGGAGTTTGGAAGAAAAAATATAATAAAATGATAAGTCTTATTATTAATCAGTTTTTACTTTTAGCTGCAGATAATATTCGTTTTATATAATTAAGATCTTAGCAGGTAATGACAAATACTGATTCCTGCTATCCCTTAAAACTCGTGAATCGTTCCCAAAAGGTTGCCATAACCACTGGCAACCTTTACTTGTTTTTAGAGACTGAAAAGTTAAAATTGTGGCAAGAAATATGCAATACGCTACAAAACCAATAAACCAATTAGGTGTCTGAGATGAAAAGATTGATATTAGCCGTAGTCGCGGCAGGTGTCTGGATGAACATCTCTGAATTTATTCGTAATGAGCTATTAATTAAAAACATTTGGGTAGATGGTTTCAAAATGCTGGGTTTAGTATTCCCGAGTGAACCTATTAATGGGTCAATATGGGGGTTGTGGGCATTCATTTTTGCCACGATGTTGGTTTGGCTTACAACTAAATTCAGTGTTTTGCAAAGTACGATAATTACCTGGCTTCTTGGCTTTGCGTTACTTTGGCTGGGGATGTGGAACATGGGGATTCTTCCAAGCGGTCTCTTGTTTTGGGCTGTCCCATGGAGTTTCATAGAAGTATTTGTGGCCGCATATATAGGAAATTGGATTTTGAGAAAGAAGGTTGATACACTCGGATAGTATAGAAGATCGTTCATTTCTAGCTCTGCTTGTTACTGCCACTGATTTGCTGAGTTTAACTTTTCCAGATCTGTCTGTTATGGTTATTTTTTTTATATCTTTTCTACTAAGCTTAGATAACCATTATACACCTGAGAGAATACCGACAGGTATCAAAACCATAGATTATGGCAAGCTAGTTATAATTTCCACAAATCCACCTTCCTAACACATTGTGGCACTTGATTAATATCAGGACTAATTTTATAATTTATATATTAGGAATAAGCCTCTACCAGGAGGAGACTCCGATGAGAAAGGTAGGCGATAATTATCTATTTCAAGGCCTTCAGCGGGAATTATTTCCCATTGGAGGCTTTTGCATTCCTGGCCTGAAACTTGTTTTAAAATTCAAATTTTCACGATCAGGATACAGAAAAAAAATTAGACATTTATTTTTCATTCCCGTCCGCTGCCTAATAACCGGCACATTTATATTCATTACAAAAGGATTAATGTTATGAAGATCGGCCTGATAGCTATGAGCGGCATAAGGGTTTGTGACGAAGAATTATTGCGTATGGGCCTTACACTTCCAGGTTTTGTTAACCGGAGCAAAATAATAGCGTCTCTTCCCAGTCTTGGACTTTTAACATTAGCGGGAATGACCCCTTCCCACCACGAAGTGCATTATATAGAAGTTGCAGACTTACGAGACAACCAACCACCCCTCGAGACCTTGGAAGATTTTGACCTGCTAGCCATTTCGAGTTATAGCGCTCAGATAAAAGAGGCATACCAGCTAGCAGATATCATCCGCGGTAAAGGTGTTCCAGTTGTCTTGGGTGGATTGCATGTAACGTGCCTGCCAGATGAAGCAAAAAAATACTGCAATACGGTTGTTATAGGCGAAGGGGAGCTAAGCTGGCCGGCACTTATCAAGGATGCTGAGGACAAGAAACTCAAACCATTTTATGGCAGTGTTATGGAGGAGTTTGATCTTAGCGAGGCACCAATGCCTGCTTTCGAGCTTCTTGACATTGACAAGTATAATCGGCTCACTGTGCAAACCAGTCGCGGCTGCCCCCATCGATGCGAATTCTGCGCAAGTTCAATACTTCTCACGAAGCAATATAAACAAAAACCGGCAGAAAAAGTCTTAGCTGAGATCGACAAGATAAAGGGGATGTGGGAACACCCATTCATTGAATTTGCTGACGATAATACTTTCGTCAACAAGGCATATTGGAAGAAATTGCTGCCTGAACTCAAAAAAAAGAAAATACGCTGGTTTACGGAAACTGATATTTCAATTTCACAGGACAAAGAACTTTTAAAACTCATGCGGGAGAGCGGCTGCGCTCAAATTTTAATAGGACTTGAAAGTCCTGCTCAAAAGGCATTGAACGGGATTGAAACTAAACAAAACTGGAAAGCAAAACAGCAGCAACATTACAAGGATGCCATCACCACTATCCAATCCTATGGCATAAGTGTAAATGGATGTTTTATTCTCGGCCTTGACGAACATGGCATCGAGATTTTTGACCAGGTTTACAACTTTGTCAATGACTCCGGCCTACATGAGGTTCAGATAACTATACAGACAGCTTTCCCTGGCACCCCATTATATGAGCGACTTAGGGACCAAGGAAGAATTATTGAAGAAAATGCATGGGAAAAATGTACACTCTTTGACATAAACTATCTCCCCCGGAAAATGACTCCCGATGAATTAGCTAAAGGATTCAGAGAGTTGGGCTTAAGATTGTACAGTGAAGAATTTACCAGAACACGGCGCAAACGTTTTAAGGAAATATTGCGAAAATTCATAAAACAGCAAAAGAGCCCTGCAGCAACTTAATTATTTTACAATTTCCTTTCCACGATTGGAGGAAATGAAAAAGTAAACCTGGATTTATATACTATATTATTTGGCTACGGTTTAAGAAGGAGGTCATTATGTTCTGGAAAAAAAGAATTGTAAACGGCGATACCCGGATCATAGAGATGCGAGAAGGCACGGCCGAGATCTTCATCGAAGCCGATCCACAGAAAGTATGGGACTGTTTGAGTGACATTAAAAATTATCACCGATGGGTCACTTGGTTCAAGGCAAAAGTCCCACTCCACATCGACCGACTGGAAAAAGTCGGGGATTATTTTGACTATGAGACGACCATCCTGGGCGTTAAGTTTACAGGGCGATTGGTCTCCGTTGAGCGAATCCCTCCGCAGCGCAGTGCTTTTTGCCTGGTATCACAGAACCGAGGCGGTGGGGAATATCTTTTAGAACCGATGGTGGGTGGAACTCGCGTTCATTATACGATTTGGGGTGATATACCCTCTTCATACCTGGGGAAAATAGTAGAACGGGTTGTGCTTGCAAATAATGTACTGAAAAACATGAACGATCATCTAAGGAATCTGAAAGTTTACGCTGAACAAGAACATTAAACATGTTTTGGAAAATTTTGTCGACCCGGCGCAGCCGCACCCTAGAGAAAAATCTGCTTCAGCCTCGCAAGGCGCAGGAAGAGGTTCTTAAAAAGATTCTCGATCAAGTTAGAGGCTGCAAGATTGCCGCGGATCTTCGATTGGATGGCGTTCGAGGAATGAATGAATTCCTCAAGACTGTTCCGGTAACAGAGTATGATTTCTACCAGAATTACATAAGCGAGATTCTCAAAGGCAAAAGAGACATTTTGTTTCAGGGAAGACCGGTCCGTATTGCTCAGACCGGCGGAACAACCGCGAAACCTAAACTCCTTCCCCTTTCTCGGCATCTCATTTGGTCCTACCGCCAGTTTAATCTCGACATGGCGCTCCGGTACATGGTTGATAGCGGAAATCATGATATTTTCTCCGACAAAATATTTCTTGTTGCCGCAAACCCTGAATCTGCGAAAATGAATGGCTGCCCTGTTGGATTCATCACAGGAATTATGGCACAAATCGCTCCGTGGATACTACGACGACGATTTGTGCCTGGAATGGCGGTTATAAAGAATCCCAAAATGCAGCAGAAAATCGAGCAAATCAGTCAAGAGGGATATATTCATCGTAATAGGATTCATATGGCAGCCGGGCTGACAACCTATCTTATGTCCGCGTGGAACAACCTTATTCGCTACGCTCATGAGATTGAAGGCCGTGATTACTGCATCGGGGAAATATTCCCTCATCTGAAAGTAGCTTTCCACGGCGGAAGCACCTACGGTCTTTACCTTGAACGAATGCGTGCCTTGGCAGGAAGCAGGGTGGACCACAGAAATGTCTATTCTGCGGCGGAGGGCCCGATTGCCTTCCAGTTTGGGGCAGCCAGTCCCGGTCTGGCCCCCGCTCTCGATGCCGTCTTTTTCGAATTCATACCAGAACATGATGCAGAAAAAGAATACTCAGACACCGTTATGATCGATGAAGTGGAATGTGGAAAACCCTATTACCTGCTTCTCTCCACGCAGGGAGGACTACTCAGATACAAGATCGGTGATATGGTGGAATTCATTCAAAACAATCCCCCACTTTTGAGCGTGCTTGGAAAAACCAGCGATCAAATAGACCTCTCAGCTGAAAAAATGGGGGTGGCTCAGGCGACATTAGCGATCCAAAAGGCCAGCCTGGCTTTGAATCTGAATATATTAAATTTTATGGTGTGCCCCAAGGCGCAAATCCATCGGGATGATAAGATCGCTCATGAATGGATTATTGAATTTGAATCAGAACCGAAAGATCTGCAAGCGTTCCGGGATGAATTAGAAAAACACCTTTTTTCCTGCAATCCCTTATACCAAGAACTGAGAAATCATGATTTCGCGCTCGCTTCCCCCCAAATTACTGTGGTTCCGGCGGGAACATTTCAACGTTACATCGAAGGCGAGTTCAATTACGGCCAGCAAAAAATCCTTCATATGCACAACGACAGATCAACAGCTGAAATGCTTCTTTCCTATGGGCGCTAAAACTCCAATAAAGCGTATATGGTTGGATAAATGGATTATTTCCAATAAGGAAGAGGAATTAGAGTCGAGAGGTCTAACACCAAAAGGACGCAGGGTTTTGGAGGAACTCAATCAGATCTATGAGTACACAGGGGTTCTGAGGAAGCTCGTTAAGACTCTCGAACCGGAGATCAGGAAGATATATGATAAAGAACAGAGACCCGTAAAAATACTGGACATCGGAATGAGAGATGGGACTCTGTTGCATCTCATCGGGGAATTCGGAGTTGCGAGTCGAATTCCGACGGAACTTCAAGGCGTTGAATTTAGAGCTGATCTTGCCGCCTTTGCGAAAGAGCAGTGCATTTCTCGCGGAGATCGAATCCAAGTTTACCATGACGCTCAGAAGGAACTTAAAGCGTTTATGCCCGGAAGTCTCGATATCGTATGTAGCACCTTCATGCTCCACCACCACACACCTGAGGAAGTTTCGTCGATTCTCAGGGCGTCCTTCAAGTTATCACGCTTTTCGGTTTATCATCTCGACCTTTCACGATCGCTTCATGGCATTCTCGCGCTCTGGATTATTTATACCCTTCTCGGATTTAGAGAAAGCCGGAGTGACTCTGTACTTTCCTGCCGTCGAGCATTTAGGAAAAAGGAGATCGAAGACATGATCGGACAAATCAATGAAAGTGGCGGCGTTCAGGTAAGACGGGCCTTTCCATTTTATCTGGTCGTCGAAAGGAAACAAAAATGAAGTAAATAGTATTACTTTAATAGGTACTTTTTACACTTTTGGAAAGAAAGGGAAAGTATTTGCAAATTCTCTCTATAAATATAGGCAAATGACAATATCTCTACTGAGTAGCAACACCCTCCGAAGAACTAACTATTATCAGTGCACACCTTAACTGGTAATTTTCCATTTCCGATTCAACATTGTGGCAAGTAATGTTGAATTAACGTCTGACAATCTTCATATTGGTAAAACTCACTAGACTCAATCATCCATAAGGGCCGGCACCATGTGTGATTCCCCCTTACCTTCGCGCACCGGGTCGGCCGATTCGTTCCAGCCGAGGTCCTGGGCAAAGTGCGGCGGCACCGGTGAGGGCGACAGCCAGACAACTAGACGCATACCGTCGGTGAAATAGTAATCGTCCGTCAGGTTGTGATGCGGCTGATCCTCGCTCGCCGCGCCGACCCCCTTTACAAAGCCGAATCGGCTGATCGCATCATGGTGCAGCAGGCTGTGAAACAGATATTCCCTGGATTCGTCGACCACAGGGTCGATGACGTGCGTGGTCAGGGTCGGTGATTTGCTGGTCACCTTGACTCCGATATCACGGCTAACCTGCCCGATCCAAACCGGGACGCCCTCGCAGCGAAAAGGAGCCAGCCAAAGGCGCATGTGGTTACGTTGCGAGATCGTCGAGCGGCCGCGTTGCAGCGCGATGTCCTGCTTGCGCCCGAAAGCATAGAGGGCGCTCACCGGAGCAGTGAGAAAGGACTGCTCTGATATAGACGCGCCGATCATGCGTCGGATGCTGTCGATGGTGATCGACTCGGTAAAATCCCAGCCGCTCGCGGTCAACGCCGCCATTGCATCCTCGCCGCTGCTGACCAGCACGATGTTGAGCGGATCACCCTTCCCCGTGCCATCCTCGTGCGTCGTGCAGCACGGCAGGGTACGCAACCGCTCACGCAACTGCAGCACCGTCAAATCCGGCAGCTCCCTCACCCGCGCATACCGTTCGCGCAATTCCGAATACTCGTAATCGAAGCTCTCGGTGGGCAGCAACACCGCAAAACGCATGCGCACGGTCTTCAGGTGACCGGACAGGCGCACGTCGACAAAGCGTCCGCCACGTTTGTAGCTTGCATAGATGTAGCCCGCTTGTGTGCTTCCGGCCTCCGAGAAGAACGGCAGGCCATTAGTGCGGAACAATCGCGTGTTGGACGCCCTGTTTGCCTCAGAGAGCTTTGCGCCAGTGACCCGGGCGGCCTCGTCCGCGGAGTAGTAATCCGGATCTATCGCGATCGGCATCAGCCAGTAATCGACCTCGCTTGCATTCTCGATGCGCAACCAGATAGGCTGGATGCCGTATTTGGAAAACGGCACGCCAAAATAGCCTGAAGCCTCGTTGTCGGTCGGAATCGACACCTGCACCGTGACGCCGTCCTGCTCCATATGTTGGATGCGTCCCAGTTTCATCGGAAGGTTTTTCTCGGCATCCGGCTGATACGCGGGACCCGTCGCGCAGCCAGCCAGCCACAAACTGACAAGCAGCAGCAGCCAGTGAAATGGCAAAAACGTGTGCTGCCCGTGATGACCGGACGCCAGTGCTGTGTACCGGTCGGTAGGCGGGGACCGAGTTCCAGAAGGTGCTGTCATTGAAGCCACCATAATTGCCCGTATGATACAACTTAAACTCAGGTTAGTCCAGGTGATGCAGTATTTTTTGCGTTTCAAGTCAAGACGCCAATCTGTTATAGTTACTCTGGAAGTTGCCTTTAAGGAGTTACTAACGGGACAATATGTCTGAACTCTTATATTGCCTTAGTTCTTAACTCATTGTTTAAGTCACCGATTTGCGATATCTTTTATCTCTTTACAGTCGTAAACTATTCCTAAAATGTGAAGATATCCGGCATACATCTTAACTTTTTTGGTCAACATATCTCCTACTAACTTGACCGAGGCATAACTCAAGATTACCAGTGGATATATTGATTCTATTAAACTTTAATGTTATAGTTATAAAACAAAGCGCTGATTTGATTTACTCAGCTTGCGGGCGCTATAGAAAACCAGCTAAAGCGAGGATTTTTACTTATAAATCCGCTTCGGCTAAACGCTGAGCGGGTTTTTTATTTCCAGACAGTACTGGGTCGCCGATTTAATCAAGCAACTTGCAGAGCGACTGATAAATGCTGCTAAAGCACTGCCCGCCCAATTCGCTCCCTGGTGGTCATCAGCGCAAACACGGAGCGAAAGGAGTGAAAAACAATGGCAACGAAAAAGAGGAAACCATCATCAAATCAGAAGTCGAACGAAGGAAAAGGGAGCAGGTTCATTCGCTTCTACTTTCCACCGGGGGCGACCCCAGAGGAAATAGCCAAAGCCATCAACAACATAAGGAAGAAATATCAGAAAAGCAGTGAACCAGAAAAACCATAATTATGCACTTGCGGGGTCAGAAATGGCCCCGTTTTTTTGTCAACACTTCACATATCTATATCTTTACAGTCGTAAATCATTCTGAAAAGGTCAAGATTTTCTGAAGAAATGTTGACCTCAAAATAAGATTTATCTTTTCAATTTTGTACCCTGATTTGTACCCCAATACTTTTTGACATAAAAAAAGGCCTACAGCTAAGCTGTAAGCCTTCGATATTACTGGTCGGGACGAGAGGATTTGAACCTCCGGCCCCCTGAACCCCATTCAGGTGCGCTACCAGACTGCGCTACGTCCCGACCCTTTCCTATACTCAGTGTAAAAACGTTTTCATTATGTATAAATGACAACCCGTTTGTCAATCCTTCTGCAAACCTTTACTGTTTTTTTCCAACATCTTCTTGAGCTGCTGCAGGTCGCTCTTGATCTCGGCCAGCATTGATCGTGCCCTGCCCCGCGGAACATTTATTTGGGTTCCCGGCTGGGTCTTCGGCGCTGCCTTTTTTTCTGTCAGCAGCTTGCGGGCACCCGGTACAGTATAGCCGTCCTCATAGAGCAGTTTTTTGATCGTCAGGATATTCTCGACATCAACCCGCCGATAAAGCCTCTGTTTCGAGGAGGCCCGCTGCGGACGGATAATCTTGAACTCCGACTCCCAGTACCGGAGAACATGCGGTTCAACCCCGGTTATCTTCTTTACCTCGCCTATCTTGAAATAAAGTTTATCAGGTATATTCCCTGGCCCGAGGGAATCTGACAAAACTTTGTCTTTTTCATTCTGACGAGTTGTTTTGTCCACTGCTCTATGAGTTATTGATTTTCATCCGCAACCCTTTACTCGGCTTGAAGGCAACCATGCTTCTGCTGGAAATCTCCATGGCGTCACCGGTTCTGGGATTACGGCCCCTTCTGGGTGATTTTTTCCTGACAGACAATGTCCCGAAATGCACCAGCTTGATTGATTCACCGTTTAAGAGAGCTGACTTCATAGTTGAAAAAACCGCATCGACTATTTCTTCCGCACTGCGCTGGGAAAATCCCATTTTTTCATTGATGGCTCTCGCCAGATCTTTGCGGGTAATATTTGAGCGTTTCATGCTGTATTCAACTTTTTCGTTATAGTTTTGGGGCTACTCTTTATCCGGCATCACGCAGCTTTCCGTGGAAATTTTCTTCCAGCATCCTGATGAGCCGTTTATGCACCTTATTTACTGTTTTATCATCAAGTGTCTGCTCCTGGGAACGATATGTCAACGAAATGGCAACACTCTTACGCCCGGCTGCAACCCCCTCACCACGGTATACGTCAAAAATCTCTGCCGACTCAACGAGTGGTTCACCGGCATTTTCTATAGCTGCCAAAAGATCCCCGGCGGCCAATGTTTCAGAAACAATGAGGGCAATATCCCAGTTGACGGCGGGGTATTTCGGCAGCTGCGAATATGATTTGGGAGCAGGTTCTTGTCCTGTAATGGCATCAAAATCAAGGTCGAAAAAAAATACTTCCTGCCTGATGCCAAAAGCCTTCAGTACATCCCCGTCTAAATTCCCCATGTACCCGATGATTTGCGACCCAACCTTGAAAATCATAAAGGAACCAGGCCGAATGTATATGGGAACCTCACTGCTGTCATTACTGCATTCATGATTCACAGATCCAGCTACCCGTGCTTCATGCAAGATTAGTTCCACTATTCCCTTGCAGTCGAGAAGATCAACCGCTGTAGACCCGAAGTGCAAAAGAGAGGAGCTTGGATGCCTGCGGCCACTCATCACGCCGGCAATCCGTATATTCTCAAGGGGAAGCGGCTCACCGGCAAGCGGATGAAAAACTTTGCCGATCTCAAAAAGCCTGATGTCATTGCTCTGTCGGCTGGTATTCCTCTGTATGTTCTGCAGAAGACTCGGCATCATCATGGTTTTCATGATCTTCTGCTCCTCGGACAAAGGATTAAGAAGCGCAACCGCTTTTCTGTTCGGGTCGCTGCCGTCCAGCTTCAGCCGGTCAAAATAGTTTTCATCAACAAAACTGTAATTTATTGCTTCATAGAATCCCTGGGAAATGAAAATGGAGGCCAGCTTTTTTCGCAATTCCAGCCCCGGCTGCTGCTCCGGAAAACTCATTGGTACAACTGGCATTGCAGTGGGTATTGCATTGTAACCCTGCAGTCGGGCAACCTCCTCGATCAGGTCAACTTCCCTTTCCAGGTCAACCCGGAAACTTGGAGGTCTCACCAGGAGCGTATCATCATCTTTCCAGGTTACCTGCAGTTCGATGCTCTCAAGACAGCGGGCAATTTCCATTGCGTTCAGCTGCATGCCCAAGAGGTCATTGGTCCGGCTGACTCGCAGTCTGATCGCATCTTTAGGCTTAACGTCGGCAATACAATCATACCCGTTTGCCACAACCTCAGCCCCGGCAATCTGAACCAGAAGTTGTACTGCTCTTTCCATCGCCCTAGGGGCCACCTCCGGATCAACACCCCTCTCGAATCGGTATGAAGCCTCAGTCCCCATGTTGAGACGTCTTGCAGTGCGCCTGACACTAAGGGGGTTGAAACAGGCACTTTCCAGCAGGATATCCCGGGTGGTGTCAATTACCTCAGAATTCTCGCCACCCATGACGCCGGCAACCGCCACGGGTTTCTCAGCATCGCAGATAAGAAGCATTTCCTGGTCGAGTTTTCTCTTTTCACCGTCCAGGGTGACAATCTCTTCATCGGGCTTGGCCCTGCGTACAATAATCCGGGAGCCGCTCAACCTATGGAAATCAAAGGCATGAAGGGGTTGGCCATATTCAAGCATGACGAGATTGGTAATATCCACCACATTGTTAATGGGCCTGAGGTCAATGGCAAGGAGTCTGTTCTTCAACCACCAGGGTGAAGGACCTATCCTGACATTTTTCAAAAGCCGGGCAGCGTAGCGCGGACAATCCTCGGGGTCCCGGACTTCAACTCGGAACGGGACTCCCTCTCCTGTCAGCCCCGGGAGATCATTGTTTACCGGAAGTTTTAGCTTCTGCCCGGTAAATCCTGCAACCTCTCTGGCAATGCCAATTACACTGGTGCAGTCCGGTCGGTTAGGAGTTAAATCAACTTCTATGAGCGTATCTCTCAGTGCAAGGGCCGCCGCAAGTGACTGCCCCGCCTTCGTAGAGTCCGGCAGCTCCATGATCCCGCTGTAGTCTTCGCTTATGCCAAGGTCTTTTTCCGAGCAGAGCATACCGGAAGATTCCTGGCCGCGGATAACGGTTTTTTTTACCTTCATCCCGGTCGGCAGGGTCACTCCAGGCAAGGCAATTGCGGTCAGGAGATGCGGCCTGGCATTTGGGGCGCCGCATACCACCTGGAATGATTCAGCGCCGACAGTGACATCGCAGAGTGTCAGCCGGTCAGCTTCAGGATGCGGCCTGACATTGATGATCTTTGCAACCCTGACCTCTTCCAGTTCCTGGTGAAGTTCGGTGACGTTGTCCACCTCGAGCCCTAGCATAGTCAACTTGTCTGCAACGACCTCTGCAGGCAGATCCAGGTCAATATATTCTTTTAACCAGTTCAGGGTAAATTTCATGGGTTATATGCTAGAGAATAAAAAAATTAACATTTTCACAGGTCGGGATTTCCCTCTATGCATCTCAATTTTTGTGAATCAGAACTGCCGGAGGAAACGCAGGTCGTTTTCGTAAAAAAGTCTGATATCATCAATGCCGTACTTGAGCATTGCTATTCTTTCTATACCAAGACCGAAGGCAAAGCCGCTGAATTCCTCGGGATCATAATCAACCATTTTGAAGACCTCGGGATCAATCATCCCTGCGCCAAGTATTTCAAGCCAACCCGTCTGTTTGCAGACACGGCAGCCTTCACCACGGCAGATCACGCAGCCAATGTCAACCTCGGCACTCGGCTCGGTGAACGGGAAGAAGCTCGGCCTGAAGCGCAGTCCGATGTCGTCCTGGCCAAACATTTTCTGGCAGAATACGGTGAGAACTCCCTTCAGGTCGGCAAAGGAGACCTTGCGGTCAACCAGAAATCCTTCTACCTGGTGAAACATGGGTGTATGGGTGATATCTGAGTCGCAGCGGTAGACCTTGCCGGGTGCAATTATCCGCAGGGGAGGTTTCGTTTTTTCCATGGCCCTGATCTGCATGGGTGAGGTATGGGTGCGCAGCAGGATGGAATCGCTGATGTAAAAGGTATCATGCATATCCCGGGCAGGATGGTGCTGCGGAATGTTGAGTGCCTCAAAATTGTAATAATCCAGCTCGACATCAGGTCCTTCGGCAACAGCAAAGCCAAGATCAACAAAAATTGAGCATACCTCATCCATGATCTGGGTAACGGGATGTAGCCGTCCAAAAGGTGCAATGCGTCCCGGCAGGCTCAGATCGATCTTTTCGGCGACAGAAGCAGTTTCGACGTCGGCCAGCGCTGACTTTCTGTCAGAGAATCTCTGTTCGAGTTCTTCTTTTATCTGGTTAGCAAGTTTACCAAGGCGTGGACGCTCTTCGGCAGATACCTGGCCAAGTTGACGCAGGAGATTGGTAAACAATCCCTTACGGCCCAGGTACCTGACCCGGAGTTCCTCCACGTCTTTGAGGTTTTCAAGAGTTGTCAGGGATTCTTCTGCTTCAGACTGGAGTTGGCGAAGATCTTGCTCCATGATCGTGATTAGTCGGCAGAACTGCTCACTGCACTGCCAGTTTGACCACCTGGGTGAAAGCGTTGGGATCGAGAATGGCCATATTGGAAAGGACCTTGCGGTCCAGTTCCACTCCGGCTTTCTTCAAACCGCCCATCAACCTGCTGTAACTAGTGCCATTCTGCTTGGCAGCCGCATTGATGCGGGCAATCCAGAGACTGCGGAAGTCACGCTTCTTGTTCCTGCGATCACGGTATGCATAGTTTAGCGCCCTATCAACCGCTTCAGTTGCTGAGCGGTACAGCCTGTGACGACCACCACGGAATCCCTTGGCCAGCTTGAGGACTTTATTTCTTCTGCGGCGTGCTTTGAAACCGCGCGTTACACGTGCCATGTATTTACCTCTTATTGTTCAACAGATTAATAATTTTCTCGAATAATAAACAAATTATATGTAGGGCAGAATTCTCTTGATGCCCTTTATGTTTGTTTCATCAACCAAGTCGGATTTTCTCAGCCCCCGTTTCCTTTTCGTGGTTTTCTTGGTGAGAATATGACTGGCAAAGGCTTTGCTCCTCACTATCTTTCCAGTACCGGTGGCCTTAAAACGTTTTGCCGCACCGCGATTTGTTTTCATTTTTGGCATGATAATACTCTCCAGAACATTATATTGTTTATCAGCTATATTAACTATCGTATTATTTTTTCGTTGTTTTTTCAACAAAAAGAATTGATAAATATTCCCCTAATTCTTGGGAGCCACAAACATGACCATTTGCCGCCCCTCCATTGTGGGAGGCTGAACAATTGTTGCATCTTCAGCCAATTCTTCGGCTATTTTGTTCAGCACTTCAACACCCAGGCTCTGTGCATAGACTATTTCCCTTCCCCTGAAGCGCAGGGTGATTTTTACCTTGTTCTTGTTGGCCAGGAACTTCTTTATATTCTTGATCTTGAAATTCAGGTCGTGCTCTTCTGTCTTTGGTCTGAATTTTATTTCCTTGACCTCGACGACGGTCTGGCGTTTTCTGGCCTCCGCCAGCTTTTTGCTCTGTTCATAGCGGTATTTGTCATAATTCATGATCCGGCAGACAGGGGGATCTGATGCATCGGAGACCTCAACCAGGTCAAGACCTTCCTCGTATGCCAATTCCAGGGCACTCCGGCTCGACATTATGCCGAGTTGTTGGCCATCCGCACCTATCAGACGGACCTGATCATAACGAATATCTTCATTCAACCTAATCTTCTGTTCCCGTTTGCTCACCGGTGGCTTGCTGCTTTTCTTTTTAATACCAGACCTCCTTGCGTAATAATTAATAAGAAATGTATGCGTGGCTACTGCAATCTACCCTATCACAGCTTTACATTCACCCTTGATCTTTGTGGCAAATTCCTGCACAGACATGGGGGGCAGGTTCTTGCCGCTTCTCTCACGCACCGTAACGGTGCCGGATTCGGCTTCACGGTCTCCTATCACCAGCATGTAGGGGATCTTCGCCAACTGGGCTTCCCTGATCTTATAGTTCAGTTTCTCGTTGCGGAGATCCTTCTCGATTCTGACACCAGATTGGCGCAGTTCCTGGTAAACCTTTTCACAATATTCGGACTGGGCGTCAGTGATATTCATGATCCTGGCCTGTTCCGGGGCCAGCCAGAGAGGAAAGGCTCCGGCATAGTTCTCGATCAGCACACCGATAAATCGCTCCAGGGATCCCATCAACGCCCTGTGGATCATTATCGGCTGGTGCTCCCTGCCATCCTCGCCGATATAGCAGACCTCAAAGCGTTCCGGCAGGTTGAAGTCCACCTGTATTGTAGAGCATTGCCAGGAACGACCGAGAACATCCTTAATCTTGATGTCAATTTTCGGGCCGTAGAAAACACCTTCGCCCGGATCTATCTGGTATTCAAGCCCCCTCTTCTCCAGAGCCTGCTTTAGAGCATCCGTTGCCTTCTGCCAGTGATCTTCGCTGCCCACATATTTTTCCGGCCTGGTCGACAGGTAAATATCGTACTGGTCAAACCCGAAGGTTTTCAGAATATGCAGATTGAGATCAAGTATATTGAATATCTCCTCTTCAAGCTGGTCAGGCCTGCAAAAGATATGGGCATCGTCCTGGGTAAATCCCCTGACCCGCAAAAGCCCGTGCAGAACGCCGGTCCTCTCATAACGGTAAACCGTTCCCAACTCACACCAGCGGAGCGGAAACTCCCGGTAACTTCGCATCTGCGATTTGTAGATGGAAATATGAAAGGGGCAGTTCATCGGTTTCAGCTGGTACTGCACTTCGTCAATGGCCATCGAGGAATACATGTTCTCGCTGTAGAAGTCGAGATGGCCGCTGGTCTTCCAGAGATCAAGCCTTGCAATATGGGGTGTATAGAGCAACTCGTAATTATGTCTGTAATGCTCATCCTTCCAGTAATCCTCGATAAGCCTGCGCAACAGCGCTCCCTTGGGCTGCCAGAGAATGAGACCGGGGCCCACCTGGTCGCTGATGGTGAAAAGAGCCAGTTCCTTGCCGAGTTTTCTGTGATCTCGCTTCTTTGCCTCTTCAAGGTCATTGAGATATTTCTTCAGCTTCTTCTTGTCGTCAAAAGCTGTGCCATATAAGCGCTGCAGCATCTGGTTGTGCTCATCGCCCCTCCAGTAAGCACCGGCCACCTTGATCAACTTGAATGCCTGGAGCCAGCTGCTGTCGGGAACATGGGGGCCACGGCACAGGTCTACAAAATTATCGAGCTGATACAGGCTAACTGTATCCCCCTCAATCTCCTGAAGCAGTTCGACCTTGTACGGTTCTCCTTTCTTCTTAAAAAGTTCGATAGCCTCAGTCTTGGCGACCACCTTTCTCTCAAAGGGAATGCGGCTGTTGGCCGTCTCCTGCATCCTGGCTTCAATGGAGTCAAAGTCTTCCGGAGTGAACGGTGTTTTCCGGTCGAAATCATAGTAAAAACCGTCCTCGATTGAAGGACCGATGGCAACCTTTAGATCCGGTCCGTAAAGATCAAGAACCGCCTTGGCCATAAGATGCGCCGTGCTGTGCCGCAGTATATCAAGACCTTCATCGCTGAAGATGAAAATGGGTCGCACCACGACCGTATCCTGGCCCAGACTCTCAAGTTTTGCCGAAAGGTCAACCAGTTTATCATCAACTCCAACCGCAATGGTCTGCTTCCTCTGCTTATTCGACAGCAATTCAGCAATAGCATCAGCGACAGATGCTTCACCGGGAAACCGCTTCTGTTCCCCTTCCGGCAGTATGACAGTTATATCAGACATTTATTCAAATCGTAATGCTATCATTTACCCTGTTTGCGGCCAACGCTCCATTGTTCCGATGTGCATAAAGACCGGAATTCCTGGGCCAGATGCAAGAAGGCCTCGCCAGGTAAAAATCTTTGTGGCATCCTTACCACAGCGAAGCCTATGCTTATATCATTTCCTGATGCATAAATCTGGTAGGCGCGGGCGGTTTCGAACCGCCGACTTCTTCCGCGTCAGGGAAGCGCTCTCCCGCTGAGCTACGCGCCTACACAACAGACCAAATTACCAGGCAATTTTTTTCTCAAAAAACAACCGATTGTTAGAATTTCTTAACGGCAATGCTAAAACGCAAACCAAATACCAGCAATTGCCTTTCCTGTCAAGGAAATATCACTTTAAATATGTAAAATAAATCACTTTGATTCCCGGCGTGTTTCTATCGCTCTTGCAAGGGTTACTTCATCAGCATACTTAATATCCATTCCCATGGGAATACCACAGGCAAGCCTGGTAACTTTTACAGGTTCTTTATGCAGAACCTTGGCAAGATACGAGGCTGTCGCTTCACCGGGGACCGTTGAACTGGTGGCAATCAAGACCTCTGCCACCTTATTGCTCCTAATGCGTTCAACCAGCTCGTTGATCTTGATCTCATCAGGGCCGATGCCGTCCATGGGGGCTAAAACGCCGTGCAGGATATGATAGAGACCCTGGTAAGCGCCGGTCTTTTCAATGGCCATGAGGTCATCCGGGCCTTCTACCACACAGACAACTTCAGTATTTCGGGAGGGATCGGAGCATATCCTGCACGGGTCTATTTCCGAGAAAACAAAACAGCTTTTGCAAAGTTTCACGGCTTTGTGCAGCTCGGCCAGGTCAGAAGCCAGTGCCATGGCTTCCGAGGCAGGACTGCGCATGATATGCATGGCAAGCCGTGTGGCTGTTTTCTTGCCGATACCTGGAAGCCTGCTCAAATCCTGGATCAGTCTTTCCAGGGCCGGTGGAACGACCTGCATTGTTTCTCTCCAGTAGCTAAAACATTCCAGGTATGCTGATGCCGCCTGTTAGTTTGCGCATCTCTGTCTGAGCCATATCCTGGGCCTTCTTTATCCCTTCATTGACCGCCGACATGATCAGATCATGCAACATTGCCTGCTCTTCAGGCTTAATGATTTCTTGGTCAATTTGGATGGACTGCAATTGACATCTGCCATTCACCGTTACAGATACCATACCTCCTCCAGCTGAGGCCGTGACAGTCCTGCCGGTCAACTCATTTTGCACCTGGCTTAGTTTTTGCTGAAACTCCTTCGCCTGGCGCATTATTTCGCCCATGTTCATTTGAAACTATCCCTGTATATTTAAAGTGCCTATTTTTAAAATTATGAATTTTGAATTCAGAATTCATAATTACGGTGGTCACCTACTGCGTGGGCCAGTCCTGATATTGACCACTCTGCCGCCCAGCACCTCAGTGGCCATCTGCACAAGGGGATCATTTGCCAGGGCCCGTCTTTCCTCCTGAGGACCGATACCCTCCTGGTTTATCATGCCCTGAGAATCCCCACCCCGTATCCTGATGACTATCTTAAATTCCTTCTGGAAAAAATCCTGGGAGAATTCGGTGAGAAATTTTATATTTTCCTTGGTCTGCAGCATTTTGCAGTCTGAAGGATCATCAAACTTTAATATGAGGTCAGAACCTTCTTCGCGGACACCTGAACAAAGCCGGAGAGTATGAGCCATCCACTTCTTTCTGTCCATGACGTAATCGATGAATTCATCCCAGTTTTTGCGTACTTCTTTTGCAGGAGGCTGCACAATGGACTCAGCCGACGCTTCCTCGTCTTCCTTCTGATTAACAGCCTCTGGTGCGACTTCTGAAACAGCAGGGGCTGCAATCTCCTGTTTTTTAGTTTCCTCGTCCAGCTCTTCTTTCTCTGCTTCTTTCGATCCCTGTGAGGCCGACTCCTTCTGGATCTCCACCCGGACAGGCTTCGGAGCAACTCCCTTTTTTGCCTTTTCCCGGACAGCCGTCTTGGCAGCAGAAGCCTGGGGTGTCGCACGATATTTCTCAGAAGTCACAATACCATTCCCATGAATATTTTCGAGCCTTTCCAGCAGTTGTGACACTGGTACTACATTGCCTGCCTCAGAAGCCCTGATCAGGGTCAATTCTAGGGACAGACGGGGATGGGAAGAATACTGCATCTCTTCTGCTCCTTTTAAAAGGAGGTTGAAATAAAGCTGCAGGGTTTCAGCTGTATGCTGGGCTGCAACCTGACGCATCTCTTCGAACTCCTGGTCAGGCATTTCAAGAAGTCTTTCAGGGTTCGCACTGATCCGGCATACCAGGAGACCTCTGAAATAATAAAGCAGGTCATTAACAAGTCTTTTCAGGTCAATGCCGTATGCTGTAACTTCGTCAAGCATTTTAAGGCCGCTTGCAAGATCACCGTTCAGAACCGCAGCAGCAAGGGAACTTACCACCTGACTGTCAACAAGACCGAGGACCTGGATCACATCCTCATCGGTTATCTTGTCTCCGCTGAAAGAAAAGATCTGATCCAGCAGGCTGAGCCCGTCCCGGACGCTGCCCCCGGCCTCTCTGACAATAATATTCAAAGCCCAGTCCGAGATCTTAACTTTCTCTTCCCTGGCAATTTTACTGAAAAATGCAAACAGTTCCCGTGAAGATACCTTCTGCAGTTCATAACGCTGGCAGCGTGAAAGAATGGTGATGGGGATCTTGTGGAGTTCGGTGGTGGCAAACATGAAAAATACATGTTCCGGGGGTTCCTCCAAGGTCTTCAGCAAAGCATTGAAGGCCTCGGTGGTGAGCATATGGACTTCATCAATGATAATGATCTTATATCTGCTCTTGTTCGGGAAGAAGCGGATATTTTCCTTCAATTCCCTGATTTCCTGGATGCCGCGGTTTGAGGCGCCGTCTATTTCATGGATATCAATCGCATTACCATTGGTGATCTCCACGCAGTGTTCACACCTGTTGCAGGGTATTCTCGTCGGACCATCCTGGCAATTGAGGGCCTTGGCCACCAGCCGGGCAAGCGTCGTTTTGCCTACTCCCCGGACACCGCTGAAGATTATGGCGTGCGGAATACGCTTCCGGTCAATGGCGTTCTGAAGCGTCCGCACAACCGCGTGCTGTCCGACGACTTCCTCAAATGTCTGCGGCCTCCATTTTCGGGCCAAAACTAAATAGGACATAGGCTGAAAAAAGGATAGCCAGGTATTCTGCAGCACACAAAGTTTCTCACTACCGTTGCTTCCTCCCGGACCTGGCGGGGTTCGCGAGTCTTTGTTGCGCAGAACCTGGCTATCACACTGTAGAATTCCTTAAAGAATGGCGGAGAGGGTGAGATTCGAACTCACGGTACTTTCGTACACACGCGTTCCAGGCGTGCACCTTAAGCCACTCGGTCACCTCTCCACCCACCCTGGTTATTC